>Ga0123336_10004886_pt1 | contig 10773 bp, 7 predicted proteins | sample SSSSmetaG_FD_96466 | JGI IMG/M metagenome (GOLD analysis project Ga0123336, IMG submission 96466) | Glacier valley bacterial and archeal communities from Borup Fiord, Nunavut, Canada, to study Microbial Dark Matter (Phase II) - ​SSSS metaG | ecosystem: Environmental > Aquatic > Freshwater > Ice... | reverse complement strand
TGGTGCATCTTCTCCAAAAGAACTATTTATAGATGAGAAATTTAAATGCTTATCATGTCCATTTATAAACTTAGTCAAAGTTTCATCTAATTTCTTACCATTACGAAAGTAGTAGCTGAGGATATTTTCTTCTGAGCACATAATTATATCATTTTTAAGTAGCAATCCCCACCATTTGCTTTCCTCAATCGTCTCAAGGGATTTTATCTTGGTTTGTAAAACTTCGATATAAGCGGTTTTATACTTAGGATTAATTCTCTCATTATTTAAAACAGCCAAGCCAATAGTTTCGTCATCTGCAATACTGCTGTCACATTGGTCAAGAATAACTTTCATATATTTATCAATATTTTCATTTACATACTTTGCAAGTGGTGAATTTGGTTTTGACATAACTAATGTGTAATTTTTATGCCTAAAATCTGGTGATGCCGTCAAGTCATAAAATACCTTTAACATGAGTGACGTATGCTCATAGCTTAGTTCATAAAAAGAATTCTCATATACCGCTGTAAATAATTCTTTATTAGAGATATTGTAGTCTATAGAGGTCAATACTACATTCATTAATCCAAAGCTATGAATCAATCTGGTAATATTTGGTGATTCAATATCCAGAAAAGTTGAGTTATTGGAAATATAGTTGGTCAAACAATTTTCTAAATTTATAGATTTGATACTATCATCTGATGAAAAATAAAGCGTATAGATAGCATATTGCTTTTTCTGAATTTCTGAAAAGTTACTTTCTTCGAGCAAGCAATAAAACAGAGACTCCCAGTTATAGTTTAGGTTTTTTATAAATCCTGCCTGTTCTCTATTTGTATCAAAAAATTCTCCTATAAACTTATAGTTTTTCGTTTCTTTTAACTGTTGCAGGAATCGTTTAAGATGTTCATTGTTTGCATTAGTGCATAAAAGATAACATAGTAAATCAAAATTTAGGATTTCTTCTCGATCAAAATCAACCATACGCAACCTTGAAACAACCATTTGAGGATTTTTCAACTGATAGACATATTCTTTTGGTTGTTGATCTGTAATACTACGCAAGAACATCTTATCTATCCTACTTAAACTATTTTCATAAAAATAGGTCATATAGTCAGCATATGTTTCGTCAATATATCCATTGCGAATTAGATACTTAATTAAAGCAAAATAAGGACTACTTTTAATTTCATCAAAAGTATTTTCCTTGCCAATTTCATTGGTGTGGCTAATGCTAAAGATAGTGCCAATATTTGTTTTGTTGATTATTTCTCTCAAACGACAATTTTTCAAAGTTGTTATTTGGTTTTGTAGAACGATAATTTGCTCATGTAACTTTTCTATCCCATCATTAGTTTTTCGTTCAATAGCGTGCTTACGTGCTAAATATTCAGGATCATTTAAAAATTCTTTAAGCGCACTGGCAATGTCATATCTTTGGGTTGTGCCCTGATATGGATTATAATATGTAATCCCATTCGGATTGTTTTTTGCTGCTCGAACAAATAATGCTCTTGTTTTGTAGTTAAATTCTGGATTTTCCCCCACCTTTAGTGAATAACCATTAGATTTGAGATAAACGGCATCTAATTCATCTTCATCTTGAAGGAACTCGTTATTAGTATCCTTTATGAGACCTTTATAATTCTCAATTTTAGCATTAAGTGCTTTTATTTCATTATCAATAAAAGTAGATTTTTTCTCAAATAAAGTGTGCACAAAGCCTTGTCCTAATTGTAGGTAGCTGAAATCTCGAGGGAAAATATTCTTGTACACTACTATTGCCAAAAGTTTATTACTATTCAACTCAGTAGACTGTATTCTATTATGATAAACTATAAATTCATTAAAAATATTTTTTAATATACGCATATCATCCACGTACAGAGAAATACCTTGTACAAAGCTTTCATCAAAGAGTTCAAAAATATCACCTTTTTTGAAATGCTCAATAAATTGGTCATATGAGTTAGAGCCATCAAGGACTGGAACAATGGGAATTATAAAATCAAAAAACTTCGTTCTGTCTTTTGATACAAAAATGTCATCACGTAGCAAGTAAAAGAAACGTAATAGAGTTTCTTTATTCTTTGCACGTTGGTTATTGACCAATGTATTGACTTCTCGTAATCTTTGAAAAATCTGGTTTACGTTATATCTATCTATATCTTCAAAGACAATAACATCTGCATCTGCGTTCTCAAAGAGATATAAAACTTCGTTAAGATATTTATCGAAGTAAGAATCTTCATTTTCTTCAAATATCTCAATTTCATTTCCTTGTAGATTGAGCTTTCTGAAAATCATTTTATTTTTCTGCACTTTTGTTATTTTAAATACTACGACGCTAAAAATGATTACACAAACGATACCGCTCAATAATAGCATTTCGTTATAGATCGTCATTTTTAAGATGCTTTTTATCCACCTAACAGTGAGACTGTTTACAAAACCTTTCCAAATGCTAAAAAAAGCTATATGTGATAGCATGACTATGAATAACATAATAGAAGCTACGGTTTTTACAATATTCTTTGTTTCAATTTTTTGCTTAATCTTAAAATTTGTCTGTGGTATTTTAGATGAGTCTATTTGATGAATAAGTTGATTAAGGATTTTACCTTCTAAAACATATTCTTTAGGTTCTGTTTCATCATCCTCTTTTTCAGTTGCAACCTTAAAATGCGCAAGTGAGATGTGAAGAAAGCGTGTATTGTGGTGTGCTACTTTATAAGTTTCAATTACACTGCTTTTTCCGGCGCTATAAGCACCAGAAACTGCAACATTTTTAATGTCATCATTTTCAAAGACAAAATCTAAAGCATCTTCATATATTTTTAATTCTGCATTTCTTATCGCAGTTAGTTTTTGAAAATTATAATTATTTTTGCTCATGATTTTCTCCTCCTTTAACTGTGTACTATTAGCCTAATGGGTATATGGATAATGGAAAGTGTTAGTCACTGTTTGCCTCTAATTTATCACAATGACAAACCTCATTTCTCCTGTCATAAGCAAAAAGTATATATTTGCCATTGGTCTATATTATTTATCATTAAGTACTTTAGATCCTTTATTTTATCAGTAATAATTAATCAATATCTACCCCACTTTCGACAAGTTCTTTAATTACCTCCTCCTCTTCTGATACTAATTCTTTAGGAACCTCTATCTTAAAATATTTAAGAGCAGTAGCTAAACTATTAGTAATTAAAATTTTTCGTTTCTGGCTTATCCTTGTTTTAAATTCATTACTCAACCAATCATTCAAATACACTTGGTTATTATAAACAACCCCATAATCACTATCTCGAGTTACTATAATAATATCTTTTCCACTCAAATCCGCACATTCTACTATCCATTCCCAATTAATTGCATCACCACATGATGTATCATTTTTCTTCCTTGGTGGATAACCCAAAAGAAATCGTTCTTTAGCCAAATTATTAATACTACCCCACTTCTCAGAGTCTGCAGTAAGCTTGAACTCATTAGACTCCTTATAAATCCTTTGAAAACTCTGATAAACCATATCATTATTAGTAGGATTCGTTAATATCTTTTCTATTTTTTTTATAATATTTTTTTCTTGCTTTTTTGCTTCTTTCTTTAGTTTTGTAATCATTTCTACTGCTTTCATTTCTGAAACTAACGCAGGCGTGGCTGAAGAATCAATACCAATGAAACTCTTATTTATAGTCTCTAAAATTACTGTTTGCCTGTTTTTCTTATATTCCATCTCTATTTGATTTGTGATAATTAACTTATGAGTTATTTTTTCGATTATTTCTAGATACTTCAAACTAGTATCAGTTTTTCTTGCTCTATAAAAATCAAGAAAAATGTTTGTATCAATAAAAATTATTGGATCAATCTCATTACCTTTTTGAGTCATCACTTTTTTCCTTTCATACCGCGATAATTATATCGCCGTCACGTTAGAGACATAGATTGCTCCCGGCGTGTGAAACCACCTGCTTGGACTCTTCTAATATACTTGCTTCCGTGATTAAGCAAAATATTCTTTAATTTTTATCTTTTTTTCTCTTCTTATTATTCCCCTTGGTGCTGTTTGCATTATCTCCTCCAATCCTGCAGCCCCGATAATGTTTCATTTGCGAGCTGCATATATTTGCTAATTTTTTCCCCATGTAGACGACTCTCCCGCCCTCAAAATACTATGAATTAATACGAATTTCTATAGACATTGGTCGTTCTCTTTTTTCGACTAGATAGGCCTACCTATTCAAAGGAGCTGTTGGATTTCTCACAAGTTCCTAGCATCTCTCTTTATACATGCCACGTTCTTTGACCCCAGCAGACCCTCGAGAATCTCACCTTTTACGATTCTTCTGTCTTGACTTCCGTGACGTTAAACACGACATCATCTGCATTCTACATTTATGATGCTGAATGTGCTTCTGGCGTTACGATTCTCCCTGTGCCCTGTATAGTTCTCTGTGTACGCTTCGACGCAACACTCGATATAAGTGGTTGGTTAGACCTTTCTCATCAAGGACTTTCACCTTGTAAGTAGATGCCAAGCTTTGCTTGGCGCACTGACATCTCCTCATTCTCGACGTCCCCTAGCCTTATAGGAGTTGGTCAAATCCTTAGATAGCTCTTATCTTGGATTTGGGTAGCTCCGACCTGGTTAGACTGTGGATGTGCAGCGAACGAGAATGTATTATTAGACGGTGTATTAAACGGAAACCACTATACCTGTTGAAATATATGTGGATATTTCTTTACAACAGTTGCAAAAAATGTCACTTCATCTTCCATGCCTATCCACATTCTGGTTCTCCTAGGCTCTAAAAAATCACTAGCTAATGTCTGACTAAACTGCTGCATCCAAATTGATAGCATCGTTGTCTCATATGATGATAAATTGGATATGCACCTTTCAGCCTTGATACTATTGAAACTAACATGATTAGTTTTTGAATCAATAGTCCAATAATTATCAAACTTCAACATAGGACTATTGAACAAAAAATTCCAAATATCTACTAATAGTTTTTTACGAGTATAAGCTTTGTACTTGGTTGCTATATTTACTAACATTTTATTTAGTACTTCAATTATTGTGTTTATTGTACCCTCCAAATAACTTTTATCAATAGTTAATACAGTTCCCACTTTATGGCTACGTCTGTTTTTTCCAGCTGATTTTATATATTTACTATTAACTTTCATATTATTGTGAGTCAATAGATTTCGGCTAGCCTTTTTCTCGATCAGATTATCTGCTGTAATTTTATCGATATCTTGAACCCCAAGCAACTCGCAAAATACTTTTAAGTATTCATCTAAACTCTTATATGCAGCATTTATGACATATTTCTCGGTGACATGTTCAAGTACAGTACTACTGAGAGTACTGTTTAATATACTATCTTTTAGCTCCTTCATATCAAGTTTGTTAAATTCCAATTTGTTAGGTATAGCACACAATAAATAACTTATTGTTTCATTAATCGAACATTCAAATAAAGAAAATACATATGTAAAATTGCTTTTGATTTGATAGTCCTTTTGTACAGCCTCAATATCGTCTTTAATTATTTGTATATCAGTTATTGCTCGCTCAATTGGTTCTACTAATTCATCGACCGTCATTAAAAATGGCTTTTTTCTCATGTGAAGTCTCCCTCTCAATATACTAGTTTAATATGTCCTCTAAGGTCCTCGCACTCAAGATGTTTCTCAGTCTTAGATAGCTCTTATCTTGGCCGAGGAATGTGCTTTGGCTTCAACTTCTAAAAAGGAATACCCCAACCAGCCAAAGCGAACTTGAGTGCATTATTATCTGGTGGGTTAAACTCCTCTACGTCCTAGAATTAAATCATACTCTAATTCATTTATGACAAAATGATCTTTATCAAGAATTCTTATATTAATGCCTTCTTTCTTTTTATATTCTATAAATCCTACTCCTATAAACTGGTATTTTTCACCATTCTCTATTACACTTTCTAGCACACTAATAAACTCTTCAAATTTACTCAAAGAATTATTTTCTGTACTATAAAAAGCAGGTGGGAAATATACACTTACATTATGTCTAGTATTATGTAAATTAAGGTATGCATATTTTTCTCTCGACTTAGATTCTCTAATCTGAACATTATTGATATATCCAAAAACACACTTTCTAGTTGATACATATGATGGGTCTAATAATTCTGCATCCAGACTACCTATATATATTCTTTTTTCACTAACTTCACCCGCATTTTCGCCATCAATGCCAACAACAACTTCTCTCCCCCCAGATTCCAATATACCTAGTGTTGTAAGATTATTAGGCTTTTCATCACCTTGTTCATTAAGCTTTTTCAAATTAGCTATCTTTCTTCTTATGGTATCCTTGATATGTTCAGTATCTACCTCAACATCTTGATAAAATGCTTTTAATTTTTCCCTTCCCAATTTTCCCTTGTATTTTACATAATATTGGCAACTTTCCTCATGTAAAGTACCCTCCTTATTCCATGTGGAAAAAAATTTTTCACTATTTTTTTTCTGTGTGAATTTAATCCTTGCTTTACAACCATTTATACAAGTTAGTTTACCTTTATATTTTTCTTCGTATAAATCAGTATCTAAACTCCCATAAAATATTATTTCATCTTTACTTTGTTCATCAAGTTTAAAAATCGCACTTTCAATTTTTGTACTCATTATATCTCTCCTCCTTAGTACTCTACTACCTTTTTTGTTTAACCTTTCAGAGTCACGGTAGGCAACGCTGGTTGCCCAGCCCCCCCGTACTGAGCTCCTCAGAAATACTCCCTTCCGTAATTGGTTATCATTCTTGATAACTTTTTTGGTGTTATTTGCAGTGAGTTTTGCACTTGTTATCCAGTCCTACATGTCCGGCAAGTGTTTCCTTTGCCTATTGCGTATTTCTGTCAGTCCCTTCCCCATGCAACCGGCTTTCCCGTCCTCTGAGTGCTATGAACTGATTCGACTCCTCATAACTCCTCAGCCATCCTGTCTTCCGTTCGGGTAGGCTTACCAACTTCTTGCTGGAAGCTATGAGGTCTCCAAAATTACTGATGCTTTTCTCTATACATGCTACGGTCTTTGACCCTGACAGACCCTCCAGAATCTTGCCTATTGCGATTCCTTTGTATTGACTTCCGTAAACGTTAAACACGTCAGCATCTGCTCTTTGTTCTATTTCTAGGACTGCGGTTAACGCGGCTGAATGTGCTTCAGAGATTATGGTCTCCCCTATAGCCTATATAGTTCTCTGTGTACACTTCACCTTTACTGTGGTCAGCAACGGCTCAACATGTGATATGGGTGGTTGGCTAGACCTTACCCAACAGGGAACTTTCACCCTATCAAAAGTACCAATCTTTATTTGGCGTACTAACTTTCCCCTATCCCCAATAACCTCTGAATTGTACCCGCCGGACCTTTCTTCGCAGCGTGCTTGCATCATTAAAGAGGTGTGTGTAGCAGACGGAGATACCTTGTTAACGGAACTCGTTGTTCTCATTGTTTTCCTTATAGGTATAGTCTTCTTTTAAGTGATAACAAGTGCCTTTTTCTGTTAATGTAATGTCAAAACCCGTCATCACCAATAAGTCCTTTCTGACCATTTTTTCAATAATCTTCTCAATTTGCTCATCATTTCGACTCCCAATCTCATCAGCGATTAGATCGATGGTTAGTTCACCTTTCTTGTTTAGCATATCTATTATTAAAGCAATTATATAGTTTTCTTCCATATACGATTTAACCTTAAAATAAACAAATGTTATCTTTATACATTCTATAAATCTATACCCTCTATGTCTTATCAATTCAATATGTGTAGCTTCTCTAAACATATGCGTCCAACTAACGTATTTGTAATGCTTTTTATAAGTTTTTCCCGTCTGTGTCGACCACTTGATTAAAAATAACTTACCTAATATAGGATTCCTTAAACAAGATAAAAAAGCATCTTTCTTCTCATCCATTTCACTTAGTGCATCCGATGTCTGATATTCATTCCAAAAATATCGCTTCTTACTATTTGTAATTCTCGCTAAAGTTTTTGAGGCATAGTAGTATACTATAATGTTAAAAGCAATTCCTGGTCCTAAATTAGTGATAATAAGATTCATTTTTTCATCAATTCTTTTTACTTTAACGTATGATTTATAAGGTATATGCACTAATTTTATTGTCGCGTTAACATATATAATTGTAAATATCAAAGTAAAAAAAACCAATATAACAGATGTAATTGAACTTATTCCACTGATGACAGCCTGGTTGCTCTTTACATATTCAAGAATTTCTTTCATAGTTCTCCTTTCAATAGCCTTGCATAGTTTTAGCTAACTTAAATATCACAATCACTTATGTTGCTGTGTGCTTAAATATGGTGATGTTTCCGACGTTTGCGGCGGGAAATATTACTTTAGCTTTATAATTCTAGTTTGTGATATCCCCCAGTTTAAGTTCATTAATATTTGCTTATGATAAAATCATAAATTAATAAATAGATATATTAATTTACCTCAACAAAAGTTATGTATAGTATATCAAATATTTCCATAAATCACCAACATTTTGCAATAATATATAATATTTCTATAATTATAGCTTTTTAGCTACATAAAGAGATATAGATTTCCAACTTATACTACAAAAATCAGCCGTAAGATAGTGACCAGCAAAGAGGGAGGACATCTGAAAGCTTCTTCCTCAGTATTTTTAGAAAACTCTTAGTGAAGTTGTTTCATCTGGCTGCGAGTTTAGTGCGTTAGATGAAATACCGAGCTTAGAGTTTTCCAAAATCTGAGGACCATAGCTGGAAGATGTGCTTTCTCTTTGCGGTCCCCTTCTACAAACTTGAACGCGAAAAAAGCTAATAACATCAACTCTAATGCTACTGACTACTTTTTATCTATACGTCTACAATTTTAAAGAAATTTTAAAAGAATCTCTGTAATAAGCATGGCTAGACCTGTTGTACTCCCTATAATAGCTCCAGTAACAACTTCTTTTATTGTATGTCTACCTAATTCCAATCTTGACCAACCTATTAAGCATGCAAATACCAGCCCAGTTATTCCAATAATTAAATTCATCGGAATTATTAAAAATGACAAATATATCGTTAAAGATACGTGTCCGGAACATTTAATAAAGAAATTTACTATATATGAAATGATTACAAGTATAGCGCCAAACAACAATCCTAAACATAAGTCTTTTGATTGATTTGTGATAAACATTACAATTGTAATTGCAAGCAAAAGCATGATTAAAAATAAATACATAGAATGCCGATGTATTCGTACTGAAACATCAAAGTTAGTGTACTCTGCTTTTTTTGTTTTTATATAATTTCTTATAACATTTGGTATGATTATACATCCAATGACTAAGGTTGAAACAAATACTGCTTTATGAAATTCTTCAAAAGTAAACATTACAACTAAAATAAAAATTGAAGATGTTAAAAAGGGATGTCCAATAATTGATATGTATTTTGCAATTTCTTTTTTCAACTTAAACCCTCGCATTCCATAACTTTGTCTAATAAATAATTATAATATTATGATAAATCTTTAGCACTGATATGAAATTTATTTGCACATGTCAAATATGCTATAATCAGCTTATGAGGATTTGTAGGAAACGAACTTAGTTGGGGTTGAAATAATGTAGCTATAAAAAACTTATTTTGGGGTAATTCAAGTATTCTTGCCTCATCATTTTCATCTGTGCCCACCACTTTAAAACCACTTTCATTTATCAATTTTCGGTAATCAGGGTTAATTCCAAAATTACAACTAAAGCGTTCTTCAATTTCTGTTTCTTTATAAAACCCATAAACCTGTGAACTTTTATTTATAAAAATTTTACCTGTTTCTCCAACCAAAGAACATGATAGCGGCGTAATAATTAAATTTGAGGCATCCGGGTCATATTCTGCGTGTTGTACATCCACCAGTCCTAATTTATTCCTTGCATATTCAATGATTGTGTATTGAAATCCTCCGCAAGTACCAATAAAAGGATAATTCTTTTCTCTTGCGAATTTAATTGCATTTAATGCTCCCTTCATGCTTTTATATTCCCCTGGTGCACACCAAAGTCCATCAAATTCACTAATACTTTCATCTATGTTCTTTGCTAATGTTTCGGTAGGTAGCCATTGTATGTGTATTTTGATTCCCAAATAATCTGCACAGTGATTTAATGCTTCATTCGTAGCTTTATGTGATGGACGTTCTGATTCAAAATCTCCAATTATTCCTATTTTAATAAGATTACTCAAGACTATCCCTCCGATATATCTCTAAAAGTTATGTGTAGTAATTCACGAAAACTGCCCCTATCTTCATTTTGTAGCACTTCTCACCGAACTGAAGATTGTAGTGAAAATTGATACCAGCATGATAATTCCTGTAATACGTGCGAACCAATCTGGAAGTGGTATGACAAAACGCCACAATACAAAACCAGCTAAGCTAATAATAAAAATAATAATACTGATAACCTGTAGTTTTCTCATGAGAAATATATCCTTTCATACAACAAATTTTGATTTATTATAGTAAATATCCTTTGGTTTTAGAACCGTTATTTTAGTTAAAGCTGTCATAGCTCTCATACCATCCTTAATCTATTCTGTTCAATTAAACAATATAAGAAAACCCTGCTAACTATCTATTTACTTTCGCTCATTTTCCGTATGTATAAAAGAAAAGAAACACACTGCAAGCAAATTGTATAATAGAAAGGGGCGTCATTACTAATTTT
>Ga0123336_10004882_pt1 | contig 10781 bp, 10 predicted proteins | sample SSSSmetaG_FD_96466 | JGI IMG/M metagenome (GOLD analysis project Ga0123336, IMG submission 96466) | Glacier valley bacterial and archeal communities from Borup Fiord, Nunavut, Canada, to study Microbial Dark Matter (Phase II) - ​SSSS metaG | ecosystem: Environmental > Aquatic > Freshwater > Ice... | reverse complement strand
CGCAGTTTCTCGATCTTTTCCTCAGCGGAGCCGACGCCGCCTTCGACCATCGCCCCGGCGTGTCCCATCGTGCGCCCCGGCGGTGCGGTGCGCCCGGCGATGAAGCTGACAACGGGTTTGGTCATCTTCGTCGCGATGAATTCCGCGGCCTTCTGCTCATCCGTGCCGCCGATTTCCCCAATCAGCACGATTTTCTCCGTCTCTGGATCGTCCTGAAACATTTGCAGCACGTCGATGAAGCTGGTCCCATTCACCGGGTCGCCGCCGATTCCGACGCACGTCGTCTGACCCATGCCGCGCTGCGTGAGCGCATTCACCACTTCATAGGTCAGTGTACCGCTCTTCGAGACGACGCCGACATTCCCCGGCGTGGCGATGTAGCCGGGCATGATCCCGACCTTCGCCTGTCCGGGCGTGAGCAGACCGGGGCAATTCGCACCGATCAGACGGCTTTTGCTGCGATCCAGCACGGAGCGCACGCGGATCATATCCTGGATCGGGATACCTTCCGTAATGCACACGATGAGCTGGATTTCGGCGTCGATGCACTCATAGATCGAGTCCGGCGCGAAACGTGGCGGGACATAGATAATCGCGCAGTTCGCGTTGGTCGCTTCCTTGGCCTCGCGCACGGTATCAAAAATCGGCGTTTTGCCCTCGAATTTTTCGCCGCCCTTGCCGGGTGTCACACCGCCGACGACGTTGGTTCCATAGGCGATCATCTGCTGCGTGTGGAAGCTGCCCTCGCGCCCGGTGATACCGTTGACGATCAGCCTCGTGTTTTTATCGACGAGAATAGACATTATGCTCCCTGCGCAATCTGAACCGCTTTGCGAGCGGCATCCGCGAGCGAGGACGCGCCGACCAGATTGGGCAAGTGCGCCTCGTTGATAAGCTTCAATCCTTCTTCGCTGTTGGTCCCGGCCAATCGAATGACCATCGGGATCGGCGTTTTGACTTCTTCGAGCGCCTGCAAAATGCCGCGCGCGACTTCATCCCCGCGCGTGATGCCGCCGAAGATGTTGAACAGCACGACTTTTACCTTCGGGTCGGCGAGGATGATGCGCAGCGCGGCGGCCACTCGATCCGCCTTCGCGCCGCCACCAATATCGAGGAAGTTGGCCGGACCTACATTGGTCGCGCCGAGTTCATCCGCGAAATATTTGGTGAGATCCATCGTCGTCATCGCCAGCCCCGCGCCGTTGACCATGCAGCCGATGTTGCCATCCAGCTTGACATAGCTGATTCCGGCGGCGCGGGCGCGCGTCTCTTCGGGTGGTTCTTCCTGCAAATCGCGCTTTTCCGCGAGATCGGCATGTCGGAAGAGCGCGTTGTCATCGACGCTGAATTTGCCATCGAGCGCCATGATCTGCTCGCTATCACCCGTGCCGACAATCGCGAGCGGGTTGATCTCCACCAGCGTCGCATCAGAGTCGATATAGCAGCGGTAGAGCGCGCTCGCGATTTCTCCGAATTGCTTCCAGTGAGCGCGCGGCAGGCCGATTTCGGCGGCTACGTTGCGCACCTGAAAATCGCGCAGACCGAGCGACGGATCGATATATTCCCGGATCAGCTTTTCCGGCATCTCGTGCGCAACCTGCTCGATTTCCATGCCGCCTGCCGAGGATGCCATCAGCAGCGGGCGCTTCGCGGCGCGGTCGTTGGTGATGCTCAGGTAGATTTCGGATTTTATATCCACCGCCGGATCGACCAGCACCTTGTAGACGATGTGACCCTTGATGTCCATGTTGAGGATTTGCGAAGCCTTGTCGCGCGCTTCATCGGGGGTCTTCGCGACCTTCACGCCGCCCGCTTTGCCGCGCCCGCCCGTGAGGACCTGCGCCTTGATCACGACAGGCTTGCCCATCTCGCGTGCGATGTCGAATGCCTCTTCGGGCGTCGTCGCGACTTTCCCCTTCGGAACGGGGATTCCAAACTCGCCGAAGCGTAGTTTAGCCTGATATTCGTGCAGATTCACGGCCTCACCCCTGACTGAACTTTTCGGTAAAAATCAACAGGAGTATACCCCACATGCTGCGCGGCACGGTAGGGTCTCGGCGTGGTGACAATTAATGGAGACAGGGAAAGTAGTATCGGTGGGTACAGTTGACACCGGATTAGCGGACGCGCGGCGGCTCCGCTACAATTCGCGCGCAGTCATCATTCACTGAAGAGGCGCGACCAATGAAGCGAATTATCGCGGGGATCGTTCTGGCATTGCTCCTGAGCGCGTGCGGCGGCAATCAAACGCCCGTGCCGACGCCTTCCCCGACGCCACAGCCGATTGGCTGGGACACCAAAGCGGGTGCGATCCTGATGCGCCTGGACCGCATAGTAGTCGGTGAAGAGCCACTCGCCGCGATGAACCGCTTGCCGCTGTGTACACTCTATGGCGATGGCTATATGACGTGGATCAGCGCCGCACCGCCCATCGGCGAGGAAGTCTACGAGGCGCGCATCCCGGACGCGACGATCCGCGCGTTCCTCGATTATCTGGTGCGTGAGGCGCGCTTCTACAGCATCCCGGATTATGCAAGCAGGCAGCTCCCGCCGACGGGTCGCTACAGCGTCGATTCGATTGTCCTCGCGCTGAATGGTGAAACGCGCACGCTGCGCGCCTATAGCAACTGGGCTCAGGGTGAATTCGACAACCTGCTCACGCGCTGTACGCACCTTTCCGCGGAACCCGTGACCTATCTACCGCCGGGCGGCTGGCTCTCCGTACAGCCCGTCGCAGGGTCGCCCGACCCGGAAATTGCATGGGCGCAGAGCGCAGGCTTCACGCTGGCCGATGTCGCCGCAAGTGGCAAACCGATGTGGGTTAGCGGCAGTGTCCTCGCCTACCTGTGGACGACGACGCACCGCTCGCTGGGCGGCCTGCAATGGAACGAGCAGAACCGTACCTACCGGATCGGCTTGCAAGTGCCGGGACTCTCGCGTGAAGCCCCTGTTGCGTCAAACCCAACGCCGACGATGCCCATTTTCGTACCTTCCGCGACGCCAACGACACGCCCGACGCCGACCGATGCGCCGTATGTCCCGCCGACCGCAATCACGGGGACGCCTTCGTGATTTTCAAGTGAATTGACCAACGAACGAACCCGACTGCGCTAATCGATCCGCTCTGGCTGTACCGCGCGGCCTGTGCGCCCCGACTCCAGAATTGCGTGAATCACGGCTACATCCCGCAACGCTTCGGCGGGGGTGCTGTGTAGTTCCGCACCCGCGATGACGCGCGCAAAATCCGTGAGTTCGGCCTGAATATTATCGACCTCGAAAGTTTGTCCGGTGCTTTCCTCGCCCGTGCGGGAAACTTCAAGCTGCCGAAAGGTCGCGCGCAGATTGCCGCGCTCGCCGATGATCTGGATCGGGCCGTCGAAAGGGGTCTGGTTGGCGAAGGTCATGGTCCAGATGCCGAATGCGCCGCTCGCGAAGCGAAATGTCGCGCTGAATGTATCGGCGGGTGGCAAATCGTCGCGCACCTGCGTCACGAACGCGGAGACGCTCTCGATTTCGCCCATCGCCGCGCGCATCGCCGCGATATTGTGGACACCGCCATCGAGGATGAATCCGCCGGGGAAACTGTTATCACGCCGCCATTCGGTGTGATAATACTTGTTCTGCGGGTTCACGGTGGCGGCGGTAGACCACAAAAACTGGATCGGTCTGCCGATTTCGCCGCGCGCGATGATGTCACGGATTGCCGGGAACACGGGTTCGTAGCGGAAGTTCTCCGCGACCATCCACACGCGCCCGTTCTCCTGCGTGATCTCACGCGCGGTCTGGAGCAGCTCGCGACCGGATGCCACATGCGGCGCGACGGGCTTCTCGCTGATGACGTGCTTGCCCGCGCGCAATGCTGCCTCGATGATCGCGGGCTGCACCGCAATCGGCAGGATCACGTTTACCGCGTCGATGTCTTCACGGGCGAGCAGCGCTTCGAGGTCGGTCGTGGCGGTACTCCCCGGAACCTGCGCCGCGAGGTCGCCCGCCGTTTGTGCGTTGCGGCTATAAATCGCGACGATTTCATAGGTATCGGACAGGGCTTGCAGCGCGGGCAGGTGCGCGTCGCGGGCGAAGATGCCGCTGCCGAGGATTGCGAGGCGAATGCGGGACATTTTGTTAACTCCTTTGTTGCGGGGCGAGTCTGGATAGGGGTCGGCAGGGGCGGATGTACCCGCCCGACGCGCTATTTGCGAATCGAAAGCGCCAGCGTATTGGCTAGATTTTGGGCGGCCTGCGTCAACCATTCGGCGGCGTGTGCGGATGCTTCTTCAAGCGTGCAGGGTTCGCGGATAATGCTGAATGCGCTTTCGATGTTCATCTCCGCGAGGTCAGCGGGGCTGCAATCAAGCGTCCCGACCAATGCAAGCACCGGGATTTCGTGCCGCGCAGCTTCGGCAGCAATCGCACGGACCGCCTTGCCACTTGCGGTTTGCGAGTCGAGCTTGCCCTCGCCCGTGATGAGCAGCGCCGCGCCCCCCAACTGCTGGTCATAGCCGAGCAACCGGATCAGCGTTTCCGCACCCGGCGCAATCCGCGCACCCGTGAACGCGACAAGTCCCGCACCGAAGCCGCCCGCCGCGCCACCGCCCGCCGTTTGCGAGATGTCCGTATTCAAATCGCGCTGGATGATTTCCGCGAAGTGCGACAGCGCGGCCTCCAGTGTTTCGACGGCCTCTGCATTCGCGCCTTTTTGTGGGGCAAAGACCGCCGATGCGCCACGCGAGCCGGTGAGCGGATTATCGACATCGCACAGCGCTACCAATTCGGCGTCGTAGAGCAGCCGTTGCAGCGCGTCCGTTTCGATGCGCGCCAGACAACTCAGCGCCGCACCACCAGGACCGATCTCGTTTCCATCCGAGTCGAGCAACCGTGCGCCAAGTGCCTGCATCGCGCCCGCGCCGCCGTCATTCGTCGCGCTCCCGCCCAAGCCGATCAGGATGCGCTTGAAGCCGCGCTCGACTGCCGCGCGGATCAATTCGCCCGTGCCGTAGCTCGTTGCGCGGAGCGGATCGCGTTCGTGCTTCGAGATGAGTTCGACGCCGGAAGCCTGCGCCATCTCGATCAGTGCGGTTTGCCCGTCGGAGAACAGGCCGAGCGCCGCGCGTACAGGCTGCCCAAGCGGACCACGTACCGTGAGTTCGATGCGCTCACCGCCGAGGCCGCGCAGCGCTACATCAAGCGTACCATCGCCACCATCGGCTAGCGGCATGAGCAACGGTAACGCGGGAAGGCGTGAGCGTTGCAGCCCTTCCGCAATACAAAACGCCGCTTGCGCGGCGCTCAGGCTGCCCCGGAAGGCGTTCGGGGCGATTGCAATGTCCATAACAGGTCAGCGAACGAGGAACGCGACGCCGAAAGCTACCATGCTCAACATGCCGACCAGACCGACTGGGATATGTGAGACGAGCGAACGCGCGGCCTCTTCTTCGTACCAGCGGTCGAATTCATCCGCCGTGTGCTTCATCAGGCCGAAGGCGAGGACAGCGAGCAGAATGGCAAGTGCGAAACTGATGATTTGAAGCGTCACGCCGGACCTCTATCCCTTATTGCAAATCGTTCTCAATATGGTATTATACTAAAGAGCGCACTTGCGAAAAGCCCATGCGTTAAGTTGTAAGTTAACGGGCATTAAAATCGGAGCAGCAGTGGAACCCTCGTTCAATGGAACGGTGATGCAGGAGTATCTGGCAGAGGCGTATCGGCTGGTCGATTCGCAGGGCGGCGACCCGTATATTGCAACATCGGCGCTTGCCGAGCGGATGAACGTCACCGCGCCCGCCGTCTCCGCTGTGATCAAACGGCTCAAGGAGCGCGGCTTGATCGAACATGAACCCTATAAGGGAATGCGCCTGACGCAAAAGGGCGAGCATGAGGCACTGCTGAGTATTCGCCGCCACCGCCTCGCCGAAATTTTCATGGTCAAGGTGATGGGCTTCGATTGGGCAGATGTCCACGACGACGCGGACGCGCTTGGCGGGGTGATCAGCGACAAGGTTGCGGAGCGGATGGAACTCATGGCCGATTTCCCGAAGCGCTGCCCACATGGGGAGCCGATCCCAAGCAGGGAAGGCGTCATGCCTGTGGTGCAGGATGAACCGCTGCACAGCGTCGAAGCGCCTGCAAATCTGATCGTGAGCCGCGTCAAGACGCACGACCCCGATATATTGCGCTATCTGGCGACGCTCAAACTGACGCCCGCGCAGAAAATTCGGCTACTCAATCGCGCGCCGTTCAACGGTCCGCTACGCCTCAGCATCGACGGTCACGAGCAGGTGATCGGCTCCGAACTCGCCGCTGACATCCGTGTTTCACGAGTATAGGACTCCGTCGCCATGCTGAGTTTTGAAGAAGCCACGCAGCGCGTCCACGAAGCCGGAATGCGGATGACGCAGCCGCGCCAGACTTTGTTGCGTATGGTGCTGGAAAACGAGCAGCCATTCTCCGTCGAACACCTCTACGCGCAGGCGCTCGCGGGTGGGCTGGAATGCAGCCTTTCGACGGTGTATCGCAATCTGGAAGCGTTCGTACAGGTCCACCTCGTTGATGAAATACCAGGGGAAGGGACGAAGCTGTATATCTGGCATCGGCAGGACAGCGCGGGTCCGCACGTCTTTTGTCTGGATTGCCGTAAGATGACCGCGCTCGCGGGGATGCGCAGCCCGGAGAACGCGCCGTCGGCTTCTGATAGCGAACTGTTGCGCGCATTGAGTCAGAGTGGGTTCGATGCGTCCACGATGCGGATGATGCTCGCGGCGCACTGCATCACTAAATCCTGTGATACTGAAGAAGCATGACGCCAAGCGACAACCTGACCGTCATCGCGATTCTGGTCACAGGCGCGGGCAGCATCGCGTCGATGGTGAGCATCATGCTTGTGCTGTTGCAAGTACGCGCAACCCAGCGCATCGCGCGTGGCGAATTCTTGCTGAAACTGGAAGAGCAAATGCAACGCTATCAGGATCATTACAACGCGCTCATTGCGGAGGGTGGCTGGAAGCCTGACGATAACGGAATTTCGCTATCCGATATGGTCTTGTATATGACGCTCTTCGAGCAGATGAAACTGTTGATTGACCTGAAAATTCTCGATTTTCCGGTGTTTGTGCGACTCTACAGCTTTCGCGTGATCATTATTGTCTGCAATGATCACATCTACAACAAGCTGCTGTCGAATTTCAACAATACATGGCCGGATTTTGTCGGGCTGTGCAAGCGGATATTGCCCGAAGCGGAGAAACGTACATTGTTTTTCAAGCCGCAGCAAGATTTGTTCATCGAACGGGTTAAGGCGCTGCCAGAGCCGAAGCCCTGGCGTTAGTCTGGTATGTTGGGGGTAAGGCTTGACCGACCCAATGGGTACACACCCAGTTAGCGGCACATGGACCACCTACTCAACCTACACTGTGTCTGGCGGACGGCAGGGATGACCGAACCCGAACCCTAGCACCCGCTGGTCTTCACGAACTCAAGTTTTCAGAAGTCAGATTTAACGCCTGGCTCTTTGCATTTCGCTTGAATTTCGCTAAAAACTCAAAACCAAAGCGTAGATACGTGCCAGGATGGAGAAGCAACTCATGTTCAGCGAATTGATTCAGGAACAACCTATCAACCTCGAAACCAACCGCGCCAACCCGGATTTTTACAACTCCGATTGGAGCGACAGCAAGGACGACCTCGACGCCGAAGATTACGAGGAGATGCTCGAACCAGAAGGTTTGGATGAGGAGTCGGATGAGCCGTTCGATACGGAAAAAGCGATGGATGACGACGATTACGACGATAAGGCGAACAGCCTGTAGCTTTCGATAGCGCTCCGCAGCGGTGCAGCCACGCCCGCAAGATCGACCTGCTGCGCAGCATGGAAGCTTGCGAAGCGCGCGAGTCCCCGTGCCAGCGCCGCCGCGAATGCTTCATTGTGCGCCAGTGCCTCATCTTCCAGATAGAACGCGAGGATTTGCAGCGTCTTCGTCGGCTTGTCGAGCCGAAAGTCGGCGCGTGCAACCAGCGTGTCCCCATAGAGGATCGGCAGCACGTAATAGCCCCAACGTCGCTTTGCGGCGGGCGTGTAGACTTCCCACGTGTAAGCGAACCCGAACAGCTTCATCGCGCGCCCGCGTGCGCTTACCGGGTCCAGCGGCGCGAGGAAGTTGACTTCCGCGTGCGCTTCGCTATCGTGCGGTGTCCATGCTTCGGGCGTGCTGCCTGCCTGCACCGTTTCGAGGGTGGTCAGGTCCGACACAGGCAGATAGAACGCATCCTTGCGGCCTTCAACTTGAACCTGAACCGCCTCACCCGCATCGATGAGCGCCGCGAGCAGCGCCTTTCCCTGGGCAGGCACGACCGAATGCCGGGTAAAATACGAGAAGCTGCCGCGCCATTCGGTCAGGGTCGGCAAGCCGTGCATATCTAGCGCCTTCCGCGCAAAGAAGGCTTCTGCTTCCGAATCAGTCACGGAGCCGAGATGCTGCGCAGGCAGAATGTTTTCCGTGAAATCATAGACGCGCTCGAAACGCTGGCGGCGCGTGGTCATCAATTCCCCGATGCGCCACAGGTAGACGAGCGCGAGACCGCTATCCTTGCGCGCATAATAGTTTCGCAGTGAATTGCCCGTAAGGTCGCGCTGCATGAGCGGACCGCGCGTGCGCAGCGCCGCGCGTACCTCGTCGATCAGCCGCGCGTTCTCTGTCGCGAATGCGGACCAGTATTCGGACTCCTGCTGGCGGCGCATGTGCAGCTTCCAATAGGGGAACTCTTCCATTGGGTAAATATGCAGCAGCCCGCCGTAATCGAAAAACTGGCGGTCGGTGTAGAGCAGCGCGTCCAGATCGGCGAGGCTGTAATCTGTGACGCGGCTGTACAGCTTGAGATCGTGATTGCGCGCGATGATTTGCAGCGGATCGACCTGCACCGCGCCGATTTGTCGGATCGCCTGCGCCGCTCCTGCTTTACCCTGCCAGCGGCGTCCCGGCCACAACCCGGATTTGCCAAGAATGAAGCGGCGCAATGTGCGCGGGTCGATACGAATGTTCATTTGAATGTTTAGCCATATTGCGCGAAATAATAGAAGATTATATAATAGCACGTGCGTTCTGAGTTGTCAAACCGCACAAACCTTGTTCGGTATCGAACGATTATGCCTTGCGATTGAAGGGGATGTAGCCACCTTGGGCGGCTTCGCGAAACGTTAAACAAGGCTTCACGTAATCACTACAATCTGGCAAATGTCTGGTCTTGACAAAATTTTGGACGCGACTAGACTATTTAAAATAGTTCGGCATAGAACTATTTCCACACAGGAGAGGTGAGATTTGGGACCGCAAGGACGCACAGGCGGGAGACCCGGAGGACCGGGCGGCTTTCCACGAGAGAATGTACCAAAGAACAAAGGGCTGCAACGCTCAATTGGCTATCTGGGGCGTTACCGGAACACGGCAATTGCCGCCTACGGCGCGCTCATCATCGCGACGCTGGCGCAGCTTGCCGTCCCGCAGTTTATCCAGAACATCATCGATAACATTATCAAGGGCTTCGCGGCACAAGCACAGCTCGCGACCCCACTGGCAGCCATCCCCGGCAACAAGGACCGCCTGCTGGGGGTCGTCGATACGGCACAATCCGCACTGGTCGCGGCGGGTCTGTTCATCGTCCTGTTCGCGGTTGTGCGCGGCATCTTCGGATTTATCCAGACCTATATGTCGGAGCGCACCTCACAGGGCGTCGCCTTCGACTTCCGTAACGAAATTTTTGCGAAGGTGCAGCGCCTGTCGTTCACCTATCACGATCAGAACCAGACCGGGCAGCTTATGATCCGCGCCACCGACGACGTGGAAAAGGTCCGTCTGTTCATCGGGCAGGGCTTATTGCAGGCGGTCGGCGCGCTGGTGCTGGTCGTTTCGGCGCTGGTGTTGTTGTTCCTGACAAATGCCAAACTAACGCTCGTCGTGCTGCCGATTTTGCCCGTCGCGATGGTATTGTTCTTCATCTTCGGCGGGATTAGCGCGTCGCTCTTCGGGACAGTGCAATTCGCGCTCTCGAAGCTGAACACGCTCTTGCAGGAAAACCTGGCGGGTATCAAGGTCGTCAAGGCCTTCGCGAAGGAGCCTTACGAGAGCAAGCGCTTCGATACCTCCGCTAGCGACCTGATGCAGAAGCAGATCAACATCAGCCGCGTATTTTCGATCCTGTTCCCGCTCATCTTCACGATTGCGCAGCTTGGGCAGGCCGCGATCCTGTACTTCGGCGGTCGGCAGATCGTCTCGAACGAACTGACTGTTTCGCAGTACAACACGTTTAGCCTGTACCTGATCTATCTGTTCATCCCGATTGGTCAGCTTGGTTTCATCATTTCGCTGATGGCACAGGCCAGCGCATCGGCGGCGCGCGTCTTTGAAATTCTCGACGCGAAGAACGACGTGACCGATAAACCGGGTGCGGTTGACCTGCCGCAGGTACAAGGCCATGTCGAATTCAAAAACGTGACCTTCCGCTACTTCGGTAGTTCGGCTCCGGTCCTCACGAATATCAGCTTCGAGGCGACTCCCGGCCAGACGGTGGCGCTCCTCGGCGCGACGGGCAGCGGCAAAACGACGATTATCAACCTGCTACCGCGCTTCTATGATGCGTCCGAAGGCGCGGTCCTGATCGATGGCAAAGATGTCCGCGATGTGAAGATCGATAGCCTGCGCTCGCAAATTGGTATCGTCCTGCAAGAGACGACGCTGTTCAGCGGCACGATCCGCGACAACATTGCGTTCGGTCGCCCGGAAGCGACGATG
>Ga0123336_10004881_pt1 | contig 10783 bp, 9 predicted proteins | sample SSSSmetaG_FD_96466 | JGI IMG/M metagenome (GOLD analysis project Ga0123336, IMG submission 96466) | Glacier valley bacterial and archeal communities from Borup Fiord, Nunavut, Canada, to study Microbial Dark Matter (Phase II) - ​SSSS metaG | ecosystem: Environmental > Aquatic > Freshwater > Ice... | reverse complement strand
TCGGGGGCCGTGCTCCAGGTGCTGCCGCAGTCGCGCCTCACCCTGCAAAGCAACGGCGCCCTCTGGCTGGTGCTGGCCCGCTAATGCGATTTCCTGTTGTAGGTACCGGGTTAAAAATTGAAAATTTAGTCAGTGATGTTACGCACTGGCGCGGGGCTCTGCCCCGTGACCAGTTACTACCCGGCCTCTGGCCGGGCCGCGCCGTCCGGCGTTGTTCTGGCATCGTCACTCTCTGGGCCTCTGGCCCACCTGTAGCTGGCACGGAGCACAGCCCCGCGCCAGCGCGTAACTTCAGTTAGCCATTCAGGTTTTTTTAACCCTCGTCCTCTGACTGTTTTCAAAGCTGTACACTGGCCTGGAAACCGCCGTGGGTGGCTGCCCGCCCCGCCGCCCCCGCAAGCAGGGGCCCGCTACTGCCGCAGCCGACCAGCCCCGGCAGTGGCGGGCCCTGAAAACCGGCGAAGCACCGGCCGCCGCTGACCAGTTTGTGCTATATATTTGTAAAACATTATCTTCTTGTCTTATGAAACTCCTCGTACCCTTCGTCCTGGCCCTAGCGCCGCTGGCCGGCCTGGCCCAAACCCTCACCAACGAAGGCGCCACGATAACCGTGGGGGCTGGCGCCACGCTCTACGTAGTGGGCAGCGTGGAGAATAAAGCCACCGGCACCCTGGTCAACAGCGGCACCGTGCAACTCACCGGCGACCTCACCAACGTCGGTACGCTCACCTCGCCCGGCACCTTGCTCTTCGCGGGCAGCACCAACCAAACCTTCAGCCCCGGCCCGGCCACGGTGGCCGTTCTCACCCTGAACAACAGCGGCGCCGCCGGGGCCAACACCCTGCGCGTGGCCGCCGACCTGAGCGTAAGCGGCGCGCTCACGCTGCTGAATGGGCTGGTGCGCACAGCCCCGGTGGGCGCCAGCACCCCGCTGGCCACCCTCACCCTACCCGACGGCGCCACCCTGACGGGCGAGGCCGCCGGCCGCTACGTGCAGGGCAACCTGCGCGCCGTGCGCAACGCCGTGGGCGGCACCACTGCCGTGGCCTTTCCCAACAGCGCCGCGCTCGACCCCAAAGGCCAGAGCCTGGGCACCGTCACCATCACGCGCACGGCGGGCCTGCTGGCCCCCGGCCTGAGCTACGGCCAGAACGCCGGCGCCACCACCAAGGGCATCGACCGGGTGTGGAGCGTGGTGGCCACCGTGCCGCCCACGGCCCTGGTGAACCTGGCCCTGAGCTGGGTGGCCGACGACGACAACGGCTTCGTGCTGTCGAATCCCGCCCTGCTGTTTCGCGCCGCCTCGGCCGCCGGCCCCTGGACCCGGCAGGGCTTGGTGGGCCCCGCCGCCACCCGCAACTTTGCGGCCGACGTAACCACGCTGGGCACCTTCACCCTGAGCAACGCCAACGCCCCGCTGCCCGTGGAGCTGACCCGCTTCACGGCCGAGCCCACCGGCGGCGACGCACTGCTGCGCTGGGCCACGGCCTCGGAGAAGAACAACGACCACTTCGACGTGGAGGCCAGCGCCGACGGCAAGGCCTTTCGGCGCATCGGCACCGTGGCCGGCCACGGCAACACGACCCAGCCCCAGGAATACCAGCTCATCGACCAAGGCATTGCCCGCTACGCTGCCGACCCGGTGTACTACCGCCTGCGCCAGGTGGACCAGGATGGCAGCGAAAGCTTTTCGCCCGTGCGCACCGTGCGTGTGGCCGCTATCGCCGGCCTCACGGCCGCGGCCTGGCCCAACCCCTTCGCCACCGCCGGCCCGGCCCTGACCCTGCGCACGGCCCTTGCCGGCCCCGCCACCCTGCTGGTGCACGACGCCCTGGGCCGCCCCGTGCTCAGCCGCCCGCTGGCCCTGCCCGCCGGCACCACCACCCTGCCCCTGGCCGAGCTGGGCCAGCTGGCCACCGGCGTTTATGTGCTGACGCTGGCGCAGGGCGCGGCGCACGTTCGCCTGAAACTAGTGCGGGAGTAGGGGGAAAAAGGTGATGAAGTAATGAGGTGATGAAGGTGCGGGGCTGGCGCGCGTCTCCGACGCGCGCCAGCTGCTACTTCTCCCTCCTACCCATTGGCCAGCTGCCCCAGGCACCCCCGCAGGCTCTCACGCCAATGCGGGATGGCCACGCCCAGCTGGGTTTTGGCCTTGGTCTTGTCCAGCACCGAAAACAGCGGCCGCACGGCCCGCGTCGGGTACTCGGCCGTGCGAATGGGCAGGGTGCGCACCGGCAGCTGGCTCAGCTCGAAAATGGCCGTGGCGAAGTCGTACCACGAGGCCACGCCTTCGTTGCTGTAGTGGTAGAGGCCAAACGCCGGGCTTTGGCTTTCGATGATGGTGAGGATGCAGCCGGCCAAATCGACGGCGTAGGTGGGGGTACCCACTTGGTCCCAGACGACGTGCAGCTCCGCGCGCTCGCGGCCCAGCCGGAGCATGGTTTTCAGGAAGTTATTGGCGAATTCCGAATACAGCCAGCTGGTGCGCAGGATGAAGTACCGCGCCGTGTGCGCCGGAATCACCTGCTCGCCCTCCAGCTTGGTGAGGCCATAGACGCCGAGGGGCGCAGTTTCGTCGGTTTCGAGCAGTGGCTGGTTGCCGGTGCCGGCAAACACGAAATCGGTGGAAATCTGGATGAGCACCGTGCCGTGCTCGCCGCAGAGCCGGGCCAGGTTCTCCACGCCGTCGCGGTTGATGCGGCGGGCCAGGTCCACGTCGTCCTCGGCCCGGTCCACGGCCGTGTAGGCGGCGCAGTTGATGCAGTAGGCCGGGCGGTGCCGGGCAAACAGCGCCGCCAGCCCGGCCGTATCGAGAATGTTGGCCTCGGCTTCGGGCAAAAACTCCAGGCCGGCCGTGCCGCGCTGCCGCGCCACGTGCGCCAGGCTCTGCCCCAATTGCCCGGAGGCCCCAAATATCAGTGTTGTCCCCATGAAGGTGCGATGCGTTTGAGCGGGCAAATTACCCCGCAAATCGCGCCGGCTGGTAGTGGCGCGGGGCTCCGGCCCCGTGCCGGCTGCTACCCGGCCTCCGGCCGGGCCGCGCCATTCGCTTCGTATGGACAGCGGGCGAATGTCGTTCTGCGGGCCAAGAGGCCCGCTAGTAGTCGTCACGGGGCTGGAGCCCCGCGCCAGTGCCATGCCTGTTCGCCCGTCAACCGGTCGAACCGCCCAGGGCGGTCGGACCGGCGGGAGTTGGCGGGCGCTTGTTTTGAATGGGCACGAAGCGCGTTTCGCGGGGCTGCTTTTCGCTCAGATATTTCCAGTAGCGCAAGGGGATGTGGCGGCGGTGCAGCTTCAGGTTTTTGCGCTCGGGGATGTTCACGTGGTCAAAATAGGCCTGCCACAGCACCTTAAACAGTGGCTCCCGCTCATCGAGCACGGTGGCGGCCAGGTCGGTGGCTTTCATGCCGGGCCGGTCCACCTCAAACTGCACCACGTCGGTGCGCGTGAGGTCGTAATACAACCCGTAGTGGCGGCGGCGGTCGTAAATCAGCCAGCGCTGGTCGGCGTAGCGCTTGGTGAAGTGCGCGGCAATAAGCGGCAGCACGTCGAAGTCGGGCTCGATGGTGGCGTGGAACAGCTCGTCGGTGGTTTTCTCGAAGCGCACGAAGGCCTCCATACGGTGCTTCTCGCGAAACATTTGCTGGGCCAGGCGCTGCACCCGGCGCACGGTGGCATCGGCGTAGTTCTCGGCAATGTCACGGCAGGCGCGCAGGGCCAGGTCCACGTAACGAAAAATGAGCAGCTCGCGCTCGGCATCCTCGCTCAGAAACACGTGGTAGAGGCGGGTACGGGCCTCCAAGTCCATCGTTTTCAGCAGCCCTTCCCACACGCGGACGGCCAGCGTTTCATCGGTTTCGCGGTGGGCGGGCTGGGCAAACAGGCCCACCTGGGCCGTGGCCTCGGGCTGGATGCTGTTGGGCGCCGCCCGCCAGTCGTAAATCGTGAACAGCACCGTGAGCAAGCCCTCAAACGTGCCGTCGTAGGTGTAGTCGCGCGGCGCGGCCGTGAGCGCGGGGGCCGGCCGCCGGGCGGGCCCGGCCGGAGCGGGGGGGCAGGAAGTACGACGGGAAAGCACAGGCTTCATGCAGCGAACAAACAGGCGTGAGCGGCAAGGTTTTGCCGCAGATGTTTAGGGATATCGACTGGGCTACTCTACCCTACTATTTTAGTTACTTGGTAAAGAGTTAGTTGGCAAATAATCCATCGAAACACGGCGTTCATGTTAGCGATAAAGTCCTGGTCGGCGCTGCGGCCGGGCCGCGTGTATTGCCGCAGGGCGTTGAGGCCGTGGCGGCTGAAACTGGCGCGTTTATAGCCGTTGTTTTTAGTTTTAATTGATTGCACTTTTTTGTGAAGACGGATGCCCACGCACATACACAGTGCGTAGGCCAGGCTCACTAGGCCAACGAGTTTTTTGAGCTTGCTGCGGCACTGCAAGTGCGTCCCGCGCAAGGCAAAGCCGCGCCCTTTCAGGTTCTGAAAACAGGCTTCAATGGTCCAGCGCTTGCGGTAAAAATGGCCCAAAAAAGCAACGTTGGCCGTGCCGAACAAGAACAGGTATTCGCCCCTGGCCAGCGCCGTGACCTGCGCTCCACCCCAGACCCCGTCGACTTGGCACACGGCCAGTTGGCGGCACTGGCCCGGCCGCAGGCCCCAGTCGGCCACGGCGTGGCGTCGGCCCCGGCGGTCGGTGAGCAAGTGGTGCTTGGGTAGGCGCATGGTAAAGAAAATCCCCTTGTCTTTGAGGTACTTGAACCACGCATGGCCCACGAATTCCCGGTCGCCCACCACCAGCCCCACCCGGTCGGGGCCCAGCACCCGAAGGCAAAAATCCAGCAGCGCGGCGCGGTCGGCCGCGTTGGAATTACCGCTGCGTTTGTCGAGCAATTCCCAGCACAGCGGCCGGTGATAGTCGCCGCGGCCCACCGTGACGAGCAACACGTTTACCTGGCACTTGCCGAAGTCCCACTCCGTACGGTCCAGGCACAGGCGCAGTTTGCCCGTGCCCGGCAGCAGGCCCACCAGCAGCACGGCCAGGGCCAGGTAGTCCAAGTCGACCTCGCGAAAAAAGTCCTGGATGCGCGTCTCGTTCGAGGCCAGTTTCGCGCCAGCATTGAGGGGGTGCGCTACTTCGCAAAATTGCACGTTTCGGCTTTTTAAGAGTCCCAGCACGAAGCGGGCGATGAACTTCTTACGGGCCAGGTTCCGCACCAGCGGGGCCGAATGCAAAAGGGTCGTAATTTTGGCAACGAGGCATTGCTTCACGGGAAGGGGCGCTTTTGGCAGTTGAGGAACTACAAAGGTCCAACCTTCCCGTTTTTATGCGCGATTTTTAGTAGGGTAGAGTACGACTGGGCTTCTATCTTTAAACCGGTAACCGGGCGCCCGGTTGCCGTTCCTCACCTCAACGCATTTTTTATGACCCCTGACTCACTACTCGGCCCGTTGAAGGGCGCGGACCACCGCGAAATCGGCGGCGTACACGTGGACGTGGTGCGCACCGGCAACTCGCGGGTGAAGCGGGTGGTGTACCCGCCGGGCTTTCGCTGGTCGAAGGACATGCGGCCCCTGGTGAATACCGAGCTGTGCCAGCACGCCCACGTAGGCTTTCTGGCGGCCGGCCGCTTCACCATTCAGTACGCCGACGGGGTCCTGGAGGCCTTCGTAGCCCCGCAAGTGGTCGCCATTGCGCCGGGGCACGACGGCTGGGTGGAAGGCGACGCCCCCGCCGTACTCATCGAATTCGACTTTGAAGGCGAAACGGTGGAGCGGCTCGGCCTGCGCCGCGACTAAACCCCCAGCAGGTAACCGCTGGCACGGCTTTACGCGGCCTGCTGGTGGCCTTCGTCCACCCGAACGGCGGCGGCCTGGGCGCGGGCATCGTCGTGCAGCTGGCGCACCAGGGGCATCAATTCGCTGATGCGGCAGCAGCACGAGAGGCGGGCCACTTTCTCCGACCGGGCAGCGGGCCGCGGCTGGGACTGGCGGTGAATGACTTTCATAACCGAGAAGAAAATGTCGTGTTGCACCCCGCCCCGGCCCCCGGCCGGCGCGTCGTTCACAGAAAAGAAGGTGTTGGTTGTCATGGCTGTCAGGAGGCTTGGGCGAACAAATCGAGCTGCTGCGTGACCAGGGCCGAGCGCACGGCGCTGCCCCCGAACAGAATTTGGCGGCGCACCTGCTGTTCGCTCAGCTCGCCCACCAGGGGCTGGTGCTCGCCGCGGCAGGTGAGGAAATACTTAGCGCGCTTCAGCACCACGCCCAGCTGGCGCAGGGTCTCCAGGTTCAGGCTGGCGAAGCGGCGGGCGGCCACGATGCGCCGGGCCGAGCGGGCGCCCACCCCCGGAATGCGCAAAATCATCTCGTAGTCGGCCGTGTTCACGTCCACCGGGAAAATGTGGCGGTTGCGCAGGGCCCAGGCCAGCTTGGGGTCAATCTCCAGGTCGAGGTGCGGGTGGGCGGGGTCGAGGATTTCATCGGCGTGGAAGCCGTAGAAGCGCATCAGCCAGTCGGTCTGGTACAGGCGGTGCTCGCGGATGACGGGCGGCTGCGTGATTTGCGGCAGCCGGGCGTCGTCCGTCACCGGGATGTAGCCGGAGTAGTACACCCGCTTCAGGCCGTAGCCCTGGTAGAGGCTGTCGCTCAGCTTGATGATTTGCAAATCAGTCTCGCCGCTGGCGCCCACGATGAGCTGGGTACTCTGCCCGGCCGTGGCAAACGCGGGCACCTTCTTGAACAGCGCCTTCTCCTCCTTATTCTGAATGATGCCGTCCCGAATCTGGGCCATCGGCGTCAGAATCTCGGCGTAGTTCTTTTCCGGCGCCAGCGTTTGCAGGGCCAGCTCCGAGGGCAGCTCGATGTTCACGCTGAGGCGGTCGGCATACAGGCCGGCCTCGGCAATCAGCTCCTCCGAAGCGCCGGGAATGGTTTTGACGTGGATGTAGCCGTTGAACTTGTGCTCGGTGCGCAGCTTTTTGACGATGCGCACGAGGCGCTCCATCGTGTAGTCGGGGCTGCTGAAGATGCCGGAGCTGAGGAACAGCCCTTCGATGTAGTTGCGGCGGTAGAAGTTGATGGTCAGGTCCACCACCTCGTCCACGGTGAAGGCAGCGCGCTTCACGTCGTTCGAGCGGCGCGACACGCAGTAGGCGCAGTCGAAGATGCAGTGGTTGGTGAGCAGAATCTTGAGCAGGCTCACGCAGCGGCCGTCCTCGGTGTAGCTGTGGCAGATGCCCATACCCTCGGCGTTGCCCAGGCCCTTGTTCTCGTTTTTGCGCTTGCCGCCGCTGCTGCTGCACGACACGTCATACTTGGCCGCATCAGCTAATATGCTTAGTTTCTCTTGAATGCGCTCGTTCATGCGGCAGGACTGGCTTTCGGGCTTAAAAGTAAGTAACAGCGGCCATATGGCGCAAGTTGGTAAGCTAATTTTCTTGGAAATAGTTTCATCGCAGCCCGCCCCGGCCGTCCGCGCTGCCCGCCCACGCGGGCTCCTTTCCGTACTTTGCAGCGTTGCGCTGGGCTATGAGCATTCGGGTGCTATTCGTGGTTGTTCTCGCGCTGCTGGGCCTGCCGGCCCGGCCGGCGCGGGCGCAGGCGTTCGACCCGCGCTCGGCGGTGCCGCCCGACTCGCTGCGCGCCAGCGGCTACGTGCTGCCCATCCGGCCCGACTCCCTGCGCCGGCGCTTCGACGAGGAGCGGGTCATCACCCGCCTGCAAGCTTACACCCGGCGCAAAACCATTGCCGGGCGCGCGGCCTCGGGCCTGTTCAACTTCACCCGGCGCCAGGAGGAGCAGGCCGGCCTCGACGCCGTGCTGCTCGACCGGCAGTTCGACCGGCACAACTTCAAAATCGTGCGCCGCATCGACATCCGCACCCTCGACGCCTTCGGCTTCAGCCTCAGCGACTCGACCCGGCGGCCGCGCTCGGTGTGGGAAAAGGCCGGCAACGGGCTGCACCTGAAAACGAGCCGCTCGCGCGTCCGGCAGGTGCTGCTGTTCCGGCCCGGCCGGCCGCTGGAGCCCCAGGCCCTGGCCGAGAGCGAGCGCCTGCTGCGCCAGACGCCCGAAATCCTCGACGCGCGGGTGCTGGTGAACGAGCTGACCAGCACCGCCGACAGCGTGGACATCGCCGTGCTCACCACCGATGTGTTCAGCATCACGGCCGGCATCGAGGTGGGCACGGCCACCTCGGGCCTCATCACGTTCGGCGACGACAACTTTCTGGGCCAGGGCCACCAGCTGCAAAACGCCTACCGCTACGGCCGCGGCTTGAGCCCCAACGGCGGCGAGGTGCCCCAGCAGTGGGCCTACGAGGGCAGCTACACGGCCCCGTTCCGACACTTCGTCTATGCCCAGGCCCGCTACCGCAACGAGTACAACTTCCGTTCGGGCGGGGTGTCGGTGCGGCGCGACTTTTACTCGCCCACTACCCGCTACGCCGGCGCCCTGAGCCTGGACGGCTACGCACCCAACGTGGCCCTGCAAACCCCGCCCGAGGGCCAGCCCTACGTGTTTTACCCCCTGCGCTACCTGGTGCAGGACGCCTGGGCCGGCCGCGCCCTGCGCCTGCGCTCCTACGACCTGGGCTACGAGAACCCCGGCCGCGTGATTCTGGCCGCCCGCGTGTACAGCACCCACTACACGACCGTCCCCGCGCCCGGCCCCGACACCGGCCTGCCCCGGCCCGACTACCAGAACAGCACCCTGCTGCTGGGCACGGTGGGCTATTCGGTGCGCCGCTACTACAAGGACCGCTACCTGTTCGGCTTCGGCCGCACCGAAGACGTGCCCGCCGGCACCCTGCTCAGCCTCACGGCCGGCTACGACATGCTGCGCACCGGCCCCCGCCGCTACCTCGACGCGCGCCTGGCCGCGGCCGCCTACACCACCCGCCACGGCTACTTCTACGGGGCCGTGGACCTGGGCGCCTACCAGCGCCTCGACCAGAGCCGCGGCTGGGAACAGGGCCTGCTGAGCACCGAATTCACGTCCTTCACCCGCCTCTACCACTTCGGCAACTGGCAGTACCGGCACTTTCTCAGCAGCCGGGCCGCGGTGGGCTTCCACCGCCGGCCGGGCGAGTTCCTGCAGGGCATCACCAACGAGCGGGGCCTGCGGGGCTTTTCGCCGGCTGTGCCGGTGCTGGCCACCAGCCGCTTCACCCTGAACTACGAAACCACCCTGTTCACGCCGCTCTCGCTGCTGGGCTTCCGCCTGGCCGGCATTGCCTTCGCCGACGCGGCCTGGGTGAGCGAGCGGCCCGGCGGGGGCTCCCCGTTCGGCGGCGCGCCCTACACCGGCTTCGGGCTGGGAATGCGCCTGCGCAACGAGTTCACGGCCCTGCGCACCTTCCAGCTCCTCATCGGCTACTACCCCCGCGGCCTGAACGCGGCCAACGGCATCCGCCTGTTCGAATCCGCCCGCGAAACCGTCACCTTCACCGACTTCGGCATCGGCTCGCCCGGCACCGGGCTCTACCAGTGAGCCGCCCGCGGCGCGCGCAGCCTTGCGAGGGCGGCAGCCGCCAACAAAAAGCCCCGAAACCATTGCGGATTCCGGGGCTTTTTTGGCCTACATAACGATAATGCACACGGTTGCTAACTCACGCTTAACCTAAATTACTCACTCACGGGTATCGGTCACTGGCATAGCATAGGGGATGGTTGCGGCTGGACGGGCGCGGCTAGCGCTCCGAGTTGAAGGAGATGGGCACGGTGCAGGCCACGCGCACCGGCTGGCCATTCACGCGGGCGGGCTCCCAGTTGGGCATGAGCCAGACCAGGCGCAGGGCTTCGTCGTTGAGGCCGCTGCCGGGGCCGCGCACCACGTGGGCATCCTGCACCCGGCCCTGGGCGTTCAGCACGAAGCTGACATAGACCCGGCCCGATACCCGGCGCTGCAGCGCCTCCTGCGGGTAGCGAATGGACTTGGCGAGGTAGGCCACGAAGGCCTTGTCGCCGCCCGCAAACTGGGGGAGCACCTCGGGGTTGATGTACACCGAATCGGGGTAAACGGCCGCCGGGGCGGCCACCGGCAGCACGGCGGCTTGCGCGTTGGGGCCGGGTTGCGCCTGCCCGCGGCCGATGGTCAGGAGGCCCAGCAGGGCCGACAGCGCAAAAAAGCGTAGCGAGTACGTCACGTGGAGAGGAGTTAGGAGGTGAACGAAGAGCCGCCAGCTGGGGCCGACGGGCAAGCTAAGCAACAAAGCTGAACGAGTGAATGGATTGGCGTTGAATTGTCTTTTCAATAGAAAGCAGGTGAAGCCCGCCGGGCGTTGAAAGTTGCACGATCAATGCCCAACGCTGCGGCAAATTAACAGAGATTTTATTAATTCTGTTATTCAGCCCCGTATTTTATTTTACAAAGATAAAGTATTTTGGCACTTTACACCAGAAGCAACAAAATCATAACAAGTCATTTTATTGCATAATACCTATAATTGTCCAGGCGTTTACCAATGTGTGCGCGCAGCAGCCTACCTTTATAATCGTTAATCTACGATAAACGGTAAACTCCTCACAAACCAATGGCTTCGCACAAACGCGCCGCATTCACGACGGCCGACCAGAACGTGGCGGCCGTGGCCAAGGCCCTGGGCCATCCGGCGCGGATAGCCATTCTGCGGCTGCTGGCCCGGCGCCAGTCGTGCGTGTGCGGCGAGCTGGTGCTGGAGCTGCCCTTGTCACAAAGCACCGTGTCGCAGCACCTCAAGGAACTGAAGGCGGCCGGCCTGGTGCAGGGCGAGGTGGACGGGCCCCGCGTGTGCTACTGCCTCGAC
>Ga0123336_10004876_pt1 | contig 10789 bp, 8 predicted proteins | sample SSSSmetaG_FD_96466 | JGI IMG/M metagenome (GOLD analysis project Ga0123336, IMG submission 96466) | Glacier valley bacterial and archeal communities from Borup Fiord, Nunavut, Canada, to study Microbial Dark Matter (Phase II) - ​SSSS metaG | ecosystem: Environmental > Aquatic > Freshwater > Ice... | reverse complement strand
GGCGCAGCGCCGTTCGGCGCGGGGGTCGCCGGGTCCTTGGTGCCCATCTGGAAGCTGCACGCCAACGCGCTCGTAGCGACGACACCGGCGAGCATGACGAAGGGAAGGCTGTGCTTGTGCATGATCTTCTCCTGATAGACGCGTCCCGACCGCAGGGCAATCAATCCCGGGCGCGGATCGTCCCGAAATTAGTCGAAATCCTCGATTTTCCAGAGCCCGCGCTCGCGTACCAGCTGCATCGTCCCGGCGCCGTACGCCATGGTCGCGCGGTCGCCCGTCTCCTCGATCGAGGCGCTCGGGAGGGCCTGCTTCAGCGAGGAGACGACCTGCTCGATCTCCTCCTTGTCGTGCCCTTCCCACGCCGTCTGGAACTTCAAAGGATCGAGGCCCTCCTTGTGCGCGTCGGGGACTAACTTCAGCACCACGTCGTAGCGTTTGCGCTCCACCGCGCGCACGAAACCCTGGATGCAGTGGCGCGGCGTGTCCTGCGCGTAGAGGTCGATCGCCGTCGCCTCGACGCGCCACTTGCCGCCCTCGAGCACGAGCTGGAGCTCCTGGCCGTTCGAGCTGGTGACGGTGGCCGTGACCACGGGCAGCGCCGTGGGTCGCGAGAGGGCCTTCGCGATCTCGCGGACCTCCTCGGGGTTGTCCTTCACCATCCGGCGGAACGCCTCGAACGAGATGCCGCGGCGAGCCTCCTCGCTGAGCATGTGGTACGCGTCCTCGGAGCGGCCCTCCTCGAGCGCGTGCGAGTACGAGCGGAGGATCGACTGCGGGTCCTCCGCGCGCGGACCGGCGCAGCCGGCGGCGGCGGTGCACATCGCGATCGCGAGAGCGATCGAGACCGAGGACGCGTGCCGGATCATCGCGGTCAGGATTAGCACGCCCGCCCGGCCCTCGGCCAGCGGTCAACCCAGGGCGAGGACGAGGATCCGGGCGAACTGATCGCTCCGCCCGTTGTCGTCGCTGATGAGGATGAGCGAGGCCCGTCCGTCCGGCAGCCGCGGGCCGACCGCCATGCCCTCGAAGTTGTCGAGGAGCGCGGTCTGCTGCTGCTGCTTCGCCGCCGGCAGTCCCTGGGCGGGGAGGGTCGCGAGATCGATGACGAGCTCCTTCGCGAGCGTGGGCGCGTCGGCGCCGAGCGAGGGAAGCGCGAGGCAGCTCGTCGCGGCGTCGGTGAGCTTCACGCGGTAGACGCGCGCGGTGTTGCCCGCGCCGTGCGTCCACCCGCGCTCGAGCACCAGCAGGTCGTCCGCGGAGACCGCGGCGAGGTCGGCGACGCCGTAGTCGCCGGACGCGTGGGGGAGCGGATCGGTCGTGTACGCGTGCTCCTCGTACTGGCCGTCCGCGCGCGCGATGCGCAGGATGCGGAGGCGCGCGCCGAGCTTCGCGGTCGCGACCTCGCCGTCGCAGCGGAGCGAGGCCTCGCTGGTCGTGAAGAGGTACGTGCCCGCCGGGTCCATGGTGAGCGACTCCAGGCTCTTGTTCTCGCGCGCGTTCGCGAAGTGCTCCGGCAGCGCGATGTCCTTGCGCAGCTTTCCCTGACGATCGACCTCGAGCACGCGCGGGCCCTTCTCGCTGGCCACGATGAAGCCGTCCTTCAGGACCACGATGCCCTCGAGATCGAGCGGGAAGTTCGTGCGCAGCTCGATGCTGGTGCCGAGGCTCCAGCGCCGAAAATCGCGATCGGGGATGATGGGGACGACGTTTGCCGTGGCGTCCTGAACGCCCCACAGGGTGCGGTGGGCCTCGTCCCACGCGATGCCGGAGAGCTCGCGGCTCCGCGGATCGTCCTTCGGAAGGTCGAACCAGGAGTACAGCTCGACCCGCCGGGCGGGCCCGGAAGCGCTGCGAAGCGGGACCGGCTTCGGAGGAGCAGGGGAAACCCCAGCCGTGGTTCCGCAGGCGGCCGACGTGAACAGCGCCAGGGCACCGCCGCAGGCGACCTCGAGCGCCGCGCGTCTGCCGAGCCGATGAGCCGGTTTTTTCCATGCCGGGTGCATCATCCGCGGTACCTTGGGCTCTTCATTCTCCATAAGGGTCTCCGCCAGTCTCCGCCACAGGCCCACCAAGACTTCATCATAAAGGACGAGAAGTGACTCAGGAGCCGCGTTCCGATCTCGAGACCTTGCCGATCCTCCCGCTGCGCAACAGCGTGGTCTTCCCGGCGAGCGTCGTCCCCATCAACGTGGGCCGGGCGCGTAGCGTCCGCCTGGTCGAGGACCTCCTCGGGCAGGATCGCGCCGTCGTGGGGATCGTGAGCCAGCGGGACGCCGACGTCGACGAGCCCGGGTTCGAGGACATCTTCGACGTAGGTACGGTGGCCCGCGTCGTGAAGGTCATTCGCCTCGGGCCGTCGAACTACTCGGTCGTGCTCCATGGCCTGTCGCGCCTGCGGCTCGCGGGCAAGGTCGGCCTCGAGCCGTACATGCGCGCGAAGGTCCGCCGCGTCGCCGAGGACCTCGAGCGGGACGCCGAGCTCGACCGCCTCGGCGCGCAGCTGCGCGACGGAACGCGTGAGCTCCTCAACCTGATGCCGAACCTCCCCAAGGAGACCGGCGGCATCCTCGAGAACGTCCGCGAGAGCGGCGCGCTCGCCGACCTCATCGCGTCGAACCTCACCCTCGACCACGTGACGGTGGGCGACAAGCAGCGCGTCCTCGCCACCTTCGACGTGCGGGAGCGCGTGCGGCTCGTGCTCTCGATGGTCACGAAGCAGCTCGAGCTGCTGCGCGTGAAGCGCGAGATCTCGAGCATGGTGGCGGACGAGGGCAAGAACCAGCGCGAGCTGATCCTCCGCCAGCAGATGAAGAGCATCCGCGAGGAGCTCGGCGAGACGGACGAGGACGACGTCGAGGAGCTCCGCGAGCGCATCCGCCTCGCGCAGCTGCCCGAGGATGCGCAGAAGATCGCGAAGAAGCAGCTCGGCCGCCTCGCCGGCATGCAGCAGCAGTCCGCGGAGTACAACGTCACGCGCTCCTACGTGGAGTGGCTCTCCGACTTGCCGTGGAACAAGACCACCAACGACAAGCTCGAGCCCGCGGAGTGTCGCCGCTGCCTCGACGAGGACCACTTCGGCCTCGACAAGGTGAAGAAGCGGATCGTCGAGTACATGGCGGTGCGGAAGCTCCGTGCCGACAAGAAGGGGCCGATCCTCTGCTTCATCGGACCGCCTGGCGTCGGCAAGACGTCGCTCGGCCGCTCGATCGCGCGCTCCATGGGGCGCCGCTATCACCGCATCGCGCTCGGTGGCGTCCGTGACGAGGCGGAGATCCGCGGCCACCGCCGCACGTACGTGGGCGCGCTTCCGGGACGCATCATCCAGGGCCTCAAGAAGGTCGCGGTGAAGAACCCCGTCTTCGTGCTCGACGAGATCGACAAGCTCGGCGTCGACATGATGGGTGACCCCGCGGCCGCGCTGCTCGAGGTGCTCGACCCCGCGCAGAACGGCACGTTCCAGGACCACTACATCGACACGCCGTTCGACCTCTCGCAGGTCACGTTCCTCGCCACCGCGAACAACCCCGACACCATCCCGGCAGCGCTCTGGGACCGCCTCGAGGTCATCGAGGTGGCGGGCTACACGCGCGCCGAGAAGAAGGCGATCGCCAAGGAGTTCCTGGTCCCCAAGCAGCTCTCCTCGCACGGCCTGACCGACGAGCGCCTGATGTTCGAGGACTCCGGCATCCAGACGCTCATCGAGAGCTACACCCGGGAGGCCGGCGTGCGCGGGCTCGAGCGCGAGATCGGCTCGGTGTGCCGGCACGTCGCGATGCGCATCGCCGAGGGCGAGGACGTGCATCTGCAGGCGACGTCGGAGTTCGTCGAGATCGTGCTCGGCGCCCCCAAGTACATGCCCGATCTCGCGGAGCGCGTGAGCTCGCCCGGCGTGGCCACCGGCCTCGCGTGGACGCCCTCCGGCGGCGACATCCTCTTCATCGAGGCGACGAAGATGCCCGGCAAGGGCGACATCCTCGTCACCGGCAACCTGAAGAGCGTCATGCAGGAGTCGGCGGCGGCGGCGATGTCGTTCGTGCGCAGCCACGCCAAGCAGCTCGGGCTCGATCCCGAGTTCCTGAAGACCATCGACCTCCACCTCCACGTGCCCAAGGGCGGGACGCCGAAGGACGGTCCGTCCGCGGGCGTCACCATGTACACCGCGGTGGCCTCGCTCCTGCTCGGAGCCGCGGTCCGCCGGGAGGTGGCCATGACCGGCGAGATCTCGCTGCGCGGCGCGGTGCTGCCGGTCGGCGGGATCAAGGAGAAGCTCCTCGCGGCGCACCGCGCCGGCATCAAGGAGATCCTGATGCCTTTCCGCAACGCCGCCGACCTCGACGACGTGCCCAAGGACATCCGCGCGGAGCTCAAGATCAACCTGATCAAGAACATCTCCGAGGTCCTGCCCATCGTCCTCGAGCCGCCGAGCGCGGACGCCGCGCCCACCTCGCAAGATGTGCCGCCGACGACGCCGAGCGAACCGGCGCTGTAACGAGCGCCGCGGCAGGTGATGGCTCGTCTCGCTGCGATCCCGCACCGGTGGGCGGCAATCTTCGTGCTCGTCGCGCTGGGCGCGGTCGGGTTCCTGCCGCTCTTCGGCGGGCCCGGCTACGAGCAGTCGCTCGCGACCGGGCTGCTGGTGCCGGCGGCGACGGCCATCGCCATCGCGCTCGAGGGCGTGCGCAGCGAGACGCGCACGCCGCTCGCGCTGGTCGCGCGCGGTGTGCTGCTGGGGCTCGCGCTCGCGGGGCTCTCGCTCCTGACCGCGCTGCTGCACGCGGCGCGCGTGGGGATCTGCGAGGTCTGGGGCGCGCTCTCCTACTTCCTGATCACGGCCGGCGCCGGCTCGGTCATGGGCGGCGTCTGGGGCGCGGTGGTGGGCGAGACAGTGGCGGCGCTCGCGCGGCGCGGGCGCGTCGTGAAGCGCAAGAAGCTGCTCGCGGTGCTGCTCGCGCTCGCGGCGCCGATCGGCTGCGCCGCCTTCAGCATCGGGCGGTTCGTCGGCTCACCGATGATCTTCGCGTACGACCCGTTCGTCGGGTACTTCAGCGGGACGCTCTACGACACGGTGATCGACGCCGGGCCGCCGATGATCACGTACCGCATCGGCTCGCTGGCGACGCTCGTGGTGGTCACGCTCTTCGCCTCGCTCCTCGAGCGGCATGCGAACCGGGCCTTCGGGCTGGCGCTCGACCTGCGGACCGCGGCGACGCGCGCGCGCGCGTTCCTCGGACTGTGCGCGGCGCTGATCAGCGCCGTCATCATTCTCGGTGGCACGAAGCTCGGGCACTTCAGCACGGTGGCGTCGATCACCAAGGACCTCGGCGCGGAGAAGCACGGGCCGCGCTGCGACATCGTCTATCCCTCGACCACGCGCGAGCAGGAGGCGAACCTGCTCCTCAAGGACTGCGAAGAGGAGCTCGCCGCGGTCGAGAAGCGCCTCGGTGCGCGCGGTCCGGCGCGCGTGCGCGCCTTCTTCTTCCGTGACGCCGAGGACAAGAAGCGCCAGATGGGCGCGGCTCACACCTACATCGCGAAGCCGTGGCGCGAGGAGGTCTACCTCCAGGTCGGCGGCTATCCGCATCCGGTGCTGGGGCACGAGCTCGCGCACGTGGTCGCGGGGAGCTTCGGGCGCGGGCCGTTCCGGATCGCCGGCGAGCTCGGCGGGCTGATCCCCAACCCGGGGCTCATCGAGGGCATCGCGGTCGCGGCTTCCCCGGACGACGAGGACCTCACCGACGCGCAGTGGGCGCGCGCGATGATGGACATCGGCATCCTCCCCGACATGCAGCGCGTGTTCTCGCTGAGCTTCCTCGGCGACGCGTCGTCGAAGAGCTACACGCTCGCTGGCGCCTTCGTGACGTGGGCGGGCGAGCGCTTCGGGTTCGACGTCGTGCGCGCCTGGTACAGCGGCGGGAGCATCGAGCAGCTCACGCAGATGTCGTGGCCCTCGCTCGACGGTCAATTCCGCGCATACCTCGACAAGGCGCCGCTGCCGCCCGAGGCCGAGAGCTTCGCGAAGGCGAAGTTCGCGCGGCCAGGCCTCTTCGGTCGGAAGTGTCCACACCTCGTGGACGCGCTCCGTCACGAGGCCGACGTGTGCCGCGATACGCAGCGCTACGAGGAGGCGATCCGCCTCTACAACCGGGTCATCGCCAAGGACGCGAACGACTTCGCCTCGAAGCGCGAGGTGGCGAACGTGGAGCGCCGTCACGGGGATCGCGAGAGGGGCAAGGCCGCGCTGCTCGTGCTCGCGAACGCCGACGAGAAGACGGTGCCGCGCACCTACCGTGATCGCGCCGAGGAGGCGCTGGCCGACGCGCAGTTCGTGGAGGGGGACTTCGAGGGCGCAGTGGCGCGCTACACGGGGCTGGCGAAGCGCACCGTCGACGAAGACGCCGCGCGCACGCTGGAGGTGAAGGCGCTGGGGGCCTTCGATCCTGCGGCGCGCGAGGCGGTGCGGGCGCTGCTCCTCGGCGACGAGAAGCACGGCCCGGACATCTTCCTCGGCGGCGTGCATCTCGGACTCTGGTCGCCGCGCGACCCGACGGGTCTCGCCCCGTACCTCGTGGGTCGCAACCTCGTGACGCGCGGCTTCTACGAGAGCGGCGCAAGCGCGCTCGACGCCTCTCTCGAAGGCGTCTCGCCCACGCCTCGCGTGCTGCGCGAGACCGTCCGGCAGCGTGTGGTGGCGGCGTGCGCGCTAGGCGATCAGGCGGCGCTCGCGAGGATGAAGGCGCGCATCGAGGGCGAGAGCGACCCCTTCAAGGGCGCGGCGGGCGGCCGGCGCGAGGCGACGCTGGGCATGATCACGCGCTGCGTGCGCTGACGCGGGGATGGCGATCAGACCTCGATCGACGCGAGCGCCTCGAGCGCGAGCCCGACCGAGCTGGGATCGGTGACCAGCATCGACGCCCACGTCCCGTCCTTCAGGCGGCGCGAGGCGATGGCGCTCGCGTGGCCCATGACCAGGGTCGTGATGTCGTCGCCGGCGACCAGCTCGGAGGCTTGGCTCGCGAGGTTGGCCGCCGAGGCCACCACGTCGCCGATCAGCGACTCGTCGACGCCCGGGTTGGAGTCGACCTCGAGGATGGCACCGTGCGCCGAGCAACGCGCCAGCACCGCGGCGTCCTCTACCCGCGCCCGCACGTCGCACAGCTTCGTCTTGGTCGGCTGGGTCATGGTCGGATGTCCTTTCGATCGGCGCGCATCAAGAGCAGCACCATGAGGGTCCTCAAGTCACCTTCTTGAGCGTCGGTCGCGAAGAAGCGGCCGCCGCGGAGCGCGACTGCAACCCATCCGCTCGCGAGCACTGCTGTCACGCCGCCACGCGCCAGTGCCGGGGCCGCGCGCGCAGCCAGATAGCGCGCGCGACCGAGCTCGGCTCCCCCGCCGCGTGTCGCGGCATGCAGGACGAGGCCCAGCGCGCTGCCTCCCACCACCACGGCACCATCGAGCGCGTGGTGGAGCGTCCACACCGACTGCAGCAAGTCGGGCGACTCGTCGGCGTCGTCGCGCGCGCGCGCCAGCCGCTGGACGCTCGCTTGCGACGCGTCCGTCAACCGGGCCCACGTTCGTTCCAGCTCGTCGCGCAGCACGCGCTCCCGGTCGTCGCCGAGGAGCGCATCCCAGGCGCTGCTCATGCCGCGTCCTCTCTCCGTGCGGTGCGGAGCGGTCTGCTCGCGACGGGATCGTCGACGGGGGCGGCGGCGCTTCGGCGTACCCGCACCGGCAGGCCTGCGCGGCGCGCCCATGCGCCGGCCAGCTCGTCGATGGCTCCCTCACGGGCGGGCCCGGGACCCTCGGGCACGAGGGGCGCGATGAATGCGCGCGAGGGGGCGAGCGCCCAGGCTGCCTCCAGCTCGCGCGGTACCCCAGGCCTGGTCGGGTCGACGCGGGTGAGCGCGATGCCGTCGAGACGGAGCCGGGCGTTGCGGGCCCGAAAGCGCGCGAGCTCGCGCAGCATCGGCTCCAGCGTCGGCGGGGCGGCCCGGTCCAGCGGGAGCAGGAAGAGGACGGAGTCGGCTCGCTCGATGAGCTCGCTCGCTTCGAACAGGCGCGGCGCGTCGACCACCACGAGGTCCCGCAGCGCGCTGACCGCCGGCAGGATTGCCCCCCAGCTCGCGCTGCGCTCATCGGGGGCGCGCGCGCGAGCCCAAGCGAAGTCTGCGTCGTCGGCGACACCGATGCGATGCACGGGCCGCACGTTCGACGGCAACACCTGTCCCGAGGTCGTGGCGCGGAGCGAGGCGTCGACGCCTTCGACGTCGGGACCCGCCGAGACATCGGCGCCGACCCAGGCGACGGTCCTGCCACCGCGCGCGAGCGCCGCGGCCAGGCCACGGGAGATCGTGGAGCGTCCAGCTCCCCCGACGAGTGACGTGACGACGAGGATCATGAAAGCCTTTCTTTCAGGAGCGCGTTCCGGCGGTCGAGGCCTTGAGGCGAGCGAGCCGCGCGAGGTTGGCGCGCAGGAGGCGTTCCTCGGGCCAGCGTGCGATGGCGCGCTCGAAGATCTCGCGGGCGAGCACCAGCTCACCGCGCGCGATGGCCTCGGCTCCCGCCCGCAGCGCGGTGTCGGGCGCGCCGAGCTCGAGGTTGGCGAGGCCTGCCAGGACGGAGTCCATCGCATCCTCCGCCTCGACCGCGCCCAGCGCGGGCGCGGGCGGCGTGGGCATGGGCGGCGTGGGCATGGGCGGAGCGGAGGGCGTCGCCGGAGGGGAGAGCTCGGCCTGGGTCGGGAAGTCGCTGAGCAGGTCGGCCAGGCTCTGGGTCGGTCGCGCGGCGGCGGTCGGGGCGAGGGCGGCGGTGGGGGGGACGGGATAGACCGGGATCACCCCGGGCCCCAGGCTCTGGATGGGTACGAGGAGCGAGGGGCGCCAGCTCGGTCTCTGACTCCCCCGTCGCTCGGCGTTGGTCTCTTCATCGTAGCGGCGCGCCGACTCCATGAGCAGCCCCTGCCAGTTGTCGTGCACGGTCCGCGGCCGCGGCTCGGCATCTTGCAAGACGCAGAATCGCCCCTCCCCGTAGGCAGAGAGCGAATAGAAGGCCGGGGAGCCCTGGAGCTCGCCGAAGATGGCGTCGATCACGCTGCCGTCCCGCATCCACACCTTGCCCGTCGCGTTGCCGGCCAGGCGCAGCTCGAGACGTGCGTTCTGGCGCGAGAGACAAACCATCTGCACGATGTCCCCGAGCGAGAGCGACTCGAGACGACCCTCGAAGTTCACGTTCGAGGCCTCCATGGGCGCGACGCTTGCGGCCGACGCAAAGAGGAGCTGCAGGACACCGCGCAGCTCGCTCACGCGGAACGGCTTCTCGAGGAAGCACGTCGCCCCCCGGCGCAGCGCCTCGCGCTGGAGGTGCACGCCGTAGGCGGTCATCACCACCACCGGCACGTCGGGGCGGAGGGAACGAATCTGGTCCAGCAGCTCGAGTCCGCCCATACCGGGCATGCGGACGTCGGTGATGACCACGTCCGGGGGATCGAGCTCGATCTGCCCCAGCGCCAGCTCCGCGGTGCGCGCCTTGGAGATGCGCAGCCACTGCACGCGACGCAGAGACTTCTCCATCGAATCGAGCAGCAAGCCTTCGTCCTCGACGATCAACGCGTGCCTGATCCGCTCGGGGGAAGTCATCATGATTCGACGGTGGGGCTAGCAACCTTCGGGCCTCGGCGTTGTGCGTGCTAAGTGGGCGTCACAACGAGACGTTGGCGTCGTCGTGTCGTGCGAGCGCGACATCCGGGCGCTCGACCGAACGAACAGGTCAGCTGGAGGCGATCGGCGGGAGCGAGAGCACGCCGCTGGTGCGGAAGGGCTCGCCCTCGGGAAGCGACGTCACGCGCAGGCCGCCGCCGAACCGGCGGGCGATCGATCGCGCCATGGTGAGCCCGAGCCCGGTGCCGCCGCGGTCGCCCTTGGTGGTGAAGAACGGCTCGAACAAGCGATCTTCGCTGCCGGCGGGCAGGCCGCAGCCCGCGTCCTTCACCGCGATCTCGACATTGTCGTCCACCATCCGCAGCACCACGCACACCCTCGTCGAGGGGTCGCCGTCGTCGCGAGGTCCGGTGCCCGTCGCGTCGTACGCGTTCTCCAGCAGCGCGGCGACGGCCAGCGCCAGCGCCGCGATCTCGGCCGCGACCTTGGTATGATCGGGCAGGAGGTCCACCATCTGCACGTGCGTCTCGTCGCGGCCGAGCAGCGTCAGCGCCGCCAGGACGATGTCGCTGGGGAGAACCGGAAGGACGTCTCGCGCGTCGTCGCGCGTCACCGTGAGGAGGCGACCGGTCTGCGCGGTGATGCGGTCGACGCCCACGAGGCAGGCCTGCACGAGCGAGGTCCAGCGTTCGATGCTCTCCGCCAGCGCGGGGGAGGCCGTGGAAGGTGACGACTCCGTCGCGTCACGCATCTCGTCGAGCAGCGTCTCGAGGTTGAGCATGAGCCAGGTGGTCGGGTTGTTGACCTCGTGAGCGATCCGCGCGGCGAGCGACCCGACGCCCTCGAGGCGCCTTCGCACCAGCGTGGTGGCCAGCGCCGACTCCCGCTTTTCAGACCGCTGCTTCCAGAGCGAAGCGTCGACGACGAGCCCCACCAGCTCGGCGTTTCCAAAGCGGTCGGGGCCTCCCGCGATGGGCGAGAGCGTCACCAGGACGGGCATGCGCGCGGTCTGGTTGCCGATGCCTCGCCAGCACCCCAGCCGCGCCTTCTCGAGGATGGCCGAAGGAGTCTCCGCCTCGGGTCCGAAGTCGACGAGCTCGAAGAGTGATTGCCCGACCAGCGCTTCTCCTTTCGTG
>Ga0123336_10004875_pt1 | contig 10790 bp, 10 predicted proteins | sample SSSSmetaG_FD_96466 | JGI IMG/M metagenome (GOLD analysis project Ga0123336, IMG submission 96466) | Glacier valley bacterial and archeal communities from Borup Fiord, Nunavut, Canada, to study Microbial Dark Matter (Phase II) - ​SSSS metaG | ecosystem: Environmental > Aquatic > Freshwater > Ice... | reverse complement strand
TCAGATCTAACCCCACTCACCTGACCGTAAACGGTCATTCCCGCATCCAACCACCATCACATGAAAAACCGCATCCTCATCCTGGGAGCCACCGGCCAGGTCGGCAGCAAAACCATCGACCTCCTCCTCCAAGACCACGCCGACAAGACCGACCTCGAACTAGTAGCCGCCGTCCGCTCCCCCGAGAAAGCCGCCCCCTTCACCGCCCGCGGCATCGCCACCGTCACCCTCGACCTCGACGACGAAGCCACCCACCTCCCCGCCCTCCAGGGCATCAACACCCTCTTCGTCCTTACCGGCTACACCGTCGACATGCTCCGCCAGAGCAAGGCCATCCTCGACAACGCCAAAAAAGCCGGCGTCCACCACGTCGTCCATCTCGGAGCCTGCGGCCGCGATGACACCACCGTCGCCCACTGGGCCTGGCACCAGTTCGTCGAGCGTTACATCCAATGGTCCGGCTTCTCCTTCACCCACCTCCGCCCCGAAACCTTCATGCAGAACCTCATCAGCTACGGCGGCGAGAAGTCCATCAAGAACGGCATCATCCACGCCTTCGTCCAGGACGCCCGCCTAAGCTGGGTCGACGTCGACGACGTAGCCCAAGTTGCCGCCCATGCCCTCGCGCACCCTGAAATGCACGCCGGCCAGACCTATCGCCTCGGCTACGACGCCATGTCCTTCGGCGACCTCGCCACCCTCATGACCACCATCGTCGGCCAGCCCTTCCGCTACGAGCCACTGCCCCCCGAAGTCTTCCTCGAAGCCATGCGCAGCGCAGGCGCCGAAATGGCCTACATGTCCTGCGTCTACGACCACTGGAAGCGCTACGCCGCCCACACTATCCCCGGCGCCGACGACACCTTCGACAACTTCCCCGCCATCACCGGCAAACAACCCACCACGTTAGCCAGCTTCATCCAGCGCCACCAGGCCGAATTCGCCTACTAGCCCCGCGCCATCATCTCAAGGATGATGCTGCGCCCAATATGTAATCCTCTGCGAAACCGGCAGCTTCACCATCGCATCGGAAAACGGCTGAAATGCCACATACACCACCGCCGAAATCACCGTCACCAACAACGGCCTCCGCCACGTAAACACATCCAGCACTAGCATCGCCACAAGCAGCCCAAGAGAAATCACCGGAATCAAGTAAAAATGATGCTGCACAAACCCCATCCGCGACAGCGCCGGCGGCAGCAGAATAATATTCGCAATCATCATCAGCCGCTTATGCACCCGCCGATTGTTCCGCTGCCACACCGCCACCGCAACGAACCCCCCAAACAATAAAATCCCCAAAATGTTCCCAATCAAAAAGCTCGCCGGCGTAAAGAATGACGGCAGCTCAGCCCCGCGGTGCAGCGTCCCAAACGGAGCCGCGATCCCCAGCACCACCATCAATCCCGCAATCACCGCCCCCAGCACCCCCAGCTTCCGATGCAGCCGAACATTCCCCCCCGACACCAGGCTCGACTGAATCACAAACAGAAAGATCCACGCCGAAAACACCGCACCATGCAGATGCACCAGCACACTCGGCAGCTTCGCAAACACCGCACCCCGCAAGAAGTAGCTCGGCGCAAACCCCACCACCACCATCAACATCATCAACACAGCCGCTGTCGTAAAGAAAATATCGTCAGCACGCTTCCGCGCAACAGGAGTGGTAGCAAGAGTAGCCATCGTCAAGTGGACCTCGTAAAGAATGGATTCAGCTCTTCGGAAGTGTCCAGCTTAGCACCCCAATCCAGCACCTCCGCACTTACGGCTCGTCCCCAAGATTCCCCACGCAACGCTCCAGCAATCCCACCAGCCCCGCCACCTCTGCCGCCGAAGTCCCACCCCACATCTTCTGTTCAATCTTCTTCGCCACCACTTCCGCATCTCGCAGCAGAGCCTCCCCCGCCTTCGTCAGCGAAGCCGCCAGCACCCGGTCATTTCGCTTCCCCTTCTTCCGTTCAATCCACTCATCCCGCTGCGTCTCCAAGACTGCCTTCGCTAGCAACTCCGCAAAGCGAGACAGACGCAACGGAGCATACGCAATCCTTCGCCACTTCTATTACCGAAACAACCTGGGCACATCCCGAGCCCCATGCAACACCCGCAAAATGCGCACCACGTCAGTCGCCGCAGAATAGGCAACCGTATAGCGGTCGTAATCTTGCACCGCAACAAACAGTATTTTTCGGTTTGTTAAATCTGGTCTGACATGACCAATTTCCGTCATCTGTCCCAGCGAAAGGCATGTCCGAACAATCGCATCTTCAACCAGATCGGCATGCCGAATACTGTTTTCTGCGATATATCGCCAGATAGAAGTAATGTCGCGCCTTGCCCGCGGAGTAATAACAATCGAGCTCAAGCTGGCGTCTTGTCTCCCACCCATTCAGCCTTCATCTTCTTCATCTCTTCCCGAAAGTCGTCCAGACTCATCAGCTCGCCGCGCTCTGCTTCCTGCCACGCAGCCTCAAGACCTTCCCGCTGTTCATCCCGCGTCTCCACCAGCCACTGCTGACGCTCATGCAACATCGCCACGGCCTCCGCAATATACTCCTCGACACTCGCGTACCGGCCGCTCGCCATATCGCGTTCGACCACCGCTTCCACCTCGGGACTGAGCCGGATTTCCATGCCCGTAGACTACCACCTACCCCCCCTTAAACATCCCCTTAATCCCCCGCAAAGCCTGCCGCGTCCTCTCTTCATTCTCAATCAGTGAGAACCGCACATGCCCATCCCCATGCTCCCCGAACCCCACCCCCGGGCTCACCGCCACCTTCGCCTCCAGCAGCAGCTTCTTGGAAAACTCCACCGACCCCATCGACCGGTACTGTTCCGGAATCTTCGCCCACGCAAACATCGTCGCCCTTGGCAGTTCCACCGGCCATCCCAGCTTATTCAGCCCCGGAACCAGCACATCCCGCCGGCACTTGTACACCTCGCAGATCTCCCGCACACAATCCTGCGGCCCTTCCAGCGCCGCAATCGAAGCCACCTGGATCGGCGTAAACGTCCCATAGTCGAAGTAGCTCTTGATCCGTGCCAGCGCCCCCACCAGCTTCTTGTTCCCCACCATAAAGCCCACCCGCCACCCTGGCATGTTGTAGCTCTTCGAAAGCGTAAAGAACTCCACCGCAATATCCTTCGCCCCCGGAACCTGCATCACGCTCGGCGCCACATACCCATCGAACCCCAGGTCCGCATACGCCAGGTCGTGCACCAGGTAAACCCCAAGCTCCTTGCACAGCCCCACCACCCGCTCGAAGAACGGCAGATCCACACACTGCGCCGTAGGGTTCGAAGGAAAATTCAAAATCAGCACCTTCGGCCGCGGAACCATCTTCGGCAGGTCATGTTCCAGCCGCGCCAGCAACTCCGCCGGCCCACCATCGCCCATCGGAATACTTAGAATCTTCGACCCCGCAATCACCGGCCCGAAGATATGGATCGGATAGCTCGGATTCGGCACCGCCACCGTGTCCTCATCATCCAGGATCGCCAGGCACAGATGCGCAATCCCTTCCTTCGACCCGATCGTCACAATCGCCTCGGTCTCTGGATCCAGGTCCACGTCGTACCGCGTCTTGTACCAGTTGCAGATCGACTTCCGCAGCCGCGGAATCCCCTTCGACAGCGAATACCGGTGCGTCACCGTCTTCTGCGCCGCCTCAATCAGCTTGTCGACAATATGCTTCGGCGTAGCCCCATCCGGGTTCCCCATCCCGAAGTCGATTATGTCTTCCCCACGCTTGCGCGCCGCCGCCTTCAACTCGCCCGTAATGTTAAACACATACGCCGGAAGGCGCGTCAGCCTCCGAAACTCTTCCATGTCGGTCCCAGTCTTTCAAGGTTGCGCTGCACTTCCATCATGCCACCGCTACTCCTGTGGGAGAGCAGCAACGTACCTCGGCAGCTACCTACTTCGCTGAAAACACCACCTGCACCGGCAGCGACTTCGGCGGATAGCACGCCGCGTTGTCACAAGCCTGGTACCGCAGCACCGCCTCCACCGTATGCTCACCCGCCTCCGCCACCACCGGCAGCGTCAGCGCAAACGGCCCCGAGTACACATCCAGCTTCTCCTTCGGATCAAAGCTGAAGCTGAACACATGACCCGCCGGATACACCACCGCACTCGCCTTCACCCCCGCCGCCGTCTCCACCTTCAGCTGCGTCGGAATCAGCAGCTCCGACTTCGGCAGGTGCGAGTTCACATGATACCCATCCACCACCTTGAACTTTAGCTCCAGCACTGCCGGCTTCCCCGCCTTCACCACCTGCGGCTCCGCCACGAAAACCACGTAGCTCTTCGGCTTCGGAGCAGCACTTACGCCCGCAATTTGTTGGGCTCCAGCAACCGGGACCAAGTGTCCAGTTATTAGCAACAAGCCACCACAAATGGCACCCGCCAAACGCCTCACTTTGCACCTCCCAACGACGCCACACCACCCGAAGCAATCGTCTTCTTGATGTTCGCCTCAATCTCGTCCTTAGGCCCCAACCCAGCCGTCTGCTCGACGATAACCCCCTTCTTATCAATGTAAAACGACACCGGCAATACCTCCAGCCCGCCGTAAGCCTTCTGCACCTTCCCATCCGTCAGCAAAATCGGATACGTCGCCCCGGTCTTCTTCGCCGTCTTCTCAATTACATCTTTCCCCGCATCCACATCGTCCGCAAGTCCAAGTATTTCAAAGCCTTGCGAGGCATACTTCGCGCGAAACTCCTCAAACCAGGGCATCTCCACCTTGCAAGGACCACACCACGTAGCCCAGAAATTCACCAAAACAGCCTTCCCCTTGTAATCCGCCAAAGACACCTTCTTCCCACTCAAATCCACCAACGAAAACGCAGGAGCCACCTTCCCCTTCATCTTCGGTTCCAGACCCGTCGCGTCATCACCCGTATCGGCCTTTGGAGCAAGAACGACGCGGCTTTCCTGCGCTTTTTGCGTCGCCAGCTTCCGTTCCTTGTAGTTGTTCACACCCGCCCACACCAGCAGCGCAATCCCGACAATCAGCACTCCCAAAACAGTTCCGGTTCGCTTCACGAATCCAACCTCTCTCAGGCGCACGCCTATGCCGCAATGTGTCTTATCCCAGTTTAGACGGAACTCGCCTCCAGCGCGTTACACCCAATCGCCCCAACCCCTCTGCTAGCATTGCTTTGTTCATGCCATCCCCTATTACACCTTCGAGCGCAGCCAGCTACGTCCGCATCGAAGCCACCGCCCTCGCCACCCTCGCAGACCGTCTTGACGGCCCCATGCTCGCCCCCTTCAACGCCGCCGTCAACCTGGTTCTGCAAATCATCCCCGCCCACCGCATCATCCTCACCGGCATGGGAAAATCCGGCCTCATCGCCCGCAAAATTGCTGCCACTCTCCGCTCCACCGGAACCCCTTCCCACTTCCTTCATCCCGCCGAAGCCGTCCACGGCGACATCGGCATGATCGCCCCCGGCGACATCCTCCTCGCCCTCTCCGCCAGCGGCGAAACCCCCGAGATCCTGCACCTCCTCTCTACCCTCAACCGCCTCGGCACCCCCCTGATCACCTTCTGCGGAGCGCCCGCCTCCAGCCTCGCCCAGGCCAGTCTCATCACCCTCGATACCAGCGTCTCCATCGAAGCCTGCCCCCTCAACCTCGCCCCCACTGCCTCCACCACCGTCATGCTCGCCCTGGGCGACGCCCTCGCACTGGAAGTCAGCAACCGCCGCGGCCGCCGTGCCGAAGACTTCGCCGACCTACACCCCGGCGGACACCTCGGCCGCCGTCTCGCCCGCGTCCGAGACATCATGCACTCCGGCGAAGCTCTCCCACATGTCGCCGCCAACACCCCCATGACCCAGGTCATCTACGAGATGTCCCGCAAGAAGCTCGGCATGACCACCGTCCTCGCTCCTAACCAAACCCTCCTGGGCATCATCTCCGATGGCGACCTCCGCCGCCTTCTGGAGCGTGACGGCTCCCACGCCCTCGACCACACCGCCGCGGAAATCATGAACCCCACACCCCGCACCATCGAGCTCACAGCCTTCGCCTCCACCGCGCTCGCGCTGATGGAAGAGAAAAAGATCACATCGCTCGTTGTCGTGAGTCAAAATGGCCAGGCGGAGGGCGTTATTCACCTCCACGACCTGTGGACCATCAGCTTGGCTTAGCATCCCCAACGCTGTTGTCGTCTCTAACGCGATAGTCCGGCAGCGTCTCCAGCATTTCATTCGCCCGCCTTAACAGCAGCGGCGGGTTAGCCGAAACGACCGCGTCAAAACCTGCTCCATCCGCCGGAATCTTGTAAGCCAGCTCGGAAATAACCAGCAGCACGCGTGTGTCACACCAGCGGTGACGAATTTCCTGGCTCAAACTGGTCGCATCCTCGGAAGAAACCGTATGGCACAGCACCACCAGGTCTGCCGGCCGCTGCTCCATCCGTTCTAATATCTTGTGAGGTTCGCACAGCGTAACTCTGGCGCGGGTCTTCGCCAGCACTGCGGCTCGCGTTAGTTGTAGCTTCTCTTCGAGACCCACCAGCAGAATCGTGTGCATCTTGCCTTCTTTCACGCACGCTCACCTGTCTCAAGGCTGGCAGTAGTCACGGATGGATCATGACTACCGAATGCATTCCTCACCAATTTCACGAACTCCACGTAGGTGCCCTACACAAGGTAGGAGGTCGAGCCGTCTGCATTTTTCTTTAGCAAGCGCTCATAAGCGCTCCGCACAATCGAGTAGCACTCACACGCCACGCCTTCCAGTCGTGTCCGGTCTAGAATCTGGATTCTGCCTCGGCTGTAGCCTATCATCCCGTGCCGCTGTAGTTCCCCTGCCGCAACCGTCACCGTAGACCGCTGCACGCCCAGCATCTGCGACAGGAACTCCTGCGTCAGATTCAGCGACTCTGACTCCATCAGGTCCGCGGAAGTCAGCAGCCAGCGCGCCAGTCTTGCATCCACCTCATGCATCCGGTTGCACAACACCGACTGCGACACCTGCACCATCTGTAGATAAAAAAACGCGTGTACCAGCTTCTGGAACACGCCACCCTTCAGAAACTCGTCCCGCACTATGGCCGAACGTATCCGCAGTCCCTCACCCACACCTTGGATCAGCACCGAGTGCGACATCTGCGGCTGGTCCAGCAGTGACGGAAGTCCCGAGAAGCCCTCCCGTCCGATCACCCCAATCTCGACCGACTCACCTTTTTCGGTCAATGCGTCTGTCGAAATCAATCCAGTGTTCAGAAAATAGACATACTCAATGGGCTGATTTGGCTCGGAAAGCCTCTTTTCCAGAGGCAACTCAACAGGCACCAGAAAGCGATGCAGTGACTGATACTCCTCATCTGGAAGTTGCGCCAAAATCGCGTTACTCGGGCGCGGCGGGGAAACGGCTGGCAATGAAATTCGGTCGTTCGTCATGTGTTGTCCTTTGCGCGAGGAGCACTCTTCCCCATGGCCGCAAAGACTGGTTGCCAATAGAAATCAGGGCGTGTAGATGCGATTAGACCGACTCTACGCCTTTGCCTGAAAAAGTCTGTCACATGAACGACATATCCAACAAAATGCACCAGCTAAGTAGCAATGGGTGCCTCATCTGGCCCTCTTCAAATTCTTATTCAGCTGCCTCACCAAAAGGGCGGTTTAGAATAAACGTTCATCCCATACGCCCCGGCGCTCTCACGCCACAGGGCCGGAAAGTGCCACTTCACTCATGCACCGCTGGTCACAACTCTTCATTCCCACTCTTCGTGAAGCACCGGCCGACGCTGAAGTCGCCAGCCACAAGCTCCTCCTCCGCGCCGGTTACGTCCGCCAGCTCGGCGCAGGCATCTACAGCTACCTCTTCCTCGGCAATCGCTCGGTCAATAAGATCATCGCCATCGTTCGCCAAGAAATGGACCGTATCGGACAGGAATTCCTTCTACCCGCCCTCAATCCCAAAGAAGTCTGGGAAGCCAGCGGCCGCTGGACCGGCATGGGCGACAACATGTTCCGCCTCAAGGACCGCAAAGGCGCAGAACTCTGCCTCGCCATGACCCACGAGGAAATCGTCACCGACATCGCCCGTAAGGAACTCCGCAGCTACAAACAGCTCCCCCAGATCTGGTACCAGATCCAGACCAAATTCCGCGACGAGCCCCGCCCCAAGTCCGGCCTCCTACGCGTCCGCCAGTTCATCATGAAGGACGCCTACTCCTTCGACATCAACGAAGCCGGCCTCGACGCCAGTTACCAGAAGCACTACGACACCTATCGCCGTATCTTCACCCGCTGTGGCCTCGAATTCCTCGCCGTTGACGCGGACTCAGGTGCCATGGGAGGCTCCGGATCCCAGGAGTTCATGGTCTACACCGAAGCCGGCGAAGACCTCATCGCCTCCTCCGCCTCCGGATACGCCGCCAACCTAGAAAAGGCCGTCAGCCAGCTCACCCCCGTCGCAGACCTCGCGCCCACCGGCGACGGCACGCCCGAGCTCGTCCACACCCCTAACTTCCGCACCATCGAAGAAGTTGGCACCTTCCTTGGCGCCATTCCCCAGCATCAAATAAAAACGATGGCCTACATTGCCGACCTCCCCGAAGCCGACCACGCCAAACTCGGCAAATCCCGTGCCATCATCGTCTTCCTGCGCGGCGACCACTCCCTCAACGAGGCCAAGCTCGGCGTCATCTCCGGCGGCGAACTCCGCCCCATGACGCCCGAAGAGCTCCTTGCCACCTTCAACTCCCCCGCCGGATACCTCGGCCCCATCGGCCTCGAAGCCGCGCCGCATCCCAGGAAGCCCGGCCACCTCATCATTCTCGACAAAGCCCTCGAAGGCCGCACCAACCTCATCGCCGGCGCCAACAAGGAGGAGTACCACCTCCGCAACGTCACCCCCATGCGTGACTTCAAGCCCACTCTCATCGCCGACGTCCGCAACATCCTCGAAGGCGAAGGCTGCCCCATCGATGGCTCACCCCTCCGCCTCGGCAAGGCCGTCGAGATCGGCCACATCTTCAAGCTTGGCTACAAGTACTCCAAATCCATGGGAGCCTCCGTCCTCAACCGCGACGGCAAGGAAGTCACCCCCATCATGGGCAGCTACGGCATCGGTATCGAGCGCATCCTCACCGCCGCCATCGAATCCTCCGCAGCCGCGAACCTTGCATTAGGGAAAGACAACGCCTACGCGCTCTCTCCCGCCATCGCCCCCTTCCAGGTCGTCGTCACCATCACCAACATCGGTGACGCCTCCCTCCTCGAAGCCGGAGAAAACGTCGCCGCAGACCTCACCGCCGCAGGCTTCGACGTTCTCCTCGACGACCGCGACGAGCGCGCCGGCGTCAAATTCAAAGACGCCGATCTCACCGGCATCCCCTATCGAATCAACATCGGCCGCGGCGTAGTCGAACAAAAACTTGAGTTCGTCAACCGCCTCACAAACCAGAACCAAGACCTTCTCATCACAGAAGCAGTCCAACACTTAGCCGCAACCATCAACGCAGTAACAACCAACTAGAAACTACCAACTACCAACTGTTTTCTTATGCTAGTCAAAGTCAAATACGGCAGCGGCGCACGGCCCGCTGGGGTTCCTCCCTCAAGACGCCCCACCCGGCGCTCACTGGAAGGCTCGCCCTTCCTGCGCGGCCTCATCATCACATGCCTTGGTTGCCTGCTGCTCTTCGTCGCCATCTTCGCCTACTTCTATCACCACTACCAGACCGTCGTAGACGACCGCCTCGCCTCCGGCCCCATCTTCGCCAGCGTTTCACAAATCTACGCCGCCCCACGCGAGGTCCGCCCGGGCCAAAAGCTCACCACCTCTTTCATTGCCCGCGACCTCCGCCAGGCTGGCTATAACAGCAACCCACAGCTCGGCACCTTCACCGTCAACGGCGACAACATCCTCATCAAGCCTGGCCCCGAAAGCTATCACAACACCGACGGCGCAACCGTCAACATCAGCGACGGCCAAGTGCAAAGCATCACCGCCGAAAACGGTGCCGCCCTCAAGGCCTACGAGCTTGAGCCCCAGCTCATCACCTCCCTCTCCGAAGACAAGAACCGCACCAAGCGCCGCCTCGTCACCTACAAGGAGATCCCCCCCCGCCTCGTCCAGGCCATCACAGCCATTGAGGACCGCGACTTCTTCAACCACGGCGGCATCAACTATCTCCGCACCATCAAGTGCGGCTTCACCGACATCATTTCGGGCAAGAAGGCCTGTGGCGGCTCAACCCTCACCCAGCAACTAGCACGTGGCTTCTTCCTCTCACCCGAAAAGCGCGTCAAGCGCAAGCTCATCGAAATCCTCATCTCCTTCCAGCTCGAATCCCGCTTCACCAAACAGCAGATCTTCGAGATGTACGCCAACCAGATCAACCTCGGCCAGCGCGGCAGCTACGCCATCAACGGTGTCGGCGAAGCCTCCCAGGCCTTCTTCAACAAACCCCTCAGCCAGCTCGACCTCGCCGAGTGCGCCCTCCTCGCCGGCACCATCCAATCCCCTAACCGCCTCAACCCCTACCGCCATCCCGAGCGCGCCATGGAGCGCCGCAACCTCGTCCTATCCTCCATGGTCGAGACCAACGCCATCACCCCCAGCGAGGCAGCTCGCGCCAAGGCCGAGCCCCTCCACCTCGCCGCCGCCAACGTCGAAGCCAGCGAAGCCCCCTACTTCATCGATCTCGTCCACGACCAGATCGTCCAGCGCGTCGGCGACAACGACACCGCCCGTCAGAGCCTCCGCATCTACACCTCACTCGACCCCGAACTCCAGCGCTCCGCCTCCGAGGCCG
>Ga0123336_10004874_pt1 | contig 10790 bp, 8 predicted proteins | sample SSSSmetaG_FD_96466 | JGI IMG/M metagenome (GOLD analysis project Ga0123336, IMG submission 96466) | Glacier valley bacterial and archeal communities from Borup Fiord, Nunavut, Canada, to study Microbial Dark Matter (Phase II) - ​SSSS metaG | ecosystem: Environmental > Aquatic > Freshwater > Ice... | reverse complement strand
CAAAATGAAAGAATTAGCTATGATGAAGTAGTTGCGGGATATGGAGAATTGCTTTTTATAGATGAAGAACTTAGAAAGACACTAAATGAGATTAGGGATGAGATGCCTGTGCATTTCATTTATGCGAATAGGCTAATGCATTCACAGGAAATTAATGAAACGCGTATCACAAGTAGGAGAAAAAATGTAACGCCAGCGGTCCTTATCTATTCAAAAGAATTAGTAGATATTATAGGAGAAATACTAGCACGCTCATCTAAGCTTACACAAGAACTTGACAGGACTTTTCCAGCAAGACTAATAGAGGAAATGGCCAGTCAAGATATCGCTGAAGATATTAGCACTCAGATGATCAATGGAGAGCTTGCAACACTCGAGAAAAGGCGTGTGAATTTGCAGGATATAGGCTTATTGTCAGCTAGTAGTATAAAAGATCTTAATGAAGCGACAAAAATTGATAAACAAACACTTAAAGTATTAAGACTCTATATAAAAGACAGTAAGAAAAAACTAGATATATTTAATGAGATTGAGACAAAGGTTAACTTAATGCGTGAGATTATCAATAAAAGATTTATCTATAAGACGATGAAAATTAATAAGCAAGGAGGATTTATATTTGAGCTTCCTGATAAAATATTATTAAGCCCAGATAAACTTTCTTCGGGTGAACAAAATGAGCTCATACTTATTTTTGAATTACTCTTTAAGTCACAGGCTAATTCACTGATACTGATTGATGAGCCAGAGATGTCTCTGCATATATCTTGGCAGCAACACTTTTTAGAGGATATGCAGGCTATATCAGATGTAACAGATGTAAAGATTATCATTGCAACGCATTCACCAGACATCATAAATGGCAGATGGGATTTAACTGCGGGTCTGGAGGAGTGTTAATGAAGCAATATATAAGTGCAGCAAGGATTGTTACAAAGATAAGAATGCTACGAAGCGGTAAAATAAATAAGAGTTTTGTAGTTGTAGAGGGGAATACAGATAGCAGGCTCTATGGTAAATTTATTGATGAAAAGGCATGTGAAGTGGTTGTAGCAGAGAGTAAGAAAAATGTGATCGAGTGTATAGAGGCCTGTAATCGTGAAAGCTTACAGGGCATTATAGGCATTATCGATGCAGACTTTTGGAGGCTGGAGCACTTGTGCGTGGCTTCTGATAATTTATTTTTAACAGATTATCATGACTTAGAATGTATGCTCATTCAATCAAAAGCTTATGATAATGTACTTTCGGAATATGCTAATAAAAATAAATACATGAGATTTGAAGAGCAAAAAAAAGCTACACTTAAAACACTTATACTTAAAAGCACAGCTAAGATAGGTTATTTAAGGTGGTATTCCTTAATTAACAACCTTGGCTTTAAATTTAGTAATTTAGATTTTAATACGTTCGTAAGTCAAGAAGACTTAGAAGTTGATATCAGAAAGCTTATTCAGTTTGTTCTTATTCAGTCAAAAAAGCAAAGTGTATTAAAAGCTGAAATGGTTTTAAAAGAAATGGAACGACTTAAAAATAAGCAACATGACTTATGGGACGTTTGTTGTGGACATGACCTTATAGAAATATTATCTATTGGCTTTATTCATGTTTTCGGAGAATATAATGCTAAGAATTTATTTCCTGGAAATTTAGAAGGCAGCTTTAGACTAGCGTATGCCTATGATTGCTTTTTAAATACTGCCCTTTATAAGGATCTCATCACATGGCAAAAGCTAAATAGTGATTACTGCATTATAGAGCATCAGACAATAAGCTCGGCTAGCAGAGGTTAAGAGAGGACATTAAAACATATGAACAAGGATGAAATGGACAAGCTAAAGTGTAAATTACCGTCTGTTCCTGGAATTAATGGACGTGAGGATTATATGAATTCAGCGGTGCTTGTACTACTTATGAAAATGGATGGCGCTTATCATTTTGTATTTCAAAAGAGAAACCCAAATATTAGGCAAGGCGGAGAAATCTGTTTTCCGGGCGGCAAGTATGATCAGGCATTAGATAGAAATACGTTGGAAACAGCTCTAAGAGAAACAAGGGAAGAAATGGGTATTTTGACTGAAAATATCAATATTATAGGAGCACTTGACATGATTATTGCACCTATGGGAGCTATTGTAGAACCTTTTTTAGGAATAACAGATCAGGTGACTCTAAAGGACTTTCACTTAAATAGAGATGAAGTTGAAAAGATTTTTATGCTTCCATTTTCTTTTTTTAAGTATAATAAACCTGAAATTTATAAAACAAAGATTAAAGTGCACCCATCCTATAGAGATGAAAACGGCGATGAAGTAGTATTGTTTCCAAGTAAAGAACTAGGACTTGGAGAAAACTATACAAAACCATGGGGAAGAAGTGAAAATACTATTTATGTTTATAAAACAAAAGAAGGTGTTATATGGGGATTAACAGCAAGAATTATTTATGATGTTGTTAAAAGACTCGATTTATTATAAAGGACTAGGAAATATATGATGAAATAGAACACCAATAGTGCAAGAATTTGAAGGGTTGCAAGCAATTTTATCCATTTACTTCATAGACAATTAGAAATAGAATAAAGTTAATATTTCATTTGAAAATATAAAAATTAAGAAATAAAGGAGATATGTCTATGAAGTTCGGCAATTTTGATGATATCAATAGAGAGTATGTCATTACTACGCCTAAGACGCCTTACCCTTGGATTAATTACCTTGGTAGTGAAGAGTTTTTTGGTCTTATATCTAATACTGGTGGAGGGTATTGCTTTTATAAGGATGCTAAGTTAAGAAGAATTACAAGATTTAGATATAATAGCGTGCCTATCGATAATGGTGGAAGATATTTTTATATTAATGATGGTGGAGATGTTTGGTCTCATACTTGGAAACCTGTTAAAAAAGATCTTTCATTTTATGAATGCAGACATGGCCTTGGCTATTCAAAATTTGCTGGGGAAAGAAATGGTATTAAAGTAGAGCAACTTGCATTTGTACCACTAGGCGTTAATGCAGAAATACATAGTATTAAAGTGAAAAATACATCAAGTGCTAATAAATCTGTTAAATTATTCTCTTTTGTTGAATTTTGTTTGTGGGATGCAAATGACGATGCAACTAACTTTCAAAGAAACTTTAGTACAGGAGAAGTAGAAATACAAGGAAGTAGCATTTATCATAAGACTGAGTATAAAGAGAGAAGAAATCACTATTCATTCTACTCAGTAAATACAGAAGTAGATGGATTTGATACAGACAGAGATGCATTCGTTGGCTTATACGATGGCTTCGAAGCACCAGATAGCGTTGTAAATGGTGCATGTAAAAATTCTGTAGCAAGTGGATGGTCACCAGTAGGTGCGCATCAGATTAATATTGATCTTGCACCAGGAGAAGAAAAAACATTTGTTTTCATTTTAGGTTATGTTGAAAACAAAGAAGAAGAAAAATGGGAGTCTAAAGGCATTATTAATAAAAAGCCAGCCCAAGATATTATAGAGAGATTTAGTGATGATAAGGCAGTAAAAGTGGCTTTTGCTGAATTAAAAGCACACTGGGATGGTCTGCTATCACACTATATATTAAAAAGTGATGATGAGAAACTCAATCGTATGGTTAATATATGGAATCCTTACCAATGCATGATTACATTTAATCTCTCAAGAAGTGCCTCTTATTTTGAGTCTGGCATTGGTCGTGGGATGGGCTTTAGAGATTCCAATCAAGATCTCCTTGGATTTGTACACCAAATTCCAGAAAGAGCAAGAGAAAGAATTCTTGATATCGCTGCAACACAGTTTGAAGATGGCGGATGTTATCATCAATATCAACCTTTAACTAAAAAAGGCAATAATGACGTAGGAAGCGGTTTTAATGATGACCCACTTTGGCTCATTCTGGGAACAACAGCCTACATCAAAGAAACAGGAGACATGACTATCCTAGATGAAAAGGTGCCTTTTGATTCGGATATAAATAATGCAGCTTCATTATTCCACCATTTAAAGGTATCTTTTGACCATGTTATTAATAATGTAGGGCCACATGGATTGCCACTTATAGGACGTGCTGACTGGAATGACTGCTTAAATCTCAACTGCTTTTCTACAACGCCAGGGGAACCATTCCAAACAACTGAAAACAAAGATGGTGGAACAGCTGAATCTGTTTTAATAGCAGGAATGTTTGTTTTCATAGGGAATGAATATGTTGCGCTTTGTAAAGAAATTGGCCATGAAGAAGAGGCTAAAAGAGCACAAATACACGTTGATCAAATGAAGAAAACTATCTTAACACATGGTTATGATGGTGAATGGTTCTTAAGAGCTTATGACTTCTATGGCAACAAAATAGGAAGTAATGAAAACGAAGAAGGCAAGATTTTCATCGAGTCACAAGGATTTTGTGTAATGGGTGGCATTGGCGTAGAAGAAGGCTTAGCAGAAAAAGCACTTAACGCCGTTATTGAAAGATTAGATACAAAGTATGGTATTGTACTTAACAACCCAGCATTTACAAAATATCATGTAGAAATGGGAGAAATATCTACTTATCCAGCAGGTTATAAAGAAAATGCAGGTATATTCTGCCACAATAATCCATGGATTGCGTGTGCTGAGACAGTGATTGGCCGTGGAGACCGTGCTTTTGAAATCTATAAAAAGATAGCACCTGCTTATGTTGAAGAAATCAGTGAAATTCATAAGACAGAACCTTACGTTTACTCTCAAATGGTAGCAGGAAAAGATGCTGTAAGACATGGAGAAGCTAAGAATTCATGGCTTACTGGTACAGCAGCTTGGAACTTTATCACTATCTCTCAATGGATTCTAGGTATTAAACCAGATTACAAGGGACTAAAAATCGATCCATGTATCCCAAAAGATTGGGATGGATACTGTATCATAAGAGAATTTAAAGGTACAAAGTACGAAATCACGATTAAAAATCCTAATCATGTATGTAAAGGTGTTAAGCAATTAATGGTAGATGGTCAAATAGTAGAAGGCAATATTATACCAGAGCTTAAAGCAGATATGCTTCATAAAGTAGAAGTTACATTAGGATAATTTAAAGTTATAAATAATAATACAACAATGAACTATAGTGGCAGGCTTTGTGCCTGCCATTTTGATATGTCAAGCATTTTTGAAAATGTCCCCAAATAGTTTAAACATTAGCACCAGTTTTTCTGGTGCTTTTACCTTGGCATTTTATTCTTACCTCTCTTTAAAGAATACTTGGAAGCATAAATCTTATCAAGGATGCTGCGCACCGCTAAAGCGGCAAGTCCTTGACAAGATTTATGCTTTCAAGTAGTGCATGGTTAAGAGGCTAAGGATAACTATAGTTTCGATTTTTAGGCATACTTAATAGGCCTTAGAAGCTTATTGCTTTTAAAGAAAGATAAATACTTAATTCACATTTAAGCAGTTTTTTCTTGCCTATGCGCCTGCTTCTTAAGATAACGTTCAAATGAATCTTGCTTCCAAGGATGACTCATTGGTGGTACATAACGTTTTTTAGGCGCTGTAGATGGAACAGCTAGATCAAAGGACTTAGAGGAAAGCTCATGGCCTGGTAATAATTCTAGAGCATGGACCGTTTCATCTACACATAAGAATATCTGACCATTAAATGCTTGAATCACCATCCCAGAGGTTCCTTTGCGATAATGCACAGGATAACCATTGCAATTCATAGGCAGATAATAGACTTTTTTAAATTTTATACAACTGCCATTGTCGATTTTCCTAGGCTTTAATACCGCGAGTGTTAGATTGATTTTTTCAGTAGTAGGTTGTATTTCAAAGACAGATTTGATACTATTAACTGATAAGGCAAACTGAGCATTGAATCCTTTTATGTAGCAGTTTAAGAATTCGTTTGCTTGCTCAATTGTACTTATACCAGCTAGTCTCATTTCCACGGGGAGGCGTGATTGTAACGTCTGAAACATTCTTTCAACGCGCCCCTTGGCTTGTGCAACACTACTCGTTTTGATTTCTATGCCTAACTGTTTACAGGCATAGCTAAACTGAGTAAAGGTGTCCTCTTCAATTGAAGGGGATTTTTTTTGTTTGTATTCAAACACAGTACGTCTATCAGTAAGAAATAGGTAGGGGATACCGTAATCAGTAAGTATTTGATGTAGCACATGGTAATACCCGTTTAACGTTTCTTGATGATCAAAGTAGGCACCCACAATAGCACCTGTAGCATCATCAACGGCGATATGTAGCTGACTTTTATTATGTCCGAACCAAAGATGTACGGAAGCATCCATTTGAAGCATTTCTCCTGCATAAGCACATCGTGGACGCCTAGGATGAGCATCTTCCGCAGCAATTAGAGCACTTTGAATCTTAATAACTTCTTTTTTAGAATGAGTTGTTTTCTGCAGTTCTTTTAACTGAGCCTTAATTCTCTTCCTTGTAGAACGCTGAGCTTTAGGAGATAGAATGAATTCTTTCATAAGAACAGAACGGATAGTGCTGGTAGAAACGTCGATATGCTCATGCGTCTTTAGTAGTTCGGAAAAATGAGTGATATTAGCTTCGGAGTATTTGGTGCGGTACAGATCAAGAATTAACTGCTTTGTAGCGTCATCAATAGTGTGAGCGGGCTTTCTTCCGCGATTGCCATGAATAAAGAAAGTCTTTCCTTTTTCTTCATAACCTTTAATCATTCGGTTAATGTGTCTAGAAGAGCATTGTAAAGCGAGAGTAGCTCTTTTCTTATTACCATTTGAATCTACTAGTTTTTTTATGATTTCATATTTTTGGTTCTCGTTCATTGTTAGATTTACCTTTCTGATTATGACCACCTCAATTCTATAAAGTATCTGAGGTTTCATTATATATGAATTTTGTATTGGGGACATAATCAAATGTGATATAGTAAGACATTATCATAAATCAATCATAAACAAATAATACAAAATTTTATATAACTTTTATATTTAGTAAAATTATGATATAATTTTATCGTAATTTGTTTTTATAGGAGGAATATGAGTGAAAGATATACCAAAAAGATTGGCAAAGTCTCTACATAAAAAAAAGGAGATAATGGATGCTAAAAATGGAAAAACCGACTATAATAAGATAGTTCTTGCAGTTGATTCCATTGTTAATACGCAGACTATGAGTAACAAGGATTTTTTGGAAAGAATCTTTGAAGGTGCTTTTAAATTGATACCGGAAGCTGAAAAAGGTTCTTTTTATGAACTTATAGATGATAGATATGTACCTATAGTTAGTAGTGGATATGATATTCAAACCCTTCAAAAACTTATTTTTAATAGAGAAGATGCTTTTGCTGATTATCAGTGCTCCGATATTGCTAGTATAGAAGCTTATGAAATATATATTGAAGAACGTGATGCTACAAAGTTTTCCAAAGAGATGATAGACATATTCAAAGAACTTGGAACTTATTCCAACTATATTTGTTTATATGCACCTATTCAAGTTGAAGGATTAAATATAGGGCTCATTTGTTTCGATTGTTTTAACAAAACTGGTTTTACAAAAACCTCAAAGCAAGTATTAAAATTTTATGCCCAAATTATATCTAATTTCTATACTCAAAAGATTATGCATGAAAGAGAGAAAAAAATGTATGATGAGATTGTAGCGGCGTTAGTATCTGCGATTGAAGTCAAGGACAAGTATACAGAAGGCCATGCACAAAGAGTAAGAGAGTATAGTTGTGATATTGCTGAGGAACTTCAGTTCTCAAGGCCTCAGATAGCGGAGCTTAACACGGCAGCTTTATTACATGACATTGGTAAGATTGGTATTTCAACGGAAATATTAAATAAGCCAGGCAAATTGACGGAAGACGAGTATAATGTTATTAAATTACATCCTATACATACTAAAACGATTTTAGAGAAAATAAGTGGCTTTTCTACCATTGCAAATTTGGCATATAATCATCATGAGAATTATGATGGAACGGGATACCCTAGAGGTTTGAAATGTGATGAAATACCATTTGGATCGCAGATCATACAAGTAGCAGATGCATATGATGCAATGACTTCTGAAAGGGCTTATAGAAAAGCACTATCTTCAAATCAAGCCCTAGAAATAATAAGGGAAGAAATAGGTAGGCAATTTAATCCTAAAATAGCTATGGCAGCAATAAAAATATTTTCTAAGCTATAGCAATTCGGTGCCAAGGAAATGTAATGTGTATAATGAATTTAAAACATAATGAAGTAGGGAGGAGCTATGCAAAATGAATAGTAATGAATTAAAAGAAATTAAAAATAGATTGGAAAGCTTACCAGGGCTAGAAAAACGTTTGGCTGGACTTGTAAATGGTATTAATGAAGCCAAAGAGGAGCTAATCGTTTTATTAAAAACGTTTGAGAAGGAAACATTGGATGTAGAAAAAATGAACCAAAATACCCTGTCAGCTATGTTATTTAAATTCATTGGTAAGTATGAGGCTAAACTCACAAAAGAGGAAAAAGAAGAACTCGAAGCCAAACTAAAATATGATCAAGCAGTTGAACGGGTCAAAATATTAGAACAAGATTATAAAGAGTTAGAAGGGCGCATAGGGGAACTCAAAAAAGAGCAAGAAATTTATCAAGATGCACTCGATGAAAGGGAAAGAGAACTTAAAAATCATTTAGATACAGAGGCAGGAAATAGGTATATAGAACAAGAAAAAGAGCAAAAAGAGCTGAGGTTGCAGTTTGCAGAAATTACAGAGGCTAGGGCAATGGGGCACAAGGTTATAGAGACTATCAGTGCTATAATGTCTTATCTAGATAAGGCAGAAGACTGGGCAACCTATGATGTTTTCAGCAGAGGCGGTATATTGACGCATATGATGAAATATGAACATTTAGATGATGCAGATAGAGAGTTTTATCGCCTAGCTTCGCAGCTAAAAGATTTCAAAAAAGAAGTAGAAGACGTGGGAGATTTTGATGTACCAATGGGGGTAGGAATTGATTCCGGGACTAGAACATTTGATTTTTGGTTTGATAACGTTTTCACAGATTTAAATGTAAGAGATAAAATAGAAAGCGATAAAGAACAAGTTAAAAGATTACAACGCCATGTAGAAGGGGTGATGGGAGATCTAAAAAATACTTATCGTGAGATAGAACTAAAGTTAGAGGACGCAGAAGTCAAAAAAGAAGATTTGATTATCAATCTAGTATAGATAAGGTATTATCATAAGAGGCTAAAACTATTGACAGGGGCATAAATAAATAATATAATTGGGTTGAATAATAATTCAATCAAAAAACATCAGATAATATGAGGTAATATATGTCACCCAGAACAGATGGACAAAATCAAATAATATTAGATAGAAGAAGAGAAGAAATTCTTAATGCTGCGCTGACAGAGTTTGCACGTAAGGGATATAGTGGTACGAAGATATCTGATATAGCAAAATTAGGAGGAGCCAGTCAAGGGTTAATCTATCACTATTATGCGTCTAAGGATGAACTTTATGCGGCAGTTATAGAAAAGTCTATTAAGGATTCTTATAAAATAATTGAGATGATAGAGGGCAACGGATTAAAAGGATGGAGAGCTTTAGAGGCTATGACTAAAGGGATTCTTGCGTGGATGGAAAACGCGGGGGATGAGATTCTAAACTTTCTATTTATGTATCAAGCCTATATGTTAGATCCAATGCCAGAATGTATAAAGCTTGCGCTTTCTAAAGAAATGAGAACAATCCCGGCTACAGCTAGAATGATAAAGGCGGCTCAAGATGAGGGGCTTGCAGTTGAAGGGGATGCGTTTTTTCTTGCGTCTATGTACTGGTCGCTTATTCAGGGAATTATTATGGTTACGGTTACTTCTAAGCAAATACAAACGAATGAAGTGTATGTTATGCCAGAAGCAGCATTTCTACTTAGACTCTTTAAAAAGTAAAATAGTTTATAAGGCTAGCCTACAAGCTAGCTAAAAAAAGAAATTATCATTGAATGAACAATCAATCCAAAATATAAGAAGGGGTGTTATCATGAAAAAGGTAATTATTATAGGGGCAGGCATTTCAGGCTTAAGTGCAGGTATATTTGCAAGGGAAAGTGGTTTCGATGCAGAAATCTTTGAAATGCACGCTATTCCAGGAGGAGAATGTACAGGGTGGAGCAGAAAAGGCTATCATTTTGATAACTGTATCCATTGGCTGACAGGGACAAGTAGCGAAAAAGAGCTTTATAATGTTTGGAAAGAACTTGGGGCCTTTGAAGGGATAAACATTTATCATTCAGATTACTTTTATGCCTATAACAAAGCAGGAAAAACTTTATATATGTATAGAGATTTAGAAAGGTTAGAAAAACATCTTTTAGAAATTTCTATAGAAGATAAGGATACAATAAGAGAGTTTGTGACACTTATTGAAAAGTTCAAAGTTGTTCAGATGCCTGTTAAAAAACCTATGGATATGCTGAATGTTATAGATTATATTAGCCTAGGCAAACAGTATAAAGATGTGGGCAAAGACTTAGCAAGTCTTAACAAGATATCTGTAAAAGAGTATAGCACTAGGTTCAAAAGTGAGCTTATCAGAGAAGGACTTATAAGTTATTTTCCAGAGCATTTCACGGCTACGGCTTTATTTGCTTCGGTTGGAGACATTGCTTCAGGCAATGGAGGCTGGCCAATGGGAGGGTCGCTTAAAATGTCTCTTAGAATAGCTGACAAATTTAAAGCTTTAGGTGGAAAGGTTAAGTACTCAACTTTCCCACCACGAAAAGCAGCCTAATCGCTGATGTTTTATGAGATTTTTCTTGTT
>Ga0123336_10004873_pt1 | contig 10790 bp, 9 predicted proteins | sample SSSSmetaG_FD_96466 | JGI IMG/M metagenome (GOLD analysis project Ga0123336, IMG submission 96466) | Glacier valley bacterial and archeal communities from Borup Fiord, Nunavut, Canada, to study Microbial Dark Matter (Phase II) - ​SSSS metaG | ecosystem: Environmental > Aquatic > Freshwater > Ice... | reverse complement strand
GGTCGACGGGCTGACGCAGCTTCAGCTGGCCGATCTCATCAAGAAGCGGCTCGTTTCCGGCGGCTTCCTCAAGGATCCGTTCGTCAACGTCGAGGTCACAGCCTATGTTTCCAAGACGGTCAACGTCGCCGGTAAGGTCAGCACCCCGGGGGTGTATCCCCTGGACAAGGACTATACCGTCCTCGAGATCCTGCTCAAGTCCGGCTGGATCCGTGAACAGGGGGCAAGCTACGTTTATCTCCGCCGGGCCAACGGCGGCCCCGAAATCAAGCTCGAGTCCGAAGCCCTAGTTCGTGGTGCGCCCGACAAGAACCTGCGCGTCGCGCCCGGCGACACGCTGTTCGTCCCCGACGTCGACACCTTCTATGTCTACGGCCAGATCGGACATTCCGGAACCTTCCCGGTGCTGAAGGACATGACCCTGCGCCAGGCGCTCGCGATTGCGGGCGGCGTTACTGCGGCAGGGTCCGAGCACAAAGTTGCATTGATCCGCGGCGGTGGTAAGGAAGTGCGGGCAAACCTCGATGAACCGGTCCAGAAGGGTGACGTTTATATCGTCAAGGAGCGGTTATTCTAGAATACCGCGGGTATACCGGCCGGAGTGATTAGTCGATGAGCCTCGCGCAGTTCTTCCGCATCCTGATCGCGCGGCGGCTCATCATCCTGAGCGCGCTGATCGCGGCGCTTGCGGTGGCGGTTGGGCTGTGCATGCTGCTCAAACCCCGCTATCCCGCGACGGCGCGCGTGCTGATGGATGTCATCAAGCCCGATCCGGTTTCGGGCCAGGTGATCTCGTCGAGTTTCGTGCGGGGTTATACCAAGACCCAGATGGAGCTGATCACCGACTACCGAGTCGCCGGCGACGTTGTCGACCGGCTGCACTACGAGGCCAATCCGGTGCTCCAGGCGCAGTTCCGGAAAGAGGGCGACGGAACCGGTGACTTCCGACGCTTCTTCGCCAACAAGATCATCGATGCGACCGACGCAAAGCTGGTCGAGGGCAGCAACATTCTCGAGATCAGCTATTATACCGGCAATCCGATCCTTGCGAAGAACGTCGTGACGGCACTACGCACGGCTTTCATCGACGCGAGCCTGCGCTTCCGCACCGATGCGGCTGGCCGGTCGGCCGACTGGTACGTCGATCAGGCGAAGAAAGCGCAGGATTCGCTGGCGCGCGCCGAGGCGCAGAAGTCCGAGTACGAGCGCGTTAACGGCATCGTCATGGCTCCCGGCGGCGCGGATTCGGAAACGATGAAGCTCGAGGCGATGCAGAGTTCGCTGCTGGCGGCGCGCAATTCGGCGGGGCTGGTCGGAGTCGGCGGCGGCTCCAGGCCGACCTCGCCGATGGTCGAGCAGTTGCGGTCGCAGCTGAACACGCTCGACGACACACTCGCGCAGGCCGGTCAGAAGCTTGGCACCGCGCATCCGACATATATCGGCCTCGTCGAGCGGCGGAAGGTCCTCGTGCAGCAGCTCGCGCGCGAGCAGGCGTCCGCCGCAGACGGTGGGGGTCGCGGCAGCGTGGTCGCGGCGGTCAACGGCAACGTCGGACGGCTCGAGAGCGAGCTCGCCGCGCAGAAGACCAAGGTGCTCGATCTCAAGCCCAAGTTGAACCAGCTCGCGCAGTTGCAGCGCGAGGTCGATCTCCGCCGGGCGCAGTACAGCAAGGCGGCGTTTAGGGCCGCCGACCTCAAGCTCGAGGCCGACGTCTCGGAGACGGGGCTGGTCCCGCTCGGCGATGCGGCGGTCAGCGGCACGCCGAGTTTCCCCAATAAGCCGCTGATCCTTGCGCTCGGTGCCGTCGCTGGATTGGCGCTCGGCGTGATCATCGCGGTCTCGACCGAGTTGGTGTCACGCCGCGTCCGTGGACCCGAGGATCTCGCCAACGCTGCCCACGTCGCGGTGCTGGCGGTGATCGGGACCGCGACTCCTGCCGGCCGAATGGGGTGGCTGCGACGTCGGGCGCGCGCGCCACGCGGCACCGGAATGCAGGCGGCGGAATGACAGCCGCAGTCGCGCCGGCCATCGTCGACGGCAGTGTCGTTCCCGACGCGCCGGTGCGCGATGCATTGCTTCGGCTCGGCCTGCTGACCGACGACGAGGCGGTCCGCGTCCGGGCGCACCAGGTCGAACGCGGACTCGACTTCGATCAGGCTGCGCTCGAGCTCGGGTTCATCGGCGTCGACGATCTCGACCGCGCACGCGAGCGACTCGTCAACAGCCTCGCGCTCGAGGCGATGCCGCGCCGCCCGGTGTCGGACGAGCTCGTCGTCCTCAGCGATCCCGTCGGCGCCAAGGCCGAATCGATCCGGCTGCTGAGGACCCAGATCATCGCGCAGCACATCAAGCCCGGCCGCCGTGCCGTCGCTTTTGTCGCCCCCATGGACGCAGTCGGCTGCAGCTTTCTGGTCGCGAACGTTGCGGTCGCGCTTTCGCAGATCGGCACCAAGACCCTGCTTGTCGACGCCAACCTGCGGTCACCGCGGACCGATCAGATCTTCGGGCTCGCGGCGAGCGGGCCTGGGCTGTCGAGCTATCTGACGCTCAAGGTCGCGCGTCCCGAGCGGGTCGTCCATGCCAACGTTCTGCCGAACCTGTCGGTCATCACCGCTGGGCCGCCCGTCGCACGCCCGCAGGAACTGCTGTCGAGCACGCGTTTCCGCGACGGCATGAATACGCTGCTTCGCGAATACGACATCGCCCTGTTCGACACGCCAGCGGCCAACGGCTGTGCCGACGCGCTGACGGTTTCGGGGGTGATCGGCTATGCCGTCATCGTCGCGCGGCGCAACCGGACGTTCGTCGCCGACATCGCGACGCTGGCGCAGCAGCTGGCGGCGGCGCGCAGCGCCGTCCTCGGGTCCGTGTTGAACGACTTCTGATGGCGACGCTTGCCTCCAGCGGTCCGGCGCGCGTCGACTGGCGTCGTCAATTGTCGCGGCACGGCGTGCTCGCCGTCGGGGCGGCGGCGCTGTTCTTCCCGACGGTCGCATCTCTCGGGGCGGGACCGTGGTCGACCGAGGCAGGAGTCCACGGACCGCTCGTCCTCGCAACCGGGCTGTGGCTGATCCTGCGTCGGACCGACGAGATTCGCGCCGCCGCCTATCCCGGAGCTTTCCTGCCGGCGCTGGTCGCGATGATGATTGCCGCCGCGGCGTACGCGTTCGGGCGCGCGTTCGATTTCATCAGCATCGAGGTGGCCGCGATGCTGCTGGCGTTCGGTGCGGTAGCGTACAGCTTCTTCGGTGGAGCGGTCCTTCGGCTGATGTGGTTTCCGATCGTCTATCTAGCCTTCATGATCCCCATTCCGGGATCGTTTCTCGATGTCGCGACGCAGCCGCTCAAACAGTTCGTCTCCGAGGCCGTTACCGATGTGCTCGGCGTCTTCGGCTATCCGGTAGCGCGCGTGGGCGTCACGATCTACGTCGCGCAATACCAGCTGCTCGTCGAGGACGCGTGCGCGGGTTTGAACTCGTTGATCAGCCTGACCGCGATCGGCCTGTTTTATGTCTACGTCATGCGCAACAGCAACTGGCGCTACTCGGTTCTGCTTCTCGGGCTTGTCGTTCCGATCGCGATCATGGCCAACTGCGTGCGCGTCGCGGCACTAGTTCTCCTCACATATTACTTCGGCGACGCCGTCGCGCAGGGGTTCCTCCACAAGTTCGCCGGGATGGTGACCTTCACATCGGCGCTGCTGCTGATTTTCCTTATCGACGCGCTGCTCACCCCCGTGCGCGCGGCACTCGAGGGCCGGCGATGATCGATCGGCGCGATGTCCTGCTCGGCGGCGGGATGATCGTGGCTGCGACGGGCGCTGCGCTGCTGGCGCCGCGGCGGCATGTCGAGCTGCTCCACGGTCGCAAGCTCGACACGATCGTGCCGGAGCGCATCGCCGGGTGGACGATGACGCCGAGCGAAGCGTTCATCCTGCCGAAAACCCCCGGCAGTCTCGCCGATCGCCTGTACAGCGATACCGTCAGCCGCCTGTATGTCGCCGCCGATGCGCTGCCGGTGATGATGGTGCTCGCCTACGGCAATCTCCAGAGTGACCTCCTGCAGCTGCACCGGCCCGAGGTCTGCTATGCGGCGGTCGGCTTCCAGATCTCCAACTCGACGCGACGCGATCTCGCGGTGGCACCCAACGTCGCCGTTCCGGCGCGCCAGCTCACCGCTTCGACCGACAACCGTGTTGAGCCGATCACCTACTGGACGCGAATCGGCGATTTCCTGCCGACGACGCGGCGCGAGCAGCGGACGATGCGGCTTCGCGAGCAGCTCGCCGGAATCGTGCCCGACGGCATTCTCGTCCGTTTATCGACGGTGGCCGAGCCGACGCCGCAGACGTTCGCGACGCTGGCGTCGTTCGCGCGCGCGCTCGTGCTCTCGGTCAAGCCGGCCGACCGCGCGCTGCTGATCGGCCCGACCCTTGCGGGTGCGCTGATCCGGTCGGGCGTCTAGCTGTGGAAGCCGTCGAGCGGGCGCAAGACGACGAAGATGAAGGCGAGCGTCGCACCGCCCGCAGCAATGGCGACGAGGTCATAGCCTTCGTTCCCAAGATAGTTCGTGCCGGCGCAGCCGACCGCGGCGACGAGATACTGCCACAGCTGATCGCGTGCCTCGCCCTGCGATCGTTGCAGGAACAGCACCACCAGCCCCGCAAAGACGATCATCGTCGTCCAGTCGTAGACCGTACTCATCGCACCGCTCCCCGATCACATTAACCCGATCTATAGCAGATCATGATGTTGACGCTACCGGCATTGCATCCACCTACCGCGCCGGTCCCGAGTGCCGGTATTCTTGCCAGCAGGGTTGCGCATTGAACAAGGTAAGCCTCGACACCGTCGTCTTGCCCCCCGCACCGACGGGAAGCGGGGTGCCGCTCGATGCAGTCGTTATCATCGGGCGCATCATCGAGTTCAGCCTCGTCATCGTCTCCGGCTTGGTGGCGGCGCAGACCTTCCTGTCGAAGGCGGACGGCAACCCGCTATACTCGCGCATCGTCTTCGTCGCCGCGGTCGCCTTTGCCGTGCTGGCGGAGACCGTCGGCAGCTACGACGTCGAGGCGCAGTTCTCGCTTCGCAAGGCGTGGCAGCGCGTCGCCATGGCGTGGGTGACTACCGCCCTCTTCCTGCTGACGCTCGGCTTCCTGCTCAAATCGTCCGACGCTGTTTCGCGCGAGTGGGCGATCGGCTGGTTCACTGGCGGTGGCCTGACCCTGATGGGCGCGCGGCTGATCATGACGATCTGGGTGCGCCGCATGAAACGGCGCGGAACCTTCGACCAGCGTGTCGCAATCTTCGGCGCGGGGCCGCAAGGGGCGCGCCTCGCCAACTACATCCTCACGACCGACAAGCTGACGATCACGATTGTCGGCTTCTTCGACGACCGCCAGGACGGGCGGGTTCCGGCTTCGGCACACGGCATTCCCGTGCTCGGCAATCTCGGCGCGCTGGTCGAGGCGATCCGCGAGGGACGGATCGACCAGGTCATCGTCGCGCTGCCGTGGTCGGCCGAAATCCGGCTGCAGCAGGTCGTCAGCCGCCTCGCCCTGACGCCGGTCCGCATCCGGCTCGCACCCGACCTCGCGAGCTTCGTCTTTGCCCGTCGGCCGGTCGTGCTGCTTGGCGAGCTTCCCGTGATGACACTGTTCGAGCGGCCAATCTCGGGCATCGACGCTTGGGCGAAGGTCGCCGAGGACCGGCTGCTGGCGACGATCGCGCTGCTTGTCTTTGCGATACCGATGCTGATTATTGCTGCGGCGATCCGGATCGACTCGCCAGGGCCGGTGTTCTTCCGGCAGGCGCGCGAAGGGTTCAACAACCGTCCGTTCCGCGTATACAAGTTCCGTACGATGTACCACAACCGCGCGCAGCACGCCGAGATTACGCAGGCGAGCCGCCGCGATCCGCGCGTGACTCGCGTCGGCGCAATCCTGCGGCGCACCAGCCTCGACGAGCTGCCGCAGCTGATAAACGTGCTGCAGGGCGACATGTCGCTCGTTGGTCCGCGGCCGCATGCGGCGTCGACGCGGGCGGGGGGGCGCCTGTTCTCCGACGTGCTGTCGAGCTACGCCGCGCGGCACAAGGTCAAGCCGGGGATTACCGGCTGGGCGCAGGTATGCGGCTGGCGCGGCGAGACCGACACCGAGGACAAGCTGATCAAGCGCTTCGAGCACGATCTGTATTATATCGAAAACTGGTCGATCTGGTTCGACTTCTACGTTCTCGCGCGGACCGTCGTGGCGCTCGTCGTCCCAACCAACGCCTTCTAGGCGCGGCGAATATAACCGTCGATCGCCTCTGCCAGCACCGTCAGCGGCACGCCGCCGGTCGTAACCACCGCATCGTCGAACTCCGCCAAGGAGAAGCGTGGGCCGAGCGCCGCCTGAGCCTTCGTCCGCAAGCGGTTGATCTCGTTGTGGCCGATCTTGTAGCCGCACGCCTGACCGGGCGCCACGCAGTAGCGATCGACCTCGCTCGTCATCGCCGGCGCTCCCTTACCGGTTTCGCTGGTGAGGAAGTCGACCGCTTGAGCGCGGGTCCAGCCCATCGCGTGCAGCCCGGTATCGACGACCAGCCGGCAGGCGCGGAACTGGGTCGCCTGGAGGTAGCCGAGCTGGCTGAACGGGTCGTCGGCATAGGCTCCGAGCTCGTCGACGAGCTGCTCGGAATAGAGCGCCCAGCCTTCGACGAAGGCGTTGAAGCCGGTTAGCGAAGTGATCAGCGGCGGCTTCTCCTTCGCTTCCGACAAATACGCGAACTGAAAGCTGTGGCCGGGCACGCCTTCGTGGGCGGTCAGTGTCGCGAGCTGGTACTTCGGCCACAGCGCCGTCGACTTGAGGTTGATGTAGTAGATCGCCGGGCGCGACCCGTCGAGCGCAGCGGGGTTCATGTACCCGAGCGCCGCACCGTCTTGAATGTCGACCGGCACCTGCTTGACAAGGATGTCGGCCTTGAGCCCGAGATGCGACATCCGCGGCAGCAGCGTCCGGACCGCGGCGAGCCGGCCGTTGCAGTAGGCGATGATCGCCGCCCTTCCGGCGGCGTCGTTGGGGAACAGGAACCGCGGATCGCTGTTCAGCGCCGACATGCGCGCGCCGACGCTGCCCTGCGTCATGCCCTGGGTGCGCAGAATCATGTCCATCCGCGCCTGCAGCGCCCGGTTTTGATCGAGGCCGGTGCGGTGGACGTCCCTCGGCGACAGTTCGGTCGTCGTCCCGAGGCGTAGGGCATGGCGGTAGAAAGCGGCACCGTCGGGCAGGTGCGCGACGCCCGCCGCTTCGGTCGCGTGCGCGGCGGCCGCGGCGACGGCGGCGATCTGCCGGTCCAGCGCGGGGTACACGTCGCGCTCGAGCAGCGCCGTCGTGCGCGCCGTCCACTCGCCGCCGATGCCGGACTTCGCCGCGCGGGTCGCAAGCGAGGTAACGATGCGCTGCTCGCCCACCGTCGTCGCCCGGTAGCCGCGAAGCTGCTTGAGCACCGTCGCTGCGATGAAGGCGGGCGGCGCGATGCCGTGCGCCGCGTCGCGGGTGATCGCCGCCGTCTCGCCGTCGAGCTGCACGGCGAAGGCGGCGACGCGGTCGAGATAGGCCTCCGCATCCGCGCGCGTCGCGACGATGTGCTGAGCATCGAGGAACTCGGGAACCGCCGTCAGGGCACCGTCCTGCTGCGAAACGACATATGGACGCGCGCCGCCGAACCAGCCGGCGCGCGCGCCGCCGCCATAGGCAAACCGGCTCCCGTCGAGCGCGCGGTCGGCCGAGTAGCGGACGCTGTCGAGCCGCAGCCGCGCCGCCGGGCCGAGCGTGTCGCGTCGGATCGTCGCGAGGCGGGTCACCATGCTTCGCGCCGTCGCCGCCCAGCGTGCGTCCGATGCCGGCGAGACCTCGCTCAGCGCGCTCTTGAGCGCAGCGCGGCGGCCGTTGTCGACGCCCAGTCCGGTCGCCTGTTCGGGCGCGAGGACGAGAACCTCGTCGGCGATCGTGTCGAGCAGCGCCGCCAGCGCTGCATCGCCGCTGCCGGGTGCCGCCGCGTGGGCGGGGAGGGCCGTCGCCGCGATGGCCGCTGCGCCGCTCATCAGAACCGTCCGCCGGTCGATCATCGTCGTTTCTCCTGTCAGTCGACGAGCGCGGCCGCGCGTTCGAGCCACGCCGTGCTGCGCGCGACGGCGGCCGGACGCGGCGGGGCGAGTGCGGCGCAGCCGAGGCAGTGCGCCTGAATCGTCGCGCCGCTTGCGATCGCCGCCGCTTCGCCCAGCGCACCGAGCACCCGCTGCCGATCGGCCGCGACGATGCGGGCGAAAGGATCGCGCACGCTCGACGCCTCGCCGCCGCCGAAGCCAAGCGACTGCGCGAGCAGCTGGAGCAGCAGCGACGGCGTCTTCTCGATGTCGATGGTGCGCGGATGATCGCCCAGCTGCGCGGCGCGCCCAGCCGCGGCGACCGCAGCGTCGAGCCCGCCGAGATGATCCACCAGCTTCAGCGCGACGGCATCGGTTCCCGTCCACACCCGGCCTTGCGCAATCTCGTCCACACGCGCGACCGGCAGCCGCCGTGCGCTCGCGACCAGCCCGGTGAACCGCCGGTAAATATCATCGATCGACGCCTGTAACACCCGCTTGCTGTCGGGGGTCAGTCCGCGCAGCACGTCGGGATCGCCGGTGTAGGGCGTCGACTTGGTGCTGTCGGTCGAGATGCCGACGCGGTCGAGCGCACGGTTGAAGGTCGGAATGACCGCGAACACCCCGATCGAGCCCGTGATCGTCGACGGCGCGGCGAAGACTTCGCTCGCCGCGGTCGAAACCCAGTATCCGCCCGACGCCGCGACCGGTCCCATCGAGGCGATCACCGGAATGTGGCGCGCCCGCGCCTCGGAAAGCGCTTCGCGGATGCGTTCGGACGCGGTCACCGAGCCGCCAGGAGAATCGATGCGGACGACGAGCGCCTTGATATCGGTGTTCGCAAGCGCCTTGGCGACGAGCTTGGCGATCGTGTCGCCGCCGGCGGTGCCGGCACCCGCCTCGCCGTCGACGATGTTGCCCGCGACGTAGACGATGCCGACCGCGGGGCCGCCGCCGCCCGGTCGGGTCGCGGCGACGTAGCGGTCGAAGCGGACGCTGTTGAAGGCGTCGGGGTCCTTGTCGTCGCCCCGGCCAACGACCTTGGCAACGGCCTGGCTGAACGCCGCGCCGGTGCCGATGGTGTCGACGAGGTGCGCGGCGACGGCCTCCTTCGCGAGATCGCCTCCGGCCGCGTCGATCCGCGCGGGCAGGTCTGTGAAACTCGCCGTAATATCGGCGGCCGGGCGCACGGCGTGGACGTCGTCGACATAGGTTTTCCATACGCCGTCGATCAGCCGCTGTTCGGCCACCTTCGCCTCGGGCGATGCCTCGGTGCGGGTGAACGGCTCGACGAACGACTTGTACTTGCCGACGCGGAACACGTTGATGTCGACGTCGAGCTTGTCGAGCGCGCGCTTGAAATACAGGTTCGTGCCGCCGGGACCGGTCAGCAGGACGCCGCCGAGCGGGTTGATCCACACGTGGTCGGCGTGCGCGGCGAGGTAGTAGCTGCCATCGGTATAGGCGGTCGCATAGGCGTAGACAGGCTTGTGCGCGGCGCGGACGCGGGCGAGCGCGGCCCCGATCGCCTGGAGGTTTGCCTGGCCGGCACCGATGAAGGTGTCGAGCTTGAGGACGATCATTCGGATGCGCGGGTCGGTCCGCGCTGTGTCGAGCGCGCGGAGTACGTCGCGCACCTCGATCTCGGTGCCGCCGCCGACCGGTGCGTTCACCGACGCGAGGAGCGACCGCTGGCTTGCCTGATCGACGACCGGTCCGTCGAGCTCGAGCACCAGCGCGGCCCCGTCGGGCACTCGCCCCGCGCGGCCGCCGTGGCTCGCCGCCCACAGCGCGACGAAGAACAGCAGCAGCAGCAGCAGGACGAGTGCGTCCTTGACCCCGACAAGGACGCGCCATGCGCCACGGACGAAATTCATTGCTGTGGATGCCTCGACAAGAACGTAGCGCACCATAGCGTTGCCGGCTCGCCCGACAAGCCGCTGTCCTACTCCTGCGCGATCTGCGACGACGCGCAATCGTCACATGAACGGGAGTTGACGAAATGTGACGGTGCGGCCATATGCGCCGTACGTTAGCACTCGGCTCCTGCGAGTGCCAACGAACTCATCCAACCGGAGGTGCAGACCCATGAAGTTCACGCCATTGCACGATCGCGTGCTCGTCCGCCGCGTCGACGCCGAAGAGAAGACCAAGGGCGGGATCATCATCCCCGACACCGCCAAGGAAAAGCCGCAGGAGGGCGAAGTCGTCGCCGTCGGCACCGGCGCGCGCCGCGACGACGGCGGGATCACGCCGATGGACGTGCACGCCGGCGACAAGATCCTGTTTGGCAAGTGGTCGGGCACCGAGGTCAAGGTCGACGGTGAGGACCTGCTCATCATGAAGGAAAGCGACATTCTCGGCGTTATCGCCTGACGGCGACAGGCCCGGCGTCATCGCCCGACGGCGACAGGCCCGGCGTCATCGCCCGGCGGCGACAGGCCCGGCTTCATCGACCGACGGCGACAGGCCCGGCTTCATCGCCTGAAGTCGTTTTCCAAGTGAGCTTCACGAGCGCGAGCGAGTGAAGTTTGCGAAGTTACTCTCCAATCCGAAGGACTAGAACATGGCAGCCAAAGACGTCCGTTTCAGCCGCGATGCGCGTGAGCGCATTCTCCGCGGCGTCGACATCCTCGCCGACGCGGTCAAGGTGACGCTCGGTC
>Ga0123336_10004872_pt1 | contig 10791 bp, 10 predicted proteins | sample SSSSmetaG_FD_96466 | JGI IMG/M metagenome (GOLD analysis project Ga0123336, IMG submission 96466) | Glacier valley bacterial and archeal communities from Borup Fiord, Nunavut, Canada, to study Microbial Dark Matter (Phase II) - ​SSSS metaG | ecosystem: Environmental > Aquatic > Freshwater > Ice... | reverse complement strand
GGCGGCGCGTTCAACGGGCTGGAGCGGATCATCGGCGACCGGCTGCAGGGTAAGTCGATCGGCTTCGGCGCGCATGTCGCCGGTCGACGAACGCCGCACCGGCGCGATGCTGCGCCAATGCGAGCCCGAGGATCTGCTCCGCTTCGGCCTGATCCCCGAGTTTATCGGCCGTCTGCCGGTGATCGCGACGCTTGAGGACCTCGACGAGGGCGCGTTGATCAAGATCCTGACCGAGCCGAAGAATGCCCTGTCGAAGCAGTACGCCCGCCTGTTTGAGATGGAGGGGGTCAAGCTGTCGTTCACCACCGACGCGCTCGCCGCGATCTCGAAGCGGGCGATCGAACGCAAGACCGGCGCGCGTGGACTGCGCTCGATCATGGAATCGATCCTGCTCGATACGATGTTCGAGCTGCCGGGCATGGACGGCGTCGATGAGGTCGTGGTCGACAAGGATGTCGTCGGCGGCAACAAGGAACCGGTTCGCGTGTTCGCCGATCAGGCGGCGAGTGCCTGACGCGGCCGCGCGGTTGTAGCGGGGCGGTGCGCGGCTGATGCGGGGCGGTGCGCGGCCGATGCGCAACGTCGCGGCCGGCGGCAACGCGGAAACAATAGCGTCGTGGGCGCTTACTTCGCTTACTTGTTCATCTTCGCAGGGGCACGTCAGCCCTTGTAAAGCGCCGGGAACAGCTTGCGCAGCGCGGCGACCTTGGGCAGGTCGTTGACGACGATATAGGGATGCGTCGGGTTCCGCGCGAGAAAGTTCTGGTGATACCCCTCCGCCAGAAAGAACGTCTTGCCGGTCTCGACCGTCGTCACGATCGGCGCGGCATAGGCCTTCACCTTGTTGAGCTGAGCGATATAGGCCTTGGCGACCGCGGCCTGCGCCGGGGACTGGGCGAAGATAGTGCCGCGGTACTGCGTTCCGCTGTCGGGCTCCTGGTGGTTGAGCTGGGTCGGATCGGTCGCGACCGAGAAGTAGATGCGCAGCAACGCTGCATAGCTGACCTTGGCCGGATCGAAGACGATCCGGACGCTTTCGGCATGCCCGGTCAGGCCGGTGCCGACGACCTCATAATGTGCCGTCGCCGCTGCGCCGCCGGCATAGCCCGACGTGACGCTCCTGACACCGGCGACATGATCGAAGACGCCCTCCAGTCCCCAGAAACACCCGCCGGCGAGTACGGCCACTTCCGGGGTGTTGGCGGTCGGCGTATCGATCGCCGACGCGGGCACGACGTGCATGGCCTCGGCGGCGGCGCTCGACTGCGCGGCAGCTGCGGCTACCAGCGCGGCAACGGCGACGGTGGTAATAAACAAGGTCTTCACGCGGCAACTCCTCGGGCGGTGGCAGGCACGAAGGTCAGTGCGACCCCGTTCATGCAATAGCGCAGGCCGGTCGGCCTCGGTCCGTCGGTGAAAACATGGCCGAGGTGCCCGCCGCAGCGGCGGCAGTGAACCTCGGTCCGGACCATGCCGAGCGAGCCATCGTCGCGGGTCCGCACGCTGTTCGCCAGCGGAGCGTAGAAGCTTGGCCAACCTGTGCCGCTGTCGAACTTGGTCGTGCTGGCGAACGCCGGCAAGGCGCAACCGGCGCACGCGAACGTGCCGCGGCGGTGCTCGTTATTGAGCGGTGAGGTGAACGGTCGCTCGGTGTCTTCCTCGCGCAGCACCATGAATGCCGCTGGCGACAGCTTCGCCCGCCACTGCGCCTCGGTCAGGCTGACCTCGAACTTCCCGGGCACGCCCGCCTTACCGGTTTGTGCCCCAGACAGCGCTCGCGCGGCCGGCACTGCGACGACGGCAACGGCGGCCAGGCTGACGAACGAACGGCGGGAAACGGTTGACATGAACCCTCACGGTGACGCCTAAGTTGTGAATATAGATACGCAGCGGCCGCGATAAAGGTTACACCGCGCCCGTGAAACCTTTGCTCTCGCTCACGAGGCGGCTGAGCATCGCCGCTGGCTCGAAGCCGTAATGAGATAGTCTTGCCGTGATCGTCGCCAACCCGACACTGTCCGCCCAGAACATCGGCCCGCCGCGATAGACCGGCCAGCCGTAACCGTTGATCCAGACGATATCGATGTCGCTCGCACGCTGCGCCATCTTCTCCTCCAGGATCTTCGCGCCCTCGTTGACCATCGGGTATAGGCAGCGTTCGAGAATTTCGGCATCGTCGATCTGTCGCCGGTTGACCCCGCGCTCGGCTGCATAGTCGAGGATGATCTTCTCGGCGATCGGCGACGGGGCGCGGTTGCGCTGCGCATCATAGTCGTAGAAGCCGCGGCCGTTTTTCTGACCGCGAAGCCCCGCCTCGCACAGCCGGTCGCGGATCGTTTCGCCCTTCGACGTGTCGGCCGACCAGCCGATGTCGAGCCCGGCGAGGTCGCTCATCTGGAAAGGGCCCATCGGGAAGCCGAAGTCGAACAGGACGCGATCGACATCGGCGGGCAGTGCCCCTTCGACGATCAGCGCCATGGCCTCGCGCTGGCGGGCGGCGAGCATGCGGTTGCCGATGAAGCCGTCGCAGACGCCGGCGACGACCGCGACCTTACCGATCTTTTTGGCCGTCGCCATGGCGGTGGCGAGAACCTGCGGAGCGGTCTTCGCGCCGCGGACGACCTCAAGCAGGCGCATGACGTTGGCCGGCGAAAAGAAATGCAGGCCGAGGACGCTCTCGGGCCGCGACGTCGCCGCGGCGATCGCGTCGACGTCGAGATAGCTGGTGTTCGACGCGATGATCGCGCCGGGTTTGGCAACACGGTCGAGCTTGGCGAACACCTGCCTCTTGATGTCCATATTTTCGAATACGGCCTCGACGATCATGTCGGCGGCCGACAGGCTTTCGAGGTCGAGGTCGACGACCGGCGTCAACAGCGCCATTCGTGCCGTAACGTCGTCCACCGTCATCCGCCCCTTGGCTGCGGTATTATCGTAATTTCGTCGAATCGTCGCGACGCCCCGGTCGAGCGCCTCCCGCGACATCTCGACTATCGTCACGGGAATGCCGGCGTTGAGGAAGTTCATCGCAATGCCGCCGCCCATCGTGCCCGCCCCGACCACGCCGACGCTCGTGACGGGCAGCAGGGGCGCATTAACGTCGAGACCGTCGATCTTGTTCGCCATGCGCTCGGCAAAAAATACATATCGCTGCGCTTTCGATTGCAGGCCCGACATCAAGCCGACGAACAGCCGCCGCTCGACGGCCATGCCGTCGTCGAACGGCAAGGTCGCTGCCGCCTCGATGCACTTAAGGTTTGCTTCGGGTGCCTCGAAACCGCGGAACAGCTTGACGTTGGCGGCCCGATAGGTGTCGAACATGCCTGGCGTGACATCGGCAACGTCGCGGTCGCGGACCCGCTTCAACGGCAGATCGTCGGCGACGACTCTTTGGGCGAAAGCTATGGCCTCGACGCGCAGATCGGTGACAACCGCGTCAACCAGTCCACTGGTCAACGCTTCCTTTGCGCCGATCGGCATGCCGGTCGTAACCATCGTCAGCGCCTTGGCCGCACCGACGACACGCGGCAGGCGCTGCGTCCCGCCCGCGCCGGGGAGCAAGCCGAGCTTGACCTCCGGCAGGCCGAACTTCGCCGCGCCGACGGCGACCCGATAGTGGCAGACCAGCGCGACCTCCAGTCCACCGCCGAGGGCCGTGCCATGGATCGCGGCAACGACTGGCTTGCGGCTGTTCTCGATCGCGGCCTGAACATCAGGCAGCGATGCCCCGCGTGCCGGCTTGCCGAATTCGGAAATATCAGCCCCGGCGATGAACGTCCGCCCGGCGCAGATTAGAACGACAGCCTTGACTGACGGGTCGCCGGTTGCCGCTGCCATGGCCGCGGCTAAGCCGTCGCGAACGTCGGCCGACAGCGCATTGACGGGCGGCGAATCGAGGGTCACGACCGCAATGCCGCCTTCGACGGTCAGATCGGTCACGGCGTTGATCATCGCCATCGCAGGCATCTCCCCAAAAGCGCTATTGCAGCGCAACATTCGCCGGTAAGGGCTGTGCGATGACTGCTAAGCCCGAGTTTGCCAGCGTACAAGCCGCCGACCCTATGGCGGTTCGGCCGGCGGTTCAGCCTAAGCTCGGCACGATCATCCTGCTCGGCAGCCTGACGGCAATCGGCGCGCTGTCGATCGATCTGTATTTACCTACACTGCCGGCGATCGGGCGCGAGTTTGCGGCCGATGCCGCCCTGGTGCAGCGGACCATGGCGGCCTTCTTCGTCGGCATGGCCGTCGGTGGCCTGATCTATGGTCCGGCGTCGGACCGCTTTGGCCGACGACCGGCGCTGCTCGTGGGTCTGGCGATCTATGTGCTGGCGTCGCTTGGCTGTGCATTTGCGCCAACCATCGATTGGCTGGTCGCAGGACGGTTCGCTCAGGCGATCGGGGCGTGTGCAGGCCAAGTCATCGCGCGCGCGGTGGTTCGGGATCGTTACCACCATCAAGACTCGGCGCGCATCTTCTCGCTGCTAATCTTAGTCCTCGGCGTGGCCCCGCTGATCGCGCCGACCGTCGGCGCCTGGCTGGTAACCTTTGCGACCTGGCGGGCGATCTTCGTCGCGCTTGCCGCTGTCGGCGTCATTATCGCGGCATCGGTAGCGATGCGACTGACAGAAAGCCGCTCGGCAATAACCGCTGCGCAGGCGGCCGACGAAAGCGTCATCACTTCGTTTGCAGTCCTGCTGCGTAAGCGCCGGCTAATCGGCTATCTGCTCGCCGGCTCGCTTAACGGGGCGACCCTGTTCACCTACGTCGCCAGCGCGCCGGACCTGCTGATTACGCAATACGGGTTCAGCGCACACGACTTTGCGGTCGCCTTTGCCGTCATCGCAGTTGGCGTCATCGGCTCGAGCCAGGTCAATCGCGGGCTACTTGCGCGCTTCGACTCGAATCGTATTCTCGGCGTCGCCGGATTGGTTGGGGGCGCGACCGGGGTTGGCCTCGTCGTCGCCGCTGTCACCGGAGGCCAGTGGCTGACGCTGGTCATGCTGTTTGTTGTGCTGAATTCGTACGGCTTCATCGCTGCAAACGCGACCGCCGGGGCGCTCGGCGTCGATACCCTTCGCGCCGGAGCAACGTCGGCGCTGATCGGGTCGGCGTCCTTCGCCGTCGGCGCGGTCGGCGCGACGATCGCCGGCATCTTCCACGATGGCACACCGCGGCCGATGGCGGTCGTCATGGCAGTGGCGCTAATCGGGTCGGCTCTGGCCCTGCATACGCTCGCCCTGCCCCGCGACACGATAGATGACTGAGCCCTCGGCGACGCTGAACCCGCGCCATGCCGCGCTGGCACTAGCGGTCGTCATCGTCTGGGGTACCAATTTCGCCGTCATCAAGCTCGCGCTCGGGCATCTGCCGCCGTTGCTGTTCGCGACGCTGCGCTTCACGCTGGCGGCGTTTCCGGGCGTTTTTCTACTACAACGACCCGCCGTGCCACTGCGGATGCTGGCGCTCTATGGCGTTTTGATCGGCGTCGGTCAGTTCGGGCTGCTGTTCATCGCGATCGGGGGCGGGTTCGCGCCCGGCCTCGCCAGCCTGCTGATCCAGAGCCAGGTGTTCTTCACTATCGCGCTTGCCGTGCGGCTCGGCGGCGAGCGGTTGCGACCGATCCAGCTGGGCGCACTTCTGCTCGGAGCGGCCGGCCTGGCCGTAATCGCGCAGCACACCGGCGGCGGGGTTTCGCTCAGCGGCATTGCGTTGGTCCTCAGCGCGGCGTCGGCGTGGTCGGTCGGCAATATCGTCCAGCAGCGAGCGGTCGGCGTCGATATGCTTGCCTATGTCGTCTGGGCGAGCCTGTTCGCCGTCCCGCCGTTGTTCGTGCTGTCGCTGCTGCGCGAAGGCTGGCCGGCAATGGTCGCGGGGGTCCATGACGCCGGCTGGGAGACGTGGGGCGCGGTTGCCTGGCAGGCGGTCGGGAACACGATGTTCGGCTACGGTGCCTGGGGCTTTCTGCTGACGCGCTATCCAGCCGCAACGGTGGCACCATGGTCGCTGCTGGTGCCCGTTTTCGGAATGGCAACGGCCACGGTCGTGCTCGATGAAGCGTTGCCGGTGTGGAAGCTTACGGCGGCGGCGCTGATCCTCGCCGGTCTGGGACTCAACCTGCTGTGGCCGCGGCTGGCGCGGTGGCTGACGCCGGCAGCGTGAAGGCATACGGACCGCCGCGCGCCAGCGCCGCCTGCCATGCCGGGCGGGCCTGAAGCCGCCTCACGTAAGCAACGATCGACGGATACTGGGCGGCCGGACCGCGCGTCGCGGCGATCTCGGCGACGAACGACATCATGATATCCGCCCCGGACAGGGCCTCGCCGACAAGCCAGTCGGCCTTGCCGAGACAGACCGCAAAGTAATCGAGGTGACTGGCGATCTGCTCGTCGATCCGCGGCTTAAGCGGTGCACCGGCGGGACCCAATCGGGTAGTATAGAGCATCAGCATAAACGGCAGCATCGCCGACCCTTCGGCGAAGTGGAGCCATTCAAGATAACTCTCATGCAGCGCGGTACCTGGAGCCGGAGCAAGCGCGCCGTGATCATGATGCCGGATTAGATAATCTACGATCGCACCGGACTCGGCGATTTTGACATCGCCGTCCGCTATGACCGGCGACTTGCCGAGCGGATGTACCGCCTTCAACTCGGCGGGTGCCAGACTCGTCACGGCGTTGCGCTGGTACCGCTCGACCGCATAATCGATCCCGAGCTCCTCACACAGCCACAGGATTCGCTGCGACCGTGAATCGTTCAGATGATGGATGGTGATCATGGCCGCTCCGGTGACGTGCTTCGAAGATTAGCGTAGGCGCGAGGCATGATCGTCGTCACCCCCGAAATTGCCGTCGGCGATGATGAACTGATCGAGACATTCATCCGCGCGCAGGGGCCTGGCGGCCAGAACGTCAACAAGGTCAGCTCGGCCGTACAGCTGCGCTTCGATGTTCGCCGCTCGCGCAGCCTGCCAGATGCGGTCGCCGTGCGTTTGATGAAGTTGGCTGGGAGCAAGCTGACGCAGGACGGCGTGCTGATCCTGACGGCGCAGCGCTTCCGCGAACAGGAGCGTAACCGCGCCGACGCCCGCACCCGGCTGATCGCGATGATCGCCGCCGCTGCCGTCGCGCCGATGAAACGTCGCGCGTCGCGTCCGACGGCAGCATCGAAGCAGCGCCGGTTGACCGGCAAGACCGTGCGGGCGAAAGTTAAAATGGCGCGCGGACGGGTAAAAACCGACGAATGACGCTGCCGCGGTGAACCAAATCGTTTCAGCCCCGTTGGACAGGTGCGGGCAGGATCGAAAGGTTCGGCCGGTCGACTTCTCACTTCAAAGGACAAACATCATGGCGATCAACAACGATACGGTCGAAGGAACGCTCAACGAGTTCGGCGGCAAGGCCAAGAGCGCGTTCGGCAACGTCACCGGCGACACCAAGACCCAGGTCGAGGGTGCGTTCGACGAGACGAAGGGCAAGGCGCAGGAAGCCTTCGGCGAAGCCAAAGCCAAGGTCCAGGACGCCTACGGTAAGGCCAAGGACGCGGTCAACGATTGGGCCGATAACGCGCCGGAGTATGTTCAGAAGGCGCGTGAAACCGGACGCCGCTATGCCGAGAAGGGCGAAGAGGCCGTGCGCAGCTCCGTTCAGGATCAGCCTATCGCGACACTGGTCGGCGGAATTGCCGTCGGTGTGCTGATCGGCTGGCTTGTCAGCGGCCGTCGCTAACAGCCATGCAGCGAATGAAATCGGGCCGGGTCAGCGATGACCCGGCCCTTTTCACGTTCGCGGCTTATCTGTCAGTGACGCAGGCTGGCGGGAACGTGGCCGCCGTTTGCTGCCAGCTGGTCCATCACCGCTTTGTGCAGCGCGATGTTTTCCTCCGCCGATCCATCAGAACCGACGTGGATGTTGAGTTCGTTCGCCAGCGTTTTGCGAGCGGTCAGGCTCGAGTCGAGATCGAGCAGCTTCAACAGGTCGACGATCGAGCTCTGCCAGTTGCCGCCGTCGCCCTGTGCCGCCATGGCGGTCAGCACGGCCTCGACATCGACCGGTGCGGCCTGCACTTGTGCCGCAGGCGAAGCCGCGAGGGCGGCCGATCCGGCAACCGACGGCGCGACAGGCGCGGCGGTGGCTGCCTTGGCGATGGGATGATGGAAAATCTTGTCCATGATCGTTCCGAAGATACTCATTTGATTCTCCAATAGTGCGGCAGGCGTCGACGCAGGGCGCGCCGTCGCTGCGTCGAAACTATCGCGCCTGCGTGACGGTTGCGCTAAAGCCGGTAATAGCGCTGCATAACGACGGACAGATCGCCCCAACATGGATCAACGCGCGGTCTTCCACGACCCGAGCGGTCGCCGCCGACGTCGATTCGGCATCGCCGTCACGGCCTTTGTGCTGCTGATTTTTTCCGCAGCCGGTATATTTCTAACTTCGATCGTATCGACGTCGGCTGGCACTCCCCTACCGTTCGTGGTCGAACGTCCGCCGGTGCGCGATCTTGGCCAGCTGGCGCACGATACCCGCCATTCGGTCACACACGCCCTGCGCCGCGCCTCATGGTTGGCAAAAGGGCCGCCCGCGGTCGGCGCACCGCTGGCGGTCGGCTTCTACGCACCATGGGACGACGCGTCGGCGGCGTCGCTGACCCGGCACATCGGCGATCTCGACTGGCTGGTGCCTGCCTGGTTTTCGGTCACGGGACCAACACACATCGTTACCCGCTTCGCCGACCTGCGCGGCCGCGCCATCATCGCGACTTCGCTCGCGCGACCGCGTCTCGTGCCGATGGTGCAAAATGCGATCCAAGGTGAATGGGACGGCGCGGGGATGGCCCAGCTGCTCGCCCGCCCTATCGAACGCCGGCGGTTGCTCGACAAGCTGGAGACAGCGCTGCTCGCTGCCAAGGTCGAAGGCGTCTTCTTCGATTTGGAAAGCCTGCCGGCGTCGGCGTTGCCGAATTACCTTGCCTTCCTGCGCGAAGCGAAAGCGCGCTGTGCGAGGCACGGGTGGAAACTGGCGATGGCGGCCCCGGTCGCCGACCCTGACTGGAAACTGCCAGCCTTCGCCGCCGTCGTCGATCGTTTGTTCCTCATGGCCTACGACGAACACGAACCCGACAGCCCGCCGGGACCGATCGCGTCGCAACCGTGGTTCGTTCAGACCGTCACGCGCGACATTCAGGGCATTCCTCGCGAAAAACTCGTCATCGCGCTCGGCAACTATGCCTATGACTGGTCGAAGACGGGTACCGACGCGGGTTCGGTCGAACAGGCGCTGCTCAACGCTCACGAATCGAGCGTGATGCCGACCTTCGACACGTCGTCGGGCAACCTCACCTTCCGCTATGACAGTGGTGGCGACCCGCACACGGTTTGGCTGCTCGATGCGGCGTCGCTCCACAATCAGATGCTGGCGACGCGGGCGATGGGCATTAATGCCTTCGCGCTGTGGCGATTGGGCACAGAGGATCCGACGGTGTGGAAGATCTTCGGCCACAGCCATCCGGGTCCCGTCGCGCCGGGGATCATCCAGGCGATGCCGGCCGGGACCAACGTCGATATCGAGGGCGCGGGTGAAATCCTGCGCGTCGGCTCGACCCCGATCCCCGGCCAGCGTGCGATCACCGTCGATCGACGCGGTCTGATCGTCGACCAGCGGTTCATCCGCCTGCCATTGCCGTATGCGATCGAACGCGCCGGCTATCGCCCCGGGCTGGTCGCGTTGACCTTCGACGACGGCCCCGATCCGAATGTCACGCCGCAGATCCTCGATATCCTCAAAGCCAAGAAAGTATCGGCGACATTCTTCGTCATCGGCGAAAATGTCCTGCCCGAGCGCGGGTTATTGCGCCGCGAGCTTGCCGAGGGGCACGAGGTCGGCAACCACACCTATACCCATCCCAACCTCGGCGAGGCGACGGCGCGCCAGACACGGTTCGAGCTCAACACCAACCAGCGCCTGTTCGGAGCCTTCACCGGTCGCGCGATGAAGCTATTTCGCGCACCGTATTTCGGTGATGCCGAGCCGACCACGGCGGACGAGATCGATCCGGTTACCGTCGCGCAAAGCCTCGGCTATCTTACGGTTGGACTCCACGTCGACCCCGCCGACTGGCGACGACCGGGTATCGCCGAGATTATCCAGACGACCATCGACGGCGTCGAAGGGGCAACGCTCGAACGCAGCGGCAACGTCATCCTGCTCCACGACGGCGGCGGTGACCGCAGCCAAACGATCGCCGCGCTGCCGGGCTTGATCGACGAGCTGCGGCGGCGTGGTTACCGCTTCGTGCCGGTGTCGGAACTGATCGGTCTGTCGAGCGCGCAGGTGATGCCGGCGCTGGCGGCTGACGAACTCGCTGCCTCAAAGACCGATCTGGCGCTGTTCGATCTAATCGACGTCGTGATTGTCGGACTGAAGTGGTTGTTCGGCATCGCCATCACGCTAGGCATCGGCCGCGCGCTGACGCTGTCGGCGCTCGCCATCTGGCAAGCGCAGCGCGAGGCGAGCCTGATCCGCCCGGCGATCGACCCGGACCGCTTCGTCTCCGTTCTGATCCCGGCATTCAACGAGGCCCGGGTGATCGAGCAATCGGTGCGCCGCGTGCTGGCCAGCCGCGACGTGCGGATCGAAGTGATCGTGCTCGACGACGGGTCGCAGGACGCGACAAGTGCGATCGTCGCGTCCGCCTTCGCCGACGAGCCGCGCGTCCGGCTGTTGACGCTGGCGAACGGCGGCAAGGCCAGCGCGCTCAACCATGGACTGACATTGGCGACCGGCGAAATTGTCG
>Ga0123336_10004870_pt1 | contig 10792 bp, 9 predicted proteins | sample SSSSmetaG_FD_96466 | JGI IMG/M metagenome (GOLD analysis project Ga0123336, IMG submission 96466) | Glacier valley bacterial and archeal communities from Borup Fiord, Nunavut, Canada, to study Microbial Dark Matter (Phase II) - ​SSSS metaG | ecosystem: Environmental > Aquatic > Freshwater > Ice... | reverse complement strand
TTCTATAGAGGTCACTTTTACCGCTCGATTGGCGCACCGATCAAGCTACCCCATTCGGTCCACGAACCGTCGTAGTTGCGAACATCGGGATAGCCAAGCAGGTAGTTCAGCGCGAACCAGGAGTGGCTGCTGCGCTCACCAATGCGGCAATAGGTGATAACCTCTTTGTCGGAAGTAACACCCTTACCTTCATAAATGGCGCGTATCTCTTCCGCCGACTTGAACGTGCCGTCGGGCCGTACCAGGGTGGCCCAGGGAACATTGGCCGCTCCGGGGATATGCCCACCGCGTTGCGCTCCCTCTTGTGGCACGTTCGCGGGTGCAAGCAGCTCGCCGCTATACTCGCCCGCCGAGCGCACATCGACGAGGGCTACGTTCTGCTGTCCCAGCACACGTAGCACATCGTCACGGAACACGCGCAGTTCTGTCTTTGGCGTCTCCGCCTGATAGCGGGTCGCCTGATATGATGGAACCTGTGTCGTAACTTCATGCTTGTCGGCCAGCCATTTGACACGTCCACCATCGAGTAGGCGCACATCATGGTGTCCATAATATTTGAAAATCCAGAGTGCCCAGGCCGCGAACCAGTTGTTGTTATCACCATACAACACAACTGTTGTGTCCTTGCTGACACCCACCCGACTGAACAACGCTTCCAGGTTTTCTTTGCTAAGTGGCGCACGTACAACTTGATCCTGCAACTCTTTTTGCCAGTTGACGCCAACCGCACCGAGGATGTGTCCCTGCTCATATGCGCTTGTGTCAACATCAACCTCGATCAAACGAATCGTCGGGTCTTGCAAATGGGCCTCGACCCATGCCGCGTCTACGAGAACCTCTGGGTGTGCATAGCCTTTATTGTCTGTCATGATATTCTTTCCTCTTGTGTTCTGTGTTCTAGTAAAATTTGTATAATAGCGGTTGAGATAAAATAAGCGAGAAGCGCGGGAAGAACGCTTCCTTACCAGCGTGAATTAGGCGACGGGATGAATTTTTCCATCGTGTACGTCGTAGATGAAGCCACTGATGGCAATGCTTTGTGGAATAAGCGGAGACTCGCGCAAAAATGCCACGTCATCACGTACTGACTGTTCCAGGTTTTTGAAGGGCAAAAAGTCAATAGTCTCGGCGTCAGTGTGCAGGTCCTGCTTTATCTTCGCGTGGATGTCGTCGTTGCTGAATGTCAACATACCACATTCTGTGTGGTGGATAACCACAATGCTCTGTGTACCGAGCAACTGCTCCGAAATAACCAGCGAGCGTAACGCATCGGCGGCCCGACCACCTGCGTTGCGGATAACGTGGGCGTCGCCCTCTTCCAGACCGAGTGCGCGCGCAGGATCAATACGTGCATCCATACATACAAGTACAGCAACCTTGCGGGCAGGTGGCAACGCTAGATCGCCCTTGCGAAAGGTCGCGGCATACTGTTCGTTGGCTTGTACGAATTCTTGAGCAACTGACATAAACAACGCTCCTTCTTGTGCGACTACAAAATGTGGAGAGAGTTTTTTTCTCCCTCGGCACTTATCGTTCTGTGAGTTATAACACATAGTGTATAAAAAATAATTCCCTTACATTAAGTAACATAGCGACTTTGTGTACATATCACTATTTTTCTCGCGTGTTTCTTGTCTGATAGAACTGTCTATTTGTCCTATCCTTTTGCCCCTGTTAAGAATACCTGTTACATTTATATAGGCCATGTAAACTTGTACTAATTTTCTGGAGGGCACTATATATGGATGCGCTTACCGCAAATAAGCCTGATTGTTCGTCTCAACCAGTACCCCATGCGAAGCTGTCCCGTTTTGCGTGGCAATCATTCGTGCGTTCACCTCTATGGATGTGCCTGCTGGTGGGCGTTCTTGCTCGCGTATTCCTCATTATTCATACACACGGTGTTGTTGCGGGGGATGAAGCAGTGACGGGTATGCAGGCTGAGTACATACTACGCGGGGCGCACCCCGTATATTATTATGGGCAAGCGTATATGGGAAGCCTTGAGGCGTACATTATTGCGTTTGTTTTTCTTTTGATGGGGCCTTCCGTCCTGACGTTACGTATCGCAATGACGCTTATTTCCCTCTCACTTGTACCTCTCACTTGGTTTTTTGCGGCAGCCCTTGCGGATGAGGCGCGGGTCTCATGGTGGGTAAAGAGACGTTTTATGCTTATCGCAACCCTCGTGGCTGCCCTTCCGCCGCTCTATGACGCCGTGCTAGAATTACGCTCCTTTGGTGGCTATACAGAAGCAATGATAATTATGCTCTGGCTGCTTCTGGCTGCGCTTCGCTTTACACAACGTTGGCAAATGGGTGCAACAAAGATTGAACTCTCAGTACGCTGGCTCGGCATCGGTTTTCTGCTGGGACTGGGGTTTTGGATAGACCCTCTAGTGGTCTACGCGGTTGCAACGATTGCCCTCTGGCTTGGCTGGTTTTTTCTCGCACGGCTCGTCGCGCCACAGCATGGCGAGGTCGCCACAACACGCCTTGCGTTGCTCAAAGAGGTTAGCCTAGCGTGTGTCACGCTTCCCGCCGTGCTTATCGGGGCTGCTCCTGCGCTATACTGGGGCTATCATCACAAATGGGAGAATATAGCCTATGCTTTTCACAACGGCGGAAGCGGAACGGTTCAGGGTGATGGTCTCGCCACAATCTACAAAGTACAGGCACTCTATACCGCGTGTATCGCGCCGCGTGTCATTGGGGGAACGCTGCCCACAGAACCATTTGTTACGCAAGACCACCCGCACATACTGACCTCTGGCCTTGTTATCACTGGCCTTTGTCTCCTGTTTGTGGTTGGTGGCATTACACTCTCGCTCTTTTGGAAGCATCCAACGCTTGTACATATCCGTCAAATGACGCTCTTGCCGCTTATTTTTTGTACCTGTACCTCTATTATCTACTGTGTATCTTCTATTTCAGTGGCAAGCCTCTACGCCAATTGTGGCCCCTGGGACTTAACGGGGCGCTACGCCGTGCCGCTCATTATCGCCACACCCTATTTTCTCGCCGCCGTTGTTGCCTTGTCCTGCCCTTCAACAAAAAACGTGTTCAAAGTTCCCGCACCTGTAGACCAGAGTGTAAGCAGTTGGAACGACATAGTACAGAGTGCAAAAAGCCGCACGGTACGAAGCGTAATGCTTGTCGCTGTGTTACTTCTCTATTTTAGTACGCAGGCATACGCATATGTGCAATCATCACCATATAACACCTTCAAAACCTCTGGCTGTGTTTCTGCTCCCGACAACGACGCCCCAATCATTGCGTACCTGCAACAGCAGCATGTTCGCTATGCGTTGGCAACTGCTTGGATTGGTGATCCTTTAACGTTCAAGACTAACATACAGCTTCTTGTAACCGAAATTAAAAGTCGTATCCCTGATAAAAGTGCGCTTGTTCTACAGAGCAAGGGGTACAGTTTGATTATGTTTGCAAAACATGACGACCCGCAGCCCCCAATTCTACAGGCGTTACAACAAAAACACATCTACTACAAAGTCAAACGCTTCGTTTCTGTTCCTGGACGCGACATTATAGTTATCACACCACTGGATCAAACGATTCCAATCAGAGACCCAGTAATAGCGAGTGCGTTGCAACCGCTTCACGATCAATGCTAAATATAATGTCTATTCCATCGTCACAATCAGTTTTCCAAAGTTTTTATTCGCGGCCATCGTTTGGTGCGCTGCGCCTATTTCGTGCATCTTGTATACCTGCTCGACGATTGGTTTCACCTTCCCGCTTGCGAGGAGCGGCAATACCTGCGTGGAGAAGCGACGCGTTACGCCAAGTTTCTCTTCGAGGGTGCGGGTACGCAAGGTGCAGCCACGAATCTGAATACGCTTGCTCATGAGCAGCCCCAGGTTGACGTTCGCCTGCGTTCCACCCAACGTTGCCAGAAACACCAGTCGGCCCCATGTGGTCAACACTTCCAGGTTTTGTGCCATGTATGCGGCCCCTACGAAGTCGAGTACCACATGCACACCCGCGCCATCTGTACGTTGCTTTACCTCGTTCGCAAAGTCTTTGTCGGAGAGACCAAAGTCTAGCCCAAGCGGTTTCGCCCGTTCGAGCTTGTCGGGTGTGCGCGATGTCCCAAACGTGGTCGCGCCAACCGCGTGTGCCAGTTGGATCGCCGCCGTACCCACGCCGCTGCCAGCCGCGTGAATAAGTACCCGTTCACCCATCTGGAGGCCAGCCTGTGTGAACAGGGCATCATGAGCCGTCATGAATACCTCTGGTACAGCAGCAGCCTGCACAAAATCGAGGTTTGCGGGAATGGTGACAAGCAATCCCTCGTGAACAAGGATATACTCTGCTTGCCCGCCGCCGCCCGTGATACCCATGACGCGCTGACCCTTTGTATATGTGCGAACCAGGGGACCAACCGCGTCAACCTCGCCCGCGAACTCTAGCCCTGGAATATCTGCGGGGGCATCAGCCGGAGCGGGATACATGCCCATACGCTGCGATAGGTCTGCGCGGTTCAGGCCCGCCGCCCGTACCCGCACCCGCACCTGATCGCCAATTGGCTCCGGTGTCGGTACGTTCTGTATCTCTAATACCTCTGGTCCCCCTGGTTTGGTAATGACCACTGCTCTCATCGTCGTTGCTCCTGTCTTTTGCCAGAAAAATATGATGTCTCTATTGTACGACGCAAAAAACAGGGATACCGCCCGCGTCTCCCCTACATTTTCGTGGTTGCCCTACATGTAGGGGAGACGCGGGCGGTATCCCGGCTCTACTAATTAGTTTGTGGGTGCGGCTGCGGGTTGGTTGATTGCGGAAAGGTCGATCTCGATGTTCACTTCTTTGCTCACAAGTACACCGCCCGCCTCAATTGCGGCGTTCCAGCTAAGGCCCCAATCTTCGCGGTTGATCTTCGCCTTGATGCTCAGACCCGCGCGGTGCATCCCAAATGCGTCTTTGCCCTGACCACCATACTGGGCGGTGAATGGAACTTCCTTTGTTACGCCGTGCATGGTCAGGTCGCCGATTACTTTGTACTCGTCGTTGCTTGTGCGCTCAACCTGCTTGCTCTTGAAGGTGATTGTTGGATACTGTGCGGCATCGAAGAAATCAGGCGAACGCAGGTGGCCGTCGCGCTTCTCGTCGCGTGTGTTGATACTGGCAACGTCAGCGTTTGCCTCTACCCAGGAGTTCGCAGGATTCTGCTCGTCAATGTGTAAGTGTCCGCTTATAACATTAAAATGTCCACGTACCGTAGAAATCATCGCGTGTCTTACTGAAAACATCGCCTCTGAATGTGCTGGATCAATTTCCCAAGCCATAGAAGTATCCTCCGTTTTGATTGGCGTCTTCGTTTCAGGCTAGCAACTTTACTAACCACAGCGAGTGTAGCATATGACACTTACTTTTGTCAAGTAACTAATTTTTAACGTCATGCGTCCAGGTAGAACAGGCCGAAACGCACTCGTGTCGTTGGACAGTGGCGGTTAGGCATAGACGGGTCTAATGCTATCACGTCCTTTCGTCTATCTATGGTTCATTCAGGATTCGCATCATGTGCCAACTTGATTGTATCGCGCACCTCTGTAGCCGTGATATAATCTGCTTGCAACAACTGTAGAGAAATAGAGGATACCGAGAGCATGTTTACCCTCGATGACATCGTGCAAGGCAACCGCGACACCGTACACTTTCATGATACAACGCCGCCCAACCCTGAACTGATTTTTCACGCGGCCCATCATGACAGCCGCCAGCTTGAGCCAGGAGACCTATTTATCGCCATCAAAGGCGAACGTGTTGATGGGCATGACTTTATTCCCGCCGTCGCAAAGGCGGGCGCATTGGGGGTATTATGCACCACGCCATCCGCGGATGTGCCACCTGATTTTCTGCAAATCGTTGTACCCGATGTTGTCGTGGCCCTCCACGCAACGGCGCGGGTACGCACACAACGCCAAAAGCACACAACACTCATCGGCATCACGGGGAGCAATGGCAAGACCAGTACCAAAGAGGCTGTCGCTGCCGTGTTGAGCCGCAAAGCTCCCACCCTGAAAACGCAAGCGTCGTACAACAACGAGATTGGATATCCGCTTACCCTGTTGCGTTTGGAGCCACAACATCGCTATGCCGTGCTTGAAATGGGGGCGCAGTTTGTGGGTGAGCTGGCGTGGCTTTCCAGCACGATTGCCAGGCCGAATTGGTCGCTCATCACCAATGTGGGCGCTTCACACCTTGAGTACTTCGGTTCGCAGGAGCGCGTGGTCATCGCAAAAACAGAACTTGTGCAGGCTCTGGCTCCTGACGGTATCGCCCTGCTCAACTACGACGACCCTAACGTGCGGGGGATGCGTACCAGCACCCAAGCGCGGGTACTTTTCTATGGACAGGACGAGGCCGCGGCGGTACGCGCCACCGCTATCGGTGGCGACGCGCTCTTTGGGCGCAGCTTTACCCTGCGCTATCACGGCCAGGAACAGCCCGTTCAGTTGCACTTTCCAGGGGAGCATGGTATTACAATCGCGCTGGCTGCGGCGGCGGTGGGATGCGCGGCGGAGATGTCCCTGGCGGAAATCGCCAGCGCGTTAGAGAAATTGCCAGCCGCGAAGGGGCGCGGCGAGATCAAAGTCGGCCCCAACGGTAGCACGATTATCGACGATACCTATAATGCCAATCGCCAGTCTATCGTTGCAATCACGCAAGCGATGCACACTACGAGCCAGTCGCCGACGGGCAAACGCTGGGCCGTGCTAGGCGATATCTTTGAACTGGGGTCTTTTGCGAAGGCCGAGCATACCGCGACGGGGGCGGCCCTCGTTGGTACTATCGACTATCTTGTCGCGCTCGGCGACAAGGCCCACTACTATGTCGAGGGGGCAATCGCGGCGGGTATGCCAGAGGCCCACACCTATTTTTATAACGCCGACGTAAACAATGCGCCCGAAGTAGAGGCGGCGAAACGGGCCGTTGCGGATCTGCTCAAGCATGAAGTACACGAGGGCGACCTTGTGTTGCTCAAAGGCTCACGCGGTATGCGGCTCGAAACGCTGCTTACACTCTTGTAACCCACACTTTTCTGAAAGGCTAGAATAGAATGACAGAGAAAAAAATCCGTGTTGGCCTCGTCTTCGGTGGACGTTCGGGCGAACACGATGTCTCGCTTGCCTCCGCGCGGTCAGTCATGGCGAATCTCGACCCACGCAAATACGAGGTTATCCCACTTGGCATTACCAAAGACGGCACATGGTTGTTGGGTGACGAACCCCTGCGGATGCTTGCACCAGGAACACAAGCCGCCTCTGCTCCCGCAGACCATACAACGGCGGTGACGCTCACGGGCGACCCAACGGTGCGTCGTCTGATTCCGCTCCAGGGCAATGAACCGTTGCATGACAATGGGGCCTTAGACGTAATTTTCCCCGTGCTGCACGGCACGTATGGCGAGGATGGCACATTGCAGGGCTTGCTCGAAATGGCGAATGTGCCGTATGTGGGCTGTGGTGTGCTGGGGGCCGCTTTGGGGATGGATAAAGAGAAGATGAAAATGGTCTTCGCTGCCGTCGGGCTACCCAACGTGGAGTATTTTGTGTGTCGGCGGAACGAGTGGGAACGCTCGCCTGCAACCGTGATGAACGTTGTTGAGCAGAGCCTCGGTTACCCTTGCTTCGTCAAGCCCGTCAATCTGGGGTCGAGCGTTGGCATCAACAAAGCTCACAACCGCGCCGAACTGGAACACGCAATACAGGTGGCGGCGGAGTATGACCGCAAGATTATTATCGAGCGTGGCATCAACTGTCGTGAGGTAGAGTGTGCTGTATTGGGCAACGATGAGCCGGTTGCGTCGGTTGTTGGCGAGGTAATTTCGAGCGGCGAGTTTTACGATTATAACGCCAAGTACCTCGACGGCAAGTCGCAGACCATCATTCCCGCCGATCTTTCACAAGCAACCGCCGAAGAGGTGCGTCGCCAGGCCGTGCGCGCCTTTTTAGCCACAGACTTGAGCGGACTGGCCCGTGTCGATTTTTTCATAGAGCGCGAGACCGGTAAGGTCTACATCAATGAGGTCAACACCCTCCCCGGCTTCACAGAGATCAGCATGTACCCGAAGCTCTGGCTGGCAAGCGGCCTTCCCTACCCACAACTCCTGGATAGACTCATCGAGCTGGCTATTGAGCGTCACACGGACCGTCAACGCAACCAGACGAGCCTGTAGGTACAGCTTTTGCGCGGTCTGTGTTAGCCAGGGATGAGGAAGAACACGACACACGCCATGACGTAGACCGCCAAAAGCTGCATTCCCTCCAGCCATGAGGATTTTCCGTCGAGGCTTACAAAGGTAAACAGGATGGTGGCGAGGCCAAGCAATACCAGTTCCAGGGGCTGAAATATCAGGTCAAGGTGTTGCTTGAAAAATAAGCTCACCAACACAAGTACGGGCGCAACAAACGTTGCCACCTGAATAGACGAGCCAGCCGCAATCGCCATGCTCAAATCAACGCGGTCTTTGTATGCCACGACAAGCGAGCTAGAATGTTCGGCGGCATTGCCAACAATTGGGATAATCACAAGTCCAATGAAGATGGGGGTCCACCCAAGCTGATGGCCCACAGGCTCTATTGTGCCAACGAGTAGTTCGCTGTTCCAGGCTGTGCCAAGTGTTGTGCCGAACAGGATCAATATCGACAACCAGGGAGCCGGAAACGTCTTTTCCCCCAGTTCACGGGGGTCAACGCCGCCCGTCACCGCTGCGACCTCTTCCCGCTCTTCTTCTTCCCCCGCCTCTCGCTGCGGAACAAGCGGGGCGGTGGCCGGTTTTTTGTGGCGTGTGGGATTGCGACGGGCCGAGCGGACATGAAACACGGTTAGAGCGAGATACATTACGTAGACCAGCAATAAGATAATCGAGATACCAATGCTGATTGGCTCACTACGCGCTCTATTGGCGGGCGCGATGCTGGCGGCGTAGGGAATTAGCAGACCCGCAACGGCCATCACCATCATCGCCGAATATTGACCGGCGTCGCGGCTATCGAAGTATTGTTCGCCCCAACGCCAGCCACCGATGGCAAGTGAACCGCCTAGCACGAGCAGTGCGTTGCTAATCACAGAACCCGTTATCGAGGCTTTGACCACCTCAATTAGTCCCGCTTGTAGCGCAAAGATGCTGATGATAAGTTCGGGCGCGTTGCCAAAGGTCGCGTTAAGCAGTCCGCCCACAACTGGCCCGACATAATGTTCAAGGTCTTCGGTTGCGCGTCCAATAAAGGCGGCAAGCGGAATCAAGCCAAGCACTGTGAACACAAAAATGACCATTGGTGGTTTTGCTATCGGTAGCAAGGAAAGCACCGGAGCAACAATGGTCAATAATAACGAGTAGTACAACCAACGGGGCATTCTCTCTCCATTTTTCAGTTCCCGCGTTTGGGGCCAGGTCTCTGCGCTAGAGTAGAGCGTACACGTCTTTTACAGCTACTCCGCGGCAACTTTTCCGGTCATCGCAGTGCCGGCGGCATCGACAACGTTCACGGTGATTTTTGGCTCTAGCTTTGTGGCGACGCGTACTGGAACGGTGAATGTGCCGAGGGCGCGGATTGGATCGGGTAGTTCAATTGAGCGGCGATCCAGTGTGATCTTCTCGACCTCGCGCAGGGCGGCGGCGATGTCCTGGCTGGTGATTGAGCCGTACAAACGGCCCTGTGTGCCGACTTTTGCCTTGAAGGTCAATGTAACCTTGCTCAGACGCTCCGCCTGCTCTTGGTTGGCGGCCTCTTGCTTCTCGACGCGGCGCTGCTCTGTGGCGACGCGCTGGGCGCGATTGGCAATCAATGAAGGTGTTGCACCGGCCGCCAACTTTGTTGGCAAGAGGTAATTACGGGCATAGCCGTTCGCAACCTCTTTCAGGTCGCCAGCCTTCCCCAGGCCCTCAACATTTTGTAACAGGATTATTTTCATGGTAAATTAAGCTCCTCATAGAGGTGGGGCGAAAACCCGTCTTCCTCCTCACGTCGATTAGTATGGTTGCAAGTATACACCCTACGCCATGTGAACGCAAGCACTTTTCATCTGGTAACACGTTTTGCTAGAGTGCTTGCCCCCGTTAAACAAGTCCATTATAATGAGCATGTTATTTATTCTTGGTAAACGCATCTATTATAAAGGACGATTTATTGTGGAGATTGAGGGAACATATACGCTACAGGCCACGCCCGACGAGGTATGGCAACGTTTGGTAGATCGGCAGATGCTCCTGCACACGCTACCAGAGATAGAAAAGTTGGAGCGTATAGACGAGCACACGCATACATTGGCACTGCATATCGACTATACTCCCTTGTTTGGTACATATTATGGGCGCATTCGTGTTGCCGAGAGTCAACACCCGCACCATTCGCGCGTCATCATTGAGGGCGTGAGGGATACGCAAAACACGATTAGCGGCGAGGCGATTCTTAACCTCACGAGCCATGAGGATACAACGACGGTCAACTACAACGGAACCATTCATCTCAACAAGGTGGGGGTAGAACTGCAACGCACCGTTGTCAAGGGGGCGACAAAGTTGCTCGTGCAACAATTTTTTACCGTGCTTGAAGAGCAGCTATGGCAACAGCACGAAGCTAAAAAGCGTATTGAAGCAGAGCTTGCCCGCGTCGCAGCCAAGCGTGCGGCAGTCTCACGCAAACGGCCCAAACTCAAACGCGCGACACCTGCATTATTACAGCGTATCGTGCATCTACTCGGCATTGGCAAGGGCGATGTTGTGGAAGAGGAGCGCTGGACTCAACGCATTAGACGTACCAGCTATG
>Ga0123336_10004866_pt1 | contig 10801 bp, 7 predicted proteins | sample SSSSmetaG_FD_96466 | JGI IMG/M metagenome (GOLD analysis project Ga0123336, IMG submission 96466) | Glacier valley bacterial and archeal communities from Borup Fiord, Nunavut, Canada, to study Microbial Dark Matter (Phase II) - ​SSSS metaG | ecosystem: Environmental > Aquatic > Freshwater > Ice... | reverse complement strand
TTAACCGCCAACATTAAACCAACGATACCACTGACAATCGGCGCAGAGAAACTTGTACCATCAACCGTCGTAAAATCACCCCGGTCAGACTCAGGTTTGTTGGGATCGTCGGAAATAAAAGGGTCGCCCTTTCCAAACTCCGTACTGGGCCAGTTCACGTTAGTGGTTAGAATATGTGAACCCGGCGCAACCACCGAAACCCACGAGCCAAACGAAGAAAACTTTGTTACTTGATTATTTTCATCGGTAGCACCCACCGCAATCACACCGGGGTAAGCGGCGGGATATTCGGTTACACCATTAGCGGCATTGCCAGAGGAAGCGACGATAATACTGCCCTTACTCTGGGCAAATTTTACGGCATCCGCCATCGCTCTGGAATTAACGGTAGTGCCCAAACTCAGGTTTATAACTCGTGCACCCAGGCTGGCGGCATCAGAAATGCCTTCTGCTACCCAACTTTCCGCCCCACCCCCGGTGTAATCCAAAGCCCGAATAGGTAGAACCAGGGCTTGCCAGTTCACGCCTGTCATCCCATAACCATCGTCGCCCTTAGCTCCTATAATCCCCGCCACCGCCGTACCATGCCCGTTGTAATCGGTGCTACATTCAGGGCTACGGGGATTCCAGCGAGGTGGAAAACAATCTGGCACGGTGCTTAGACCTTGCTGGAAAAGCACTTTACCTTTAAGGTCATTAACCCCTAAGCCACCCCGAAGCGGCGAAACCAAACAACCTCCAGCTATTTGAGTAGTAACAGGGGGAGGCGTGGGAGTACCTGCACCTACTACTGTTGTCGCCAACACTGTTGGCCTGGTATAGGGCGTGGGTTGAGGCAAGTAACATTGGTCGGCAAGGTCAGCCCCGAATGGCAGGGGCGGAGCAGGTCCATCAGGAGAGCGCAAAGGGAAACCCCCAGCAATGGTCTGCGGCACATAAGCCCCGAAAATATCCACATTAGTGGGGTCAAGGGTCAGGCTGTGGTTATTCCGCACACCCGTGTCTACCACCGCAATTATTATGCGGTTAGAACCAGTGGTAATATCCCAGGCGGCGGGCAAATTCACTTTATCAATGTAATACTGACGACCCTGCTTGTAAAAAGTATCGTTGGGCTTGCGGTGAGCGCGTACAACATAGTTTGGCTCGGCATATTCTACCGCCGGATTAGCATTGAAAGCATCTACCATCGCTTTAACATCAGCATTACTCGATGTGCGATAGACTACCAAACCAGGCAGCCAGGATAACGCCTGGGAACTTTGCAAATCGAACTTTTTATAGTCGGCCAGCGCGGTGCTTTTCGCCAGATAAGCTTCGGGGAAAATCTGGAACTCGCCCTGCGGTGCGTTCTTGAATTTAACCACGATTTCGCCCGGCATATATTCGGCGTTTTTCGGTATACTTGGCACAATCTGAGGTATTACGGGTGGCGTACTATCGGATGTTACAAATGCCAGAATGGTTAATAGCGGCAATACCACCAGTGCCAGAGCGATGTACCAGTTTAAGAAAAGCTTTGGATTTTTTACGCCTGGACGGGTAATGCTTAGAAAAATTGGTCGCCTCATATAACTGATTTCTCCTGACTCCGACCCCGGATGAGCATTTTACTTTTGCCAGCTCAGGCTCAAATATTGGGCAAACTTTAAAAAAAGCACAGGTTTAGAGACATAATTAGCCAGCCTCTAGCGAGCGATAAGCTATCTCGAAGACAAGCTGAGATTAGCCTCAACTTGTCATAACAACTTGTCATAACTTAATCTACCATCAAATCAGGGTTTGTGCAAGTAGTTGAGGCTAGTATTTTATGGTTATTTATAATGTTTGGGGTGAATTAACCATAGGCAAGCTAACTATAGGCGGAAAAAGGGATTTTAGCACCGCCTTATAAGGATAAATAAAATATTTCGTGGCCTAGTTATTGCTTATCAAATAGCAGGGAAGTCTGGCAAACTTATCCAAAGCGATAAATCCAGATTTTTACACACCACTCTAAAAAACGTCACAGACATCGTAAAGTAAATAAGACCGAAATAGAAGGTTAGTAAAGATTACTTTGATTAATCAACTAAGTTAGGGTTGTGCCAAATTTTTAGCATCTAGCAAAAAAAGATATTGGATAAATAACAAGCTCTCGTTGAAAACTAACGAGAAAGTAAAGGGAGAAAGATTTTTATGTCAGCTATTAGTGATTGAGGGCAGGCATTTTTGACGGCAGTTAGCAATGCTTTTAGCAAGCTCCTGGGCTTTTTGCCCGACCTGATTGGAGCTTTGCTGATTCTGTGGATTGGCTGGATTATAGCCGGGATTTTAGCCAAGATAGTCTCAGGACTACTCCGCAAGATTCGGTTTAACGAGGCGGCGGAAAAAGCTGGATTGACTAAATTTACTCAATCTGCTGGAGTACGCAAAGACCCCAGTGACGTAATGGGTGAGATTGTCAAATGGTTCTTCCGGGTAATTGCCTTAGTAGCAGCCTTTAGCGTCCTGCAACTACCAGCTTTGACGGCAGCGTTAACTGGCATTCTGAACTTTATCCCTAACCTGTTCATTGCGCTGGTCATTGTTTTAGTCGGTGGTTTACTTGCTAACTTCATCGGCGATTTTGTCAAAGGTGCAGCAAGTTCCGCCGGGTTTGGTAATGCTAATCTGGTTTCAAATATTGCCCGCTATGCCATTCTTTATGTCGCGGTAATAGCGGCGTTAGGCCAGATTGGAATTGCGGCAACCGTTATCAACACAATTTTTATTGGTACAATTGCCGCTTTAGCCCTGGCTATTGGTTTAGCTTTTGGTCTGGGTGGGCGCGATACTGCCAGCAAGATTTGGGAAAGTACCTACAGCTCTGCTCAGGAAAATTTACCCAAACTAAGTCAGGGTATGAAGCAACAAGCTAATCAAGCACAGGCTCAGAAGCAACAGGCTAATCAAACACAGGCTCAAGTGAACGCCGTAGCTTCTTCGATGCAGGTTAACGGGCAACCTTATCCAAGTGGAAATTACACTTCACCGCCTCCCAATAGCCGACCGACCGAACCTCGAAGATAAAACTTTTACACTCTTGTAAACTTAAAGCCCTGACATTTCTAAAGAATGTCGGGGCTTTAAATTAAGGCGTAGTTGTTTATTGCACTAATCTGAGGTTTTGCTACGAATTTTGCGGAAATCTGCCAGAGACTTTCGGAGTACCAATTCACCAAGGGCCGGAAAATAACGTTCTATCCACCACAGGAGTTTGGCATACAACGGGAAAATAATAATAGCCCTATTTTTGGCAACTTCCTGCAGGATAATATCCCCGGCTACTTCTACCTCAACCAGCTTAAAAGGGTTAGTGGACATCGCCCCGGCTTTGTCAGTTTTTAGATAAGTGGCGGCATCATAAATCCCGGTATTGATAAAGCCAGGACAAATCGCCGAAACTTTAACCCCTAGTTTAGCCCCCTCCAGCCGCAAATTTTTGGAAAGGCCCACTACCGCATATTTGGTAGTAGAGTAAGCCGACAGGGGCGGAGAAGGGGTTAAGCCTGCTACCGAGGCGGTATTGACGATATGCCCAAAGCCCTGCTTCGCCATTAGCGGGTAAGCGGCAGCAACCCCGTTAGTAACGCCCCGCAAGTTTACCCCGATTATTTTGTCCCAATGGGCTGCCGTCACATCCCGCAATTCCCCGGTAATCGCAAAACCAGCGTTGTTGAAAATATAATCCAACCGCCCATGATCCCTTACCACCGCATCAACCACCTGTTGCACATGTTCGGCCTGAGTGACATCCAACGGAATCTGATGCAGATTGCCACCTTCAAGGGTGGTGGCGGTCTTAAACTGAATATCAGCAGCATAGACCGTTGCCCCGGATTTAACCAGTTTTTCAGCTAAAGTTTTACCAATCCCAGAAGCGGCCCCGGTAATTATTACTATTTTGCCGTTGAACTGCTCCATAGTCATAACCCTTTCCACAATAATTTTGTTCCCCCTTCCTTGCAAGTGCAGAAACCCAGGAGCTACTGTGCATTAGCAAACCCTCACCCTGCCCTCTCCCACCGAATGGGAGAGGGTGTATAATTCCCCCTTCCCTAAAGTGGAAGGGGGCTAGGGGGCTAGGTTTTCCCCAACAAACCCCTAACTTTGGCGTAATCCCGTGCCAGCAAAGAACCCAACACCGGGTAGCCGTTAGTAACTAGGTCAGGATAATATTCCAGGCGTTGCTTCTCGAAATATTGCACCAACCGACCATCTTCGTTAAAAGGTTCACTGATAGGCAGCCCGATAGTCGCCGCGCCCCCGTTATTTTGCCAATAGTTCAGGAAATTGCCCCGCAAGCTATGCTTGGTTTCCTTGTAATAATTAATTTTTTCTTTCGTCAGAGCATCGGCGGTGGGTGGTTCGACAGCCTGGAAAGGCAGGTCTTTGCGAACTTTGGTTAGTTCGCTGCCCAACCGTCGCACCTGAATCTCAAAGGAGGTGCCAGCTAAATCCGGCTGAAATTCACATATCACCCGCTCGAAATATTGGACGCGCGCCCCATTTTCGATAAACTGCTCGCTGATGGGGTAGCCAAAGGTTGTAACCCCGCCATTATTTTCCCAGAACTTCTTGAAAGGCTCGCGTAAAATATGGCTGGTCTCCGGGAAATAACGCACCCCCAACGTTGGCAAAATCGCAGGAGTAGAAGCAAATGCGCCGATGGCCTTGCCACTCTCAAGCAAATCGGAAACCGCCGAGAAATCGAAACTGGTCTGCTGGGTTTCTGCGCCCGTCCCCTGAATCTGGAAGGTGTAGGCGGTGCTGGCACTGCTTACATCCGCCAACCCCACTAACCCATATTTGGTAGAGCTGGCTAACAACCGATAAGTGCCGGGTGGTAAATTGGCAAATACTAAATCACCCTTGATATTTGGCACGCGGCTATCCCCCGGACTCAGAGCTACCAATACATCTTGCGGGTTAATATTCCCGCTAATCTTTACTTTGACCTGACCCCGCCGCGACACAAGCAAATCGTTGCGCTGAGCCGCCAATACCGCTTTGTAAGCATTCAACCGCCCAAAACCTAACCGAGGGTCAAAACCAGTAGTCTGGAAAGGGTTAGGAGGTTGAGTAGGAGTAACGGTGGTAGTAGTAGTAGGTGGTAGATAAACCGGGGTCGAACTGGTAATAGTGGATGAAATAGTGGTTGGCGTGCTACCGGGGAAAGGTATGGTGGTTTTTGGAGTAGTAATGGTAGAGCTGGCCCCGCCCGTCTGGCTACTGCCCGTCACCAGCGATGGCGGAAAATCGGCGGTGCCTTCCAGCATATTTTTTATCTGGCTGTTGGTTAAATATTTATTGACCGAAAGCATCAAAGCCGCCGTGCCCGAAACATAAGGGGCGGCAAAACTTGTACCTTTATCAAAACCGAAAATCTGTCCATCGGCCCGTGCCCACGAAAGGCTAAAAATCCCATCCCCTGGCGCGATAATCGAAATTTCCGGCCCGGAATTACTATAAACGGCAGGTCGGTCTAACGGGGTAGAAGCTCCCACCGAAATCACCTGGTCAAACGAGGCCGGATACTGCGGGTCGGCTTTACCATCGTTGCCCGCTGCTGATACTATTACCAAACCCTGGTCGTAGGCTTTGCTGACGGCATCATAAACTGCCTGTGAACGGTCAGAAGTACCCAGACTTAGATTGATAATCTGGGCGCGTTGCTCCGCTGCATAATTAATCCCCATTGCTACCACCGCGTTAGAGGTTGAACCCTGCGAATTCAACACCTTTACTGGGAGAATTTTCGCGCCCCAGGAGACCCCCGCAATTCCATAGCCGTTGTTACCTTTGGCGGCAGCGATGCCCGCCACAAAAGTGCCATGTCCGGCATCGTCGTTAGAATCAGTGGTGGGCGGGGTAAGCAGGAAATTCTGACCCGGCAAAACTTTTCCAGCCAGTTCGGGATGCTCATCGGCTACCCCACTATCAATTATGGCGATAGTAATGGTATCGGAGCCAGTGGTAATATCCCAGGCATCCGGCGCACTGATTTTAGCCAGACCCCATTGGTCGCCCCGCCGATAGAAAGGGTCATTAGCATCCCGAAAAGCCAGCACTGGATAATCTGGCTCAGCATAGAGCACTCGTTGGCTCTGTTTAATATCGTATAAAAACTGACCTAAATCAGCCTCAGTGGAAGCCATCAGGCGGTAAATCCCCCAGGCCGGGTCAATCGCATCGCCCGCCCACACGCCGTGCCGCTCGAAAGTCTCCCGCAAATCGGGGGCTGCTTCTTTTAACAAAGCTACGCCCAGCCGTTGCCCAATTAAGGTAGGAGGTTGAACGGAGTAGCCCCCTACCTGATTTCTAAGCTCATTTAACAGGATTGAGGCCGTGCCACGCTGAAAACGCACAATTAACTCGCCGGGTAAAGGTGGGTTATGGGACGGTGGTATAAAAATTGAGAAGTCTGAAGTAGCCGATGGGTTTGGAACAAAACCCGACCAAGCGGCCAGGGGCGTAAGCAACAATAATAGTATCAGGGTGGGCACGGAAACGGTAACAAGCCGATTAAATTTGCTCAAAGCTTTAGAGAAAGAACGGGTGGAGTTAGCCCGAAACTTATTCATAAATGATTTAATCTCCGTTGCCAGCCGCCTTTGGCTGTGGTCAGATTGGGTTTCTAAGGTACAACTGTTTGGTCTGGGTGCATACATCGAATATACACGCTTTATCTTAGCAGTGCAAGTTCTTTACCCAACAATTTGTACCCTAAACTGTCCCAGACTGTTCCCAAATCCTACCCCCTGCCGACCCTTAAATTAACTTTAAGGCCCTGTAGTTATCATTGCATGGTATCAGGGGGTGTGCTATAATTCGCGGTGGGAGATTGTTCAGCTTCTCACGAACTGAACTCAAACTCTGTCTCACAATAACTAAATCTGCTGGAAACGAAATAATAAACAGTATTAAGCTTGCGCCTTGAGCAGGTGAATCCCGATATAATAAACCAAAAATAGTTCAGATAAGGTGGACCCTGAATGAGCCTGGAAGATTTCAACCTGGCCTATCTCTCAGTAGCCATGTTTATGACTGTGGTGGTAGCGGTAGGTTCAACTCTAATTATCCTCGGCCTTTTTATCCGGCCTAGCCGCCCTAGTGCTTTCAAATCAATACCCTACGAAAGCGGTGTTCCCCCGGTAGGGCGTTCCCGCGAACGATACTCCATACGCTTTTATATTATCGCCATGCTTTTCGTCCTTTTCGATATAGAAGCGGTGTTCCTGTATCCCTGGGCTATTAACTTTGACGGCTTTGTGCGACGAGGCGATGGGATATTTGTGCTGGTTGAAATGTTCATCTTCATCTTCATCATCTTGCTCGGTTACGCTTATGCCTGGTTGAAAGGAGCCTTAGATTGGGTCTTTTAGAAGGAAAATTAGAAACCAATTTTGTAACTACTACCGTAGATGGTTTGCTAAATTGGGGCCATCAAAACTCTCTGTGGCCTTTAATTCTAGGTACGGCCTGTTGCGGGATTGAAATGATGGCGGTTGGTGGTGGTCGACTGGATACTCTGGAACGCTGGGGCATGCTCTTTCGCTTCTCTCCCCGCCAGTCAGATGTAATGATTGTGGCTGGGACTGTCACCAAAAAGATGGCCCCGGTTATAAAAGCGGTCTGGGAACAAATGGCCGAACCCAAGTGGGCTATCGCCGTCGGTAGTTGTGCTATCAGTGGCAACATCTACAAAAACTACAGCACTTTGCAGGGGGTAGACCGCATTATCCCGGTGGATATTTATGTGCCGGGTTGCCCGCCAATTCCCGAAGCGATTACTTACGGGATTGACGAACTGCGCCGCAAGATTGCTAAAGAACCCCGTATCCGCAAACCGTTACCAATGCTGGATATAGATGGCGGCAAGAAAAATATAGAAGTGGCTGAAATTAGACGGCCCGGCTATACCAAGATGCCAACCGCCGTAGACTTTGCGGCTCACCTGGACGATGATATTACTGGCCCAACCCCGACGCTGATGAAATAGGGGTTGGTAGTATTCCCTCTCCTTTTGGGAGAAGCCAGCTTACGGGCTAGGGTGAGGGGTTCTTGACCTAACCCTTTACCCTACAAAATAAATTTTAGGAAAGAGCAGAAATTAGATGAAGGAAAGCCTTCAAACCGTGGTACAAAAGCTGCAAGAGAAGTTTGGCGACAATATTCTGAATATAGCCGAGTTCCGCGATGAAGTAACGGTGCGGGTAAAAAAACCTGTATGGTTTGATACCTTGCAATTTCTAAACGACGACCCTGATTGCAATTTCAAGCTATTAGTGGACGAGACTGCTGCCGATTATCCTTTGCGGGAAGACCGCTTTGATATTATCGTTCACTTGATGTCTATCGAAATAAAACATCGTTTACGGGTCAAAACCAGCACTAGCGAACGTATACCAACGCTTTACCCAATCTGGAAAACCGCCAACTGGCTAGAGCGTGAGGTTTATGACCTGTTCGGGGTTATTTTTGAAGGTCACCCCGACCTACGCCGTATCCTGATGGCGGATGATTGGGAAGGCTTCCCCTTACGCAAAGATTACCCGGTTGAGGGTTACGACGATTTCTAGTAGGAGCAGGCTCTGTCCTGTGATTATCGGCTGACGGAGCAGCCTCCTACGAAGAATTATTGAGGAATAGATAAAAATTATGCAAGATGTAAAAGATTATACCATTCCTGGAGGCGATAATTTCGCGCAAGGCGAGAAGCGGATGCGCCTCAACATGGGGCCACAACATCCCAGCACGCACGGGGTGTTACAGGTAATTGTTGACCTGGAAGGCGAGTTGGTGGTACGCTGCGACCCTGTTCCTGGCTACCTCCATCGCGGTACCGAAAAATTGGCCGAAAATAAATATTACACCCAGATTATCCCCCTGACTGACCGCCTGGACTATCTTTCGCCTTTCAACAATAATCTGGCCTATGTAATGGCGGTGGAAAAGTTGTTAGGCTTGGAAGTACCACCCCGCGCACAGTGGCTTCGCTTGATTCTGAGCGAGCTACAGCGTATCGCCAGCCACTTGATCTGGTATGGAACCCACGTTATGGATATTGGTGGGATTACCCCCTTCCTGTATGCCCTCCGAGACCGTGAGACTATTCTGGATATTTTTGAAATGTGCTGTGGGGCGCGTTTGACGGTAAGCTACTGCCGGATTGGTGGGCTGATGGCAGACGTACCTGCTGGGTTTGTCGAAAAAGTTGATGATTTCGTCAAGCTATTCCAGAAAAGTATTAAAGATTATCACAAGCTAGTTACCAAGAACCCGATTTTTGTAGGGCGCACGGTAGGTGTAGGGGTTATCGCGCCTGATGATGCGGTTTCGTTGGGGCTGACCGGGCCATCCTTGCGGGGTAGTGGGGTAAACCTTGATTTACGCAAAGCCGAGCCTTATTTGTATTATGACCAACTCGATTTTGAGGTTCCGTTAGGCACAAAGGGCGATAGTTATGACCGTTATCTGGTGCGGATGGAAGAAATGGCCCAATCCACCCGGCTGATAGAACAGGCTCTGGCGAAATTGCCGGAAAAAGGCCCGGTTAAGGCTGACGACCCCAAAGTTATGCTACCACCCAAAGAACTGGCGATGAGTCGGGCCGAGGAAATGCAACGCCATTTCTATCAGGTTATTCACGGCTTCCCCACCCCCGTAGGTGAGGCTTATGCCAGTATTGAAGGTAGCAAAGGCGAACTTGGTTTCTATATTATTAGTGACGGTTCCAGTCGCCCGTATCGGATGAAAATTCGCGCTCCTAGTTTTGTGAACCTGCAAGCCCTACCCATGATGACTGAAGGCCGCATGTTGGCAGACGTTATCACCTGTATCGGCACGATTGATATAGTTTTAGGTGAAGTAGACCGCTAGATTTCTTGTGGCAGTAAGAGATTATATAAGGCAACTTTAGGCGCAATTACCGCTCATAATTGCGCCACCAATACTAGAGGACAGGAAAACAAAATATGTTTTCAGCCGCTCAAGCCACCATCGGGATGGCTAATGTATTTCTGGATGCGGTAGCTGCCCCGGAGAACAAAGTTAATGCTCCGGCTGAACCGTTTATCTGGTTCCTCCAAACCTTCGTCACTTTGTTCATTATCATGAACGTGGTGCTGGTGACAATGGCTTACCAAACCTGGGCCGAGCGTAAAGTTTTGGCACTGGCTCACCAGCGTTACGGGCCAACCCGCACCGGGCCTTTTGGTTTGTTACAGCCTATCGCCGACGCGGTAAAATTGCTGAACAAAGAATCCATTACCCTCAAAGAAGCTGATAAGTCGGTCTTTATGTTTGCCCCATTAGTCGGGTTTATTCCGGCGGTGGCGGCCTGGGCAATTATTCCCTGGGGTGATGCTAACAACGAAGGTTTGCTGGGTGGCTGGTTACGCCCGGTAATTGCCAACATCAATTTAGGGGTGCTGTATCTGTTAGCCCTCAGCTCGATTGGGGTCTATGGTATTGTGATGGCGGGCTACAGTAGCGGCAATAAATACTCAATGTTAGGTAGTTTGCGCTCTACCGCTCAGGTGGTCAGCTACGAACTGACTCTGGGTCTGGGTATGATGGGCGTGCTGCTAATGGCGGGTTCGCTCAACCTGAACGACATCGTACTAGCCCAGCATAATACTATCTGGTATGTCATTCCTCAGTTCTTTGGTTTTGTGGTTTTCGGGATAAGTGGGATTGCTGAAACCAACCGCAGCCCCTTCGACTTACCCGAAGCCGAGTCAGAATTGGTCGCGGGTTACATGTTGGAATATGGGGC
>Ga0123336_10004864_pt1 | contig 10806 bp, 11 predicted proteins | sample SSSSmetaG_FD_96466 | JGI IMG/M metagenome (GOLD analysis project Ga0123336, IMG submission 96466) | Glacier valley bacterial and archeal communities from Borup Fiord, Nunavut, Canada, to study Microbial Dark Matter (Phase II) - ​SSSS metaG | ecosystem: Environmental > Aquatic > Freshwater > Ice... | reverse complement strand
TCCTGCAAAACCACGGCCTGCTCGTCGCCGGCCGCACCATCCCGGAAGCGTTCAACACCATCTATTACCTGGAGCGTGCCTGCCAGGCCCAGGTCGCCGCCCTCGCCGGCGGCACCGAGCTGGTGATGCCGCCCGAAGAGGTCCGCCTGCACACCGCCCAGCAGTTCCATGGGGAGGGCCGGCTGGAGCACTACGAGATGATGTGGGCGTCCTGCCTGCGCCTGGTGGACCGCGACACGCCCGACTACCGCTCTTGACCGACCCCCTCCTGCAAATCGAAGGCCTCCGCACCGTCTTCCGCGGCGCCAACGGCGACGTGCCCGCCGTGGACGGCGTGTCGCTGTCCGTCCCGCGCGGCAAGACGCTGGGCATCGTCGGGGAAAGCGGCTGCGGCAAGTCCATGCTGTCCCTGTCCGTCATGCGCCTGGTCCCGGCGCCGGGCCGCATCGCCGCCGGCCGTGTGGTGTTCGACGGCCAGGACCTGCTCGCCCTGGACGCCCCGGCCCTGCGCTCGCTCCGCGGCAACCGCATCGCCATGATCTTCCAGGAGCCGATGACCAGCCTGAACCCGGTGTTCACCGTCGGCGACCAGATCATGGAGGCCATGCGCGCCCATGACCGCCGGGCCAGCGCCGCCGGCCTGCGCGCCCGCGCCGCCGCCGCGCTGGACCGCGTCCGCATCCCCGCCGCCGCCCGCCGCTTGGACGACTACCCGCACCAAATGAGCGGCGGGATGCGCCAGCGCGTGATGATCGCCATCGCCCTGTCCTGCGGCCCCGACCTGCTGATCGCCGACGAGCCGACGACGGCCCTGGACGTGACGGTGCAGGCGCAAATCCTGGACCTGCTGCGCGACCTGCAGGCGCAGACCGGCATGGCCATCATCCTGATCACCCACGACCTCGGCGTGGTGGCGGAAATGGCGGACGAGGTCGCGGTGATGTACGCCGGCCGGGTGGTGGAGCGTGCGCCGGGCACCGCAATCTTCGACGACCCGCAGCACCCCTACACGCTGGGCCTGCTGGGCAGTATCCCCCGCGTCGAGGAAACCCGCGACCGGCTGCTGGCCATCGAGGGCGCGGTGCCGGCGCCCTTCGCCCTGCCAAGTGGGTGCCGCTTCAACCCGCGCTGCGTCTTCCGCGCCCCGCCCTGCACGGAGGTGGACCCGCCGCTGCTGCCGCTCGGCCCGGACCACACCGCCGCGTGCATCCGCGCGCCGGTCGAGGACCTGGCGGCATGACGCCCGTGCTGGAGGCCGAGGGCCTCGCCAAGCACTACCCGATCCGCCGCGGCCTGCTGTCCCGCGCATCCGGCACCGTGCGCGCCGTGGACGGCGTATCCTTCCAGGTCATGCCCGGCGAGACCCTCGCCCTCGTCGGCGAAAGCGGCTGCGGCAAGAGCACCACCGCCCGCCTCGCCCTCCGCCTGCTCGACCCCACCGCCGGCACCGTCCGGTTCGAGGGCCAGGACATCACCGCCCTCCACGGCGCCCCTCTCCGTGCCCTGCGCCGGCGGATGCAGATCGTCTTCCAAGACCCCTTCGCCTCTCTCAACCCGCGCATGACCGTGCGCGACATCCTAGAGGAGCCGCTGATCGTCCACGCCATCGGCGACCGCACGGCGCGGCAGACACGGGTCGCCGAGCTGCTGGGCCTCGTCGGCCTCGCCCCCTATCACGCCGCCCGCTACCCGCACGAGTTCAGCGGCGGCCAGCGCCAGCGCATCGGCATCGCCCGCGCCCTGGCGGTGGAACCCGCGCTGGTCGTGCTGGACGAACCCGTCAGCGCGCTCGACGTGTCCATCCAGGCGCAGGTGGTCAACCTGCTGGATGACCTGCAACGGCGGCTCGGCCTGTCCTACCTGTTCATCGCGCACGACCTGGCCGTGGTGAAGCATGTGGCCGACCGGGTAGCCGTCATGTACCTCGGCCGCATCGTCGAGACCGGGCCGAAGGACCAAGTGTTCGCCGACCCCCGCCACCCCTACACGCGCCTCCTGCTGTCCGCGATCCCGCGCCCGGACCCGCACCGCCGCCTGGCCCGGCAAGCCGCCCAAGGCGACCTGCCCAGCCCGGCCAACATCCCCGCAGGCTGCCGCTTCCACACCCGCTGCCCCTTCGTCATCGACCGCTGCCGAACCGAAGACCCGGCCCTCCATCAGGTCGAAACCGCCCACCTCTCCGCCTGCCACCGCGCCGCCGAACTGCCGCCCCTGGACATCGAGCAAGCCCACCCCGCCCCGCCCGCCGCAGCCCGCCGGCTGGCCCTCTACGCCGAACGCCGCGCTGCCCAGGCCGAGGGCGTGCAGTGATCGCCACCCCCATGCCTGCCACATTGGTCCATCCCCGCATCATGCTGGTCGGCGGCGGTGCCGTGAAGGAACTGCCCGGCGTGCTGGCAAAGCTCGGCCTGTCCCGGCCGCTGGTCGTGACCGACCCCTACATGGTCAGCAGCGGCCTGGTCCGCCGCTGCCTGGACCCGCTGGAGGCCGCCGGCCTGCACCCCGCGGTGTTCAGCGACACCGTGCCCGAGCCGACGGACACCGTCATTGACGCCGGGGCGGCGCTGCTGGCCGCCGGGTCGTATGACTGCCTGATCGGCTTCGGCGGGGGCTCGCCCATAGATACCGCCAAGGCCATGGCGATCCTGGCCGCCGGCCGCGCGTCTGGCGCGGGCACGCATATGCGGGACTTCAAGGTGCCGGTGCAGGCCGATGCCCCCGCCCTGCCGGTGATCGCCGTGCCGACCACGGCGGGCACGGGCAGCGAGGCCACGCGCTTCACCGTCATCACCGACACCGAACGCGGCGAGAAGATGCTGATCGCCGGCCTGGCCGCCCTGCCGCTGGCCGCGGTGGTGGATTACGAGCTGACCTTCACCGTCCCCCGCCGCATCACCGCCGACACCGGCGTGGACAGCCTGACGCATGCGCTGGAGGCCTACGTGTCCCGCCGGGCCAACCCGTACTCGGACGCCCAGGCGCTGGCAGCGATGCGGCTGATCGGCGCCAACCTCCGCACCGCCTACGCCCAGCCCGACCATGCCCCGGCGCGGGAGGCGATGATGCTCGGCGCCATGCAGGCCGGCATCGCCTTCACCAACAGCAGCGTGGCCCTGGTCCACGGCATGAGCCGCCCCATCGGCGCGCACTTCCACGTCCCGCACGGGCTGAGCAACGCCATGCTGCTGCCGGCCATCACCCGCTTCGGCTTGCAGGACGCGGAGGCGCGCTACGCCACTGCGGCGCGCGCCATCGGCTTCGCGTCGGACGCCGACACCGACGCTACGGCAGCGGAGCGGCTGGCGGAGGGCCTAGCGCAACTCAACCGTGACCTGGACGTGCCGGCACCCGGCGCCTACGGCATCAACAAGGCGGAGTGGGACGCGCGGCTGGACGTAATGGCGGACCAGGCCCTGGCCTCCGGCAGCCCCGGCAACAACCCGCGCGTGCCGACGAAGGCGGAGATCGTGGCACTGTACGGGGTGGTTTGGTTGGGGAACTCGTAAGCTCTTGCAGTCCTGTGTTTGGATGCTCAGTCTGATTGCCTGGAGGTTTCGGGATGAGCGACCTGTATGACAGCGACATCATGGAATGGTCGGAGCGGCAAGCGCAGCTACTCCGGGGCGTAGCTGGGGGAAAGCCCAGCAACGAATGCCCAGACTGGGACAACATCATTGATGAAGTGGAAAGCGTGGGCAAAAGCCAGTTGGACGCCGTCGAGAGTCTGTTGCTCAACGCACTGGTGCATGACTTGAAGGTTGCCCTTTGGCCAGACGCTCGTGATGTCCCGCATTGGAAGGCCGAAGCGCGGCTCTTCCGCAGTCAGGCACGGCGCAGGCTCACGCCCTCGATGCGGCGCAAGATCATTATATCCGAGTTGGTTGAGGATGCATGGAGCGGCCTGCCGGAGACGATGTGCGAGCAGCCATCCCCTAATGTGCTTCAAGTAACAGCTAGGCTGCGTAGTCCGGCAACCTTGGATGAGGCACTTGCAGAACCGGCTGCTTGACGCAGCCTGACTGCCCATCACGGCCTCGGGATTGGTTCGCGTAGCAGGTTATCTAGGTCAAGCCGCCGGGTGAACATCGCCAGCGTCCCATCTGCCGACCGCGGCCACGCTTCCGCTGGGCGATCCCAATAAAGCTCGACCCCATTCCGGTCGGGATCGGACAGGTAGAGCGCCTCGCTCACCCCGTGGTCGGACGCGCCGTCCAACGGAATGCCGGCCGCCATGACCCGGCGCAGCGCATCGGCCAGGTCCGCCCGGGTCGGATATAGGATCGCGGTGTGGAACAGCCCCGTCGTGCCCGGCGGCGGCGGCGATCCGCCCAGGCTTTCCCAGGTGTTCAACCCGATATGGTGATGGTAGCCGCCGGCCGAGATGAAGGCAGCCTGCGTGCCAAAACGCTGCATCAACTGGAAGCCCAGCACGCCGACATAGAAGCCGAGGGCGCGGTCCAGGTCCGACACCTTCAGGTGGACATGGCCCACCTGTGTCCCAGCTGCGATTGGTGCGGACGAGCCTTGGGGGTCATCGCCGGGGCGTTGCGGTATCACGGCGACCGCATCCGCCACAGCTCCCACGCCCGCCCGACCAGCCCGTTGCCGGTCTGCGCCGCCGCGGCTGCCTCCTCCGTCGTCAAGAACGTCACCGGACCCAGCCGCTGCGCGTCCGACTGCAAGCGCGCGTTCACCTCCGCATAAACCGCACGGAACACCGTCTGCCGCACGTCGGTGCCCACCGTGGTGGACCCGTGCCCGCGCATCAGCACCACCGCGTGCCCGCCCAGGGTCCGGGCCAGCGCATCACCCAGAGCGTCCGACCGCACCAGCAGGTCGGTCGCCGGCCCGGCCACGTCACGTATCTCGAACACCGGCGTCTCCGGCCCCAGGAAGCCCGCCAGGTGGAACACCGGCCGCAACGCCGCCCCGCCCGCCACGCTGAACGGGATGATGCCCGTCGAGTGGCTGTGGATCACCGACATCACGTCCGGCCGCGCCCGGTAGATCGCACCGTGGATGAACCGCTCCAGGTAAGGCATCCGGCCAGCCGCCCCGACCGGGGCGCCGTCCAGCTCGAACTCCATGATGTCCCCGGCTTGCACCAGTGCCGGCGCCATGCTGCGGGACAGCAGGAAGCGGCTGGGGTCCTTGTCATGCCGGACGGAGACATGACCGAAGCCGTCCACCACGCCCTGATCGAACAGGATGTGGTTGGCGGCAACCAGGTCGGCGACCAGTGCCGGGGCAGGCGCCGACGCAGGCTCCGCCGCCCGCGCTGGCCGCACCGCGATGCCAACCAGCCCGGTCAGCCCGCAGCACAGGCAGCCCCGCCGGGTCAGGCGGGGTACGCCACCGGGCCGCGTCATCAGGTGGCAGGCGTCCACATCAGCGGCACCAGGTCGTAGCCGTTGCCGGCCCGGACGATGTGGCCGGTGGCGGGAAAGGGTGCGTGGTAGAACGACACCTGCATCCGCTCCGTCGCGGCCAGGTCCAGCATCCGCCGCCGGGTCGCCCGGGCCGTGTCGGCGTCCTGGTCGAAGACGGCGGACCAGTCGGGGTTGCGGGCGAAGATCTGCGTGTTGTTCGTCGTGTCCGACATCACCATCAGCTTTCCGGTCCCGGACACCAGGGCGAAGCAGGTGTGCCCAGGCGTGTGCCCGTCCGCCCGGATGCTGGTGATGCCTGGCAGCACCTCTTTGTCCCAGCCATACCGCGTGACGTTGGCGGCCACGGGGCCGAACACCCGGCGCACGTTGTCGAAGGTGCCCTTGAGCCTGTCTGGGGCCGAGGCTCGCTTGTCGTCGCTGGTCCAAAAGTCCCACTCGGCGGCAGGCACCATGATCTCGGCCTGCGGGAAGCGGGCGGTGCCGTCCTTCAGACGGGCGCCGTTGATGTGGTCGCCGTGGAAGTGGCTGAACAGCAGCACGTCCACGTTGGCCGGGTCGAACCCGGCAGCGCGGAAGTTGGTCATCCACGTACCGCTGGTCGGCGCACCCAGGTCGCCGTTGCCGGTGTCAATCAGCACCAGCTTGCCGCCGGTGTTGACCACAAGCGTGGTGAAGGTGACCGGGAAGCGGTCCGCCGGCAAGAAGTTGTCGGCCATCGCCTGTTGCAGCGCGCCCGGCGGCGCATTCGGCACGAAGCCATCCAGCGAGCGGTAGGCCATGCCGTCGTTGATCGCCGTCACCTGCATGTCGCCGACGCGGTAACGGAAGTATGCCGGCGCCTGCGCCGTGGCGGGCGGCTGGGCTGCCGCGGCGTGACGGCTAAGCGGCGCAAGGGCCGCGGCGGCAAGCCCGGCCCCGATAGCGCGTCGTGTGATGGACATGGCGATTTCCCCGGCTTTTCTGCCAGATAACGTAGTCCGTTTTGAAGGTGGCTGCTAGAGCATGACCGATGCAGGTAGAAGCGCCGGTCGCGCTCTAGCTCGTTGACGAAGAACGCAGGACCTCGGCTCAAACGACTCCGTTTGACCTGATGCTGCCCTAGGCGCCCGACGGGGACGCTTGGGCCGGGACTGCCGCCGGCTCGGCCGGGCGCGGCGCGGGCTGGGTCGCTGCCGGGGGTGCGGCGCCTTCCTGGATCATCTCGATCCGGCCGGTGATCTGGCCGCCGTCCTCCACCTGCAAGCGGCGGCAACGGGCGGTGCCCAGCACCTTGCCGGTGGCGCGCACGACCAGGTTGCCCCGGGCGGTCAGCGTGCCGTCAATAACGCCCGCGATCTCGGCGTCCTCAACCTCGACCTCGCCCTTGAAGATGCCGCCCTGGGCGATGCTCAGCTCGGTAGCCTGGATCATGCTGGCCTCGACCGTGCCCTCGACGACCAGGCGCTCGGCGTCCGCCACGGTGCCCTGCAAGGATATGCCACGGCCGACCACCAGGGTGCGGCGCTCCGCCGGCTCACGCGGACGGCTGGGCTGGATGCCGGGGCGGGGGGCCATGCCCGGCGCGGGCGGCGGGCCGGCGGGTTGCGGCGGGGCAGGCTGGGAGTTCGGGGTGGGGAACGGTGTGCGGCCCATGGGCATGGCCTCCTTGGAAGCGGCGGGGGAAGCGGCAGGTGGCGCCGCGGGACGATAGGGGGGAACGCCGACGCCGCTGTCGGCGGGCGGGCGTGGTGCAGCAGGTGGCGCACCAGACGGGACGGCAGCAGCGGGCGGGGCAGGCGCGGCGGCGTTGTCCCCGGCGGCTTGGTCGGGTTTGCGGCGTTTGAACAAGGGGTTCCCCTTCTTTGTCTGTGCCCCGGGCCTCCAAGCCCAGCGCCAGGGCACGTCGCGGTGCGACCGGGAGCGCTGGCCTAACATGCCGGGACGCCGCGGAACAACCCGCAACCGGCAGGGCGGCCCTGCCCGTGGGTGCGGCAAGGCTCAGCCCAGCCGGGCTACGGAGCCGGCGCGCACGTCCCGGTTCAGGACGTGGACCATGGCGGCCATGCCCAGCACGGGCACGAACAGGTTGACCACCGGCACGACCCCGGCCGCCGCCAGGGCGGCGCCTTGGGCCAGCACCGTCAGCCGCCGCGCATCATACAAGGCCAGCGCGGCAGGCCGGTCCATCCGCCGCATCGCAACGCCCACGAACAGGCCGCGGCCGATGGCCCATCCCGTGATGACCCAGCCCAGCACCAGCCCGACGCCCGGCAGCACGACCAGGAGCACCAGCGCCAGCGCCTGCAAGGCCAGCACCTGCAAGCCCAAAGCCGCGCCGTCCCATAGTTGCACCTGCAGGGGCGCGCCGCGTGCCGGCGGCAAGCCGGGGTAGAAGCGCCGGTCCACGGCGTCCGCGATCCGGTCCATGTACAAGGTCGCCACCAGCAGCGCCGCGGGCACGAACAGGTAAGCCGACAGGAACAGCGTGCCAGCCCCACCAAGGAGGGCCGCCAGCCACGCCAGCCAGTGCGGCCAGCCCGGCGCCATGACCACCGCCTGAACCCCCCACGCCGCGACCACCACCACCGCGGCGAATGCCAGGACGGACGCCACCAGGCTCCGCAGCACGACGCCCAGGAACACGGGCTCGTCGAGCTGGGCGACGGCGCGCAGCAAGGGTGAGAACATCGGACCTCCTGGGTTGCCGTGGCTAGGGCCGGATGATAGGCGCAGCCGCCGCACCGCGCACCCCCGAGCCCCGTCAGGACTCCATATGCCCCAGACCCCGCCCAGCTACGACATCCTGGGCATCGGCAACGCCATCGTGGACGTCGTGGCCCCGACAGGAGAGGATTTCCTGTCCCGCCACGACCTCCGCAAAGGCGGGATGGCGCTGATCTCGGCGGATCAGGCGGCGTCGCTGTATGCCGCGATGCCCCCGGGCCAGGAGAGCAGCGGCGGGTCGGCCGCCAATACCTGCGCCGTGGCGGCCGGGCTGGGCGCACGGGTGGCGTTCCTGGGGAAGGTGGCTGACGACGCGCTGGGCCAGGCATTCCGCCGGGATATCGCCGGCGTCGGCGTGCATTTCCCGACCGCGCCCCTGCAGGGCGGCGTCCCGACCGCGCGCTGCCTGATCGCCGTGACGCTCGATGGCCAACGCACCATGAGCACTTTCCTGGGCGCCTGCGTCAGCTTCGGCCCAGCCGACCTGGACGAAGCCGTGGTGGCCGGCAGCGCCGTCACCTACCTGGAGGGCTACCTGTTCGACCCGCCGGAGGCGAAGGCGGCGTTCCACCGCGCGGTTGAGGTCGCGCACGGCGCCGGGCGCCTGGTGGCCCTGTCGCTGTCCGACGCCTTCTGCGTGGACCGGCACCGGGACGAGTTCCGCGGCCTGCTGCGCGGCGTGGACATCCTGTTCGCCAACGAGGCCGAGCTGTGCAGCCTATATGAGGAGAACGCCTGGGCGGACGCCGCCGCCCGCGCAGCCCAGGACGTGCCGACCGCCGTACTGACCCGTGGCGCCGATGGCAGCGTGGTGCTGCGCGGGGCCGAGCGGGTGGAGGTTCTCGCCGCGCCGGCGCGGGTCGTAGATACCACCGGGGCCGGCGACGCCTACGCCGCCGGGTTCCTGGCGGGCCATGCGGCCGGGCGTCCGCTCGCGGCATGCGGTCGGCTGGGCAGCCTGGCAGCGGCAGCCGCGATCAGCGCCTATGGCGCGCGTCCCGCGGTGGACCTGCGGGCGCTGGCGGCCCAAGCCGGCTGACCTGCACCGGACGCAGCCGGCGGGAACCAATCCCGCGCCGGACCGTTCCTTGAAGCTTACCGCGCGCACGCCGCGGCAATGGCACATAACCCAGGAGCTTTGCCCGTGCGGAACACATTGTTGATGTCTGCGACGATCCTTGCGTTGTCCTTCAGTCCGCTTCTGGCGCAGACTGCCGCGCCCGGCAGCGATGCCGTCCCTGGTATCGTCCAGGTCCCCGATGCCGCGCCGTCCGGGTCCGGTCTGGGCGGGATGCGGCCCATGCGCGGCCAGCGCCGCCTGGCGTCCGGCGCGCGCACTGCCGGACCGCGCCGTGCTACGGCCACCTCTACCCGCGTAGCCCGCAGCGGCCGGCGTGCCCCGGCGAGCGCCGATCAGGACGCAGGTTTGGCTGTGCCGCCGACGGGCGACTACCGGGGCGGGGCGGGTTCGCCGAGCAGCAACGCCGCCAGCAATACGACGGCCGCCAACACGCGGTCCGAGATCGCGCCGCGCTTGCCTGACCCGGGCGCAGGCGCCAGCACGCCGCAGGCCTACCTGGCCGCGGCGCAGCGTGCCCTGGCTGCCAACCGCACCGGCGCTGCACAGGAAGCCCTGGAGCGGGCGGAGACGCGGCTGTTGAGCCGTTCGACCGATCCCAGCACGGCAAACTTACCTGACCCGTCCGCCGCCGTGCAGGCCATCGGTGCGGCCCGGCGCGCGCTGGCCAACCGCGATTCGGCCAGCGCCATGTCCGCGATTAGCGCCGCAATGAGCGGTGTGGGCGGCTAATCCAAGCGGGCCTAGCACCTGGGATGGACCGATTGGCCCGTCCCAGGCGTTGCCTCGGAGGCCAGGTGTGCAATGCCTCGGCCGATTGGACTGACGCTGACGGCAGCGGCCTCGGTTTTAATTGACCGGGGCAGGTGACTTCTCTCGTCTCAGATACACGTCACCGCTAGGGCAAAGCACATAGGCATACGTGCACGGGAATGCCTGGCACGGCCCCTAGGCATCACACGGCATCGGTCCGTCATCGTGGTCCCACCGGTCGCTCAGAGTGGCCCGGTGGACACGTTGTCAGGTAAAGCCACTGGCAATGGGCGTGGCCGCCCTTTTCTGGTAGATGCCAATATTCCCATCTCCCCCATGCGCGCGGAACGGTCATGCCGTTTTAAGCCTCGCAAGATTTGGCTTCGTCCCCTATGTGTGCGCTGCAACATGCGGGGGTGCATCCTCCCTCGCCCCCTAGATGCGGCCGCGCCAGGCCCAAGGTTTTTCCCCATGGACATCCGTAACATCGCCATCATCGCCCACGTTGACCACGGCAAGACGACGCTCGTGGACCAACTGCTGCGCCAATCCGGCTCGTTCCGCGAACACCAGGTCGTCGCCGAGCGGGCGATGGACAAGAGTGACCTGGAAAAGGAGCGTGGCATCACGATTCTGGCCAAATGCACCAGCGTCGTCTGGAAGGACAGCCGCATCAACATCGTGGACACGCCCGGCCACGCCGACTTCGGCGGCGAAGTCGAACGTATCCTTGGGATGGTGGACGGTGCCATCGTTCTGGTGGACGCCGCCGAGGGCGTGCTGCCGCAGACCAAGTTCGTGGTCGGCAAGGCCCTGCAGCGCGGCATCAAGCCCATCGTCGTCGTGAACAAGGTGGACCGCCAGGACGCCCGCGCCGACGAG
>Ga0123336_10004863_pt1 | contig 10806 bp, 12 predicted proteins | sample SSSSmetaG_FD_96466 | JGI IMG/M metagenome (GOLD analysis project Ga0123336, IMG submission 96466) | Glacier valley bacterial and archeal communities from Borup Fiord, Nunavut, Canada, to study Microbial Dark Matter (Phase II) - ​SSSS metaG | ecosystem: Environmental > Aquatic > Freshwater > Ice... | reverse complement strand
GGGGGGGGGGGGGGGGGGGGACCCATAAAAAGCAATCATCCCGCCCTTGTCCACGTTATTGTTTCGTCACACTTGAACCAGCAGCAACCCGCTTCCGTGCTACCCCTTGCCACCTCGGATGTTGTGGCAAAATAGAGTCTTCCGGAGCCGTCTATGTTCTGTCGTAACTGTGGCACCCAACGCGACCCCGCCTCCCGCTTCTGCCCTTCCTGCGGCACAGCCACCGGCAGCGCAACACCGCCTCAACCCAGCGCAGTCTACCCACCGACCGCTCGCCTCACCCGCTCCCGCAACAGCCGGGTCATCGCGGGCGTCTGCTCCGGGCTCGCCGAGCACTACGGCTGGGACCTCACCATCACCCGCCTCGTCCTCGTCCTTTGCGTCCTCTTCGCCGGCACCGGGGTACTGGCCTATATCATCGCCTGGATCGTCATACCCGAGGCCCCTTATGAACTACTCCAGCCTGGCGTACGGTACTAGCGTTGGCCAAACAAGACGTCGTCCAGACACCCGCAACCCGCCCCTTCTCTTACAAAAATAAGGGACTTACCTGCGATCGTGTCAGCCTCGCCAACTTGGCCGCAGAGTACGGAACCCCTCTCTACGTCTACTCAGCCGAGCAAATTCTGTATCGTTTCGGCCTCTTCGCCAAGGCCTTCAACAACCGCCCGCACACCATCTGCTACGCGGTCAAAGCTAACTCCTCGCTCGCGATTCTCCGCCTCCTGGGCAAACAGGGCGCAGGTTTCGACATCGTCTCCGGTGGTGAACTCGAGCGTGTCCGTAGAGCCCACAAGTCAGCCCTCCAACGCGTCGTCTTCTCCGGCGTAGGCAAACAGGTCTGGGAGATTGACGCCGCCCTCAAGGCCAACATCCTCATGTTCAACGTCGAATCCGAGGCGGAACTCAGCCTCCTCGCCCAGCGCGCCGAAACCCTCGGCAAACGCGCCCGCTTCGCCCTCCGCGTCAACCCCGACGTCTTCGCCGACACCCACCCCTACATCTCCACAGGCCTCCGCGAGCACAAGTTCGGCATCGATATTGGCCTCGCCCGCGCCATCTATCGCAAGGCAGCCAGGTCCAAATGGCTCGACGCAACCGGGGTGAGCGTCCACATCGGCTCCCAGATCCGCTCGGTCGACCCCTTCGCCGCCGCCACCGCCCGCGTCATCGCCCTCATCGCAGATCTCCGCAAGGACGGCCACCACATCCGCTACATCGACGCCGGGGGTGGCCTGGGCATCGACTACACCACCCATAATTTTCACCCCGACGAACAAGTGAAACACTACGCTGCAGCCCTTACCAAAGCGCTGGCAGGAGTAGAAGCACATCTCTTACTGGAACCCGGCCGGTTCATCGTCGCCCAGGCCGGAGCCCTCCTCACCAAAGTCCTCGTAGTCAAGAAGAACGGCACGAAGACTTTTGTTATCACAGACGCAGGCATGAACGACCTCATCCGCCCTGCCCTCTATCAGGCCCATCACGAGATACTCCCAGTCAAACACCCGGTAGGCAATTCAACCTTGACGGCCGACATCGTAGGTCCAGTCTGCGAGTCGGGAGACTTCTTCGCCCGAGACCGTGTGCTCGCCCCATCAAAGCCAGGAGAACTGCTCGTCCTCCTGGACGCCGGAGCCTACGGCATGTCCCTAAGCTCTAATTACAACACCCGAACCCGGCCCGCCGAGGTTCTGATAGAAAACGGTAAACCCCGCCTAGTTCGTAGACGCGAAACCCTGCGTGACATCTTCGGCCCGGAGATCGCATAAGAGGAAACGTAAACAGCATCCGAAGTCGACCTCATTTATCCAATTGCCATGCCTATCCCAGCCGGAACACGTATCGGCCACGTCCACCTCAAGGTCGCCGACCTTGACCGCGCACTTGCGTTTTACTGCGGAGTCCTTGGCCTTGAGCTCGTAGCGCGACTCAGCACGTCCGCTGCATTTGTCTCTGCCGGCGGCTACCATCACCACATCGGGCTCAACACGTGGGAGAGCGCAGGCGGCCATCCACCCGCCGCCGGCACAACCGGCCTCTACCATGTAGCGATCGTGTACCCGACACGAGCCGACTTGGGACGAGCCCTAACCACCCTCATCGCCCACGGAATCACCCTGGAGGGGGCCTCAGACCACGGAGTAAGCGAGGCTCTGTACCTGCGCGACCCGGACCAGAATGGCATTGAACTGTACTAGGATCGCCCCCGGGAGGAGTGGCCCCGCAACCCGTCCGGCGAGCTGACCATGCACACCCGTCAACTCGATTTGCCCGGACTGCTCGCCGCGTCACACACAACATTGCCCGTACAGAGGAGCCAGACGTAACGATGTTGCCAGAACCGTCTCGCGACCTCTAACTCCAACGGCGTCCGCACAATTCACTCTGCTATACTTCGCAGTGGTACAGGCACTGAGCGGGTTCGCCCGCTGGTAACAGCCTATGGATTTAGCGCGAAACGCTCATGAATTCAGTACGAGATCAGCCTTAGAGGAACCTAATGTCGGGCCATTCAAAATGGGCAACAATTAAGCATAAGAAGGGTGCCCTCGACGCAAAGCGCGGCAAGATCTTCACCCGTCTCATCAAGGAAATCACCATTGCAGCTAAAACCGGTGGTGGAGGAGATCCAGATGGTAACCCCCGCCTACGTGGTGCGATCGTTGCTGCCAAGGCGGAGAATATGCCCGCTGACAACATCAAGCGGGCGATCCAGCGCGGAACCGGCGAACTGGAAGGCGCCAACTACGAGGAGATTACCTATGAAGGCTACGGACCCGGTGGTGTCGCCCTGATTGTTGATGTACTGACCGACAACAAAAACCGAGCGGTTTCAGAAATTCGCCATGCCTTCAGTAAGAACGGTGGGAATCTGGGTGAATCGAACTCCGTAGCCTGGATGTTTACCAAGAAGGGCGTCATCACGATTGCCAAGGACGCAGCCAATGAAGATAAGCTGACCGAGATCGTGCTTGATGCCGGCGCAGAAGACCTCTCCGACGAAGGGGAGCACTGGGAAATTCTATGCGATCCTAAGGATTTTGAGGCAGTAACAAACGCGTTGAAAGCAGCAAACATAAGACCTGAACATGCCGAAGTCACGAAAATCGCATCCACCTACACAAAGCTCGAGGGCTCTCAGGCAAGTTTGATGATGAGACTGCTGGAAACGATTGAGGATCTGGACGACACGCAGAACGTCTATTCCAACTTTGATTTCGACGAAGCCTCCATGTCCCACTGATGCTGAGTGAGTTTCCCTCAGCCGAGAATGCCGCCGATACCGGCGGCTTTCTGCTTTTCCCGTACCATTGCGTTATACCTCTGCGTTGGAGATGTCTTTTGATAAGTCTGCGTTCGTTTGGCCCTAAATTTTGCCTTCCAGGATTGGCGCTGGCTTGTGCCGCTTTGTTTATCCCGCAACCAGGTCGCGCACAGGCGAAGCGTGCGGCCAGTTTGCCACTTGAATATGGAGTTCTAGTTCAAGGCGGACCGGGCGTGACTGAGGAGCGAGACGCATTTAAGTTTATTATGGCCGGGGTCCACGCGGGAAAGGTGCTGACTCATGACCACGGCCCCGGTTTCTTGCGCGGAAACTTTGAGTACGCGATGGAAGCATTTCCATTTTGGCAGTCGTACACCCCAAAGTTTCAGAGGGCAAACTGTACCTCTATCTCAGGCGTGCTGTATTGCTCACAACTTTTTACCGTAGGTGGAACATACACCGGGGTGACTATCACACCCATAATCCTCCGATGGAATATGGCGTCTGAACATAGGCTGCGACCTTGGGTTCAGGCAGCAGGTGGAGTGCTATGGACGAATCACAAATACCCTGCGTTTGGTGGGCTTCCGCTTAACATAACAAACGACGGACCTAATGCCGATGCCAGCGTATGGAACTTCACACCCCAGGGGGGCATCGGGGCGCATTATTTCGTAAAACCGCAACGCTCGGTAGATATTGGCATCAATGCAATTCATATCTCAAGTGCGTCACTTGGCGACCGTAATCCGGGTGTCAATGTAACTCTTCAGATTTCTGCTGGATATAGCTGGTGGAAATAGACTTAGCTTCCTTATGATTATCGAATGTGTTCCTAATTTTTCTGAGGGCAGCAATCCCGACGCGGTACGCGAAATCGTAGCCTCTATGAATGTGGGTGACGTTCGCTTATTGGATTGGTCACTGGACACTGCACATAACCGCTCCGTGGTAACGATTGCTGGAGAACCGCAGGCAGTCGTGGAAGCCGCAGTCCGATCTGTGGGCAAAGCATCAGAACTCATTGATCTCACGAAGCAAAGTGGTGTACATCCCCGCATTGGTGCCGCGGATGTGGTGCCGTTTGTACCCGTGAGCGGAATTTCTCTTGCGGAGTGCGCGGTTTTGGCCCGACAGGCTGGATTGGAGATCTGGCGGCGTTATGGCGTGCCAGTCTACTTTTACGGAGCAGCGGCAGCCCGCCCAGACCGGATTCAGCTGGAAGATGTTCGCCGGGGGCAGTTCGAAGGGCTAAGAGACGCGGCACGCAGAGATGCAGGAAGACGACCAGATATAGGGGGACCGGAGCTGCATCCGACAGCAGGAGCCTCCGCCGTCGGTGCACGAAGCTTCCTGATTGCCTACAACGTGCACCTGCATGAACCGGACATCGCGGCGGCACGGGCAATAGCGCGAGACATTCGAGGTTCAAGTGGTGGAATGTCTGGAGTGAAAGCGCTTGGTCTACTGGCAAATGGGCGCGCTCAGGTAAGCATGAACATCACGGATTATCGGATTACCCCGATGCGACAGATTTACAACAAAGTTCAGGAGTTGGCGAGTCAGCACGGCGCACTGATTGAAGATGCAGAGCTTATTGGTTTGCTGCCTGAAGCCGCCTATGAACCGGAAGCAGACTGGGTACGGCAGATTAAGGGGTTTGATCCTGATTCGAAAGTGCTTGAGCGAAAATTACACACTCCGATTGCCTGGCCGTAGGTCGCGCGCTTGAAACTCTCATAATGACGCCTCCTTTTGAGGGTTTTTTTCATCTCGCTCAAATTACAGGGAAACGGCAAGGTGAAGTACCACTTTCGTCGCATCAGCGTCTAATGGAGAAGACGATAACACCTTGCCTAATGGAGTGTTTCACGGAAGAATAGAAACAGTTTGGCCGCGCAGACCGCGTGCCCACGGGAGTACCCAAAGATCATGTTGCTAAAGTTCAGTTTCACTACCTTCGCCCTCAGCCTCAGCCTTACATTGGTACCAACGTTCGCGTCTGCTGCTCAGCTATCCGGCGATGCAAAAGCAGCTATTCCAAAGGACGTACAGCAGTTGATTGTGGTCGACTACCGCGCGATGCAGAACTCGTCTGCTGCTATGAACCTGAAGGATCGCGTGCTGCCGCCTGAGTTGAAACGGCTGGAGACTGCGCTTAAGAATGCCAAATTGAATGTCGACCGGGATGCTGACGTATTGGCATTTGCCGCGTTCCGTGATGCAGCTGGCACAGGGACCCGAATCGTCGGAATTGCGCAAGGGCAGTTTCAGACACGCGAAATTCTCGCAGGATTTACCAAGGCAAAGACGAAGCCAATCGTGATCCGAAACAATAGCCTATATCCCATGGGCTCGGCAGGAATGAGCGTGGTATTTCTGAACCAGACGACGATGGTGTTTGGCGATCGTGACGCGGTGAAGGCAGCGGTAGATGCACGTGATGGTATTTCGGCGAATCTACTCGCTAACTCGGATATGTCAAACGATATGGTCGCCGTGGATCAGAAGGCGATCTGGAGCCTGCTCGATGCGAAAGGTACGCAGACCATGATGAAGTCGGTGCTGGGTGAAGCTTCAGGATTGGCGGACTACGATACGATTCGCAACCGCATGAAGAGTAGCCGCTACACGATGGACTTCCAGAATGGAGTGAAGTTCAACATGGCGGTTGTGACGTCAGATACGATCACCGGCGCGACAATTGCGACTCTCATGAAGGGTGTATCCATCCTGAAGAAGACTTCTGGCACGCCGCTTGAAAAGACTGCGTTGGACGATACGACAATTGATTCAAATTCAGGTACCGTGACCGTCGAATACGCATCGTCTGACAGTCAATTCGTAAGCTTGCTGACTTCTCCTCTCTTTCAGTCTGTCGTCAAGTAATCCTCAACGGCTCACCTGCCTGCGTAGGGCGTCCTTAGGTATTTGCGTGCGGCATCGGCTTGCGATTGGTCACCGCCTCCAGCTGAAGCGAGCTGATATTGCCTCATTGCGTTGTCGCGTTGGTGCAACAGGTCAAACATCTGGCCGGCATTGAGCTGGGCACGGCGGCGCAGCCAATCCGAACAGCTCGGCTGGTTCGCAGCCTGAAGGTAATTCTGGGCCGCATCAGCGATGTCATTCTGACCACGCTGAGTGTCGGCAAGCCCAAACCAAGCCATATGAACGCGAGGATCAGTAAAGAAGCCAGGTCTTTTTGCGTCGTCTAGAACACGCTCGTAGGTCGCAATTGCACCAAGGCCATCCCCCTTGTCTTTCGTGAGGTTGGCTTCCTCCAGACGAAATAGATAGTTTCGAGGAAATTGCTCGGCAAGGCCTTTCTGAACGATCAAGGCCTCTGGATAGCGTGCATCATGACGCAGAAAAAGTGATAAGGCCGTTCGCGACTCCACGTTCGTAACAATCCCATGCGCGGCGGCTTCACGAAGCAAATCGAGACCTTTTTCCTTATTTCCTCCTACCCCCGCGATTCCGACGATCATGCGGACAAATCGCGGCAGACTGGCTACAGCAAATTGTTGGATGCCTATTGCCATTTTCGCGTCCGCATAGTCTGGGTCCAGCCTCAGGGTTGTTTCGGAGTCTCCGCGAGCCGCCAGCCCCTGACGAGAGGCACCCACGAAGCTGTGGTCGACGAGAGTAATGAAAGCAGCATGCATACCGCGTGCGTAACCGCGTGCGAAATATGCATTTTTATCATTAGGATTCGACTTAATCTGCCTATCACATTGGTCAATGATGCCATTGCTAAGAGACTCGATCCGGTCACGCGTGGCTTGAGGCACAGAGACATTCCGCTTGGACGTCAAGAAGCTGTCGTGGGCGTAATAGGTCGTATCGAGCAGATCCTGATGATAGAGTTCGCGAAAGATGAGCACCATGAGCACATAACCTGAGGCGATCGCGCTTTGTGGGTTCGCCTTCTGGATAACCTCAAAACGACTCAGAGCGCCGTCATAGTCCAGGTTGTAAAAGTGCTCATGCGCTTCACGAACAGCAGGCGTAAAGTTGATGGGATCGGTATGGGCAGTAGGGTCAAAAGGTGGCGCTGGAAGACAGTGTGTTGTCACGGAGCCAAAAAGAAGTGACAGCACGATTAGAAAAGCAACTGGGCCGAAGCAGCGTTTGAGCGAAGAGATTGTCATCATTTCCAAAGTTGGCGGTGAGAGTTGCTGAGATTAGAGTGTTCTTTCAAGCGTTGATGGACGCAGAATTACGTGAAAGACAACAAAAGCGAACTGTACTTTCAACGATACGTATTCTTGGACGGACATCAACATCAGACTATACCCGCGAACAGGCGAAGTTTTCAGCGGCATGAGACGAAGGGAACCTTGATGACACGAATTGAGCTGCTATGGCTCCTCATCGGACAGGCACGAACCAACGGGTTTGAGTTTCGGCGGTGGTTTGTGGGTAAATTAGGAATCCCTTGGGAAGGGGCAGAGCTAGCCGTGACGCTGCTCGCCGCAGAGAGACATTACTACACACTGCTGTTCTGCCATGATTTTGCTTCGCAGTTTTGGAAGGCTGGCGAGCCGATGACTTTTCAGGTGCCAAACCAGAGCTTTACAAGAAAAATGGCGGACGGAACGATCGGCACCGTGCAACGTAAGGCCTATACGCGGCGCAGTGCGCGCGAAGATGCATGGCGTTACCATCTCCGCGAAATGGCCCTAGCAGAAGAGCCTCTACGTTACATGCGACGATTCTTGAACATCAAAGAGGACCTCGATGAAGAGAGCCCTACGGAGCTTGACTTGGCCTCAGCCACCGAAGAGACCGATTGGACGCTTGAGACGGACAACGAAAACGAGAAAATCTAGCTGGCCAGAGTTTATAAGTTGTGTGCTGCACGGATGACGAGTATCTGCCTAATGTGATGTTGTCCGTGAATAAGCTGAAACCGCCTCCACTGATGAATGCTGAGTGGGCCAAGGACGGGATGGCTAATACAGCGACCGCCACCGAACAGGGCCTCCGCATCTTTGAAAAGAGAATCCAGGCAGGTGAGGTGGTCTTCGACAAGTTGAGACAGTTGCGTTCCGGTAAGCGGCTCGGGGTGCTCGTCCGGGATAACCGAGGGTGGTGCCTTTCGTCCGCGGGGAAAATGGCCGAGGCCGGTCAATGTGTACTGAACAAAGCGCTGAAGTGTGCTGGGGCGAGCTAACGTGGGAGTTCCCTTTGCCAAACGTGCCTGGATGCCATTTTGTGTGCCTTTATAGCTGAGAAGAAGATGGTCGGCAATCTGTTGAATGCTCCACTTATCCGGGCGCTTTGGTGGTCGTAACTGAGTGTGGGTCGCGTCCAGCCCTTTCAGGGCGGAGATTAGCTCGGTCTGAAGTTGTAGGAGACTGTTGTTCATGACATGACCACGGTACACCCGAGGCTCTTGTTGTTGACTATTTGAGTTGGGCGAGCCCTTTTTGGGCTGTCTTTTTCTGTTTTTCGTCCGGATCGAGTTTGAGGCATATCTGGTACTCGGAGACGGCCTGATCACGCTTTTCTAACTTTTGTGCCAGCACGCCGAGTTCACAGTGGGCCCCGGGGTCGTTTGGATCGGTCTTCACTGCGTCCTCCAACCGCTGGTAAGCCGCGCTGAAGTTTCCACGGCCGCGGTAGAACTTTGCCACGGTCAAATCTTCTACAAAGCGATCATCATCCGACTGGACGCGAGCTACTTTGGGCAACTTGCGCCTGCGCGTGCTGACACCTTCACTGCCCTCATCAATAAGACCTGGAGCATTCGGGTCTTGTTGGGCGCTGGGGTCAGCAGAGCCGTTGGATCCGCTACTGGAACTGGAGCTGCTGCTGGAGGACTCTGCTGGGAGGTCCGGGGCGGGCTGCGTGGGAAAGGGATGGGAACTTCCCGGGCTGGAAGCTTTGGGCGCAGGACTCTCTGGAGCATCGGGCTTGTAAATGGGCGCGTCGGGAGGGAGAGCCTCGGGGTTGGGGGCGTTTCGGCTGTCTTCCTTCGGAAATGGAAACTGGTCGCGAGGAGATTGAGGCGGCTCAGTGCAGGGTTTCTCGGGTGTGGACTTGACGGACGAAGCACATGGCCTTGGCTGCGCAGGCGTCTGGGCAACGGAAGTAGCCATAAGCAAAGTTGCTGCGAATAGCGCGCGCGGGATGAGTCTGAGTGCCATGCTGTTCAGTTTATCGTCCTTTCGATGCGCAGTTATTAGAAGGGGGTCCTCGAGGACCTGAAGCGTGGCGAGTTGCGTAGAGATTCCTGATGTTTGGACGGTTGACAATGGGTGTTTGTTATATTTAGGTTGGGTGAGTCCGAAGTTTTTAAGACCTGTTATTTTGCACTCCATTTCCCAACTAAAGAATCCGATCGACAAGGAAGACTTATGGTGACTGGCTTGATGATTCGTTCTTCCGCAATCCATGCGGCGGGCTGCTATACGACTCGGTCGATTAAGAAGACTATGCGGATCTGTGAGTATGACGGTCCGCGATTCAGTAAGAAAGAAGCCGATGTGCGGTACGCCGACCGATACATTACCTACCTGTTTAGCTGCGGTGATACAGGCATGGTGATTGATGGGTTTGGGGCTGCGATGTTTATCAACCACTCGTGCGACCCAAACTGCGAGACCGAAGAGGATGAGGGACGAATCTTTGTGCGAGCGATCAAGCATATTGCGGTGGGTGAAGAACTCACCTATGAGTACAACCTGCATGATTCGGACGACGATGAGCAGCTTTGCTACTGCGGGGCGAAGCAGTGTCGAGGAACGATGCTGAGCGAAGACGAAGTGAAGCGACGGGCGCGGATGACTGCGCGTAAAACGGCACCCGGCCAGAAGCAAAACCGAGCTGCGTAGAGCGATACAATAGACCCAGCAAGGCTTGGGTAACGTTCCTCTTCACCTGGCCTGCAGGTTGATTCCTTTATGGCGTATCAGGTCCTTGCACGTAAATATCGTCCTCAACGTTTTGCCGATGTCGCTGGTCAAGATCACGTTACTGTGACGCTGATGAATGCGCTGACCCAGCAACGTATTGCGCATGGGTACATCTTCAGTGGGCACCGAGGTATTGGAAAGACCACGATCGCGCGCATCCTAGCGATGGCGCTGAACTGCCGCAATACGATCGGTAGCGCTACGCGGCCTACTGCCGAGCCGTGTGAGGTTTGTGAGAGTTGTACCGAGATCAAAGCGGGCAATGCGGTTGATGTGATTGAGATTGATGCGGCGACGAATCGCGGCATTGATGAGATTCGCGAGTTGCGGGATGCGGCTCGGTACCGACCGGCGCGAGACAAATACAAGATTTACATTCTGGACGAGGCGCACCAGATTACGGATGCGGCATTCAATGCACTGTTGAAGACGCTGGAAGAACCGCCGGATCACATTGTGTTCATGATGGCGACAACGCAGCCGGAGGATATTCCGCAGACGGTGCGTTCGCGGTGCCAGCATTTTAGCTTTCATGCAGTCAAGCTCATAGACATTTTGGGTGAGTTACGGGGCATTGCTGAACGGGAAGGCGTGGATGCCGATGAAGCTGCCTTGAGC
>Ga0123336_10004860_pt1 | contig 10807 bp, 6 predicted proteins | sample SSSSmetaG_FD_96466 | JGI IMG/M metagenome (GOLD analysis project Ga0123336, IMG submission 96466) | Glacier valley bacterial and archeal communities from Borup Fiord, Nunavut, Canada, to study Microbial Dark Matter (Phase II) - ​SSSS metaG | ecosystem: Environmental > Aquatic > Freshwater > Ice... | reverse complement strand
TGACGCCTACGAAATTCAGCCCAATAAAACCGCAAAGGCCCACATCGGATAACTGCGCCTACCCGTCAACCCGCCTGGCCAGCGTCAAAGCGGTGAATAAGACGGGTTAGGCTTTCGCATATGAGCGCAATAGACCTCTCATGTCGAGCGCGTTCCAATACGGTGAAAGGAATCGGACGGCCTATGCTCGGAACATATATCCTTCCTTTAAAAGTGTTGATATTGTAGCTAGTAACGTGCCCCATAAACTGTTCACTACTGTCGCTCAAAGTCTCGAAGCTGACGTAATCGAACGTTTCTGCATTTAACGTAGTACCGATGACCCGCTGTTCACTGGAAATTTTAGAGACAATCGCGCCAGACTTTGCGCTCCTTGAGAACACAATTGGGCGATGCATGTCCTTGATTGCTGTCTGGCACTTCTCGATTAAGCTATCGAGCCGGACCGGCGCCAGTCCCGGTGGAGCCTTGCCTCCAGCTTCCTTCAACTCTTCTACCTGCTGCCCAAGCGTCTTGTTATAGTCAACTCGAAATCCGAGTGTCTCTGAGATGACGTAATCATAGGCTGAGCTAATCAGGTGACCTATAGGCGTGTCTGATTTCAAGGTTCCTAGCTTGTATACCCCACTAGCTATTAATATAAGTACGGTTGTTATCTCCCAGCTACCTTTAGCCGGTGCTTTAACAAGTAACTGGGCGCCTTTCAGAGCTGGAGCCTGAGTTATGATTTCATTATTAAGTACCAAGTGTGTTGTAAGCGCTAACGACCTGTGAAACCCGACTAGAGATACACTTGCATCGTAAAATTCTAAGACACCTTCATCCGCCGTCTCGCCGCTGTACGTTAGCCGGAATTCAGTCGACAAACCAGACTCTCCACGTCACTCGGCGCTCCCCTGTCCAAGAGTATAGGGATCGGCCAGGACATTAGTCACGATCTCACTACGACCGAGATCGTGTCTAGCGGTTTCTTGCGACTGACCCAACTCGTGGGGCGAAAGCAAACGGCCTCAAGCCTCGCTCAATTTGGCACGCTCACTCTGCCGCAATTGACCCGTAACCGATCGCCGCCTTCGTTTCCAAAAACTCACCGAACGCGAGGTCGCCCCATTCGCGGCCGTTGCCGGATTGTTTGTAGCCGCCGAAGGGGGCCATGATGTCCATGCCGGCGCCGTTGATGTTGACTTGGCCGGCGCGGAGGTTTTTGGCGACTTGGCGGAGTTGGGCTGGGTCTTTGCCCTGGACGTAGGCGGCTAGGCCGTAGGGGGTGTCGTTGGCTATGGTGAGGGCTTCTTCGACGGTGTCGTAGCCTAGGATGGCGAGGACGGGACCAAAAATTTCTTCGCGGGCGATGGTCATCTGGTTGGTGACGTTGGCGAAGACGGTGGGTTTTACGTAGTAGCCGACCTCAAGCCCTTCGGGTTTGCCGGGGCCGCCGGCGACGAGGGTGGCGCCTTCTTCGATGCCTTTGGCGATGAGGGCCTGGATCTTGTTGTATTGGAGTTCGCTGACGACGGGGCCGAGTTCGGCGTTGCCGTTGGGGTCGCCGACTGTGGTGGATTCCGCGGCGGCCCGGGCGATGGGGATGATCTGGTCCATCAGCGTGTGGGGGGCGATCATTCTGGTGGGGGCGTTGCAGGACTGGCCGCTGTTCTGCATGACGTGTTTGACGCCGCGCGTGACGGCAGCTTGAAGATCGGCGTCCGGCAGGATGATGTTGGGGGATTTGCCGCCCAGTTCCTGATGCACGCGCTTGACGGTGGGGGCGGCGGCGCGGGCCACTTCGATGCCGGCGCGGGTGCTTCCCGTAAAACTGACGAGGTCGATTTCGGGATGGCTGCTGATGGCCGCACCCACGGTTGGGCCGTTACCATTGATCAGGTTGAAGACGCCGGGGGGAACGCCCGCTTCGTGCAGGATTTCGGTGATAATCCAGGCGCTGAACGGCGCAATCTCGCTCGGCTTCAACACCATGGTGCAGCCGACGGCCAAAGCCGGCGCCACCTTGCAGGCAATCTGGTTGATGGGCCAATTCCAGGGGGTGATGAAGCCGCAGACGCCGATCGGTTCGCGTGCGAGCAGCGTGGTGCCGCGCATTTCCTCAAACTTGTAACTCGCCAAGATGCCTTGCGCCGCCTGGAAATGCCCGATCCCGATGGCTGCCTGCGCAGTCTGCGAAAGGCTCACCGGCGCGCCCATCTCCTCGGTGATGGCCGCCGCCATGTCGTTATACCGGCGCTTGTACACATCCACGATGCGCCCCAGCAGCGCCAGCCGATCCTCCCGACTCCATTGCGAATACCCGGCAAACGCCGCCCGCGCCGCGCGCGCAGCCTGGTCAACATGCGCGGCACTGCCCAGAGATATCTGGCCGCACGGGCGTTCGGTCGCCGGATTGATCACGTCCAGCTTGGGCGCGCCCTCTGGGGTCATCCAGGCGCCGTTGATGTAGAACTGGGTGTAGTCGCGCATGGCCGGGTTCCTTTGTTTTGCCGGAAGGTAAGACGTGGGTAGAAGGAGGGCAAGGAAGCAGTCCTTTTTTGAAAAAAAGGACCAAAAAACTTTTGTTCCGGGAGCGTGAAACAAGCATGGGTGTCAGGCGGGCCATCAGCCGGGCGACACAGCCTGAGGCGGCGGCGGGGGAACTGGCCCGCGCGCTCCACCAGCCGACCTGCTGCCTGGTGCTCCTCTTCGTTGCACCCGTCTTCGACATGGCGCGGCTCGCCGCCGCGCTCGGCCGCCACTTCCCCGGCGTGCAACTCGCCGGGTGCACCACCGCAGGCGAAATCGGCCCGGGCGGCTATGCCGACAGCACCATCGTCGGCGTCAGCTTCGCCGCACCCGATTTCGCCGCCCGCATCGGCGTCATCGAACATCTCAGCCGCAAGAACGTGGCAGACATGCAGGCCCAGGTCCGCGGCACCCGCCTGGCCATCGCCGACGCCGCCCCCTGGGCCCGCCACGAAAACCTCTTCGCCCTCAGCCTGGTCGACGGCATGTGCGGCTGCGAGGAAGTGGTCGCCAACGCCGCCTGCGGCGCGCTCGGCGGCATCCCGCTGTGCGGCGGCAGCGCCGGCGACGCCATGCATTTCGAAAAGACCTTCGTCCTGCAAGGCGGAGTCTTCCGGCGCGACTGCGCCGTCATCATCGTCGTCGCCACACGGCGCCGCTTCCGCGCTTTCAAGACCGAACACATCCTCGCCGGCGACGAACGCATCGTCGTCACCGCCGCCAACCCCGCGCTGCGCGTCGTCACCGAAATCAACGCGGAACCCGCCGCCGCGGAATACGCGCGCATCATCGGCATCGATCCGTCCCAGCTGACAGCCAGCGTCTTCGCAACCTACCCGATGGTCGTCCGCATCGGCGAACAGATCTTCGTCCGCTCCATCCAGCGCGTGAACCCCGATCTCAGCCTCACCTTCTTCTGTGCCATCGACGAGGGCGTCGTCCTCACCGTCGGCCGCAGTGGCGATCTGCTCGCCAGCCTGCAGGCACGTTTCGCAGGCCTGTCCGCAGATCTGGGCAAGCCGGAGGTCGTCATCGGCTTCGATTGCATCCTGCGCGGCCTGGAACTGGAACAGCGCCAAGGCAAGCGCCTAGCAGGCAGCGTGCTAGATGCCAATAATGTCGTAGGATTCAGCACCTATGGCGAGCAATATGAAGCCATGCACGTGAACCAGACATTCACCGGCGTGGCCATCGGCCAAGCCAATGCCTGACACGGCGGCCGACACAATCGCCGCCACTCACGACCGTGCGGCGCTGCTGCGCGAAATCGCCCGCCTCCGTCGCATCAACGGCGCGCTGATGGATGCCGCCGAGCGCGGCCCCGATCTCGGCGGCAACGCCTTCGCTCTGTTCCAGACCGCCGCGGCGCTGGGCAACCAAGTGCAGGAACGCACCGCGGCCCTCACCGCAGCGCTGGCCGAACTCAGCCAGGCCCGACAGCGTATGGCCGCCGCCATCGAGGCCATCAACCAGGGCATCGTCCTCTGCGACGCGAACGACCGCATCGTGGTGACCAATTTCCGCTACCGCGAGATCTGGGGCGCGCTCCCGGCCGAGCCGGGCACCGCCTTCCACGATGTCGTGCGGGGCGCCGCCGGCCGCGTGCTGCTCGCCGGCGTGCCGGCCGACGAAGCCAACTGGATCCGCTTCCGCATGGACCGCCACACCAACCCCGGCGAACCCTTCGTCCTGCAATTCCGTGATGGCACCTGGCTGCAAGTCAGCGAACGCCGCGTCGCCGGCGGCGGCACCGTCTCTCTCTACACCGACATCACGGCCATCAAGCGCGACGAAGCCCATCGCCGCGAACGCGAGCTGGAAGAAAAGAGCGCACTCCTGCAGGCAACCCTGGACAACATCTCTCAAGGCGTCTCGGTCTTCGATTCCAACCGCCAGCTCGTCGCCTGCAACACCGGCTTCCTGCGCCTGCTCGGCATGGCGCCCACCGCCACCGGCCCCACCCCCATCGCCCTCAGTGCTTGGTGCGTGCAGCGTCTCAACGAAATGGGCCTCGGCTTCGTCCACTCCATGCCAGACCCGTGCAGCGGTCAGCGGCGCGAGGAATACCGCACCGCAGACGGCCGCACCATCGATCTGCGCTGCTCCATCATGCCGGGCTGCTACTGTGTCGCAACCTTCACCGACGTTACGGAAAGATTAGCCATCTCCCAAGCCTTGCAGGAATCTAACGAGGGTCTGGAACGTCGCGTGGAAGCGCGCACCGCCGAACTGATCCAGGCCAACGTGGAAATCCTCGCCGCCAAAGCCGAAGCCGAAATGATGAACCTGTCGAAGACGAAGTTCTTCGCCGCCGCCAACCACGATCTTCTGCAACCTTTGGCCGCAGCAAGGGTTTTCGCCAGCGCGCTCTCCGAACGCCGAATGGCGCCGGCCAATCGCGAGCTTGTCCGCCACGCGCTGACCGCGCTCGACTCGGTAGACGACATGCTCACCTCCCTGCTTGACATCGCCAAACTCGATGCTGGCGTCATGCCTCCTTCCATGTGCAGTTTCTCTGTCGCCGAAGTGATGCAGCGCGTGGGCGAGGAATACGGCCTCATCGCCGCGCGCCGCAAACTTCGCCTGCGCGTCTTTGCAGGCGCCGCCGTCGTCCGCTCGGATCCGCAACTCCTGGGCCGCATCCTGCGCAATCTCGTCAGCAACGCGCTGCGCTATACCAACGCCGGCGGCGTCCTCATTGGCCACAAACGCGAAGCCGGTGGCCTGCTCGTCGGCGTCTGGGACACCGGCATCGGCGTGCCCGCGAATCTGCAGGAAGAAATCTTCGAAGAATTCCGCCGCCTGCCGCAATCCACCGAAACCGCGGCCCGCGGCGCCGGCCTCGGCCTCTCTATCGTGCGCCGCGTCTCGCGCATGCTCGGCCACCCCATGGTCGTCCGCTCGCATCCCGGCCGCGGCAGCCTGTTCGGACTCATCGTTCCCCTGTCAGACGAATCACCTATCAGCGTGCAGCGCCCCCGCGGCGCCGGCGATGCCGCGTTCGGTCAGAACAGCCTGCGCGCCCGCCGCGTGCACCTGATCGACGACGAACCCCACATGCGCCAAAGCCTCAGCGTCCTGCTCACCGGATGGGGCATGCGCGTCACCGACACAGCCAGCGCCGCCGGCGCCCTGGACGCCTGCGCCGGCATCCCGCCAGACCTCATCATCGCCGATTACCGGCTGGAAGACGGCGCCACCGGCGTCGAAGCCATCGCCACCCTCCGGCGCCGCTGGGGCGGCCTCCCCGCCCTCATCCTCACCGCCGACCACGGCGCCGAGGTGCAGGCCGAAGTCAGCGCCGCCGGCCTCCATCTGCTGCACAAGCCGGTGCGTCCCGCGCGACTGCGCAGCCTGGTCACGCACATGCTGCAACACGTAGAAAGGAAGGAAGTAGTCCTTTTTTGAAAAAGGGGACCAAAAAACCGGGCGCGCCCTTTCGCGCCCATGCCCAGGCTTGACCCGGGTGTCCACGCGGTGGCACGAGCGGATACCCGACGGAAGAAACGACAGTCCGGCCAGCGGTGGCCCCGCGACAACCGCGTGGATACCGGGCTCAAGCCCGGGCACGGCTTCGCCGGTTTTTTGCTTCTTTTTTTCAGAAAAGAAGTCTTCCCTCCCTACCCCGCAAAAAATCGCCGCGGATTATCCACCAACAGCACATCCAGATCCCTCTGCGCCACCCCCATCTCCAGTAACGCAGGGAAAATCCGTTCGAACAAATGCGTCATGGTCCAGTTCGGTACAATCCGCTTGATGTCCTCCGGCGTGCCCACGCCGGGTATATTCCCCAGCCAGCAATTCACCTTGTCCTGGCTAACCATCACCCGCTCCAGATGCCCCGCATCGATCATCTGCTTCACATTGCGCATCCGGCTCTCGTCCGTATTGAAAATCTCCAGCCCAAATCTGTCGAACCCTACATAAGCCCCCCGCGCCGCTAGCGAAGCCTGATACGGATGATCGTCCCGCCCGTCGCAATGCCCCACCAGCAGCCGATGTGCCGCCACCCCGCACCCTGTCACGATATCGATCTGCTCGTGCCCGCAGCTGCAATTTTCCGTATGCGAAATCAGCGGCACACCCGTCGCCTTCGCCGCATTCGTCGCGGCCGTCAGCATCCGCCGCTCGTATTCGCTCACCTGCCCATCGCCGGTGGCGATCTTCACCGCCCCGGCCCGTATCCCGCTCGCCCCGATCCCGTCCTCGATCTCCCGGATGAAGATCTCCTCGATCGCCCCCGTCTCCAGATGGCGAAACGTATACGGAATGCCAAATGCCTCGGTATAAACACCGGTGGTGCAGATCAGCGTCACTCCGCTGCGCTGGCTCACCTCGGCACAGAACTCCACATCCCGCCCCAGATCGCTGGGGCACGGATCCACGACGGTGCGCACGCCATAGTCATGCAGACGCGCAAATGCTTCTACCGTCTGCAACAGCGCATCCGCGCGCCGGAACGGCGGCAGCCGCGTATCCATGAACCAGCCGGGATACCCCGCCAGAACATGCTCGTGGATCAGCGTACGTCCCAGCTCCTGCTCGCTGATCGTGCCGCCAAGCGTGTTGATGCGCATGTGTCCACACCCCTTTTCTTGGCCGCAGGAAGGTGCGGCCATGCATAAGGGCGGAAAGATGTCGAGCAAGGCAAGGCCTTCTTTTTTGTAAAAAAGAAGCAAAAAACTTTTGTCCGGCTGTCGCGCACTGCCTTTCTTAGGCCGACCTCACCCCGCTCAGGAACGCCTGCACCTCCCGGTCCAGTTGCGCCACATGAACAGACACATCCTCCGCCGCTTTCTGCACCGCCTGCGATGCGCCTCCGGTGCTATCGGCCGCGCTCACCAGTTCGCCCATGTCGTTGGCCACCCGCGTCGTCCCCTGCGAGGCGCCCTGCACGCTTCTGGCAATCTCCGCCGTCGCCTGCCCCTGCTGCTCCACGGCAATCGCGATCGTGCTCGCCACCTCGCTGATCCCGCCGATCCGCGCGCATATCTTGGCGATCGCCTCCACCACCCCGGCCGTCGCCTGCTGCACATGCCCGATATGCCGGCTGATCTCCTCGGTCGCCCGCTGCGTCTGCCCGGCCAGCGACTTCACCTCGCTCGCCACAACGGCAAAGCCGCGCCCCGCCTCTCCCGCCCGTGCCGCCTCGATCGTCGCGTTCAAAGCCAGCAAATTCGTCTGCCCAGCCACATCGGCGATCAGCCCCACCACCGTGCCGATCTGCCGCGCGCCTTCGGCCAAAGACTGCACCACCGCGTTGGTCCGCTCCGCTTCCGCCACCGTCGCTTGCGTCGTGCTCGTCGCGTGGCCCACCAGCCGGCTGATCTCCCCTACAGAGGCAGTCAGCTCCGTCGCCGCGGCCGCCACCGCCGCCACGTTATCGCCGGCCTCGGCCGCCAGGGCCGCCGCTGCCAGCGCATGCGTTCGGCCACCCACCGCCACTTCGCTCATCGCACATGCCGTGCTGGTCAAGGCCGCGGCACTGGCATTCAGCTCGCCGTTCACCACACCCACCCGGCTCTCGAAGCCCCGCGCCAAGGCCTCCAACCGCCGCGCGCGCTCCGCCCTCTGCCGGTCCAACGCACGCTCAGTCTCCCGCGCCTCGGCACTCGCCACCAGTGCATCCCGGAACACCTCCAGCGCCTTCGCCATCTGGCCGATCTCATCGCCCCGGTCGCGCGCCGGAATTTCCACCGTCAGATCATGCTCGGCGAGACGGCCCATGCTGGTGGTGATCGCCCGTATCGGCGCCGCCACGCTCCGCACCAACGCCACAGCACTCACCGCCCCCGCAACCAGCGCCGCTGCCAGAGCGCCCAGCACCACAGCCCGGCCGCGCCGATAATCAGTCTCCGCCCCTGCAGCCGCCTCAAAAGCCCGGTCGCGCTCGTAATCCTTCAGCACCTGCACCGTCTGCCGCCACGGCGGCAGCATCTGCTTCACCGTCTGCAAATACGCCGCCCGCGCCGCCAGCGGATCCTGCGCCTGCGCCAGCAAGGTCACCACATGGTCAGCCTGGTCGCTGAAATCCCCCCACGTCTCCAGCGCCGCCTGCAGCAGCTTCCTTTCCTGCTCGTCGCGCGGCTGCGCCAGCAGCGGCTTCAGTGCCCCATTAAGCAAATCGCCGTTCTTCTTCTGGGCGGCCGCCAACGCCGCACGCTGCGGCAAATCGCCTGGGTCCGTCAGTACATCCAGCAACAGCACCTCATAGTCGCGCCCGGCGGTCCAAACCTGCGCCACCACGTCCCGCCGGTCGAACACCACCGCCTCGATCTGCCGCACCCCAGACCGCAACCTGTCCAATAACACCAGGCTCGTCCCACCGCTCGCCGCCATGATCAGCAGCAGCCCGGCAAACGCGATAAGGATCTTTTCTCGAATTCTTAACCTGTCATGCAGTGCTTGGATCAAACCAAAAAGAACCATCGTGCCAATCCGCCAACGCCTCCGCCAGAGTGCCAGCAGAACGTAAACGAACCGTATGCGGCCCGCCTCCCCCACTCAACGCAAAGTCGCAAGAGCGGCCCCGTCCAGCCCACACGACAAAGGGACAAAAGTTTTTTGCTTCTTTTTTTCAAAAAAGAAGTCCTTGCCTTGCCTTACCTGGCCTTCACTTTGAAAGTGACAAAACTAACCGATGGAACTTCATTATGGCCGCGCCAAGGCGATCGTTGGAATGTCAGATCATAAACCGAACCAGGGGGGACGCCGCATGCGCAAGTCACGACAGAGCAGACGGCGTCAGCTGTGGCTGGGTGGCGCGGCCGTCCTGATTGGCGAGGCGGCCTGGGCGCAGGCGCCGGCGCCGGGGGACGCGCCCGGGAACGCAGTGGAGTCGATCGTGGTGACGGCGCAGAAGCGGCAGGAGCGGCTGCAGGACGTGCCGATCGCGATCGATGCGTTCAAGGGCAGCGATTTAAGGGCGGCGCAGGTGACGCAGCCGATCGATCTGGCGAGCCATGTGCCGAATCTGGTGGTGAAGAATGCGGTGGGGAACACGGCGCCGATCTTTTCGTTGCGCGGCATCAGCCTGAACGATTTCGCGACCAACGGCACGCAGCCGGTGGGCGTGTATGTCGATGACGTGTACATGGTGAACAACAGCCAGCTCGGGTTCCAGCTGATGGATATGGAGCGGGTGGAGGTGCTGAAGGGCCCGCAGGGGACGCTGTATGGGCGCAACACCACGGCCGGGGCGGTGAGCTTCATCACCAACAAGCCGACGCAGACTTTCGGCGCGGGTGTTTCGCTGACGGTTGGGGATTACGGACTGCTGTCGACGGATTCCTATGTGAATGGGCCGGTGACGAGCCAGGTTTCCGCACGGCTTTCGGTCAGCGGGGAGCGGCAGTTCGACGGGTATTTCCACAATGACCTGAGCGGACAGAATTGGGGGCAGACGCGGCGGGTGGCGGCGCGCGGGCAGGTTCTGTGGGATGGCGGGGATACGACCGTGCTGGTGAATTTGCATGGCGGCGTCGATCATTCGGACGATTGGTATTACAAATACATCGCGGACGCGTCTGGATTGCCACTGGGCCAGCAACTGGCGAAAATTGCAGCCTCCGGCGGGCGGGACATCTTCCATGGGCTGCATTCGATCTCGCCCTATATCGACAACCAGTATGATGGCGCGTCGCTGACGGTGCAGCATGATTTCGCGGGGTTCTCGCTGAAATCGATCAGTGCTGCGGAGCAGATGCTGTATGCGCGCACGGAAGATTATGGCAGCGTGCCGCCGCCGGACGGGCAGAACAAATATGCCGGGCATCTGGGGTCGCTCAGCGAGGAGCTGCGGCTGACATCGACGACACAGGGGTTCTGGAACTGGATCGTGGGCGGGTTTGCAGGCCACGACCGGTTGAACGAGAACGACATCTATAACGAGATATCGAACCCTATCTATCAGGGCTATGTGTTCAACGAGCGGTATACGCAGAACACGACGTCTCTGGCGGTGTTCACCAATAACGTGTTCCAGCTTCTGCCTGGCTTGCGGCTGACCCTGGGCGGCCGGTTCACGCATGAGGAGCGGCATTACCAGGGCGGCACGCTGGTGCGGCAGAGCGATCCGGCTTTGGCGTTCGACACCTGCCCCTGTGTAGTGGATACGAAGCTGACCTACAACGTGCCGACGGGAAAAGTCGGGCTGGATTACCGGCTTGGCAATGTCCTTTTCTACGGCAGCGTTTCGGATGGCTACAAGGCGGGCGGTGTCACGGGGTTTTACGTCACCGATACACGGGCCAAGGCGCCCTATCAGCCGGAATTCATCAACGCCTATGAGGTCGGT
>Ga0123336_10004858_pt1 | contig 10807 bp, 6 predicted proteins | sample SSSSmetaG_FD_96466 | JGI IMG/M metagenome (GOLD analysis project Ga0123336, IMG submission 96466) | Glacier valley bacterial and archeal communities from Borup Fiord, Nunavut, Canada, to study Microbial Dark Matter (Phase II) - ​SSSS metaG | ecosystem: Environmental > Aquatic > Freshwater > Ice... | reverse complement strand
GGTGTCGGAGGGGCTCCTCGAGCTGAGCGCGACCAGCGGTCTCGCCATCATGCTCGGGCAGACCGATCGCGCGGTCGTCACCAAGCTCTTTCCCACGATCAGCGCGCCGAGCTTCGACGCGTACATCGTGCCGCTCGCCGCGAAGGCGAGCGAGGTGCCGCCCACCGCGGTTGCGAATCCGATCATCTCGCTCGTCACGGTGCGGTCGAAGGGGGGCGCGCCGGTCACGCTGCTGCACTCCCTCGACGGCAAGGTCGAGGACCTCACGACGGGCTTCACCAAGATCCTGCCGGGTACGCTGGCGCAGCTGGTGGGCACGCCGGTGCCCGCGCGGCTCTTCGATCTCGCGGGGCCGAAGTCGACGTGCGGCGAGGTGCTCGTGCCGCTCGCCACCGACGCGGGGGCCCGCATTCTCGTGTACTCGCCGTGCGAGCGCGTCGGCGCCGGCAAGGTGCAGTGGTCGATCGACGATCCGAAGGAGCTCACCATCCCCGGCGAGACGCTCACCGGGATCTTCGCCGTGGACCTCGACGACGACGGGCACGTCGACGTCGTGATCGGCACGACGGCCTCCGGCACGAAGAAGATCCGCGTCGCGTACGGCAACGGCACGGGCTTCGACCTCCAGGACGCGCCCAGCGACATCGTCGACGTGCCGCTCGCGGCCGGGCTCCTCGACAGCGACAAGCGGATCGATCTCGTGATGCCCGGCGGCCTCTTGTTCTCGACGCGCGCGGCGGTGTTCCGCGACGCCGGCGCCGACGGCGGGGGCGGTGGGCCCACCCCGATCCCGCGCGCCCAGCTCACCTGGAACGCCGTGCCCGCGCCCACGAAGCGCTGGACCGTCGCGCAGATCGCCGACGTCAACCGCGACTCGCTGCCCGACGTCATCGCCGGCTCGAAGTACGAGCCCGACCTCGACGTCCTCGAGGGGACGGGCAGCATCCAGATGCCGCCGTTCACCATCCCCACCACCGGGTCGGTCACGAACCTGGTGGTAGGCGACTTCGACTTCGACCTCAACGGTGACATCGCGTTCGTGCAGGCTCGCCCCGCCTCCACCGAGCGCGAGGTCGCCATCGCGTACGGGCGCGCGCTCACCATGCCGCCCGAGACGCCCCGGCCGGCCGGCCGGCTCGACGGGATCCGGCAGGTGTTCGCGACCGCGTCGGGCGTCACCATCACGAGCGTGCAGCGGGGCCAGGAGGGTGAGCTGCCGACCTTCTCGCTGGCCGTGCTCCTCGCCTCGGGCGAGCGGCAGCCGGTCGCGCCTCTGCTCTACGACTTGGCGAAGGCGGCGCCGGCGCCCAACACGCGCCGCGAGCTGACGACGCGGGCGCTGGTGGCCTCGCCCGCCACCAGCCCCAGCGTCGATCTCATCGCGCTGGCGGGCACCGCCGACTACGCGAAGGGCAATGGCGCCCGCCGCGGCAACCCGACGTACGCGGTGTGGGCTGCGAAGGGGAGGGGCGCGCTCTCGTTCGACGCGCCGACCAGCATCGTGAGCCTCGATGGGCTCTCTGCCGTCGACCGCGCGACCGACCAGTTCCTCGTGCAGGTGGTGGCGGGCGATCTCGACGGCGATCGGCGCGCCGAGATCGTCGCGGTCTCGCCCGACGACACGGGCGCCGGCGCTGCGCTGCGCGTCATCCATCCGGGGCCCAACGTCGCGCTGCCGTCGCTCGTGCCGATCCCGGGCCGCACCGCGCCGGGCGGCATGCGCGCGCAGATCCTCGACGTGGATGGGGACGGGAGCGCGGACCTCGTCACCATCCTGCGCGACGTCGCCACCAAGGCCCTCGCGGTCAACGTGCTGTTCGGAGACGGGAAGGGGAGCCTGAGCCCGAGCCCCGTCGCGGTGACCCTGCCGGTCGCGGCCGGGACCTCGAGCGACGACTACGCGGCCCTCGGCTTCACGCAGATCACCACCGCGGGCGGCGTGGTCGGCGCCACGAGCGGCAGGCGGCGCGAGCTGGTGATCGTCACGCCGAAGCGCCTCTTCCGAGCCTTCGTGCATGTCGACCGCACCATCGAGGTGAGCGACGCGAGCGCGATCTTCGGCACCATCGGCTACGGGAGCGCGGTGGTGGCCGGCGATTTCGATGGCGACGGCGTCGAGGATCTCGCGCTCGCCGACCAGGGTTCAATCCGCATCGCGCGCCAGAAGGCAAGGCTCCCGTGACCCGTCTCACCCGCTGGTCCGCGGCCGTCGCCCTTGCGCTCACCGTCAGCAGCACCGCCTCGGCGAAGGAGCCGACGCCCGACGAGGTGGAGCGCGCGCGCACGTTCTTCAACGCCGGCGCGCAGGCCTACGCCGCGGGTCGTTACGGCGACGCCGCTCGCTCCTTCGACGAGGCGCAGACCCTCGCGCCGCGCCCGCAGCTGCTCTTCTCGCTCGCACAGGCCGAGCGAAAGGAGTTCTTCGCCAGCAACGACGCCTCGTACCTGCGCCGCGCCGTCGGGCACTACAAGGCGTACCTCGAGCAGGTCCCGAGCGGCGGTCGGCGCTCGGAGGCGACCGAGGCGAAGGCCGACCTCGAATCGCGACTTGCCCGGCTCGACCCGCAGCAGGCCGCGGCGGCGACCGCACCAGCGCCCGAGAAGCGGAAGGCGCGCGTCACCGTGTATTCTGCAACGGTCGGCGCGCACGCCTCGATCGACGGGGGGCCGGCGCAGGAGCTGCCCTATTTCGGCGATCTCGAGCCGGGCAAGCACACGGTGCGCGTCTTCGCCGACGGCTACTTCGACGGCGAGCGCGAGGTCTCCGGCGACCGCGCGATCGATCAGCCGGTCGATCTGCCCCTGAAGGAGATGCCTGCGCTCGTCACCGTGGCGCTCGAGCAGACCGCTGACATCCTGGTCGACGGCCGCATCGTCGCCGTCGCCCCCATCCGGCAGGCGTTCGAGGTGCCGCCCGGTCCGCACGTGATCAGCGTCGCCGCGAACGGCAAGAAGCCGTTCTCGCAGGAGGTGGTGCTCCCGCGCGGCAAGCCCTTCCGCTTCGAACCGCACCTGGAGACGAGCGGCCAGCGGGTCGTGAGCGGCGCGATGCTCGGCGTGGGCGTCGCAGGGCTCGTGACGAGCGGCGTCTTCGGTCTGCTCTCGCTCGGGCAGGAAGGGCGCGCGAAGGACATCCAGAGCGACCGCGAGGCGGGGAACATCTCGGCCGACCGCCTCGACGCGTACAACCGCGCCCTCGACCGGCGCGACGCCTTCCGCAACACGTCGCTGGTGATGGGCTCGGTCGGCGCGGTAATCGCGGCGGGCGGCGCGCTGCTCTATCTCTTCGATCATCCGACGGTCAGCCTCCTGCCGCCGCGGACCGTCGAGCCGACGCCCGCTCCTCGCCCGAGTCCGCCGGTCGACCTCAGCGCTTCGCCCCTCGTCGGGCCCGGCCTGTGGGGCGGCTCGGTGACGGCGACGTTCTGATCCGTGCTATCCAGCGGGCCATGTTCAAGAAGGTCCTCGTCTGCAATCGCGGCGAGATCGCCCGCCGCGTGATCCGTACCTGCAAGCGCCTCGGCATCGCGACGGTCGCGATCTACTCCGAGGCCGACGCCGAGGCGCCGCACGTGAAGGACGCCGACGAGGCGGTCCTTGTGGGCCCGGCGCCCGCGAAGGACTCGTACCTGAACGTCGACGCGATCATGGCGGCGCTGAGGAAGACCGGCGCCGACGCCGTGCATCCCGGCTACGGTTTTCTCAGCGAGAAGTCGGGCTTCGCGCGCGCCGTCGCCGAGGCCGGCGTCACGTTCATCGGGCCCACGCCCGACATGCTCGACGCGTTCGGCGACAAGATCAAGGCGCGCCACGTCGCGCTCTCCGCGGGGACGAGCCCGGTGCCGGGGACGGACGAGCCGATCGCCATCGACACCGCCGAGGGCATCGCGCACGCGAAGACGGTCGCAGCGAGCGTCGGCTATCCCGTCGTCGTGAAGGCGGTTGGCGGCGGCGGCGGCATCGGCATGCAGGTGGTGCAGGACGAGGCCGGGATCGAGCGCGCGCTCAAGTCGTGCTCGGATCGTGGCAAGGCGAGCTTCTCTGACGCGCGCGTGTACCTCGAGCGCTACGTCGCGCAGCCGCGGCACATCGAGGTGCAGGTCTTCTGCGATACGCACGGTCAGGCGTTCGCGATCGGCGAGCGCGAGTGCAGCGTGCAGCGGCGCCACCAGAAGATCGTCGAAGAGTCGCCTTCGCCCGCGGCGTTCTTCGCGGGCCCCGCGGGCGAGGAGCGGCGGAGCGCGTTGCACGCGGCGGCGCTGCGCGTGGTGCAGAAGGTCGGCTACGTCGGCGCCGGGACGTGCGAGTTCATCGCCGACGACGGCGGCAATCTCTTCTTCCTCGAGGTCAACGCGCGCCTCCAGGTCGAGCACCCGGTGACCGAGATGGTCACCGGCCTCGATCTCGTCGAGCTCCAGCTACGCGTGGCGAACGGCGAGAAGCTGCCCGACCTCTCCACGGTTCCGCGCCGCGGTCACGCGATCGAGGCGCGGATCTACGCCGAGGACCCGAGCAAGGGGTTCATCCCGAAGCCGGGCCCGATCGACGAGCTCACCTGGGCTGGCGGCGCAGGCGACGTGCAGTCGCAGACGCTGCGCATCGAGTCGGGGGTGAGCGCGGGCTCGAAGATCACGCCGTTCTACGACCCGATGATCGCGAAGGTCGTGGCGTGGGGCGAGACGCGCGGTGAGGCGATCGCCACGCTCGATGCCGCGCTCGCGGGCACCGTGATCGCCCCGGCGGTCACGAACCTCTCGTTCCTGCGTAAGCTGCTGGCGAGCGACGAGTTCCGCGCGGGAAAGTACGACACTAAGCTCGCCGAGGTGCTGGCCAAGCGCGCGTGAAGGGGCGCTCGCCCTTACTCTGTAAAGGGCGTTGGCCTTGCTCGACTCCCGTCTCGGGGCTATGAAACGGCCTCGCGCGCCTGCAGGTGTGCGGAGGGAGTCTTGGCTGACTGGTACGTGTATCAGCATGACGGAGATCCGTTGGGACCGTGGCCCACGGATGCAGTCGTGGAGGCGATGCTTGCAGGCAAGCTCGCGCCGGATGTCCTGGTCGCCGCTCCCGGCGGAGCGAAGTGGCTGCGCGCGATCGACGTGCCGGTGATCGCGCGGCTCGTGGACGGGATCCCTACGAAGCCGCGGCGGCATGAGTCGGGACTGCGGCTCGTTCCCGGCGAGCTCCGCGGCGTCGACGAGCCGGCGACCACGCGCAAGGGCCTGCCGGTCTCGAGCCGGAGCCTCCACGACACCGCGGAGATGACGGCGCGCCCAGCGATGTCGTTCGAGCTGGAGGACGAGGAGGACGAGGAGGCGACGCGCGTGGCGCTCCCGGCCTCGCGCTCGTCGAGCGACCCGAGCCCGCTGCCGCCTTCGTCGACCCCGCTCCCCCCGACGCGCGACGCCGCGAGCGCCAGCGACCCCGAGCTCCGCCACCGCCGTAACGCTTAGTCCCGATCGAACGGCTGCACGGAGTGGTCGACGAGGTTCGGGATGGCCTTCAGGACCGGCTCCAGGATCTCGCTCGCCGTGCCCACCACCACCACCACCAGGTTGTCCGCCGACAGGCGTGACTGCACCGCGGCGTTCGCGCTCTCGAGCGTCACCGCGCGCACGTGGTCGAGATATCCCGTGTGGTAGTCGGCTGGAAGATCGAGCAGCTCGACCTCGAGGGCCTGCCCCAGCCGCTTCGGCGCCGTGTCGATCTCGAACGCATGCGAGCGGATCAGATAGTTCTTGATGAACGCCAGCTCGCGCGGCGTGATGCCGTCCTTCGTGAAGTCCTCGAGGAGCTTCAGCTCCAGCGCGACGCACGGCGCGCAGTCCGCGGCCGCCGGGAAAGCGCCCATCGTGAACGCGTGGCGCTTTCGCTCGATCGAGAGCCGCGCGCTCGTCCCGTACGACCAGCCGCGCTTGCTGCGGATCTCGCGCATCATGCGCGACGTGAACGTTCCGCCGAACACCGCGGTGGCGGCCACGAGCGGATGATGGTCGGGATCGCGCGGATGCGTGCCGAGCCCGCCGATCAGGATCTGCGTCTGCGTGCGCTCCGGCTTGTCGACGAAGTACAGGTGGCGTCCGACGGGCGACTTGGGGTCGGTCAGCACGGTGGGGACCTGCGGACCTTCGGGCACCGCGCGCACCAGCACCGAGCCGAGCGTCCTGGCCTCCTCCTCGGTGATCGCGCCGGCAAAGCCGAGGACCATGTCGGACTGCACGAAGCGCTTCGTGTACGTCGCGACCACCTCGTCACGCGTGATGGTCTCGACGCTCGCCGGCCGCCCGGCCGCGGTGCGCGCGTACGGATGATCCGCGAAGAGCGCGCGGCGGAACGCGAGGCCCGCGAGCGCGCGGTCGTTGTCACGGGTCTCGAGCAGCTCGGCGACGGTCTCGCGCTTGAGGCGCGCCAGCTCCTCGCCGTCGAACGTGGGCGTGCCGAGGATGCGCGCGAGCAGCTCGATGAAGGGCTGGAGGTTGCGGCGGATGACCTGACCGTGGAGGCTGATGGTCGAGGGCCCGACGTCGAAGCCGAACTCGCCGCCGAGGCGGTCGGCCGCGCTCTCGATCTCCGGCGAGGTCATGCCCTTGGAGCCGCGGCGCATCATGCGCGCCGTGATGCGCGAGAGGCCGTCCTTGCCGTCGGCGTCGGCGAGCGCGCCGCTGCGCAGCGAGAGCGAGAGCGAGACCAGCGGGAGCACCGTGGAGCTCTCGACGAAGCCGACCGCGCCGCCCGGCAACGCGAAGCGCGTGCTCGTCGCGCCGTGGCCGGTCGCCGCCCGCTTCACCTTCTTGCCAGGGTCCTTCGCCACGTCGTTCGTCGAGTCTGCGATCGTCATTCGGCGGCCTTCGCTTCGCCCTCGGTGGGCTGCTCGCCCGCCTCCGGCAACACGTGGATGATGGTGCGTGCGTCGAGGGTGAGATAGCGGCGCGCCGCGGTGCGGATCTCACCGGAGGTGACGCGCCGGTAGGCCTCGAGGCGGCGGAACGCGGCGGCGGGATCGCCGAGGACCGTGTCGTTGAAGCCGATCTGCTCGGCCTTGCCGCTGGCGGTCTCGAGGGACTGCACGAGCCCGAGCTCGAGCCGCGCCTTGGCGCGAACGAGCTCCTCGTCGGTCACGACCTCGTCGCGCACGCGGGTGAGCTCGGCGTCGACGCGCGCCAGGACGTCGGCGCGGGTCACGCCGGGGCGGGCCGTGAAGTACATCTCGTACAGCCCCGGGTCGCGGAAGGTCGAGACCCAGCCGCGCAGCTCGGTGCAGGCCTCACGCTTCGTCACGAGCTCCTGGTAGAGGCGCGAGGCGCGCCCGCCGAACAGCACCTCGTTGAGGATGGAGAGCGCCGGATGGTCGGCGTCTCCGAGCGCGGGGCCGTGGTAGCCGACGAGGAGCTTCTCGCTCGCGGTCGGCTTCTTGAGGATCACCTCGCGCACGTCGAGCTGGGCCGGCTCGGGCGTGGTGTCTTCCTCGGGGATGACGGAGGAGGGGATGGCGGCGTACGCATCCCGGATCTTCTCGAGGACGTCCTGCTCGCGCACGTCGCCGGCGATCACGATCGTGGCGTTGTTGGGCGCGTAGTACGTCTTGTAGAAAGCGACGCAGTCCTCGGTGTCGAAGCCCTCGATGTCCGCCATCCAGCCGATGGTCGGCCAGTGATAGGGGTGCTTGGTGAAGGCGGTCTTGTAGAGGATCTCGTTCGCGGTGCCCTCGACGTCGTCGTCGACGCGCATCCGGCGCTCGTTGGCGACGACCTCCTTCTCGCTCACGATCTGCGGCTCGCGCAGGACGAGCTTCGCCATGCGATTGCTCTCGAGCTTCACGGCGAGGCCGAAGCGATCCTTGGGCAGCGACTCGTAGTAGTAGGTCCAGTCGAGCCACGTGCCGGCGTTCGACTCGGCGCCGTTCTCCTCGAGCTTGCGATCGAACTCTCCCGCCTTGAGGCCTTCGCTCTCGTTGAACATGAGGTGCTCGAAGAGGTGCGCGAGGCCGGTCTTCCCGGGCTTCTCGTGGCGTGAGCCCACGCGGAACCAGGTGAAGTAGCTCATGACCGGAGCGCTGCGATCGACGAGCACCAGCAGGCGCAGCCCGTTGCCGAGGCGGAAGCGATGCACGTGCGGGATCTCACCGCCGAGCGACGCAGTCCCGAGGTCGACGAAGGGCACCGATCCCTCGTAGGTCCAGCGCGCGGCGTCAGTCGTGGCCTTCTCGTTCACGCGCGCGGCGAGTGCAGCGATCTTCTGCGACATGGACCGTGACTTTCAGACCGCTTTCACGGTGCTGTCAAGCACGGCCGGCTCACCACTCGTGCATGTCGAGGACGCTGAAGCCCCCGTTGCGCCAGATCCACGCGTTCGCGCCGGTCAGCGCGATGATCCCGACGTCACGTGCGGCAGCCTCGCTCGCCGGGCTACCCTTTGCGTCGAGCTGGCCGACGCGAATGAGGCGCACCGGATCGCGTCCGCCGGGTACGGCGTGAAACACCGGATCGCCGCTGCCGGCGCTCACGACGCCGCCGTTGCTCGCGAGAAGGACGCCGCCGTCGTAGGCGCGCGTCGAGTAGAAGGGCCGCTGCGTACCGGCCTCGGTGAGGAAAGCCTGGTGGCGCGTCGGCAGGTTGAGCGGGCGGGGCTTGCCCTGGTCGACCTTCCACACGAGTCCCTCGCGATCGAGCACGAACGAGATCCCGCGCCAGACGTCGAGGTCGGCGAGCGTCGACTCGATGACCTGGTCCTCGGTGATCGGCTGCCACTGCGCGGAGTCGAAGCGCGCGACCGCGCCCATGCGATCGCCGCAGACGAGCATCGAGACGCGGAGGCCGTTCGCGACCAGCGACACCACGGACTCGCTGTCGTCGAGCATCGCGTCGGGCTCGAAGGGCACGAACGAGCTGCCGTCGAACTCGAGCAGCGCGCCGGCGCCCCACACGAGGACGCGTTCTCCGCCGCCGCCGATGCCGTACCACCACGGCCGGCCATGCGTGGGGCGCTGGAGCGGGAAGCTCTGCCCGCGGCCACCCGCGAAGCGCACCGCGTGCGTCGTGGTGAGGCCCCACATCGTGCCGTCGCGGGCGACGTAGAGATCGTTCAGCGGCTCGTCGACGTTGTGCGTGGTCGCGACCACGTTGTCGACGATGTGGAGGACGAGGCTCGACGCGTTCTCGCTCGTGGAGGCAGTGCGGCCCAGCAGGTAGAAATCCGTGGCCGACTCGCCGCTCGCCGCGCGGAAGACGTAGCGCGTCGCGGAGAGCAGCGGCACGTGCATCACGCCGCGCTGCACGAGCGGCGCCTCGCGCGAGGCCCGGCGGAGATCGCGGACGTTGTCGGCGTGGCTGGGCACGGTGACGACGTCGCTGAAGAAGTTCTCGTCGCGGAAGTGGCGCAGCCAGCGGAACACGTCCTCGGCCTCGAAGACGTAGATGCCGGTGCGCAGCGAGAGGGCGAGCGTGAACTCGTCGACGTTGAGCGTGAGCGACGCCTTGCCGCTCGAGTCGAAGAGGCGGTCGACGTCGGCGCGGATGGTGTACGCGAGCTCGGTGCCGATCAGCTCGACGACCGCCTCGATGTCGCCGGTCTCGAGGCGACCGACGACCGGGTACTCGAAGCGGAAGCCGAGCTCGTAGAGCAGGCGCTTGAGGCGCTGCGGCATCTTGGCCGCGCTCTCCACCGACTCCTCGCGCGCGTCGGCGATCAGGTCGAGCCATTCGCCGAAGTGCGCGGCGACGGGGTTCGCCGTGCCGTCCTCCCACTCGACGATGGGCAGCTCACCCTGATGGCGGAGGGAGGTGACGAGGCGCTTGCCGCCGCCCGTGTCGAAGCAGATGAAGCGATCGGAGGAGCGGCAGAACGGGGCGTAGCGCTTCGCCTCCTCGCCGCCGAAATCGCTGATCTTCTTCGCCTCTTCGGCCATCTGCTGCGAATGCAGGAAGACCTCGGGATCACCGATCTTGCTCGAGACGCGCATCGCGGCGACGTAGCTGGGCGGGAGCTCGGTGCCGAGCTGGTGGGCCTGCGCGGCGAGCTCCTTCATGCTGAGCGGATCCCCGAGGCGATCCTGGTAGCCCGACTTCACGAGCACCGTCCGGATCCGCTCCAGGGCGGCGAGCGCGACGCGGGTCGGATCGACGTTGCTGCGCGGCTTGATGCTGCGCGTGACCCGCTTTTTGAGTGGCGTCTTCCTCACGACCAAGGCCCGAGCTCCCGGCAAGCAGGCTATCCCAGGTCGAGGCCACCGGGCGAGTCAGTGACTGTCGGCAGGCTCGGAACACGCGGGGGGACCGATCCGCGTCCAGTCATGAACGACGCGCGGTCCGTGGCCAGTCTGGGCGCATCCGCGCCAGGTGCGCGCGAATCAGGGCAGATCGTGCCCGGCGCGCGCGCGTCCGCGCTGCGCATGGGTCTTGCCAGGACCGGATTCCGTGAACCCCTCCGTCCTTCGCCGTCTTCTCCTCGCGTTCGGCGTCACGAGTGTTGCGATCGGCGTCGCATGCTCTGGCACCGACCCCGATCCCGCCTCCTCCTCGAGCGGTAGCCCGAGCGCCGAGGCGGGCGCCGATACCGCCGCGCCCGGCCTGCCTCCCAGCGAGGCCGGCGCCGACGCTTCGGCCGCGCATCCGGTCACGTTCACGTACCGGCCGTCATGGAGGGGCGTGAAGTCGATCGAGGTGATCGGCGCGTTCGGTCAAGGCGCCGGCACCGACTGGAAGATGCCGTTCATCACGCTGGCGGACGACGGGACCGGGACCTTCGTGGGCAAGACCTCGCTCGCCTCGGGGCACTACCTCTATCTCTTCCGCGTCACCGGCGAGCGAGGTCT
>Ga0123336_10004857_pt1 | contig 10808 bp, 6 predicted proteins | sample SSSSmetaG_FD_96466 | JGI IMG/M metagenome (GOLD analysis project Ga0123336, IMG submission 96466) | Glacier valley bacterial and archeal communities from Borup Fiord, Nunavut, Canada, to study Microbial Dark Matter (Phase II) - ​SSSS metaG | ecosystem: Environmental > Aquatic > Freshwater > Ice... | reverse complement strand
GCACACACGATGCGTAACGCCTGGACCACCCTCATCTCCACCCGTATCGCCATCAAGGATGGCCCCTATGGCACGCAGGTGCAGGAGCTGGCGCTGGAGGAGGCCGATTATCGTGGCAACCTGCAGACCAACCACGATCAAAAGGGCAACAACGATATTCTGAACCTCACCCGCCCCGCCGACATTGCGGGCATCTGCGACAAGTATATTGCAGCGGGCGCGGACCTGCTCGCCACCAATACCTTCAACGCCAACGCCATCAGCCAGGCCGATTATGGCTGCGAGGCACTCGTCGCCGATATCAACCGCGCCGCCGCGCGCATCATCCGGGACTGCTGCGACCGCGCCACCGCCGCCGACGGCAAGCCGCGCTTCGTCGGCGGCGCGGTCGGCCCGACAAACAAGACGCTCTCGCTATCGCCGCGCGTTTCCGATCCGGGCTTCCGCGAGGTGGATTTCGACCAGATGAAAGCCGTCTACCGCGAGCAGATCGATGCGCTCGTCGAAGGCGGCGCGGACTGCATCCTGATCGAGACCGTGTTCGATACGCTGAACGCCAAGGCGGCGATCGTCGCGGCCGCCGAAGCCGGTGACGCGCTTGGCCGCGAAGTGCCCGTCATGCTCTCGATGACGATCACCGACATGGCGGGCCGCAATCTCAGTGGCCAGACGGTCGAAGCCTTCTGGGCGAGCGTTGCCCACGCGCGCCCGCTCGCGGTGGGGCTCAACTGTTCGTTCGGCGCGACCGAGCTCAGGCCCTATGTGGAAACGCTCGCGGGGATCGTGGACGTGCCGCTGATGATCTACCCCAATGCGGGCCTGCCCAACGATCTGGGCGCCTACGACGAGGCCCCGGATGCAACCGCCGCGCTGATCGGGGACTGGGCGCGTCGCGGCCTCATCAACGCGATCGGCGGCTGCTGCGGCACGACGCCCGCACACATCGCGGCGATGGCGGGCGTTTGCGCGGGCCTGCCGCCGCGCGCGCTGCCGCACCCCGCCCCCGCGCTGGTGCTCGCGGGCATGGAGGCTTTCAATCTTGCAGCGTAATTCGGCGGCGGCGCGCGCGCTCCCTGTCCCTGACGCCCCCGACGGCGAGCTTCTACCCTCTCCCGCAGGGAGAGGGACAGCGCCGGAGGCGCAGGGTGAGGGAGGGGCCCCCCGCCCCGTCGCCCAGTTCGTCAACATCGGCGAGCGCACCAACGTCACCGGCTCGGCCAAGTTCAAGAAGCTGATCATGGCGGGCGATTACACCGCCGCGCTCGAAGTCGCGCGCGAACAGGTCGCCAGCGGCGCACAGATCGTCGACGTCAACATGGACGAAGGGCTGCTCGATTCCGAAGAGGCGATGGTCACCTTCCTCAAGCTGATCGCCGCTGAACCCGATATCGCGCGCGTGCCGATCATGATCGATTCGTCCAAATGGAGCGTGATCGAAGCCGGGCTGAAGTGCGTCTCCGGCAAGGCGATCGTCAATTCGATCAGCATGAAGGAGGGCGAGGCCGCCTTCCTCGCGCAGGCCCGCCTCGTCCGTCGCTACGGCGCCGCCGCCGTGGTGATGGCCTTCGACGAACAGGGCCAGGCCGACACCGCCGCGCGCAAGCTCCAGATTTGCGCGCGCGCCTACGATCTGCTCGTCGCCGACGGTTTCCCCGCGACCGACATCATCTTCGATCCCAACATCTTCGCCGTCGCCACCGGCATCGAGGAGCACGAACGCTACGGCCTCGATTTCCTCGAAGCGATCACGCTCATCCGCGCGCGCTGCCCGGGCGTGAACATTTCGGGCGGCGTCTCCAACCTCTCGTTCAGCTTCCGCGGCAACGAGCCCGTGCGCCGCGCGATGCACAGCGTCTTCCTCTACCACGCGGTCCGCGCGGGCATGCTGATGGGCATCGTCAACGCGGGGCAACTGGACGTCTACGACGCGATCGACCCCGAACTGCGCGATGCGTGCGAAGATGTGATCCTCGCCAAGGGCGGCGGCGCGACCGAGCGGCTGATCGCGCTCGCCGAACGCTACCGCGGCACCGATGCGGTCGCCGAAAAAGCCGCCGAGGAATGGCGCGGCTGGCCGGTCGGCAAGCGCCTCGAATATGCGCTGGTCAAGGGGCTGGACGCGTTCGTGGTGGACGATGTCGAGGAAGCGCGCCTCACCGCCACCCGCCCCATCGACGTGATCGAAGGCCCCTTGATGGACGGCATGAACATCGTCGGCGACCTGTTCGGCGCCGGCAAGATGTTCCTGCCCCAGGTGGTCAAGTCGGCGCGCGTGATGAAGAAGGGCGTCGCGCACCTGCTGCCGTTCATCGAAGCGGAGAAGTCCGAAGGCGCGCGCACCAAGGGCCGCATCGTCATGGCGACCGTGAAGGGCGACGTGCACGATATCGGCAAGAACATCGTCGGCGTCGTGCTCGCGTGCAACAATTTCGAAGTGATCGATCTGGGCGTCATGACGCCGTGGCAGGAAATCCTGCGCGTCGCACGCGAGAAGGGCGCGGACATGATCGGTCTCTCGGGCCTCATAACCCCCAGCCTCGACGAGATGGTCACCGTGGCGGCCGAGATGGAGCGCGCAGGGATGACCACGCCCCTCCTCATCGGCGGGGCCACCACGTCCAAGGTTCACACCGCGCTGCGCATCGCGCCCGCCTATAGCGGCCCCACGCTCCACGTCCTCGACGCGAGCCGCGCGGTCGGTGTCGCAACCGCGCTGGTCTCCGATGGCGGCCGCGACGCGCTCGTCGCCGATACCGCCGCCGAATACGAGGCCGTGCGTGTCGCCCGCGGCGATGTCGGCAGGACCAAACTCGCCACGCTGGCCGAGGCGCGCGCCAACCCGATCCGCCTCAATTACGCCCCCGTCGCCCCGCGCCGCCCCGGTGTAACCGTGATCCGCGACTGGGACCTCGCCGATCTGGTCGAATACATCGACTGGAAGCCCTTTTTCCAGGCATGGGAACTCGCGGGAAACTACCCCGCGATCCTGACCGACCCGGTCGTGGGCGAATCCGCCACCGCGCTGTTCGCCGACGCGCAGGCGATGCTGGCGCGCATCGTCGGCGAAAAATGGCTGCGCGCGCACGCGGTGATCGGCCTGTGGCCCGCACGCCGCGACGGGGACGACGTGATCGTGGAGGCGGACGCGCAGGACCACCGCATCCCCTTCCTGCGCCAGCAGATCGTCAAGCGCGCGCCGCGCGCCAACCAGTGCCTCGCCGATTATATCGCGCCCGAAGGCGATTGGCTCGGCGGCTTCGCGGTCACCGCGGGCGAAGGGATCGAACCCCACCTCGCGCGCTTCCAGGCCGCGCACGACGATTACAGCGATATCCTGCTCAAGGCGCTCGCGGACCGGCTCGCGGAGGCCGCCGCCGAAGCGGCACACGCGCTCGTCCGCCGCGAACTCTGGGGCTATGCGAACGAAGACAATCTCAGCCCCGAAGACCTGATACGCGAGCGCTACCAGGGCATCCGCCCCGCGCCCGGCTACCCCGCCTGCCCCGATCACAGCGTCAAGCCGCTGCTCTTCGATCTGCTCGGCGCTCCGCAAGCGACCGGCATCGTGCTCACCGAAAGCTTCGCCATGCTCCCCACCGCGAGCGTCAGCGGCTTCTACTTCGCGCACCCGGAAGCCGAATATTTCGGCGTCGCGCGCATCGGCGCGGACCAGGTGGCGGATTACGCCGCGCGGCGCGGCGTCAGCGTGGCGCAGGCGGAGACATGGCTGCGGCCCAGTCTCGAAGGGTAATCCGGGGACAGGTCACCTGTTCGCCCGAAGATCGCTGCGGGTAGGGTCATGGTGCAGGGCGAACAGGTGAGCTGTCCCCGGATTACCCGCCCCCGCCCGGCTATAGTCTGGTTGACCCATGTTGAAACGAAGATCGTCATCCCGGGCTTGACCCGGGACCCTCCTTCTTGTCCGTTCAACACGGGCCGAACCCGGAAGGTGGGTCCCGGCTCAGGGCCGCGATGACGATCCGTGTGTTACAACCGGGATGGACCGAACTTCAGCTGCGTTCGAGCAGGAAACTGTCCTGACGGATATCGTTCAGTGCCAGCGCCACTCGCCGCGCGAAGCTGATCTTGTCGCGCCGATCGGACACGTGCCCGATTACCCGCCATCCTGCCGCATCGAACATCCGGCGCCAATCGGCCGCGTCGCGGAAGCGCACCCCCACGCCGAACGTGTTCGCGCGCAGGGATGGTACAACTCGCGCCACCGCCGCCGCCAGTCTGGACAGCAGACCGGACGAGGTTACCCGGAAGATCGCCGCCGCGCTCAGCGAGGGCACCAGCAGACCCTCGTAGATATATTCGTTGACGAACACGCGGCGTGGCCCCCCGGGCCGGGCGAGGTTGGCGAGTGCGGCAACCTGAAGCGCGCGGGTCGCGTCGAACCCGGGTGTGACGAGATGATGGAGGATCATGTTGAAGGTCGCCACCTCGGCACCATCGGCAGCGCGCGTGGTGATCGCGTCCCCGGTGGTCGCGGGCACGCCCTGATCGGCGCAACGGCGCACGCTTTCGGGATCGCTGTCGATCACTTCGACGCGGGCACCGGTTTCGCGCGCGAGTGCTGAGGCGAAATGACCGATACCCCCACCGAGATCGACGACGCGCGCGCCGGGCACGAGCGGCCCCACGAGCGCGCGGAACTCGGCAACCTGATCCTTCACGAACTCGTCGTGATAAAACTCGGTCAATTGCAAGGGGTCGAGACGGAGTTGGGTGGCGTCGGTCACGACAGCCTCCGTTTTCAGGATCCGCTCAAGCGGGCTGTCTGCTCAAATCTCCACCTGGCTTCCCAGTTCCACCACCCGGTTGCTGGGTAGCTTGAAGAAGCTCATCGCGGTTTCGGCATTTTGGAGCATCCACGCGAAAATCTTTTCGCGCCACAGCGCCATGCCCGGGCGATCGCTCGCGAGCAACGTCTGGCGCGCGAGGAAGAAGCTGGTGTCCATCATGCGGAACGTCGGCCCGCACTTCTCCACCATGTTGAGCGCGGCGGGCACGTCGGGCTCCTGCATGAAGCCATAGCGCACGAGGATGCGGAAGAAATTGTCGCCCAGATCGGCGCATTCCACCCGATTTTCGGCATCCACCATCGGCACTTCCTCGATCAGCACCGTCAGGATCACCACGCGCTCGTGCAGGACCTTGTTGTGTTTGAGGTTGTGCAACAGCGCGTGTGGCACCCCTTCGGGGGACGAGGTCATGAACACCGCCGTCCCGCTCACGCGCTGCGCACTGCCGCGCGCCGAGCGGATGAACACCTCGATCGGCATCGCCCCTTCGCGCAGCCGTGCGATCACCAGTTCGCGGCCCTTGGACCAAGTGGTGAGTAGCACGAAGACCACCAGACCGATCGTCAGCGGGAACCACCCTCCGTCGAAGATCTTGGTCAGGTTCGAAGCGAAATATGCGCCATCCACAATGAAGAACAGACCGAGCATCGGCACTGCATAGAGCTTGTTCCACTTCCACACGCCCAGCACGAGCACCGAGAGCATGCACGTTGTGATGAACATCGTACCCGTCACCGCGATCCCGTAGGCCGACGCCAGATTGTCCGAACTGCGGAAACCCACCACCAGCAGCAGCACGAAGATCATCAATATCCAGTTGACCAGCGGCACATAGATTTGCCCGTAGGCGAGCGCGGAGGTGTGCATGATCCGGATGCGCGGCAGGAAGCCCAGTTGCGCAGCCTGCTGGGTTACCGAAAAAGCGCCCGAGATCACTGCCTGGCTCGCAATTACCGTCGCCATCGTCGAAAGGATTACCAGCGGGAGGCGCAGCGCCTCGGGGCACATCAGGAAGAAGGGGTTCTCGATCGTCGCAGGCGCAACGATAAGCAGCGCACCCTGGCCCATGTAGTTGAGCATCAGGCACGGCAGCACCAGTACCAGCCACGACATCGCGATCGGTTTCCGGCCGAAATGGCCCATATCGGCATACAGCGCTTCCGCCCCGGTAATCGCGAGCACGACCGAGCCGAGCGCGAGGAAGGCGAGCAGCGGATCGCGCGCGAAGAAGCCGACGGCATGCGTAGGGCTGAGCGCCCACAGAACTTCGGGCGCACGCAAGATATTCACCACGCCGAGCACCGCGATCACTGCGAAATAGATCAGCATCACCGGGCCGAACAGCGCGCCCACCTTGGCAGTGCCGCGCGACTGGATGAAGAACAGGCCGACGATGATCGCGAGGCTGAGCGGGATGACATAGGGCGTCATCCCCGCCTCGACCACCTTCAGCCCCTCGACTGCCGAGAGCACCGAAATCGCCGGCGTGATCATCGAATCGCCATAGAATAGCGCGGTCGCCAGTACCCCCAAGATCGCCAGCCCCGCCACGCGGTGCCCCTTGGGGAGCGAACGCGAGAGCAGCGCCAGTAACGCCAGCGATCCCCCCTCCCCGCGATTGTCTGCCCTCAGCGCAATCACGACGTATTTCAGCGTCACCACGATGATCATCGACCAGAAGAACAGGCTGATCACGCCCTCGATATGGAACGCGTCGATCGGTAACTTGTGCGGCCCGGCAAGACTCGTTTTCAGCGCGTAGAGCGGGCTGGTGCCGATATCGCCGAACACCACGCCCACCGCGCCTACCGCGAGCTTGGCGACTCCCTCGCGCGGCATGTGCGTCTGCGCGCCCTTGGCGTCGGGCACCAGCGTCGTCGCCGGGCTATCATGTCTCACGCCCACGCGCAGCCTCGCGCCGGGATGGGGTGGAGCAACGCGGAAAGCGGCATTATGGGAGGACTTCGCCCTGGCTGCCCCCGGATTCGGGAGCGGCGGCGGCGCTAACACAGGCCCCCGGCGCGAGCAAATGCCCCGGAGCCGCACAGGAGATTACCCATGCGCGTCGGCGTTCCCAAGGAAATCAAAATCCACGAATACCGCGTAGGCCTAACCCCCGACTCGGTCGCCGAACTGGTCCACCACGGCCACGAAGTGCTCGTCGAAACGCAAGCCGGCAGCGGCATCGATTTCGAGGATGCCGATTATGTGGGCGCGGGTGCGCGGATCGTCGGAGCCGCCGCCGAGGTGTTCGAGAGCGCGGACATGATCGTCAAGGTCAAGGAGCCGCAACCCGCCGAGTGCGCGCTGCTGCGCCAAGGGCAGGTGCTGTTCACCTATCTGCATTTGGCGGCGGACAAGCCGCAGGCGGATGCGCTCCAGCGCTCGGGCGCGACGTGCATCGCCTATGAAACCGTGACCGACGCGCGCGGCGGGTTGCCCCTGCTGCGGCCGATGTCCGAAGTGGCGGGACGGATGAGCGTACAGGTGGCGGCGCATTGGCTTGAAAAAGGGCAGGGCGGGCGCGGGGTGCTGCTGGGCGGCGTGCCGGGTGTCGCGCCCGCGCGCGTGGCGATCCTGGGTGGCGGCGTGAGCGGCCTGAATGCGGCGCAGATGGCGGTGGGGCTGCGCGCGGACGTGACTGTTTATGACATCAGCACCGCGCGGCTCGCCGAAATCGACCAGATTTTCGACGGGCGCGTCAAGACCGCCTACGCCGCGCACGCCGCGATCGCGGCCGCATGCGCGAGCGCGCACGCGGTGATCGGTGCGGTGCTGGTACCGGGCGCGGCCGCGCCCAAACTGGTGACGCGCGCGATGCTGGCGCTGATGAAGCGCGGCAGCGTGCTGGTGGATATCGCGATCGATCAGGGCGGCTGCTTCGAGACATCCCATCCGACCACGCACGACAATCCGGTGTTTATCGTAGATGGCATCATCCACTATTGCGTGGCCAACATGCCCGGCGCGGTGGCGCGCACCTCCACCTTCGCGCTCAACAACGCGACGCAGCCGTTTGTGGTCAGGCTCGCCGACATGGGCGCGGATGCGGCGATGCGCGCCGATCCGCATCTGGCGCGCGGGCTTAACGTCAGCCACGGCCACATCCGCCACGAAGCGGTAGCGAGCGCGCTGCAAACCGCTTACGTCGCCGTTTGATCCGTAGCCGAAAGGTCCGTTCCATGCGCCGCCTGCTGCTCGCCGCCCTGCTCGCAACCTGCACTGCTGCCCCGCTCGCGCCCGTCGGGGCCGCGCCGATCGCAATGCAGGCGCTTACCTCGCTCACCTTCGCCTTCACCGTCGGCGCGCTTCAGGTGACCGCGCTGAACGACGGCGAGGGGCAGTTCCCCAACGATGGCAAGATCCTTGCGCCCAAGGAGCGGGTGGCGACGCTGCTCGCCGGTGCGGGCCTGCCCACTGACGATTTCGTGCTGACCGTCAGCGCACTGCTGGTGCATGATGGCACACGCACGATCCTGATCGATGCCGGGTACGGCCGCAACGGCCCGCCCGCCACGGGCAATCTGGTCAAAGCGCTGGCCGAGGCAGGTATTGCGCCGGGCAAGATCACCGATATCGTCATCAGCCATCCGCACGGCGATCATGTCGGCGGGCTCTTCGGCGCGGACGGCAAGCCGGTGTTCGCCAACGCGAAGCTGCACATGGCGGCCGCCGCGTGGGAAGCGATGAAGGCCGCACCCGGCGCGGCAGCGATGACCGCCGCGCTGGCACCGCGCTTCGTGCCCTTCCCGTCCAATGGCGCGATCGCGCCGGGTGTGCGCGCGGTGGGAATTGCGGGCCATACCCCGGGCCATAGCGGCGTAGACATCGCCAGCCGGGGGCAGCATCTCCTGTATGTGGGGGACACCTTCCACCATTATGTCGTCTCGGTCGGCGGAGCCGATCTGGACATGGCGTTCGATGCGGACGGGCCCACCGCCAAGGCGAGCCGCAAGGCGCTGCTTGCGCGCGCGGCGGACCAGCATTTGCGCCTTTACGTGCCGCATTTCCCCTTCCCCGGACTGGGCACGATCCGGCGCGACGGCGACAGCTACGCTTGGGTGCCCGAGGTCGCGCCCGGCTTCCCGTGAGGGACAGGGCGCGAACGCAACGGTTGAGCGGGCATGACCGAGCAGCCCGATCCGAACCCCAAGGCCCACCCCACCGGCAATGCGGAAAAGGACCCGCATGACTGGACCACCGGCGGCGAGCCGATGACCGGTGCGCAGGCGAGCTATATCAAGACGCTGAGCGAGGAGGCGGGCAAGGCTTTCGATCCCGCGCTGACCAATGCGGACGCGTTGCTGCGGATCGACGAACTCCAGGCAAAGACGGGGCGCGGCAAAGGCTGAATCTCCGCCAGTGGTGAGCGCACGACCTAACGTGTTACACTGATCGTGCGGGAACGTCCCCGTAACTGGCGGGATCGCGGTATCGCGCATGGTCGAACACGGGGTCTGGCATTTGCGGATGGGCGAAAGCTTCGCGTTGACCTGTTGTGACGACCACGACGCCACTCCTCGCAGTCGCAAAGCCCGCGCGCTCGTTGCATGGCTCGCGCTCAACCCACCACACGCCGCCTCGCGCGATACGCTCGTCGGTCTGCTCTGGAGCGACCGCGCGCGTGACCAGGGCCGTGCGAGTTTGCGCCAGTGCCTGCACGAACTGCGCGTCGACACGCCAGCCCTGCTTCTCGCCGATAAAGACCGCATCGCGCTTGGCTCGGTCACAGTCGAGCGCGGCCTGGGCCGCCTGCTCGACGGCCTCGATCACCTCGATCCGGCTTTCGATCGCTGGCTGGTCAAGATGCGGGCGATGGACGCCCCCACCAGCAACGCGGATCGGCTGGGTGCGACCGGCACGAACGGTGCGGATATGGCCGCGCGTTCAGGCGCGGGTCGGGCGGAACTTCACCAAGAGTCCGTAGCCAACCGCGATAATCAAGCCCAACCTTCCCTATCCGTGCGATCACCAGCACGATCAATCGCGCCGCCGGTAGTCACGGCAGCGCAAACCCCCTCGCCACCACGTCGCCGTGCGATCGCCGTCGCCGCAATAGTTGTCGCCTCCGTCACCCTGATCTTTACGTGGTCAGGGCTTGGTCGGTCGCCCCCGCCCTACGCTAACCCGGGACTGCCGGTCGTTGCCATCCTGCCGTTCACCTCCTCCCCCGCCGATACGACCGAGTTACGTGCTGTCGCCGCGCGGATTGCCGACGATGCGCTCGCCTACATTCCGGGCGACCGTGCCATTGTGCGCGTGGCGGACGCGGGGACGAGCCGGGCGGACGCGGTCCGGGGCGCCGAGTGGGTGATCAGCGGCGAGTTAGTGGCGAGCGCGTCTCGCCCCCTTGCGCGCGCGCGGATTGCGGCGCCGAGCGGCCAGGTATTGTGGACGCAGGACATCGATGTCGACCGCACCGGGATGGCGCGCGCGGGGACGATGCTCGCGACGCGCATCGGTTCGGTGATCGGGTGCGCGCTGGGCGGTCCGCCGAAGCTGCGCCCGCCCGACATTGCAGCCATGCTGCTCGACGGATGCGACAAGCTCGATTTTGCGCGGCCGGGGTATAACGACGAATCCTCGCTCGAGGCGCTGCGGCGTCTCGCGCGGCGCGCGCCCGACGACGCGCTGGCGCATGCCTATTACGGGACCGGTCTCGCGATCCTCGCCGAGAACATGCCGCCCAAACTGGCGAGCGAGGCGCGGCGGAAATCGGCCGGGGCGCTCGACCGGGCGGCACGGCTCGATCCGCGCGTGGGCGAGACCTGGCTCGGACGCTATGCGCTCATCACCGATCCTACCGCCTTTGCCGCGCAGGAGGCGGCGCTACTGCACGGCCTCGCGGTCGAGCCGAACGCCCCGCATCTGAACGGTTTTACAGCGGGGCTGTTGCAGCAGGTAGGGCGCGGGGACGAGGCATTGATATACATTCGTCGGGCGAGGGCGCTGGCGCCGGCCAAGCTGGCGATCGTGGGCGGCGAGATGGAGATCATGGCG
>Ga0123336_10004852_pt1 | contig 10815 bp, 7 predicted proteins | sample SSSSmetaG_FD_96466 | JGI IMG/M metagenome (GOLD analysis project Ga0123336, IMG submission 96466) | Glacier valley bacterial and archeal communities from Borup Fiord, Nunavut, Canada, to study Microbial Dark Matter (Phase II) - ​SSSS metaG | ecosystem: Environmental > Aquatic > Freshwater > Ice... | reverse complement strand
CTGCCCTGACCAAGGTTTAATTGCTGCCTGATGGCTTTGGGCAGGGTGAGCTGCCCTTTGCTGGTGACTGTTGCAAGCATGACGCGCCTCGTTTCAGTTAATATTTTGTAGTGCCAGATCGAAATGGCTTTCATTACAACATAAGTAAGGAATAGGCGGGAGGATTAAACGCTCAGAAATTCGGGAGCACTGGATTTGCGATTACCAGGGCATCACCGGTGGTTTGAGGTGGTTTTTAAGCCGGTTTGGGCTGAAAATAGCCGTTTTTAGATGCCAAATCAGCCGCTAGCCCAATCAATACCCGCGCGAGCAGCTACTGTTTATATAGCATTTAATCTTCCAGCCAAGCAGCACACTACCAAAGAACCGCTGTGCCAAACCCTATAAACGCTGCGTCGCACGTCACCAGCGATGCCTCTTCAATTTCGCTTTGTGCGGCCAGCATCCGGTCGAACGGGTCGCGGTGTTCACTGGCATATGACCCTGCCAGCAGGCTGTGTTGCCAAGTCATGGGCAGGTGTTCAAAGCCGTCGGCTTCAACCAATGTGTGCAACTGTTTGATGGCTTTGTCGGCCATGGGTAGCTTGCCCAGTCTGTACTTGGTGGCTATTTCCCACACGCTGGCGGCGCTGACCCATACCGTGTTGCGCTCGTCCAGTATGGCGTCGCGGGCGGTTTGCGTGAGCTGCTTGTCGTTTGTCCACCACCAGAGCAAGGCGTGCGTGTCGAGCAGCAGCTTCACCGGGTTGCCTTATTAGGCGACCATGCGGCTAGCTCTGCGTCGGGTAATGGTTCAAAGAACGCGCTGCCGACATCGCCAAACGCTGCAAGCCGCCCGGGTTGCCGCTTGCTGACAACCGGTGCCAGGGGCATCAGCCGGGCGTACGGCTTGCCTGCTTTGGCCAGAATCACCTCTTGGCCCATGTGCGCTCTTTCAAGAAACTTTGAAAAATGCGTTTTGGCTTCGTGGACGTTGATGATGAGTTGTGCTGTCATGGCTTGGGGTTTGATTTAAATAAGACTAAGTTAATAGACTAAGTCTGATTTGTGAGTATAGTCCCGCTCCAGTTTGTGACGTCGGTCGATGGTTTGCAAATCGATTAAAACCGGGTGAGGAATAGTTTTTCAGGCCATTTTCAGGTGTCAAATAATCCTCTAACCCAATAAATACATGGGTAAGCAGCTATAAATTAAATAGCGAAACGTTAACCCCTACTGCAACATAAAAGTCTCATACTCCAGCCTGCCCAGCTTGTACTCCAGCATGCGCAATGCAAACACGACGGTGATCAGCATGGCCAGGGCGAAGCCGTAGCCGTAGTACGCTACGCCCAGCCGCAGTGACAGGACTGACAGCGCGATGTTCAGGGCTGACAGCAGCATCACGGTGGCCAGTACTTCGCGGCGTTTGTCCAGGTAAAAGAAGACGTTCATCACGGCCAGCAGGGCTACTTGCAGGCTGGCGCCTACGGCGTCGACATAAAACAGCGGCAGGTACAGGGGGCTGATGCTGAGCTTGTTGAAAATGGTAGGCGCAAACACCACCAGCAGCAGTACTGACAGGGTCTGGATTTTGATGATGTCAAACAGGCCCTGGCGCACGGCTGAGACCATGGCGTCGCGCATCCGGGCAATTTCTTCGAGTGAGCCGCCTTCACGCACAGCGTTGTAAAACCGGTCGTACCAGTCGACAAAATCAGTTTCAAACCGCACCAAAAAAACCGCCATGCCGGGGATGATGCCAAGGTAAGCCAAAAACACGGGCATGTCGTAGATCACGCTGGCGCGCAGCGGGCCGATGACCGGGTTGCTGGTTTCCTCCGCTATCCAAAACACAATTTTGTCGGCCCAGATGGCAAAGTTAAACAGTACACCAACGGCCATCAGGCTGACAAACATCGCGCCGGGTTTGAAGCAGTCAAACGCAATCAACCGCTCGGCCGGGAAGCTGCGCAAAATAATAAACACCATGCCCATCAGCATCATGAACTGGCCCACCACATAGCCCGCCAGCAAGCCTTCAAGCCCTTCGTGGCGCAAGACCAGCGCCAGCAGGACGGAAATGGCGTAACCGCCGCCGAACAGCACGACGATCGTTTTGTAAAACTTCAAGCCACTCATGAAGATAGTGGCTATCCAGATGTCGCACATGGTGACAAAACCGGCCACCAGCAGTGCGCGGTAAATCACGCTTTCATTTTGAAAAGACACAAACACCAGCACCATGGCCAGCGTGCCCGCCACCACGTTGGTGACCAGCAGCACACCTGCAAAGTTGGGCACGATGTCGTCCGCACGCTTGCTGTACAACTGGTCAGACACCCAGCGGGTAAATGACAGTTGCATCACGCCCGTCAAAATCAGCGATGCCATGGTCAGGTAAGTCACTGACACCTGAAACTGGCTGATAAGCAGCGTGGGCACCACCACATTGACGGACAGCAGGCCAATGGCGACCAGCCCCAGAATGGACAGCACCCAAGGCCCGGAGCTGATGAGCCCCGCGTATGCGTAGGCCCGCACCAGCGCAAAGTAGCTGTCGCGGTTTAAGATTTTGCGGATCTCGAAGCCTATGCCTGCCATGGTGTGTGCTTAAAGCTTGATGTCGATTTCAGGCGGTGCAACGGGTTTGTCGCCTTGCACTTCCATCAGCTCGTCGATCAGGTCAGCTGCGAGTTCGTTTTCGACTTCTTCGAGTGCTGCATCCTCAAGTTGGATAGCGGGTGCTTGCTGTACCGGGCACCGCGCCATGTTGTCATTGGCAAAAGTGCTGCTAATCGTAGGCCCCGCCAGCGCCTGGTCATATACCGCGCGGTAGCGGCCAAACATCACCGGGTGGGTGTAGTAGCGCTCTACCCGCGCTATGCCCGCGGCGGCGGCCTTGTGCCAGGCATCGGCGTCCATCAGCAGCGCCATGGCGGCATCGGCCAGCGCCTGCGGGTCGGCGATCCCCACCACCGCGCCTGATGCACCGAGGGCGATGTCTTCATCATCCAGGCCATAAATCAATTGCGCACACGACCCGACATCGGTACTCACCGTCGGCACGCCTGCTGCATAGCCTTCCAGGATCACCAGCGGCAGCGCCTCGCTGATGGACGACAGCACCACCAGGCCAATTTGCGGCAGCAGGTCAGTGAGTTTTTGAAAGCCTAAAAACTTGACGTTGTCCTGCAGCCCCAGGCTGACGACCAGCTCGTGGCATTCGCGTGCGTAGTCGGGGCTTTCTTCTTCAGGCCCGGCTATCCAGGCCTGAATATCAGGCTGCTTGCTGGCAATGATGCGGGTGGCGCGAATGTAGGTTTTGATGTCTTTGATGGGCACCACACGACCTATCAGGCACATGATGGGCGGAATGGCCTCTGACCGCAGCGCCCGCAGCGCGCCGAAGCGCACCACGTCAATACCGTTGGCAATATTGCTGGTGCGCTCGGCACGCGCGCCGTCTTGCACCTGGCGCAGGCGATTGGCCTCATACAGCGCAATGATCTGGTCGCTGGCGTCGTAGCACATGCGGCCCAACGCTTCAAAAAAGCGGATCCACATGGTGCGAAAGTAACCCGCCTCGGTGGCGTCCCGTTGCAGCATGGTGCGGTTGTCGGCTATCCAGCGCGCGGCATACAAATCAATGCGCCGCTCTTTGGTGTAAATGCCGTGCTCACTCAAAATCAAACTCTTGCCATGCCTGCGCTTGAGCAGCGCGCCCAAAAAGCCTGCATAGCCGGTTGACACCGAGTGGTAGCAACGCACAGACGGGAAGGTTTCGACAATATTCGACAGCAACCAGATGGGCGTGTGCATGGTGCGCACGGTCCAAAAATAGTCGACAAAGCTCGGGTCAGTGCAGCGCTCTTTGTATTGCTCGGTCAGGTAGTTCCAGCTGGCCTCGGTGTATAAAAACTGGCTGCGGTTCATGCGGCCCTCCAGCTCGCTGGCCATCTGCTCCAGCACCTGGCCGCCGCGCTCGGCCATGACCTGCGGCGCACGAAAGTAATCATGCAGTTCGCGGTTCAGGTCAAACATGGGCTTGTCACCCTTGGCCTTCATGATCGGCGGTGCGCCGCCTGCCTCGTTCAGGTAATGCTCTTCCAGGTGCACCACGTTGGGCGGCAGCTTGAATTTCTTGTCGCCGTAGTCTTGCTTGCGTGAACCCAAAAAGCACAGCGCAAAGGTCAAGTCAGGAAAGCCATTGATGATCTGGTGCACCCAGCTTGACACGCCGCCCGACACATACGGGTAAGTGCCTTCCAGCAGCAGGCCAACGTCGGCCACGGGCCTGTCCTGGCTTGCCGTGTCCTGATGGGTGTCCAAGAAAAGAGGCGAGGTATCAGACACGGATATCAACTTTTTTAATACGCCGCCTGTTGCGCCAAAAGGCCGCGCTACGCAGCGCCGATGAAGGCAGCAGACCGTCGTCAGGCAGCATGGTGGCGTAGCGGCGCACGGCCTGGTAGTTGCCTTGGGCGTACGCGATTTGCGCCATCAGTGAAAAAGCCTCAGCCATCGGCATACGCAAGCGCCGCGCCATTTTGACGGCCTTTACTGCTGCGTCCAGGTGGCCCAGCTCCGTCAAAATGCGCGCATACAAAGCCCAGATGCCGGGGGCACGGGTGTCAATTTCTTGCACCTGTTCGCAATACTTTTGCGCATGCTCCAGTGCAAAGCGGCGGAGGTCACCGCGCGCCAGGCCGGTGTCGGCTTGCGTCCAGTGCAGCTCGGCCAGGCGGCGCAGGGCATTAACGATGAGTGTGTTGCTGCCTGACTGTCGGGCAGCATCCAGCTCGGCGTTGGCTTTCTGGATTTTTTGCACAATGTCTTTTTCCCACGAGTCCAGCATGCTGTAGGCCAGCAGGCGAATGTCCTCGGACGGGTCAGACAACAAACTGATGAGCAGTGGCACGGCAGCTTTGGGCTGCATGCTTTGCAGTGCCACCAGCACGCGTAAACGGGTCTCTAGCGGTTGGCCGCTGTCTTTTAAAATTCGCCGTGCATCGCCTGCCCGCAAGTCGCTTCGCTCGGTGGCTTCACGCTGCACGCCTGAAAACTCAGGCATGCGCACCGTCACATAGCGCTCGGTACGCAAAATACGTGGAAAGCGCTGAGCCACCTGCACCACCACCAAAATTGCCGCTATGCCCAGCACAGGTATAAAAAAAGCAAACGCCCACAGCAGCGCGCACGCGGGGATAAAAGGCTTTTTAAAGTTGCTGGGCAGCAGCACCCAGGCCGGCCAGGCCACCAGCGCGCTGGCCACCGCATGCAATGAAAAATAACTGGCCAGGTGCGCTAACGTGGGCGTGCTGCTGAGCATGCTGAGAGCGGCTGTCTCCATGGACACAGCAGCCAATATCTTGGCCCAGACGGCGATCATTTTTTTGCCTTTTTGGGCGCACGCGGTTTTACAGCTGCTCTGCCCGGCGCATCGTCTTTCGGGTCACCTTCTACCAGCCAGCGCAGGCGTGCAAAGCTGTTTTCGCGGCCAAGGGCAAAGTCAAAGGCATTGAGCTGGTCTACACCCAGATCACCAAAGCTGCGGTCCATGCTGTCAAAAATCCGCTGCTTGTAAATGCGCACACCACCCGCGTCTGAAAACGGCACCAGCGCAATCACGCACGGCTTGTTGCTGTCGGCATTTTTATCAGGCGGCCAGCGCCAGGCGGTTTCGCCGCGCGAATGTAGCTGAAGTATCTCGTCCAGCATGTCTTTTTCACGCGCGTGCCTGACGCGCCACACCACGCAGCGGCTGGCCAGGCCAAACTCATTAAACAGGCGGCTCAACCAGGCAAACTCACCCGCCAGGCCAAGTGGCGCATCGGGCCATTGCGACAAAATCTCAGACGCGTTCAGCGACAAGCGCAAGTAGTCGGCGTAGCTCTCTACCAGCACGGCAATGGTTTGCAGGTTGTCGGTGGTCAGCGCGGTAAACGGCATGCTGCCAATCGCCACCAGCCCGAAAGGCTGGCGCTCACTGCTGATCAGCGGCGTGGCGGCAATCAGCTGGTTGCTGGGCGCACTTTCCATCAGCGCATCTTGCAGGTGCACCTGGTAGCCGGATTCAAGCGCGCGCACCACCATCGGGTCGTCGTTGGCTGGGTCACGCATGCGGCCTGCTACCGCGACGCGGGTCAGTTCAATCGACGGCTCCATCCGCACGGAATACATCGCCGCTGATTCAATGCGGCAGTGCTGCACCACAAAGTCCAGCATGAACTGTGCGCCCGGCAAGCCCACTTCTTCGAGGGGGTTCTCGCGGGTGTGCTGGTCCATCAGCACCCGCAGCTCAATCAGTGACTCACGCAGTGTGCCGGGTCGGTCGACCATTTCGTATTCAAGCTCGTCATGCGACAACTTGACCAGATAAAGACGACGCGTTAGACGTTCAACCTTGTCGTTTAAAAAGTGCAGGCTTTCTTGCATGCGCAGCATTTGCATGCGCCAATAGCTGCCAAACTCGCCCGCAATCAGCGTGGCAATCGCGCCGCCTAAAAAGTACAGCCGAGGAAAGTTGGGCTGGTACGCCAGTAAGGCCCAGCTGCCCAGCAAGCCCAGCGCCGCCGCCGCGCCGTAACCCACGCCATAGCGCAGGCCAATCAGCCACGGCCCCAGCCACGGCCAGGGGAAGCCTTCATTGATGTAAAACGGATTGTCGGGGTTGCTGATGAAGCACAAAAATACAAACAGGGCGGGCCAGAGCAGCGTTTCAAGCGAGCGTGACAACAGGCCGGGGTGATGGCGGATCCAGCGTCGCAGCGCCAGCCGCAGCAGGCCAATGACAAACAGCGTGGCTATCCAGGGTCGGCCAACAAAGCGCACCCACCAGGCTAGCAAGGCAGGGCGTTTTTGCTCGCCAGGAAAGGCGCTTTTGGTATCTAACGCGTCCAGCCTGTCCAGCCGCGTGGCCGACGCTTCGCCCAGCAAGGATTCTCCAGTCCCAAAAATCGATGAAGAAAAAGAAGACGAGTCGCGCGCGGTACGTTGCGCCCATTGCACCTCGTCGGGCTTGGCTGCGTTGCCCTCTTGCGCGGGCAAATCAGCGGGCTTTGTCGGGTGTTCCGGCTTGCTCAACGCGAATACCTGCAACGAGTTCGGTGGTCAGTTGTAGCCCAACGGCGCTCAGGGCTTCACGGCTGCCGCCCGTGCGGCCACCTGCACTGGAGTACACCACCTGGTCATTGCTCAGGTCTTTGACCTGCAGCATCAGGCCCACGGCCGGCTCGCCGTCGACACCGACCTTGTAGCGCCATTCGTTCACCGCAGCCGTCACCACATAGCGCATGCCTTGGGCTTTTGCCCATTTTTCAGCCTCTGCCTGGGCTTTACGTTCGCTGGGTTCAAACAGGGTTTCCGGGTTCAGCGCCGGGGGGTACACCACCAGTTGCCTGATGCCTGATCGGCGCAATGCAGTTTCGAGCAGCGCCTCAACCCGCAAGCCCGCTTGCGGCACATCGGTGAAGTTGGCCACCGGCAGCATGGCCACTTTGTCAGCGGCGGCTATTGCTTGCACCATGGTCGTCCGGTTGCTGCTGCCGCCCGTGGTGAGCGAGCCGCAGCCAGCCAGCAGAACGGCGCAACTCAATGCAGCCAGCCAGGAAATAGTTTTTAGCGTGTGTGTCATTGCAAACCTGTTCATCAAAATTGACTAACCTGATTTATTGATCCATTGATTAATTGATTAACGGTCAAAATAAACGTCATATTGCAAACGCAATTCGCGCGTGCCTTGCGCACCTGACAGCCCGCCCGTTCCGGGCCGAATATCCAGATTCAAATTGAGCTGGTCACGACCCCTGACTGTGCCTTTCACGCCCAATCGTAACAAGCTCTGAGTTTGCCGCTCACCCAGCGTTTGCCGGGTCTCAAAACCAATTTCGCCCCAGGGCCGCCAGGCGCCGCTGTAGCTTGCCAGCGGGTCAGCCTGCGCCAAGCCAAAGCCGATGCTGTTCGACCACGCGGTAGACGACGGCCCGAGGAAAAAGCCAACTCCTGGCACGGCCCCGCCAGGATTGAGCAACGCCGTCGGTGCATCCGGCTGGCCGGTGGCGCGCATCACGCTGCGGCGCAACTGGCTTTGTATGCGAATGTCTGGGTAGTCGCGCCGCAGATAAAAGTTGCCGGTCACGAAGGCATCCACTGAGTTGCCCAGTTGCGCACCAGTCTGCGTGCGAAAGCGGTTGCTGCCAAGGTACACCTGGCCGTCAAAGCGGTCGCTGGCGCGCAGGTTTAATGTCGCGCCCAGCCTGTCGCGCATGCCCGCCAGTGCCATGGCGCTGCTCTCTTCAGAGCGCTCGTTGCGCGCGGCTTCCATACGCAAGCTGGCCTGGCTGTTCAGTTGAATGGTGAGCTGCAGGTACAAGCCATTGACCCGCGCCAGTGCATCACGCACCAGCGCGTGCGCCTTCAGGTCACCCCAGGGCGTAATGGCCTCGATGCCTGCGCGAGCCTCACGGTCACGCGCAGGCGTTGCCGCAATTGCGTTGGTGTCGCGCGTGCGGTTGCTGCTGTTGGTCAAGTCAAAGGTCAGCTTGAGTTTTGGTGTTAAAACCAAATGGGCGCTGGTTTTGATGTCTTGCCGCGTCAACGCTGAATCTTGCCGGGTACGTGACTGCACACCAGCGCGGCTGGCCGTAGCCAGCAAATCGTCTTGCAGCGCCCGCTGGGCTTCATCGTCCAAGCCCTCGGCGCGTTTTAAACCTTGTTCCATACCCAGGCTGGCAGATTCATCGCGCCGCCCGAGTGCGCGCAATGCGTTCAATTTGTCTTGCGGGCTGAGGGGGTTGACCTGTCTGTCATTGGCTTTATCAAGCAAACGCGCCAGCGCGTCTTTGTCGTTTTGCGCCAGCGCCACGGCCAGCTCTTGATACGCAGGCACGGCCAGCCGCGCGGCATGCTGCTGCCACAGCCAGCGCTGGGCGGCATCAAACCGGCCTTCAGACAGCAGCCAGGCACCGACGAGCTCTTGCGCCTGCTGCTTTTGCGCAGGCTCGCCGCTGGTCTGGGTGGTTTTAAGCAAGCCGCCCAGGCCCTGCCACAAGCGCGCTTTGTCTGTACCTCCTGCAAATTCAGCGGCCAGCCGCAGTTGCGTGAGCAATGCGTTTTTCGCTTGTTCCTTGTCGGCTGGGCGGGCCGCCGCGCGCTGCGCCAGCAGCCATGCGTGGCGGCGCACACGCAGCGCGGCCGTTTGGCGGTCAGCAGTGTCCAGCACATCGGCATAGTTCATCAGCCACAAAAAATCATTGGCGCGTGTGCGACTAACGGTTTGCATCAACGCCAGCGCCTGCCGCGGCTCGCCCAGCAGTTGCCAGGCAGCGGTTAGCACCTCGTTGTAAACCGTATTGCGCTGCTCGTTGCGGCTGAGCTGTGCAATTTCCTTGCGCAACGTGTTGCGGTCTTGCTGGTCAATCAGCAACCAAAAATACGCGGCGCGGACGGATGGGTTGTCGGGCCTGATTTGCAACGCTCGGATGTAGTCGCGTTTGGCATCCGCCACGTTGCCCAGTACCGCGTAGAGTCCACCACGCCGTTCTAAAAACGTGGCGGAGGCTTCCAGGTTGCGGCGATGCGCCTGTGTTAATGCGGCCATCAGGCTGCTCAGACCCACCGGGCTTTTCTGGCTGCTCAGCGCGTCCATCCAGGCGTACACAATCTTGTCTTCAGGAAAGCGCCTGTACAACTGCGCAGCCAGTTGCAAGGCCTCGGGCACGCGGTTGGCGTCAATGCGCAGCCGGATGGCTCGCTCGGCCTGGTACGCCTGCGGCGTGCCGTTTGCGATCAACTGGTCAAGCGCCGTTTGGGCCGTGTCGCGCTCGCCCGACTCATAGGCCACGTCGGCCATGAGGCTCCAGTAGGCATCGTTGAAAGGCCCCGTCAAACGCGCTTTATCCAGTGACTTCAAGGCGCGCAGAGCCAGCGGCAGGCTGCCTTTTTTCAGTTGCAGATTGGCCAGCAGCATGGCTTCTGACAGGTTCAAACCATTGGGTCGCAATTGCTCCAAAATCGCAATCGCTTCATCTGGCCTGCCTGCCCGGTCCAGCAGTTGCGCCTCCAGGCTGAGCCACTGCGATGATGGATTGGAGCCTGACTTGCCGCGTAAATTTCTTAAAAAACTGAGCGCACCTTCTACCGAACCCAGGCGCTCGTACGTCGAAATGATTTTGGCAACTTCTTCGGTACTCAATTGCTTTTGCCGGGCCAGCGCCAACCAGGCTGCCAGCAGCGCATCGTCGTCATACAGCATGGGGCTGAGTCGAAAGACGTTGTCCAAAGCGCGCTGGCTCGCACCGCGCCTCAACAACTCCAGCCAGGCCGCCAGGGCTTGCGGTGCTTTGCCCGCCCATTCAGACATTTGCGCCTTGCGCTCCAGCCACAGCGCGCTTTGTGGCTCGGCGATAAGCGCGGCTTCAGTGACCAGCAAGGCGGCATTCAGGTCGCCCGCGGCTGCAAAAGTGTCCCACGCGAGTTGCAGTTGTTCGGCACTCAAGGTTTTGGCCAGTTCGGCGGGGTCAGCGTTGCTGGCAATCACGTTGCGCAGGGCCACACCGGCCTCGCGCGGCTCGCCCGCGCCCAAAGCCAGTTGCGCCAGGTACAACCAGACGCCATCGCCCGGAGGGAGCGGCTGCGTTTCACGCAGGGCAGCTTGCCAGGCCTTGCGTGAATCGCCAGCAGCCAGCAGGGCTTGCACGCCTTTTTTCAAGAACTGCAAGCGGGCGTCCGCTGCCGTGGTTTTGCGCCGCGCTGCAAAAAACAAATCACTGGCCAAAGGCAAGCGGCCAGCGGCGAGTGCCAGCGTTGCACCGCGCGCCAGGTCTTGCGCGCTGG
>Ga0123336_10004851_pt1 | contig 10818 bp, 8 predicted proteins | sample SSSSmetaG_FD_96466 | JGI IMG/M metagenome (GOLD analysis project Ga0123336, IMG submission 96466) | Glacier valley bacterial and archeal communities from Borup Fiord, Nunavut, Canada, to study Microbial Dark Matter (Phase II) - ​SSSS metaG | ecosystem: Environmental > Aquatic > Freshwater > Ice... | reverse complement strand
TTCGCGGTAGTTGAAGGCCGCCGTGCCGCCCACGAACAGCTGCCCGAAGCCGAGCGCGCCGGCCGCGATGTCGGTCGCGACGGGCGCGCCCAGCTGGTTGTCGGGCACCGAGGCCGGCCCCACCGACACGAGCGGCACGCCCGGCCCGCTCTGGCCCAGCTGCGTGGTTTGCAGCCCCAGGCTCGCCCCGCGCTGCCGGGCGTAGAGGTTATACTCCACCCGGTCGGTGCGCCCGAGCAGGCCCAGCGTGTTCTCGACTTGCCGATAGAACGCGCGGTCGCTGGTGGCCAACGGGTTACGAAACGTCTGCCGGTTCGGCCCCAGGCGCGGGTAGAACAGCACGTTGTCGGCCGCGTCGCGCGGAATCTGCTCGTCGAGGTAGCTAGTGAGCTGCCGCCGCACGTCCAGCACGTGGTAGGCCGTGAAGCCGCGCCGCGCCAGCCGGTACGTCTGAAACACGCGCAGCTGGTCGCGGTCGTCGAGGCTGCGGGCCTGCGTCAGAAACACCCGCTCGTTGGCGTAGCTGAAAATAGCTTTGGCCGCGGGGTCACGCAGGGCACTGTTCTGTTCAGCCGTGAAATTAATGCCGCCCTGCTCGCGGGTGCTTTGGCGGCTGGCCGAATAATTAGTGAGCAGATGGTAGCGCCCGTCTTCGCTCTGGAAGCGACTGAACAGGGTGAAATTGTTGTGCTCGACCTGCGGCGTGCTGGCCCCGGCCGCCAGCACCAGGTTCGAGGCAACGCGCTCGTAGTCAATCCCGACGCTGAAGTTTTTTTTGAGCGAGCGCGAGTAGCTGATTTCAAATATTTGTTCGCCCGAGGAGCTTTGCACGAGCCGAAAAAACGAGAACGGCGAGCGCGAGTCGTAGTAGGGCACGTCGCGCCCGTCGCGGGTATTGCGGTCGAAGGCGGTGCGGCCGAAGCGCGCGCCCAGCTGCAAATTGGCTTGGTAGAGCAGCGGCCGCGAAGCCGTGCCGAGCACCCCCAAATCCTGCTGGAACGTGCTGTCGTGCAGCCAGAACCGGCTTTGCGGCAGCCGCGTGAGCACCGTATCGAGCCGGGTGCCGCCCACCGAGTCGCGCGCTACTTCGGCTTCGCGCACGACGCGCGTCGTGCGCGGGCCATAGACAACCTTAGTCGAGTCGTCCACGATTTGGGCGCGGGCGGTGCCGATTCTTCCGACCAGCAGCAGTAGCAGCAGCCAGCCGATGACTGGCGGTTTTTGATTTTTGGTTTTTGGTTTTTGGTCTTCCAATATCCTGTTTGTTAAAAACTCATTCAGTAGCCAAAAACCAGAAGCAAACAGCCAAAAGGAAGCAACCAAAAATTACTATCAAAACAACCCCGCCAGCGCGGCCCGCAACCGGGCCGCGCCATCGACCAGCAACGCCACCCGCACCGGAATCGTGTACACGGGTAAGCCCGCCAGGGCGGCTCGCAGCGCGGGCGCTTGCAGACGGGCGGCATCTTTTTCGGTGGTAAAAATAGCTTGCCCGGCGCGGCAGTTGGCCCGCACCGCCGTCAGGTCGGCCTCCGTGAAGGTGTGGTGGTCGGCAAAGGCATACGTTTTTTCCAGCGCGAAGCCTGCCGCCCGCAGGTGCGCCGCCAACGGCCCCGGCCGCGCGATACCGGTGAGCAACGCCACCGAACCGGGCGCGACAGGCGCACCGGCTGCCCGCGCCGCGTCCGTGAGCGGTGCTGGCGCGGCGTAGTCGTAAGCCGAAAACAGCACCATCGCGCCCGGCCGGGCATAGCGCCGCGCCTGCGCTTCGGCCGCCGCCCGGGCCGCGCCGGGCAAGTCGGGCGCGCACTTCGTGAACACGATGATGTCGGCGCGCTTCGCTCCGGCGCGAGTTTCGCGCAGGCGGCCGGCGGGCAATACGAAGTCTTCGTGGAACGGCCGCGCCAATTCTGTGAGCAGGATGTTGAGCGCTGGCCGCACGCGGCGGTGCTGGTAGGCATCGTCGAGCACGACGAGCGTAGTTTCGGGGTGCCGCTGACGCAACAAATCCAGGCCGAGCCGCCGGTTTTCGGCCACGGCTACCGGCACCCCGCACTCACCGAACTGCTCGAAATAAAACCACGGCTCGTCGCCGACCGTCGCGGCCGAATCGGCGGGGCCGGCCAGGCGCGGGCCGCGCGTCTGGCGGCCGTAGCCCCGGCTCAGGATGGCCGGGCGCTGCCCCTGGCGCAGCAGCTCTTCAATCAGCCACACTACGTGCGGAGTTTTGCCCGTGCCGCCCACGCGCAAATTGCCGACCCCGATGAGCGGCACCCAGCCTGGGGCCACGCGCCAGATGCCCCGGTCGTAGAGCCAGTTGCGCACGGCCAGCACGGCGGCGTAGCACCAGCTCAGCGGTAAGAATAAATAAACGAGTAGCCCGCGCATCACGCGCAAAGGTCGTATCATTCGCCTCCCGAAGCCCTTTCCATACATGGCTACTTTCGCCGACCGCCAGCTCGCCTTGCTCACCCGTTTTCCGCTGCCCGCCGCGCCGCTGCCCCCGGCCGTGGAGGTGCGCAACTCGTACCACGACCCGGCCGTGCAAAACCTCGTGCGCGCGTTTGCCGACAAGTTTTACACCCGCGACCAGCCCCGCGTGGGCGTGTTCGGCATCAATCCCGGCCGCTTCGGCGGCGGCCGCACCGGCGTGGCTTTCACTGACCCGGTGGCCCTGCGAGAAAATTGCGGCCTGGTTCATGAGCTGCCCCGGCAGCGCCGCGAGCTATCGAGCGAGTTCGTGTACTTATTTATCGACGCGCTCGGCGGGCCGGCCGGGTTTTACCAGTACTTCTTTCTGGGGGCCGTTTACCCGCTGGAAATCACCCGCGCCGGGGTCAATTACAATTACTACGACGCGCCGGCCTTAACTCAGGCGCTGTGGCCCGATATGAAACACGCGCTCGCCGAGCAAGTGCGCCCGCTAAATTTGCGCCGCGACGTGGCCGTGAGCCTGGGCCGTCGCAACGGCGAGTTTCTACGGCGGCTCAACGACGAGCTGGGTTTGTTCGAGCGCGTCGAAGTGCTCGACCATCCGCGCTTTCTGATGCAGTACCGGCGGAAAAGTCTGGCCGAGAGCGTGGCGCGGTACGTGGACGTATTGGGTGGATTCGTGTAGGGGCGGGTCGCACCCGCCCGTTGGCAGCGGGTTAATATTGCGGGCTTATTTTGTCGCAACCGGCCGTCGTGGGCGGGTGCGACCCGCCCCTACATGAAAACCGTTCACGACCTCGCCCAGCTGCTCGAAGCCGCCGCGCCCCTCGCCTACCAGGAAAGCTACGACAACGCCGGCCTGCAATGCGGGCTGCCTGAGGCGACCGTTACCGGCGTACTCATCAGCCTTGACTGCACCCCGGCCGTGGTGGCCGAGGCCGTGCGCCGGGGCTGCAACGTGGTGCTGTGCCACCACCCGGTTATTTTCCGGCCGCTCAAGCGCCTCACCGGCCGGGGTTTGGTGGAGCAAACTATTATGGCGGCGCTTAAAAACAACGTGGCTATTTACGCCGCCCACACCAACCTCGACAACGTGCGCGCCGGCGTCAATGCCCGGCTCGCCGCCAAGCTTGGCCTGGTCAATACCCGCATTCTGGCCCCGCAAACGGGCACCCTGGCCCGGCTCAGCACCTACGTACCGGCCCGGCCCGGAGAGGACGCTGGCTTGCCCGAGCGGGTGCTCGCCGCGCTCTACGCCGCCGGCGCGGGGCGCGTGGGCGACTACCGCGACTGTAGCTTTCAGACTCCCGGCACGGGCAGCTTCACGCCCGGCGACGGCACCCGGCCAGCCATCGGCGCGCCGCGTCAGTCCGAAACCTTGGCGGAAATCAAGCTCGAAGTGGTGTTGCCGCTGCATCGGCAGGCGGCCGTACTGGCCGCGCTTCGACAAGCTCATCCGTATGAGGAAGTGGCCTACGAGCTGGTGCGGCTCGAAAATCAGCACCAGGACGTGGGGGCGGGCCTCGTAGGCGAGCTGCCCACGCCGCTGATGCCGGCCGCGTTTCGGCAACTGCTCAAGGCGACGCTCGGCGTACCCGTGGTGCGGTACACGGCGTTTGCGGGCGACATTCGGAAAGTGGCTTTGTGCGGCGGAGCAGGCAGTTTCCTGACCTCAGCGGCCGTGGTGGCGGGGGCCGACGCGTTCGTGACGAGCGACGTGAAATACCACGAATTTTTCGCGCCCGAAGGCCGGCTGCTGCTATGCGACGTGGGCCACTTTGAGAGCGAGCAGTTTACGGGCGAGATTTTTCGGGACTTGCTGCTGGCGGGGTTCGGTCGTACTTTTGCGGTCTTGTTCGCCGAAACATCCACGAATCCCGTTCAGTATGACTGCTAATAACGCCGCCGTGGCCAACCCGGCCGACGTGCCCGTTGCCACCAAGCTCGAAGCCCTGCTCGAGCTGCAACGCATTGACTCGCACTTGGCCGAGATTCGGCGCGTGCGCGGCGATTTGCCCGAGGAAGTGCGCGACCTGGAAGACGAAATCGCCGGCTACGAGGCCCGCGTCAAGCGCTTCGACGAGGAAATCGGCGGCCTGCAAGACCAAATCAAGCAGCGTAAAGCCGCCACCAAAGAAGCCGAGGGCCTGATTAAGCGCTACGAGGAGCAGCAAACCAACGTGCGCAACAACCGCGAATACGAGGCCATCGCCAAGGAAGTGGAATTGCAGCGCCTCGAAATCCAGATTGCCGACAAGAAAATTAAGGAGGCGCAGTACGTTATCGAGCAGCGCAACACCGAAGCCAACGTCACGCGCCAGCGCCTCGACGAGCGCCGCAAGGACCTCGACACCAAAAAAGGCGAGCTGCAAGGCATCGTGGCCGAAAACGAGAGCGAGGAGAAGCAGCTCGTCTCGGAGCGCGAAACGGCCATCCTCCAGGTCGAAGGCCGGTTGCTGACGGCTTACGAGCGCGTTCGGGGCAACATGAAAAACGGCTTGGCCGTGGTGCTCGTGCGCCGCGATGCCTGCGGCGGCTGCTTCAACACGGTGCCGCCCCAGCGGCAGGCCGATATTCTGGCCCACAAGAAAATCATCGTCTGCGAGCACTGCGGCCGCATTCTGGCGGGCGTGGAAGGCCAGGTAGCCGTTTAGGTTTTGGGTTTTAATAATGAAGAAGGAGCGGCCGACGGGTCGTTCCTTTTTTTATGTTTTTTAGGCGGATGGATTTTCTCGCAGAGGCTCGCAAAGGTTTACGCAGAGGTTCGCAGAGGGCAATCGTGGGATTGTTACTCAGCTCCGCGAGCCTCAGCGTAAACCTCCGCGAACCTCTGCGAGAAATTAGCCAGCCCGAAACCACCGCCGTCCAGCGCCTTTCGCCCGGGGCGGCCCGCGCCTACGCCGAGCTACTCAAACTGAAAGCCAGCACCTGCCGGCAACTGCTGGCCGCCGAGCCACCTCAGGCCCCCGGCACGCTGCTCGTGGCCGACTGCGCCGACTTCGTGGAGCTGCTCACGAGCCAGGATGCGGCGCGCTACGACGTGGTCGCTCAGGCCCAAAGCCAGCGCCTCGCCGCGCTCGATGCCGCGCCACCCGCCGCGCTGCGCGACTACGCCCGCGCCGAAATCCGCCTGCACCAGGCGCTCACGCAGGTCGTGTTCGACCACGAGGTGCGCGGGGCCTGGAACCTGCGCCAGGCGGTGGGGCTGCTCACGGCCGTAGCGCGGCGGTATCCGGCGTTCGTACCGGCGCGCAAATCGCTGGGCATGTGTCAGTTCGCCATTGGCTCATTGCCCGGCGGCTACGCCTGGTTTCTGCGTTTGCTAGGGCTGCGGGGCAGCGTTGGGGAGGGCCTGCGCAACCTGGACCTGGCCGCTAGTCAGCCCCATGATTTCCAAACTGAAAGCCGGGTGTTGCGGGCGCTCATCCGCGAGGCGTATTACCAGCAAGGTTCGGAAGGATTATTTCTGGCCGAGCAGCTCAGCTGGGAGCAGCCCGATAACCTGCTCTTCAGCTACTTGCTCGTCAGCCTGCGCAAGCGCCAGCACCAGGGCGAGGCGGCGCTGGCCGCCTATCGCGCCCGGCCCACCGGCCCGGCCTATCTGCCCCTGCCCTACCTGCGCCACCTCGCCGGCGACCTGCTACTCTACCGGGGCGACTACGTGGCCTCGCTCGCGGAGAATCAAGCGTTTTTGCGTGAATACCGGGGCCAGCACTACCGCAAGGACGCGGCCTTCAAGCGCTATCTGGCCGCCTGGCTCGGCGGGCAGCCGGCCGCCGCGTGCGAGAGTATCCGCCAACAAATCAACCTGGCCGGCCCGCTTACGGTGGAGGAAGACGTATACGCCCAGCGCTTTTACCACGACGCGCAATTGCTCGACCCGCAGCTTACCCGCGCCCGGCTACTCTGCGACGGGGGCTATTATACGCTGGCATTGAACACGTTGCATCAGTTTCGGCTGGCGCCCACCACGCCCGTCCGCGACCAGCTCGAAGCGCCCTACCGCCGCGCCCGCGTGTGGGAGGGCCTCGCCCGGCCCGACTCGGCCCGCGCCGACTACCAGCGGACGCTACGCCGCTCAGCCGCCCTCGGCGAGCCGCCCTACTACTTCGCGCCCCAGGCCGCGCTGCAGCTCGGCTACCTGGCGCGGGCCGCCGGGCAGCAGGCCACGGCGCGGGCGTATTTCGAGCAGGCCTTGCGCTACCCGCGCCACGAGTACAAAAACAGCACCGACCAGAAAGCCAAGCTGGCGCTACGCGGGTTGTAACGACGTAGCGCGGACGTTGCGAGTCCGCGCGCGGGAAAAATACAGCAACGTTATGAGGCGCGGACTCGCAGCGTCCACGCTACACTTCATGCGCATTCCCCTTGCCAAGCTGCCCGCCGACTTTGCCCGCCGCGCCCTGCGCTGGGCCGCCCGCTTCGCGCACTGCGCCTATTTCGAGCCGAACGGGCTGCAAGCCAGCGCCCCCGGCGCGTTTACGCGCCTGCTCGCCGTGGCCACCGCCGCCCCCGGCGCGCCCACCACGCTCGCCGAGTTGCCCGGCTGGCTGGCCCACCCCAGCGCCGCCCCCCGCTGCGGTTTCCTGACCTACGACCTGAAAAACGAGGTGGAAGCGCTCAGCAGCGATAATTTCAGCGGTTTCGAGTGGCCCGCGCTGCATTTTTTCGAGCCGGATATCTGGCTGCGCTGGCACTCCGACGCGCTCGAAATTCACGGGCCGGCCGACGCGCTGGCTGAAATTCTGGCTACCGTTGAACCACCTGTTTCTCCCTTAGCTGCGCCGCCAGCCGTGCCGCCGCTGCGGGCGCGGCTGCCGCGCGCCGACTACCTGCGAGCGGTCGAGCGCGTGCGCGAGGACATTCTCAACGGCGAAGTCTATGAGCTAAACCTGTGTCAGGAGTTTTACGCCGAAGGCGTGCGCGGGCTGGACCCGGCAGCCTTATTCTGGCGCTTGAATGAGGTGTCGCCCGCGCCATTCGCGGGCTTCGTGCGCCACCACGACCACTACGCGCTGTGCGCCTCACCCGAGCGTTTTATCGCACATAGCCAAGGCGTTATCACGTCCCAGCCCATCAAGGGCACCCGGCGGCGCGGCCTCACGCCCGCCGACGACGAAGCTCAGCGCCTGGCCCTGTTGCACGACGAGAAAGAGCGGGCCGAAAACCTGATGATTGTGGACCTCGTGCGCAACGACCTCGCCCAGGTCGCCCAAACGGGCACCGTGCGGGTGCCAGAGCTATTCGGCACCTACGGTTTTCGCCACGTCTGGCAGTTGATTTCGACGGTGCAGGCCGACCTGCGCCCCGGCCTCGACCTAGCCACCATCCTGCGCGCCACCTTCCCGATGGGGTCGATGACGGGCGCGCCGAAAATCCGGGCCATGCAGCTCAGCGAACACTACGAAGCCAGCCGCCGCGGCCTCTACAGCGGCAGCCTCGGCTACGTCTGGCCCAGCGGCGACTTCGAGTTCAACGTCGTCATTCGCAGTCTCTTATACCGCGCCGACACGGGCTACCTAAGCCTGCAAGTCGGCTCGGCCATCACCCACGACTCGGTGCCCGAACAGGGATACGCCGAATGCTTGCTCAAGGCGCAAGGCATGCTCGAAGCGCTTTCGTCATTTATCAATGAGCAATGAGTAATTACAGTCAGTCCCGACCCATTAAGGCTGGCCGGGACCACCGGAAATTGCTCATTGCTCATCACTCATTGCTCATTGCTCATTGAAGCCCCCTGCCATTCTGTCATTTTTTGTATCTTTGCCTACTGCCTGGCCCCGAGCCGGGCGGTGTTTTCTGCTATGGCTCAACCGCTCATTACCTTAGATTTTTTGGATAAAGCGCCCGTGCCGACGGCTGCCGTGCGGCTGGCTGGCGCAAGCACGAGCATTGCGGGTGCCGATGCCATTTCGGCTCCCGGCCGCAAGCTTTACATTGAGAGCTACGGCTGCCAGATGAATTTCGCGGATTCGGAAATCGTGACCAGTATTCTGGCCGCCGAAGGTTTCGACACGACCGACGACCTGGCTGGGGCCGACCTCGTGCTGCTCAACACCTGCTCCATCCGCGAGAAGGCCGAACAGACCATTCGGATGCGGCTCACCCAGATTAACTCGCACAAAAAGCGGCGGCCGGGCATGCTCGTCGGGGTGCTGGGCTGCATGGCCGAACGGCTGAAAGCGCAGTTTCTGGAGCAGGAGAAAATCGTGGATTTGGTCGTCGGCCCCGATGCGTACCGCGACCTGCCGGCACTCGTGGCCCAGGTCGGCGGCGGGCAAAAAGCGGTGAACGTGCTGTTGAGCCGCGAGGAGACCTACGCCGACATCACGCCCGTGCGCCTGAATTCGAACGGCGTGTCGGCTTTCATCAGCATCATGCGCGGCTGCGACAACATGTGCTCGTTCTGCGTGGTGCCTTTCACCCGCGGCCGCGAGCGCAGCCGCGACGCGCACAGCATCGTGCGCGAAGCCCAGGACCTGTTGGCCGCTGGCTACAAAGAGGTTACGCTGCTCGGTCAAAACGTGGACTCCTACAAATGGGCCGCCCCAGACAGCGCTGACGGCAGCGAGCGGGTCAATTTCGCCCAACTCCTGGAGCGCGTCGCGCGCGTCTCGCCCCAGCTGCGGGTGCGCTTCTCGACCTCGCACCCCAAGGACATCACCGACGAAGTGCTGCACACGATGGCGCGGTACGATAACATCTGCAAATACCTGCACCTGCCCGCTCAGAGCGGTAGTTCGCGGGTGCTGGAGTTGATGAACCGCACCTACGACCGGCCCTGGTACGAGGACCGCATCCGGGCCGTGCGCCGGATTTTGGGCGAGGACTGCGCCATCTCGACCGACATGATTGCCGGCTTCTGCTCCGAAACCGAGGCCGAGCACCAGGACAGCCTCAGCCTGCTCGATTTCGTGCGCTACGACATGGGCTATCACTTTTTCTACTCCGAGCGCCCCGGCACGCTCGCCGCCCGCAAGCTCCCGGACGACGTGCCGCTCGACACCAAGAAGCGCCGCCTCCAGGAAATCATCGACCGCCAGCAGCTCCACGCCCGCGCCCGCTACGCCCAAGCCGTGGGCCGCATCCACGAGGTGCTGGCCGAGAATTTCTCGAAGCGCTCGCGGGAGCATTTGAGTGGGCGCAACAGTCAGAACCAGGTGGTTATTTTTCCAAAGGGTAATTTTCAGAAGGGCGATTACGTGAACGTATTAGTAACGAGCACAACCGGCGCGGCGCTGATTGGCGAACCTGTTTAAGGTATGAGCGATGCGCGGTACAACTAGGAATTGAGTCGCATTATTCCCAAGCCAAATGTCCGGCTGCAACCGCTGGCTCAGCTATAAACCCTACACGTCGAAAATAATGGCAAGCACTTCCGTAATTCTCTTTCTGGAAAGCCCCCTCTTTATTTTCATCCTGGCGCTGCTTTTCCTGGCGGCTGTGGGCCTCATTATTTTTCTGGTCATTCGCTTGTTATGGCGCATGAATTTTCCCCCTAAACAACAGGACGACCTTTTCAAGGGTAAGTCTAACCCATGACGAATCAAGAAATTTTAAGCATCAAGCAGCGCTTTGGCATCATCGGCCACGCGCCGGCGCTGAATTACGCCATTCAGGTGGCGGCCCAGGTCGCGCCGACCGACATGACGGTGCTCATTACGGGCGAGAGCGGGTCGGGCAAGGAGTCGTTTTCCAAGATTATTCACGCCCTTTCGCCGCGCAAGCACGGGCAGTTCGTGGCCATCAACTGCGGGGCCATCCCGGAGGGCACGATTGACTCGGAGCTGTTTGGGCACGAAAAAGGCGCTTACACCGGCGCGGGCGAGGCCCGCAAGGGGTATTTCGAGGTAACCGACGGCGGCACTATCTTCCTGGACGAGATTGCCGAGATGCCGCTCGGCACCCAGGCGCGGCTGCTGCGGGTGCTCGAAAACGGCGAGTTTATCCGCGTCGGCTCCAGCAAAGTACAGAAAACCGACGTGCGCGTGGTGGCCGCCACCAACGTGAACCTGCTCGACCGGGTGCAGGCCGGCAAGTTTCGGGAAGACCTGTATTACCGGCTCAATACGGTGCCGATTACCGTGCCGCCGCTGCGCGAGCGGGGCGACGATATTTACTTATTGTTTAGAAAATTCGCGGCGGATTTCTCGGAGAAAAACCGGGTGCGGCCCATCTCGCTCACGCCTGACGCGGTGCGGCTGCTGACGCGGTTCCGGTTTCCGGGCAATATTCGGCAGCTTAAAAATATCGCGGGCCAGATTTCAGTGCTCGAAATGGAACGCGAGATTGACGCGACCCGGCTCGCCACTTACCTGCCCGCCGCCCAAACTTCGCAGCTGCCGGCGCTGCTGGCCGGCCCGGCCGCCGACGGAGCCGGCAATT
>Ga0123336_10004849_pt1 | contig 10820 bp, 13 predicted proteins | sample SSSSmetaG_FD_96466 | JGI IMG/M metagenome (GOLD analysis project Ga0123336, IMG submission 96466) | Glacier valley bacterial and archeal communities from Borup Fiord, Nunavut, Canada, to study Microbial Dark Matter (Phase II) - ​SSSS metaG | ecosystem: Environmental > Aquatic > Freshwater > Ice... | reverse complement strand
TACGTACATTTTTTATAGATTTAAAATCAATTTTCATCATCATAGGATATATTATTACCCAAATTAGAATTGCAATAGGAATGGATACTTGAGCATACTCGAACTTAGCTAAAAATACAGGAATTCCAGGTATAAACTTACCTATAAGAATGCCAGTTGCCATACACAAAATAACCCATACCGTCAGAAACCTTTCAAAAAAACCAATACCTATCATTTTCTCTTCACTCATAAATAATCACCCCTTATTTATTACATTTACATAAATCTTCTTTTTTACACTTCTGCATCTGTTCTACATCATTTTTAAAAATTGGCACTGTTTTGAATTTCAAACTAAGGTATTCAAATAGTTCTTTATTACTTCCACAAAAATCTTCATCTAACTTGTAGTACGCCCATTGTGCCTGTTTAAAGCTTGATAGTATTCCAGCATCTTTAAGCGTAGTAAGATGTCGTGAAGCATTAGACTGCGTAAGCTTTAGACACTTTTCAATCTCGCAAACACACATTTCTCCATTCCATACCAGTGACACCATCCGAAGTCTAGTTTCATCTGAAAGTGCTTTGAATATTTTAACCACTATTACCACTACCCTCCCCATATATTCGTATATGCTCATATAATCATATAGTATGCCCTCTGAAGTCATTCTGTTACTTATTTTTTAGTAAAATGCACGAATTGCTTATGCCCACCTGAAAGATTATATACTTTTCTAAAACCTTTATTAATCAATATATTTTGCGCTGCATTTCCTGTAACGCCTTTGTTGCAATAGGTAATTGTCACAACGTCTTTATCCATCTTATCCGCAGCAGCCCTGAGTTTTGTATGTGCAATATTCTGCGCTGACTCAATGTGATTTTTTCCATATTGAACTGTTGCTCTGGTATCAATAAGATTGTATTTTTCATCAGATTGCATTAGCACATCAAGTTCTTTAGCTGTAATCAATGGCCTATTTTTTGTTATGGCATTATCTAATATCATTCCAGTATACATCACTGGATCTTTTGTTGTGGAAAATGGAGGCGCATACGCTAGGTCTAGATGAAATAAATCCTCAACCTTTGCTTTATATGTTATTGCTGTTACGAAAACATCAATTCTCTTGTCCACGCCATCAAATCCTACGATTTGCACACCTAAAAGTCTGCCATCTAATTTGTCGGCAATCCCTTTTATAACCATTTCCTTGCCGCCCATGTACTCTGGCTTATTAGGTTTGATATTGTGACATACTGCAACGTCATATCCTAATTCTCTGCATTCTCGCTCGGATAATCCGGTCTGAGCAACCGTCATATCAAATATTTTGAATATTCCAGTTCCAAGTATTCCTCTAAATTCAAGGCTACCACCTGTCATACTATCGCCGGCAATTCTACCAGTTTTATTGGCCGTTGATCCAAGTGGACGATATACAGGCTTTCCAGTTACAACATGGAATTGCTCTATGCAATCGCCACAAGCATATACATCTGCAAGATTTGTCTGCATTTTGTTATTAACTTTAATGGCGCCTGTTGTTCCAAGTTCTATTCCAGCTTGTTTTGCAATTTCTGTATTTGGTCTTACTCCTGTTGACATTAATACCATGTCCGCTGCAATAATTCTTCCATCTGATAATACAACGCTACTTTTGGTGATTTCTTCAATTGACGCATCAGTTATGACTTCTATACCATTTTTTATAAGATGTTCTTTAACATAAACGGCCATGTCGCTGTCTAGTCCTGGCGTTACTTGTGGCAATTTTTCTATCAAAGTAACTTCAATGCCAAGGCCTTTTAAATTCTCGCAAACTTCCAAACCTATGAATCCAGTTCCTATTATGACTGCGGCTTTCGGTTTTGCTGAGTCAATGAAGGCTTTTATTTTGTTCATATCCCCTATATTTCGCAAGGTATAAACATTCATGCCATTTGAGCCTTTTATTGGAGGTATTACCGCACTTGCTCCCGTTGCTATTACGAGTTTGTCATAGGTATCAGTAAATGTTGTTCCTGTTAAAATATTTTTGATTTCCATGCTTTTTTCTTCTGTATTTATCGATCTCACTTCATGTAGTATTTTTATTTCCACATTATATTTACTCTTGAAAAATGCCGGATCACGGGGGGTTAGTTCATCTGCACTTTCCACCTCGCCTCCTATATAATAAGGCATCCCGCACCCTGAATATGAGATAAAGCTATCTTTTTCATATATTATTATCTCGTTCTCTTCGTTATTTCTTCTTGCTTTAGCTGCAGCTGAGGTTCCCGCCGCAACTGCACCAATTATAATTATTCGCATCTTATAGCCTCCTGTATCCTTTTGTTACTTATTCTTACCATCAAAGAAAACTTTAAGATTGTTAGGTATAATGTATTTTTCTACTTCCAAGTGAGTCATTTTAACATTAGTGTAAATCTCTTTTAATATTGCATTTAAAATTAGTGCTTTCGGTGGCTGGGTATATTCTTCCCCCTCATAGCTCCAAACTCTGCAATCTACATTATCACCGCACAAGTCTCCACACTCCTTGCATGAAGACTCTATTACTTCTACCGCAATATCCTTGCCATTAATACGAATTGTTGGAGAGCTGATAAACTCATATTTTACAGCCAACTCTTCCGTTGTGATATTCACCTTATTTACAACAATATCATAACCTGCAGCCTTCAAGACTATGGATACTTCATTTATTGCTTCATCAAGATTATTTTCAGCACCTTGGCATCTTTCACAAATACTTAAGTCAAGATATAAAAAGTCAATGGTAATAATACTTTTCTCTTGTTTTGTAACACAGCAGCCACTGTTACCAGAGCAGCATCCAGATGAATCATTTTTAATTTTTATTAGATCCATATTATTTTGCCACCTTTTCAAGTATTTTAACAATTTCTTTTGACTTAAGTACCTTACCGAACGAAACAACCTTTTCATCTATAACTAAAGCCGGTGTAGACATTACTCCAAAGGCAGCTATCTCAACAAAATCAGTGACCTTTATTATTTCAGCCTCCATACCTATTTCTGTTAGTGCAGCTTTCGTGTTTTCTGCAAGTGTCACGCAACTTTTACAACCTGAACCCAAAATTTTGATTATCATGATCAAATCCTCCTTAAAATCCTAAATAGAACATATAAAACGAAATTAACAATATCATAGTGCCAATAATAATTCTTAGCACCTTACTTGCTGTACCGTATTTATTACTTCTAGACAATTTTTGTACAAAACCAACAGATGTTCCTGCAATTAGAACGAGTACGCTGTGGCCGATTGAATACAATAGCAATAGTAAAATACCTAACAACAGACTGCCTTCTTTTGCTACAAAGGCAAGTAGTACTACGAGAACAGGTGTCGCACAGGGAGATGAAAAAAAACCTCCTAAAATACCTGCCATAAAAGCTCCTAAAAATCCTCGTTTTTTATTTTTGCTTATTGCATATGTTGATGGAATAAAATTAAAGATTTCCCAAGTTTGAAGTGCCATTAGAAGCATAATCACGCCTAATATTAAATACCACCATGAACCAGTTCCCTGCATAAGTCTACCTAACAATGAAGCAACTGTTCCTAGTACAGTAAAGGTGGCCGCCATTCCAGCTGCAAATGTGGCAGAAAGCAAAAAGGCTTTTTTGGTACTCTTTTGCCCCGTACCTCCAACATATCCTATCACAAGAGGAATGCTTGTAAGTGCACAGGGAGTAACGGATGTAACTACACCAGCAAACAATGCCAATAAAGGCGCAAGCCAGATATTTGCCGTTATAGCTGCTGATAGGTATTCTAAACATTGGTTAATTACAGTATCCATCACTTCATCCCCATCTCGATTAATGAATCAATAAGCTTCTCTTTTGTGAGTCCCCCTTGGTGCGCTGTAAAAGTATGTTCATTCGTATTTTTATTTGAAAACAACTTAAATTGCAAAGCATCTGGATCTTTAGGTTCATATGGCTTACCATCTGCATCAATAAATATTTGTGTTGGAATCACACTTATAGGATACCCCTCTGCAAAACTTTGATATTTCCATATATCAACAAATTTTATAATTGCTTTGCCACGCAGTTCTTCATTTAGTTCCTTTAATACAGGAGCCATCTCTTTACACGGAATGCAAGAATCTGCTCCAAAATCAATAATAATAGGCAATCCATAAGATTTCAGCTTTTCGATGTCAAGTTTTTCTGTAACATGTAATGCAAAATCAATGTTATTATATGATTCCGATTTACCAGTTGCTGAAGACAAATTTATATCATTTGGGTTGGCAACACTATTTTTTTGTGAATTTTTTATTGCCCATATTCCTATTAATAAACAAATAAGTATAATAGGAACCGTTATTTTTATTATCAAATCTTTTCTTGACTTATATACAGCTTCTGCTTCTTTATCACCCATTATCTTCTGTACATGAGCAGCTGCAGCCACAATCATTTCCTTTTGATTTTTGTTCGCCAACATAACTTATAGCTTCTGCTGGGCAAAGATTACCGCAGCCATGACAGCCTTGAATGCAGCCTTCAGGTAAAATAACCACTGGTGTTGGGGCTTTTTCTTGGTCATATACCCCATTTTTGCATTTTCTTGTGCAAGCGCCACATTCTATGCATTTTACATAATCAATTACTGGATACCATGCTTTAGACATAAATTGCACCTCCCTTTTTATTTTATATTTATTTATTTTATATTTGTTTATGTTACATTAATAGATAACTAAAAGCATTAAATGCATATCCAATGATAATAATGCCAACAGTAACTATTCCTGCAAAAATAACTAAAAGCTTTGTCTTTACTACCTTTTTAAGCATAATCATAGACGGAAGCGATAACGCGGTTACTGCCATCATAAAGGAAAGTGCCGTACCTATTCCAACGCCTTTTAGAACCAAAGCTTCTGCAATTGGTAAGGTTCCAAATATATCCGCATACATTGGTACTCCAACAAGTGTTGCGATTAATACAGAAAATGGATTTTTATTGCCTAATACTGCTGCAATAATATCGGCAGGAATCCAATTGTGAATTGCTGCACCTATCCCAACGCCAATTAAAACATACAGCCATACTTTTTTAATAATTCCCAGTACCTGTTCCCTAGCAAAATCCATTCTGTCCTTCCTCGACAGCTCCGATTGCTCTGTTTCGACCATTTTATTGCTGAAAACAAAAGATTCTACATAGTTTTCAAGTTTGGCTTTACCTATAATAGTACCTCCAATAATGGCTAGCACTAGGCCTACTACTACATAAGCAATTGCTATCTTCCAACTAAATATGCTTGCAAGTAACAGCACAGATGCCAAATCCACAAGTGGTGACGAAATCAAAAAGGAAAAGGTAACTCCTAACGGCAGCCCTGCATTTGTGAATCCTATAAACAGAGGAATTGATGAACAAGAGCAAAATGGTGTTACGGTTCCAAGCAATGCCCCTAAAATGTTTGCAGTTATACCATTAAATCTACCTAATATCCTCCTTGTCCGCTCTGGTGGGAAGAAACTTTGAATATATGAAATTATAAATATCAATACTGATAATAATATAAAGATTTTAATTGTATCATATATAAAAAAATGTACGCTCCCACCAAGTCTATCTGTGATATTAAGCCCAAAAACCTTTTCAACCAATAGCTTTACGAGTGAATTCAACCAATCCATCTTTAATAGTTGATTATTAAGCCATTCTAATATGAACATTACCTACTCAGCTCCTTAACATTTTCTACTTTTTTCGCCGCTATCGGACATATCACTTGAGCAATAATTATCGAATAAGTTCCTGACTGCTTCCAAGCTTTCCTTATTTAATGAATATATCATCCAAGCCCCGTCGCGTCTGCCTTCCACTAGTCCGCTGTCACATAATGTTTTCATGTGATAGGAAAGGGTTGGCTGGGTGATGTTAAAATTCTCTAGTATCTTGCAGGCACATAGCTCCCCTTTTGATAACATCTCCACAATTTTCAAGCGTGTTTCATCCGCCAATGACTTTAATATAAGTACATAATCTGCATGATTCATAACAATTTCATTCTCCAATCTCATTGATATTTTTCTATAACATAGATAATTGTCTATATATAGTATATGATTCATATAGACAATTGTCAATGTAATTTTCAAAAAATATATTTATGTTTACCGTTCTAATGTAATTGTATTTGCCAACTGGAATGGTGGACCAAAATTCAGTTGACAAATACAATTAATATTGTTGTCATGTTAAGAACTACACATATCGGCATAATTACTATACATATTGGCATAATTACTATTAAAACCAAACGCATACTTGGCTTTGTGAGCCAAACCCCATATACAAATTTCCAAACATGCTTACAAATTTTGTAAAATTAAAAAGTGTAACCGCTTCGCAATGTCCCCATAGAATAGAAGCAATGTCGGCGCGTTTTTGCGCATAAATTGCAATGTCCTCTCGATTTCAAGGCAATGTCGTCCTTAATTCGACTTATTTTAATCCAAATTTGAGACATTGCTCTAAATATCAAGCAACATTGCTTGTAGAATTAGTAGACGTTGCTTTTTTTGCGCAAAAAGGCGTCAACATTGTAGCAAATTTGATTAGACATTGCATTGAGGTTACATTAATTCTGAAACCAGGTTTTTTCACATATATCCAATGTGGAATTCAGATTTATGTGTGTTTATAGAAAAATAATAAGTTTGGTACACATCTTGCGGCAAAGGGTACCATGATAAGACGGCAAGTGTATATAGTGGCCAAAAATATGGAAAGAAATTAGTAAAGCCCAAAATCAACATTTGAAAATTCGAACGCTGATTCCGGGCTCATAACATAAACTTTGGACTAAAGGATAAATCCTTTAAATTATATAATGTATTATCATATTTAAAAACTTAATTATTCAAATATAATTTGAACATTTTTTGGTAGAGCCAGTTTGCATTCAACCTCAACTGCCTTAATTATCCCACAAATTGTTGGGCAGGCACAATGTCCTGGGAAGTTTACACTTGCATAATTATAAAAAGGTCCCTCCCCTGGCTTTACTAAACATAAGTCATAAGAGTCAAATGTGGATCCTAATTCTTTGAACATTTTACTCACAGCATCACAATCAGACTTGATTATAAGCGTTACATCTAAACCATCATCACTGTTTGCCTCAACTAATGTTATAAGGCCACAAATTCCAGGTAATATTTTCAATTTTGTCATAATTAAAGTCTCCTTTGTTTAATTTATATTTATTCTCTTAACAAAGCCTTCAACACACGTGCTGCTTCCGGTAAACTATCTATAGAATCATCATGCATAAATTCTAGCAAAAATGCGTGTGGTAAAGCTGGTTCCTGAAAGCAACTAATGTATTTTAACCATATTTGTTTGCCCTCGGCTAGTGGATAACGGCGCTTTTCGTCCCAATGAAAGGTATGAATATTAGTGGTAACTGAGTTAAGTGCCTTTGCTGCTTCAAGATTGTAAGTTTCGCTTTGTGATTGATTTGGCTGCCATAGCATTGCTACATTCTCTCGGTCAATTTCTTTAATCAAACGTAACGCAGCATGATAATCATCCGTATAAGTACCTCCATGACATTCAAAAGATAAATTTATTCCATATTTTGATGCCATATCCGCTATGAATCGGCTTTCCTGTACAAGACGTACAAATTCTTGCTCACTTACGTCAGCTGAACCTTTATTGAATGCCCAAATACGTATAATAGGCGCATCTAGCTGTATTGCAGAATCAAGAACTTTTGAAAACCCGCTTTGAAAATCTTCTGTGCAGCCCACACAATAATACGAACCATATGCAAAAACTTTTAATCCAGCCTCAGCAGTTAATTTTTGAACTTGGCGAGCAATATCAACATTGCCAGTAGGTACATGAACATCCCCGCCCCACTCTATGCCGTCTAATCCAGCTTTTTTCGATGCTTCAATAATTTCGGCAGGAGATAAGTTTCTAAAAGAAATAGAGACTAAGCCTGTTTGATACATAACAACTCCCCTTTCAGCTTCTTTTAAGCCATTGTTTCCAGCATCTTGAGCGTAACTTGGTATTTTACCTGCCCACCGCTTCTTAGTAGTCGGAATTCATCTAGCATAAATTGTGACATGCGAACTACCTCATTTCCCATGCTGCCGGCTATATGTGGCGTTAGAAAAGCATTTGGAAGTGAGTAAAATGCATGCCCATCTACTGATGGCTCAGGGTCAGTAACATCCAAGAGTGCCGTAATATTTGGGTTCTCCGACAAAATTCTTACCAAATCATCCTCTACAATCTGAGCCCCACGGCCTGTATTTATAAAAGTGGAATTGCTTTGCATCAATGAGAACAAATCATAATTTAGCATACCTACCGTTTGTGGATTGTTTGCCAAATGATTTGTAATGGTCTGACATTCAGTGAATAGCTGAGCAAGCGAGCATTTACTTACTCCTAGCTGAGTTGCGCTTTCATCCGATAAAAATGGGTCAAATACTAGTACCTTCAACTCATATGACTTTAGCAACTGGATTACTAACTTTCCAATCATTCCAGCACCAATAATTCCGACTTTACACTTGTAATTTCCAGAAAAGCAATTATTAAATTTACGGGCTTCTGCAATTTCGCCTCTACTATTGTGTGCTGCTGCTTGGAAGAAGCCTTTATTTGCTAGCAATATTTGTGCAACTGTATATTCTGCAACAGGAACAGCATTAGCACCCCAAGCACTGAATACTTGAATTCCGCGATTAAGAAAAGGAGTTGCAAATCCTTTTACTGATCCAGCTGCGTAGAATACCGCCTTTAATCGAGGAAACAAGTCTTCTATTTCTTTTTCGGTCAACATTGGCATTCCCCAAGTGGTGAACAAATAATCTGCTTGTTCCGTAATTGCTTGATATTCAGCTATACGGTCTGATGGGATAATTATCGTACTATCCAAGCCAGCTTCTTTTTCTAATTGCTGCATGACCTCAGGTGAATATACCCGTTTAATGTTGCCTTCATTTCCTAGTAAAATGCTTACCATTTATATCACGCCTTTCAGGTGTTAATATTATTACCCTTTAATTCTTGCATTAGAATTCCTATATTGCAGCCAAGTTGAGTTTTTAGTAAATCGATGTCTTCACAAAAGGATTTTTCATTTAATATAGCTTTGTCTACTCTATTTTTCAACAAATAGAACTTAACATCTTTCTTCTTATATCCATGCAATAATTTTGCCAATTCGATTTGAGTATAACGCTTCTTCTTAGTGATTTTAGGATTATCCAATAAAATATTTCTATCATAGTTATGTACTTCGTCAAAATGCATTAGCAACCAAAATTCAAAGCATGGATTAGTTAAATAAAAACCAAATCCTTTTTCAATGCATTTATTTTTAACATATTCAAATTGGTCGTTGTAAGGTAATGCCACAAAGCTATCTTTATCTCTATCTACTATTATACAAATTTTATCAAATCCAGCTTCATAAGTTATGTACTGTTTGTTAAAATATTCATTTAAATATTCAACGGCTTTTATAATACTAGCTTTTTCATTTAAACAATCGCATATTTCTTTTGCTATACATCCTATGTCTTGAACTAGCTCATCTCCAGTATTAATAGTTAAAATATTTGTAGTCAAAATCTCATGGATATCATAGGCTGAATACAAGCTATTGTTTGATATTACACCTTCTTCTAGTAGATAATCAACTGATTTACTAATTATTGAGTTAATAGTCAACAGCCCACTATTTCCCTCATCTATATATTCAATAAGTCGGTTTAAGATTTTTTTAGGGTTGCTCCATCCCATTTCATTGTAACTTCTAAGTAATGGTTTTATGTCTATTAATGGATTAACCCCTATTGCGACCATATTGTCTCTAATTCCGTTAAAATACTGTACTTCAGTTTCAGAACCTTCGAATACGAGAAAATACTTTCTCCGCACTTCATTAGAAGTTTTCGTAGTAGCTCTCTGTCCAAAAGTTTTTGGTATTCTCATATACTAATCCTCCTTTATTGGGAAAATAGTACTAAACACCGGTACCCCACCATATCGTCCCTCAAGATAAGCTTTATCTATTTTTTGGTCGAACCTTGAATTGTATTCTTCAAGTGAGTATATTTTTGATTCGCCTTGGCTATTTTTATCTACAAACCAAACTTCATCACGCCTTAATAAATCAAAATCTAAAAGCCTTGACTCGTGAGTTGTAACAATTAATTGAATGTTTCTTTTTTCAGCGAACTTTAAATATGTTTGAATGAATTTATATGTTAACTGAGGATGTAAACATCTATCAATTTCGTCAATAAAATAAATCATTTCTTTATTATTATTTAATAATATTTCTATTAAATCAAGTATTCTCACTGTGCCATCCGATTCTTCTGATAAACTAAATAAAGCAGCTGTCTTGCCGTGACTAAATTCGATTGTTTTGTAAGATATTTTATCATTTTCAACTATATCAACAATAAATAATTCTTTTTCACCTCGTAGTATTATCCCATTATTATCATTTTGATTTTTCTTCTTATTAATTGACTTTTTAACCTCTAAATCAGATAATATCTTCTGAAGCAATTCTTTTGGAAACGATTTAGCTAATTTTTCTGGCAATACATCCACTACTTTATAATCAGTTATTCCGGTACCAAATGCTGTTATAATCTTACTAATTTCGCTTATATTTTTATCAGTCATAAAATAAGAAAAATTAGATACTGCTCTACTTTGATAGTTAATATCAAGCTGATCTTTAATCCATTCATATACATTTTTTAATATATTTAATTCTGCATTTTC
>Ga0123336_10004846_pt1 | contig 10823 bp, 6 predicted proteins | sample SSSSmetaG_FD_96466 | JGI IMG/M metagenome (GOLD analysis project Ga0123336, IMG submission 96466) | Glacier valley bacterial and archeal communities from Borup Fiord, Nunavut, Canada, to study Microbial Dark Matter (Phase II) - ​SSSS metaG | ecosystem: Environmental > Aquatic > Freshwater > Ice... | reverse complement strand
GCGTCTTCAGGAGCGGCGGCAGGCGGCGGATCACTTCGGCGCGCTCGGCGCGCGAGACCTTGGCGCTCGCCGACCAGATGAGATCCGCAGCGGCGCGCTTCATGTCCTTGGTCGCCTCGCTGGTACCCGACTTGACGGCGGCCGTCGCGAGCACGTCCGCCCAGACCTGGAACAGGAACTCGCGCACGCCTTCCTGGACCGGCACGTCGTTGAGCATCTTCCTCAGCTCGATCGTGTACTGGATCGCCATCGTCTCGCGCTGCTCGACCTGCGCGGCGAGCGAGACGCCCTTCTTCGACGCCTCGTTCTCGTTCTTGAAGTAGTGCTCGAGAAACTTCTCGAACTCGGTGAGCACGGTCTGGAACACGCGCCGACCGGTGTCGGGATAGGCCTCGACCACTTGCACGACGCGCTTGATCTCCTTCTCGAGAAGGTCGCCGACGGCACGGCCGCCCAAGTCGAAGCCCATCACGCACGAGCCCATGCGGTCGATCAGGCGGCGCGCCGGATGCTCGACGGTGGCGAAGAAGTCGGGCTCGGAGACGGCGACGCGCAGCACCGGCATCTGCAGGCGCGCGAACCAGACGCGCACCGTGGCGGGGATCGCGTCTTCCATCAGGATGCTCTGGAACAGCAGGGCGACGATCTCGATCGTCGCTCGCTCGACCGGAGTGGCGGCGGCCTGCTTGAGCGCCTGCTTCCGCTGATGCAGCTCCTCCAGCATCGTCGGCGTGTTGATGCCGACCCGGCCGGCGCCGTCGGTCGTCGTCGGCGGCGTCGCGAGCCGGCGCGCGACGCCTTCCTGCGCTTCGGCGATCGCCGCATTCAGGCGCGGCGACGGCGGCGCCGGGGCGTGCGACGTGATCGCGAAGTCGGGCAGCTGGCGGCTGACGAGGCGGTTCAGGCGGTTGAGCACCGCGTCGGCCTGGTCGTTGTTGCGTGCGAGGCCGGCGGCACGGGTCATCAGGCGTGTCTCTTCGCCGACTTCCGTGGCGACGTTGGCGGCGCGCGTCGAGGGCGACTGGAACTCCGAGGGCGTTCCCGGCGACATGCCGGTCGGCGTGCCGAAGCCGCCGGTCGAGCCGCTGCTCGGCGTGCCTCGGCCGACGTCGTGCGTCGTGCGCCGGATGAAAGGCCGCAGGTCGACCTCCGGCAGCACGTGGCGTTGCAGCAGGAAGCGGTTGGTCTCGTGGTACGCCTCTTCGGCGAAGAGCGAAAGCTCGTCGTGGACCACCGCCTGCAGCAGGCGCCAGATGTCGAAGCTGAGCGGCGCGGCGAGCCACGAGGTCGTGACGATGCGGGCCAGCACGTGCGGGCGCAGGATGTCGTTGGCGTCGAGCTCGTCCTTGCCCTCGAGGTTGTTCATGCGCGAGCGCAGGTCGGTGAACTCCCACGACGCCCGGTCCATCATCGCCAGCGCCAGGCGTGAGCTGAGGATCTCGTGCTCGATGGTGTCGTCGTCGACCAGGCTCAGTCGGTCGCCGCTGCCGCCGCGCGTCGACGTGCTCGGCGGCAGCTCGCCGAGCCGGGTCTGCGGCACGGTGCCGGTGGCCAGCGCGGCACGCAGGAGGGTCGTCATGCCGTTCTGCCAGAGCGGCAGCGACGGGTTCAGCAGCGGGACGAGCTCACGGCGCTTCATCGCCATCGCCGGTTCGGCCACCGCGCCGGCCAGGACCCGGGCACCCTGGTCGATGGCCTGGACCACGCCCGGCAGGCCGCCGAGCAGCCGCTCCACATAAGACCGCCTCGCCTGCTGAGCCAATGCCGTCGGGTTGGCGGGGGTCGGCATGGGTGGGGAGTGCGGATCGTCCTGGAAAAAGTCGCTTTCGACTCTACACGACCGCCCCGGCATTCGGGTCGTTCGGATCGTGCTCCGAGCCCTTCGACTTGACGAGGTCGTCACGCTTGACGCCGAGCCACATCGCGATCGCCGCCGCGACGAAGACCGACGAGTAGATGCCGAACAGGATGCCGATCGTGAGCGCGATGGCGAAGTAGTGCAGCGTCTGGCCGCCGAAGAGGAGCATCGACAGCACCATCATCTGGGTCGAGCCGTGGGTGATGATCGTCCGGCTGATCGTGCTGGTGATCGCGTGGTCGATCACCTCGTGCGTGTTGAGCTTGCGAAAGCGCCGGAAGGTCTCGCGGATCCGGTCGAAGATAACGACCGACTCGTTGACCGAATAGCCCAGCACCGCCAGCACCGCCGCCAGCACCGAGAGCGAGAACTCCCACTGGAAGAAGGCGAAGAAGCCCATGATGATGACGATGTCGTGCAGGTTGGCCACGATCGCTGCGACCGAGAATTTCCACTCGAAGCGAAGCGCGAGGTAGGCCGCAATGCCGAGAACGACGAAGAGCAGCGCCAGGCCACCGTCCTGGGCCAGCTCCTTGCCGACTTGCGGACCGACGAACTCGCTGCGCGAGAAGCGCACCGGCTCGACGCCGGCGGGAGTCGCGCACACCTGGCGCGACGCCGACTGGCCCTGCTCGGCCGGCCCGTCCTTGGTCTGCACCGTGCCGCCTTCGGCCTTGCAGAGAGCATCGAAGACGCTGGCGACGAGCTTGTCCTGCTTGAGGTCGCCGCGCACCGGCACGCGGATCATCACGTCGCGCGAGCTGCCGAAGTTCTGCACCAGCACGTCGCCGAGGTTCATCGCCTCGACGGTCGTGCGGATCTTGGCGATGTCGGCCGGCTGCGCGTACGCGGTCTCGACGACGTTGCCGCCGGTGAACTCGATCGAGAAGTGCAGGCCGCGCGTCGCCAGGAAGAAGACCGCGGCGAGAAAGGTCACCAGCGAGATGACGTTGAAGACCAGCGCGTGCCGCATGAACGGGATGTCGCGGCGAATGCGGAAGAACTCCATCGGGTGCGGTCTCTCTGTCGAAACGGAAAAAAGGCTCTGCGGCGCTGGTGCCGTCAGGTCTTGGCCGGGACGGTCGCCGAGGTCGCGTCCGGTTTCCAGACCTGGCCGATCGACACGGCCTTCAGGCGCTTCTGGCGGCCGTACCAAAGGTTGACCAGGCCGCGCGAGAACATCACGGCCGAGAACATCGAGGTGATGATCCCGAGGCAGTGGACGATCGCGAAACCGCGCACCGGCCCGGAGCCGAAGGCGAGCAGCGCGAGGCCGGCGATCAGCGTCGTGACGTTGGAGTCGAGGATGGTCGCGAAGGCGCGCTCGTAGCCGGTGTTGATCGCGGCCTGCGGCGACGCGCCGCCGCGCAGCTCCTCGCGCACGCGCTCGTTGATCAGCACGTTGGCGTCGATCGCCATGCCGAGCGCGAGCGCGACGGCGGCGATGCCCGGCAGCGTCAGCGTTGCCTGCAGCATCGACAGCACGGCGACGAGCAGCAGCAGGTTGAAGGCGAGCGACAGCGTCGAGATCACTCCGAACAGGAGGTAGTACGCGCACATGAACGCAGCGATCGCGCAGAAGCCGTAGATCACGCTCTGGATGCCCTTGTCGATGTTCTCGGCGCCCAGGCTCGGCCCGATCGTGCGCTCCTCGATGATCTCCATCGGCGCGGCCAGCGAGCCGGCGCGCAGCAGCAGCGCCGTGTCGGCGGCCTCGGCGGTGTTCATGCGGCCCGAGATCTGGAAGCGGTTGCCGAGCTCCCCGCGGATCACCGGCGCGGTCACGACCTCGCCCTTGCCCTTCTCGAACAGCAGGATCGCCATCCGCTTGCCGATGTTCTCGCGCGAGGTGTCGCGCATGATCCGCGCGCCGCGCGCGTCGACCGTGAGGTGGACGGCCGGCTCCTGGCTCTGGCCGTCGAAGCCGGGCTGGGCGTCGGTGAGGTTCTCGCCGGTGAGCAGCACCTGGCGCTTGACGATCAGGGGCGCACCGCCGCGCTCGACGTAGCGCTCGGTGCCGAACGGCACCGGCCCGGCGCCGGTGGCCGCGGCGCGTGCCTCGGCGCTGTCGTCGACCAGACGCATCTCGAGCGTCGCCGTGCGGCCGATGATGTCCTTGGCCTTGGCCGTGTCCTGCACGCCCGGCAGCTGGACGACGACGCGATCGGCGCCCTGCTGCTGGATCACCGGCTCGGCGACGCCGAGCTCGTTGACGCGGTTGTGCAAGGTCGTGATGTTTTGCGTGATCGCGGCGAGCTGGACGCGTTTGGCGGCGTCGGGCTTCAGGTTGCCGGTGAGCTTGAAGTCGGCGCCGTCGAGGCTTTCGGCCCAGTCGAAGTCCGTGAGCTGGTCGAGCAGGATCGCGCGTGCCGCGACGAGCGTATCGCGATCGCGAAAGCGCACGACGACGGCGTTCGCGTCGCGCGTGATGCCGGTGTGGCGGACGTTCTTGTCGCGCAGCAGCGTGCGCACGTCGCCGGCGGTCGAGTCGGCCTTCTTGGTGAGGGCCGACTTCATGTCGACCTGCATCAGGAAGTGGACGCCGCCGCGCAGGTCGAGGCCGAGATACATCGGCAGCGCGTGCAGCGCGGTCAGCCACTTCGGCGAGCGCGAGAGCAGGTTGAGAGCGACGATGTAGGTCGGGTCGTTCGCGTCGGGATTGAGGGCGGCGCCGAGCGCGTCCTTGGCCTTGCGTTGCGCGTCGAGGTCGGCGAAGCGCGCCTTGACCGAGTTGCCGTCGTACTGGACGAAGTCGGCCTTCAGCCCGGCCTTGGTCAGGATGCCCTCGACCTGGCCGGCCATCGACGGATCGAGCTTGATCGTCACCTTGCCGCTCGACACCTGCACCGCCGGCGCCTCGCCGAACAGGTTGGGCAGCGTGTAGACGATGCCGACGACGAGCGCGATCACGAGGATCGCGTATTTCCAGATCGGGTAGCGATTCACGACGACAGTCCGGCGCGCCGGCCGGTCACTTGATCGTGCCCTTGGGCATCACCTGGACGACCGCCGAGCGCTGGATCTGGATCTCGACGCCGCTGGCGATCTCGACGCCGACGAAGGAATCGCCCATCTTCGACACCTTGCCGAGCATGCCGCCGGAGGTGACGACCTCGTCGCCCTTGGCGAGCGCATCGATCATCGCCTTGTGCTCTTTCTGGCGCTTCATCTGCGGCCGGATCATGACGAAGTAGAGAACCACGAACATGAGGACCAGCGGCAGCATGCCGCCGAGGCCGCCGAGGCCACCGCCGAACATGCCCTCGGGAGTTGCGGGAGGCGCGGCCACGGTTTGGGCGGATGCTTCGGAAATGAACACGGACGGATTCCTCTCGGGGGCGCGTCGGCGTGGCGCCGACAAAACCGGCGAATTGTAAGACCCGGGCCGGGGTCAGGCCCCGAGCGACACCTCGCCAAGCCGGGGCGCGTGCGCGGGCGCTCCGGAGGGCGGCGCCGGGCGGGCGACGAGGCGCAGCAGCGTCACCTCCGAGGGCGCGCCGAAACGCTTGGGCGGGCCCCAGTAGCCCGTCCCCCGGCTGGTGTAGACCCACAGGCGCCGCCAGCGGTGCAGGCCGGCGGTGAACGGTTGCTGCAGCCGGACGAACAGGTTCCAGGGCCAGAACTGGCCGCCGTGGGTGTGGCCGCTCAGCTGCAGGTCGAAGCCGGCGGCCTCGGCCGCGTCGGCGCTGCGCGGCTGGTGCGCGAGCAGCAGCTTGAACGCGGCTGCCGGGCTACCTGCCAGCGCGGCACGCGGGTCGCTCGCCTGGGCATGGTCGAAGTGGCCGGCGCCGAAGTCGGTGACGCCGGCGACGACGAGCGCCGCATCGCCCCGGCGAACGACGACGTGCTCGTTCATCAGCACCGCCAGCCCGATCCGGCGCAGCTCGCGCACCCAGGCCGCGGCGCCCGAGTAGTACTCGTGGTTGCCGGTGACGAAGAAGGTGCCTTCCTTCGAGCGCAGGTCGGCGAGCGGCGCGACGTGGTCGGCGAGCTGGGCGACCGAGCCGTCGACCAGGTCGCCGGTGACGGCGACGAGGTCGGCGTCGAGGCGGTTCACGGTCGCGACGATCGCCACGACGTACTCGCGCTTGATCGTCGGGCCGACGTGGACATCGCTGACCTGTGCGATCCGAAAGCCGTCGAGCGCGGCCGGCAGGCCGGCGACCGGCACGTCGACCTTGACGACGCGGGCCGTGCGACGGGCGTTGACGAAGCCCCAGGCGGTGACCAGCAGCGCGATCACCGGGACGGCGCGCGCCGTCTGCACGTCGATCGCGCCGAGCGCGGCGGTGCCGTGCCAGGCGGCTTCGGCGGCGCTCACGAACAGCGAGCCCAGGTCGCGCGCCACGGTCAGGACGAAGAGCGTCGAGAAGAGGCCCATGCAGACCAGGCCGACCCAGGCGAGCCCGGCCGCGAAGCGGCGATCGCCGCCGCGCCGCGCGCCGAAGCCGAAGGGAAGAGTCAGTGCCGAGACGACCAGGAGCGCCGCCAGCAGGACGCCGGCGACGACCGAGTCGAGCGCCGGGACGAGGCGCCAGCCGACGTAGGCATGGAGCAGGATGGAGATGAAGGAAGGCGACACCGGGCGCACATGGGCACGACTGCCGCCGCTTCAATGGCGCGCTGCCATCTCGATGCCGATGCCGATGCCGATGCCGATGGTGAAGACGACGGCCGGTCGCTAAGCTCGTGCGATGGAAGTCTCGTTCACCAAGGAAGTCGAGGCCTTGCGCCTCGGCGCCGGCGAGACCTTCCACGGCGAAGGCATCCTCGCGATCACCAAGGCGCTGCTGCAGTCGGGCGTCGCCTACGTCGGCGGCTACCAGGGCGCGCCGGTGTCGCACCTGCTCGACGTCATGGTCCAGGCCGAGCCCTACATGAAGGAGCTCGGCGTGCACGTCGAGGCCTGCGCCAACGAGGCCTCGGCCGCGGCGATGCTCGGCGCCTCGATCCACTACCCGCTGCGCGGCGCGGTGACGTGGAAGTCGATCGTCGGCACCAACGTCGCCGCCGACGCGCTCTCGAACCTGTCGTCGCCCGGCGTCGTCGGCGGCGCGCTGATCGTCGTCGGCGAGGACTACGGCGAAGGCGCGAGCGTGATCCAGGAGCGTACGCATGCGTACGCGCTCAAGTCGTCGATGCTGATGCTCGACCCGCGGCCCGAGCTCGGCAACATGGTGCGCATCGTCGAGCACGCGTTCCGCCTCTCGGAGGCATCGAACATGCCGGCCATGCTCGAGCTGCGCATCCGCGCCTGCCACGTGCGCGGCTCGTTCGTCTGCAAGGACAACGTCGCGCCGCGCATCTCAACCCAGCACACGATGGCCGAGCCGGCGCCCTTCGACTACGCGCGCCTGGCCCATCCGCCGGTGACCTTCGGCCACGAGAAGCTGAAGAGCGGCGAGCGGATTCCGGCGGCGCGGCGCTACATCGTCGCGGAGGCGCTGAACGAGCACCACGCGGGCACGCGGACCGACATCGGCCTGATCGTCCAGGGCGGTCTTTACAACACGCTGATCCGCGCCTTGCAGCAGCTCGGCCTGGCCGACGCATTCGGCGCGAGCGAGCTGCCGCTGCTGGTGCTCAACGTCACCTATCCGATCGTTCCCGACGAAGTCGTTGCCTTCGCCGCGGGCAAGCGCGCAGTGATGGTCATCGAGGAAGGCCAGCCGGAGTACATCGAGCGCGACATCCTCGCGGCGCTGCACCGGGCCGGCGCGACGACGGCGCTGCACGGCAAGGACCTGCTGCAGATGGCCGGCGAGTACACGGTCGAGCTGATGGCCGCGGGACTCGCGTCGTTGCTCGAGCGCCATCAGCCCGACGTCGACACGCGACCGACGCGCGACTGGCTCGCGGCCAACGTCGCACGTCGCGCCGAGGTCGCCGCGCAGCTCGGTCGCGCCGTCCCCGCGCGACCGCCGGGCTTCTGCATCGGCTGCCCGGAGCGGCCGGTGTTCGCCGCGCTCAAGCTCGCGCAACAGGACGTCGGCCCGGTTCACGTCGCCGCCGACATCGGCTGCCACGCGCTCGCCACCTTCGAGCCGTTCTCGTCGGGCCACTCGATCCTCGGCTACGGCATGAGCCTGGCCTCGAGCGCGGGCGTCGCGCCGATGATGAAGCGGCGGGTGCTGTCGATCATGGGCGACGGCGGTTTCTGGCACAACGGCCTGCTGACCGGCGTGCAGTCCTCGCTCTTCAACGGCGACGACTCGGTGCTGCTGATCATGAAGAACGGCTACACGTCGGCCACCGGCACGCAGGACATCATCTCGACGCCAGACGAGGAGGAGAAGGCACGCGCGCCCGATCGCCAGCAGAGCCTGGTCGACCGCAACACGACGATCGAGTCGACGCTGAAAGGACTCGGCGTGCAATGGATGCGCACCGTCCACACCTACCGCGTCGCCGAGATGAAGAAGACGCTGCAGGAAGCGTTCACGACCGACTTCGCGGGCCTCAAGGTGATCATCGCCGAGGGCGAATGCCAGCTCGAGCGGCAGCGCCGCGTGCGGCCGTGGATCGCGTCATTGCTCAAGCGCGGCAAGCGCGTGGTGCGCGTGAAGTACGGCGTCGACGAGGACGTGTGCACCGGCGACCACGCCTGCATCCGCCTCTCGGGCTGCCCGACGTTGACGCTGAAGGACAACCCCGATCCGCTCAAGCTCGATCCGGTCGCGACCGTGATCGACGGCTGCGTCGGCTGTGGCCTGTGCGGCGAGAACGCACACGCGGCGACGCTCTGCCCGTCGTTCTATCGCGGCGAGGTCGTGCAGAACGCTCGCTGGCACGAGCGCGTGCTCGCATCGCTGCGCAGCGCGATCGTGCAGAGGCTGCAAGCGGCATGAGGCCGATCTGTGTTCTGGTCACCGCGCTCGGCGGCGAAGGCGGCGGCGTGCTCGCCGAATGGCTGGTCGAGACCGCCGTGCGCGCAGGCTTCAGCGCGCAGAGCACGTCGATCCCGGGCGTCGCGCAGCGGACCGGCGCGACGACGTACTACGTCGAGGTCTTCCCGGTCCCGACGGCCGAGCTCGGCGGCCGGACGCCCGTCTTCAGCCTCCATCCGGTCGCGGGCGGCCTCGACCTGCTCGCGTCGTCGGAGCTGCTCGAGACCGTGCGCCAGATCGGCAACGGCATGGCGACGCGCGAGCGCACGCACGTGCTCTCGTCGACCAGCCGCAGCCTGACGACGGCCGAGAAGATGGTGCCCGGCGACGGCCGCACGACGAGCGCCGAGCTGCTCGGGGTCGTGCGCGCCCACGCCCACGAGGCGCAGGCCTTCGACATGGCGCAGATCGCCCGCGACAGCGGCACCGTGATGAGCGCCGTGCTGTTCGGCGCGATCGCGGCGAGCGGCGTGCTGCCGCTGCCGCGCACGGCCTGCGAGGCGACGATCCGCGCGTCCGACAAGGGCGCCGAGGCGAGCCTGCGTGGATTCGCGGCGGCGTTCGCAGCAGTCGCCGCCTTGCGCGGCGAGCGGGCGACGGTCGATGCGGCCGTCAATGCAGCCGTGAGCTCTGCCGTCGCGACGCTCGCGACCAAGGCCGCGGTGGCGCCCGCGCGCGCCGATGTCCCGACCGCCCTCGCCGCGCTGCCCGCCGACGTGCGCGAGATTGCCGACCTCGGTCACGCGCGCCTCGTCGACTACCAGGACGCGCGCTACGCCGCGCTCTATCTCGATCGCCTCGGCAAGGTGCTCGCCGCCGAGCGCGCCGGCGCGCCGCAGGCGATCACGCATCCCGCGACCCGCGCGGTCGCGCGCTGGCTCGCGCTCTGGATGGCCTTCGACGACATCGTCCGCGTCGCCGACCTGAAGACGCGGGCGTCGCGCTTCGCCCGTGTCCGCGGCGAGGTGAAGGCGCAGGGCGACGACGTGCTGCGCATCGTCGACCACTTCAAGCCGGGCGCGGCCGAGCTCGCGTCGCTCCTGCCGCATCGCCTGTCGGACGCGCTCGTCCGCCACGACCGCGCCCGCCAAGCGCGCGGCCGAGAAGCGCTGGCCTGGCCGCTGAAGATCCGCACCGACACCGTCGTCGGATTCCTGATGCTGCGGCTGCTCGCAGCGATGAAACCGCTGCGCCGGAGTGGCAGTCGCTTCGCAGGCGAGCAAACGGCGATCGAGCGCTGGCTCGACGGCGTCGCCACGGCCGCGCGCCGACACGCCGGCCTCGGCCTCGAGCTCGCCGAGTGCGGCAGGCTGATCAAGGGCTACGGCGCCACCAACGAACGCGGCAGGGACAACCTGCTCCACGTCCTCGATCACCTCGCTGTCGCCGCACCGTTCGCGAGCGACGACGAGCGCGCGGCAGCGATCCGCGCCGCGCGCGAGGCTGCGCTCGCCGACGGCTCCGGCCAGGCGCTCGACAAGGCGCTCGCCACGCACGGCGCGCCACCGCGTCCGGTGCCCGAGCAGCCGATCCGCTGGGTCGCGCGTCGGCCGGGGCGGCCGGCAGCCAGCGCGGCGACTTCCGACCTGATGCCCTGAACGCAGCCGCCGTCCGTCGGCGGCGCCGGCGATGGCAGGGAAGATCAGCATCGCCGCGCCGGCCCGCGGGCCCTACGCTCGCAGCCGCTTCACATCCACGACGACGAGGAGACCATGACCCACGCCCCCCACGCCTCGCTGACGGCCGCCAGGCCTTCGCCCCTGCGCGCCGTCGCGCTCGCCCTCGCCCTCGCGCTCGCGTACCCGCGCGCCGCGGGCGCCGTCCCCGGGCCCGAGAGCGTCGTGGTGCTCGCCAACGCGACGGTGCCCGAGAGCGTCGACCTGGCCCGCAGGTACGCCGCCGCGCGCGCGATCCCCGACCGCCAGGTGTGCCTGGTCTCGGCGCGGGCGACCGATATCATCACCCTCGCGAGTTATCAGACCGACGTCCTCGCGCCCCTCGAGCGCTGCCTGACCGACGCCGGCGTGGCCGACCGCATCGAGGCCGTGGTGCTCGCCCGCGGGCTGCCCATCGCGGTG
>Ga0123336_10004844_pt1 | contig 10826 bp, 9 predicted proteins | sample SSSSmetaG_FD_96466 | JGI IMG/M metagenome (GOLD analysis project Ga0123336, IMG submission 96466) | Glacier valley bacterial and archeal communities from Borup Fiord, Nunavut, Canada, to study Microbial Dark Matter (Phase II) - ​SSSS metaG | ecosystem: Environmental > Aquatic > Freshwater > Ice... | reverse complement strand
GGCGGGCTCGCACCGCCGCGGTCAGAATGCCGCCGATCCGAGACGACAGACAGGAGACGATCATGGCGATGACCAGACGCGAGTGGGTGCGCGGCGTGGCGGCGGCGGGCATGGCTCCGATGGCCGGCGGCGCATGGGCGCAGGCGGGCACGCTGAAGATCTCGCACCAGTTTCCCGGCGGCACCGCCACCGAGGGCGACTTCCGCGATCGTCTCTGCCGGCGCTTCGCGGCCGACATCGAGAAGAAGAGCAACGGCGCGCTCAAGGCGGCCGTCTATCCGGGCTCGTCGCTGATGAAGACGATCCCGCAGTTCTCGGCCTTGAGGAAGGGCGCGCTCGACTTCAGCCTGTACCCGCTGTCATACGCCGGCGGCGAGGTGCCCGAGACCAACATCGGCCTGATGCCGGCGCTGGTGCCGAGCTACGAGGTCGGCAGCGCGTGGAAGACGGCCGAGGTCGGCAAGCTCCTGGCCAAGACGCTCGACGAGAAGGGCATCGTCGTCGTCAGCTGGATCTGGCAGGCGGGCGGCGTCGCCAGCCGGGCCGCGCCGCTGGTCCAGCCCGACGACGCCAAGGGCATGAAGGTGCGCGGCGGCAGCCGCGAGATGGACATGATGCTGAAGGCCGCCGGCGCCTCGGTGATCTCGCTGCCCTCGAACGAGATCTACGCCGCGATGCAGACCGGCGCGATGGACGCGGCGATGACCTCGTCGACCAGCTTCATCTCGTTCAAGCTCGAGGAGATCGCCAAGAACCTGACGAGCGGACGCAACAAGGCCTACTGGTTCATGTTCGAGCCGCTGCTGATGAGCAAGGAGATCTTCGCCAAGCTGCCGAAGGCGCAGCAGGACATCATCATGGCGGCAGGCGCCGAGCAGGAGAAGTTCGCGTTCGACGCCGCCAAGGCCGACGACAAGATCGCCGCCGACGTCTACGCCAAGGCCGGCGCCAAGGTCTACGACCTCGACGAGGCGACGGTGAAGAAATGGCAGACGATCGCCCGCGACACCGCCTGGAAGGACTACGGCGAGAAGGGCGAGACCTCGGCGGCCCTGCTCAAGGCGGCGCAAAAGCTGCTCGCGTGAGCGGCCGGCACGGCGACGCTGGCGCGCCCGCGGGCATGCTGGACGCCGCCCTCCTCGCCGGCGCCGCGAGCCTGCCGCCGACGTCGGCCGAGATGGCGGTGTCGACGATCGACCCCGCGACGCCGCGAATGCTGCTGCCGCTGGCGCGCGCGCTGGCCTTCGCGAACCGTTGCACCGTGGCCTTCGGCATGCTGGCGCTGCTCGGCGCCTCGCTCGTGCTGACCTCGAGCGTCGTCACGCGCTACGTCTGGAAGGCGTCGACCGATTGGCAGGACGAGACCGCCGTCTTCCTGCTCGTCGGCGCGACCTTCCTCTGCGGCGCGTTCGTGCAGTCGATCCGCGGCCACGTCGGCATCGAGGCGCTCTCCACCTTGCTCTCGAAGAGAGTCGACGCGACCCGACGGGTCGCGGTCGATGCTCTGTGCCTCGCGTTCTGCGCCCTCTTCGCGTGGAAGTCGTGGACGCTGCTGCACGAAGCCTGGGTCGACAAGCAGACGACCTCGTCGTCATGGGCGCCGCCGCTCTGGATCCCGTACGGCCTGATGGCGATCGGCATGACGCTGCTTTCGCTGCAGCTCGCAGTCCACCTCTCGGCGAGCGTCAACCGCATGCGCGCGACCTTGCGCGCCCACTGATGTCGATGCTCTGGCTCGGGCTGGCCTTCGGCGCGGTCACGCTGATCTTCATGCTTTCGGGCGCACCGATCGCGTTCGCGCTCGGCGCCGTCGCCGTCGTCTTCATGGCGATCTTCATGCCGGGCGCCTCGCTCGACACGATCACGCAGAACGTCTACGAGGAGATGGCGAGCATCACGCTGCTCTCGATTCCGCTCTTCATCCTGAAGGGCGCAGCGATCGGCCGCTCGCGCGCCGGCCAGGACCTGTACGCGGCGCTGCACGCGTGGATGAGCCGCGTGCCAGGCGGCCTCGGCATCGCCAACGTGTTCGCCTGCGCGCTCTTCGCGGCAATGGCCGGATCGAGCCCGGCGACGTGCTCGGCGATCGGCTCGGCCGGCATTCCGGAGATGAGGAAGCGCGGCTACTCGCCCGGCTTCGCCGCCGGGATCATCGCCGCCGGCGGCACGCTCGGCATCCTGTTGCCGCCGTCGATCACGATGATCCTGTACGCGGTCGCCGCCGAGCAGTCGCTCGGGCGGCTCTTCCTCGCCGGCATCGGACCGGGACTGCTGCTGGTCGCGCTGTTCGCGATCTACGCGGCGCTGCGCTACCGGCGCGAGCACCGCGACGCGATCGCCGCGCACGCGCGCGACGGCACGGCCTCGGCGATGCTCGACGTGGACGTCTACACGCTGCGCCAGAAGGTCGAGATGCTTCCGCGCGTGCTGCCCTTCGTCGTGCTGCTGATCGGCGTGATGATCGCGCTCTACGGCGGGTTCGCAACGCCGTCGGAGACGGCCGGCCTCGGCGCCCTGCTCGCGCTCGTCCTGATCGCGATCGTCTACGGCGTCTGGCGCCCGAAGGACCTCGCGCCCATCCTGACGGCGACTCTCAAGGAGTCGACGATACTGATGTTCATCATCGGCATGTCGCTGCTCTTCTCCTACGTGATGAGCTACCTGCACATCAGCCAGGCCACAGCCGAGTGGATCGTCGCGCTGCAGTTCTCGAAGTGGCTGTTGCTGGTGGCGATCCTCGTCCTCGTCGTCGTGCTCGGCTTCTTCCTGCCGCCGGTGAGCATCATCCTGATGACCGCGCCGATCGTTCTGCCGCCGCTCAAGGCGGCCGGCTTCGATCTGATCTGGTTCGGCGTGCTGATGACCATCGTCATGGAGACCGGCCTCATCCATCCGCCCGTCGGCCTCAACCTCTTCGTCATCAAGAACATCGCGCCCGACATCACGCTCGGCCAGATCATCCGCGGCGTGCTGCCCTTCGTCGGCCTGATGTTCTTCGCCGTGTTCCTGATCTGCGTCGCGCCGCGGATCGCCACCGCGCTGTCCGACGCCGTGATGGGGCCGATGGCGACGAGGTAACGCTCGGCGGCCGCGCGCTCAGCGCGGCACGCCGACGATCACGCTCGACGCCTTGAAGATCGCCGTCGCCGGCGCGCCCGGCGCGAGACCGAGCGAGCGGACGCCGTCCTGCGTGACGATCGCGGCGATGCTCAGGCCGCCGCCGACGTCGATCACCACCTCGGAGTGGACGGCGACCGGCGTCACGGACGTCACGCTGCCGGCAAGCTGGTTGCGCGCCGAGAGGCGCGCGCTGCCCATGTCGGCGACGACGACGACCGACGACGCCTTGACGAGCGCGAACGCCTCGGCGCCGACGACGAGGCCGAGGCTGGCCGCGCTGTCGCGCGTGATGACGGCAACGATGCGCTGGCCACCGGGCAGCGCGAGCTCGATCTCGTCGTTGACCGCACCGATGGTGACGGCGCTGACGGTGCCGACGAGCTGGTTGCGTGCGCTGGTCTTCATGAGGTCTCTCCCGAAGTCGCGGGCGATCGGCGACGCGGCGTGGCCGGCGTCGAAGGCGAGCACCTCGTCGGCGAAGGCGTCGACGTCGGTGGGATCGTGGGTGATGAGGATGATCGGCAGCGCGAGCTCGGCCTGCAGCGCGCTCAGGTCCGCGCGCAGCTTGCTGCGCAGCGGTGCGTCGAGTGCGGCGAAGGGCTCGTCGAGGAGCAGCGCGCTCGGCTCGGCGACGAGCGCGCGCGCGATCGCGACGCGCTGGCGCTGGCCGCCAGAGAGCTCGTCGGGATAGCGCGCCGCGAGCGGCCGCAGGCCGAGCGCGTCGAGCCAGCGGTCGACCGCGCCCCCGCTCGCGTCGCGGCGCGGGTTGCGCCAGCCGGCGTCGCGACCGAACGCGACGTTGCGGCGCACGTCGAGATGTGGGAAGAGCGCGTATTCCTGGAACAGGTAGCCGAAGCCGCGCTGGCGCGCCGGAACGTCGGTCGCGGTCGTCGTGTCGAGCAGCGTCTCGCCGTTCATCCGCACATGGCCGGCGTCGGGACGAACCAGTCCGGCGATCGCCTTCAGCGTCAGCGTCTTGCCCGCGCCCGACGGGCCGAAGAGCACGAGTCGCGTCGCGTCGCTGCGGAAAGCGACGTCGAGCTCGAAGCGATGCTCGCCCGCGCCCATCACCTTTCGGACCGCGACGTCCCACCTCATGCGCGCCTCACGCCCTTCCCGGCAGGCGCAAGGGAGCGAGCCGGCCGGCCAGCAACAGCACGACGATGCAGGTCGCCGACGTCATCAGGACGAGCAGGTTCGCGAGGTCGTCCTGGCCGGCCTGGACCGCTTCGTAGACGGCAATCGAGAGCGTCTGCGTCTTGCCGGGGATGCTGCCCGCGACCATGAGCGTCGCGCCGAACTCGCCGAGCGAGCGCGCGAACGCGAGCAGCGTGCCCGCGAGGATGCCGCGCCAGGCGAGCGGCAGCGTGACGCGCAAGAAGACCGCGGCCTCGCCGAGCCCGAGCACGCGCGCGGCGTCCTCGAGTTGTGCGTCGACGGTCTCGAACGCGGCCCGCGCCGACTTGCAGACGAACGGGAACGCGACCACGGCGGCCGCGATCACGGCGCCCTGCCAGGTGAAGATCAGGTGGATGCCCAAGGTGTTCTCGAGCCATGAGCCGATCCAGCCGCGCCGGCCGACGACGACGAGCAGGTAGTAGCCGAGGACCGTCGGCGGCAGGACCATCGGCAGCAGCAGGATCGAATCGACGAGCTCGCGGCCGGGAAAGCGCAGGCGCGCCAGCGCATAGCCGACGACGACGCCGAGCACGAGGTCGATCGCCGTCGCCCAGAGCGCGACCTTGAGCGAGAGTCCGAGTGCGATCCAGGCCGGCGTCACGTCGCGACTGGCACCGGCGCTATCGCCGCGACCGGCCGGAGCGTGCGATCAGATCGGGATGCATGGCCGACTATAACGGTGCCCTCGGCCCGATCCGGACAGGTGCTAACGCGTCGCGACGCAACGCCCTGCCGCCGAGGCGGCTTCGCGCTTCGGGTATCTGCGCCGGCCGCTCGAAACCGACACCGATCACCCATGCTTTCATCTCCGACCCGCTGGCCCGCCATCACCGCGCTGACCGCCGGGCTGCTCGCCCCGCTTCTGCACGACGCTTTCGCCGCGACGCCCGCCCCGCGCGATCAGCCCTACATCGGCACAGTGCGCCTCCAGGTCGACGCGACCGACCTCGATCACCGCATCCTGCGCGTCAAGGAGCAGATGCCGGTGCGGCCAGGCGCGCTCACGCTCTTCTTCCCGCGCTTCCTGCCCGGCACGCATGGCCCGACCGGCCAGGTCGATCGCCTCGCGGGGCTCGAGATCACCGCCGGCGGCAAGCCGGTGCCCTGGCACCGCGACACGATCGATCCCTATGCCTTCGTCGTCGACGTGCCGCGCGGCGTGAACGAGCTCGAGCTCGCGTTCCAGTTCCTCTCGGCGCTGAGCCATGCCGGCGGCCGCATCGTGGTCACACGCGAGATGGCGAACGTGCAATGGAACAGCGTCCTGCTCTATCCGGCCGGCCACTACAACAGCGCGATCACGTTCCAGGCGAGCCTCAGGCTGCCCGACGGCTGGAAGCAGGCGAGCGCCCTGCCGGTCGCGTCACAGGACGGCGCGGTGGTCTCGTACCGGCCGGTGAGCCTGGAGACGCTCGTCGACTCGCCGGTGTACGCGGGCGCGAACGTGCGCCGCATCGAGCTCGATCCGCCCGGCACGCCACGACCGGTCGCGCTCAACCTGGTCGCCGACGATCCGTCGCAGCTCGAGGCGAGCGAAACGCAGATCCAGGCGCATCGCAACCTCGTCGTGCAGGCCGACCGCCTCTTCGGTGCCCGCCACTACGCTCACTACGACTTCCTGCTCGCGATCAGCGATCGCCTGAGCCGCATCGGCCTTGAGCATCACGAGAGCAGCGAGAACGGCGTGTCGCCCGCCTACTTCAAGGACTGGGCGCGCCGACCGGGCACGCGCGACCTGTTGCCGCACGAGTACGTGCACTCGTGGGACGGCAAGTTCCGTCGCCCCAGCGACCTCTGGACGCCGAGCTTCGAGATGCCGATGCAGGACAGCTTGCTCTGGGTCTACGAAGGCCAGACCCAGTTCTGGGGCCGCGTGCTCGCGGCGCGCAGCGGCCTGATCTCGATCGAGCAGACGCACTACAACCTGGCCAATGTCGCGGCCTCGATCGGCGGCCGCTCGGGCCGCGCCTGGCGCAACCTCCAGGACACCACCAACGAGGCGACGATCTCGAGCCAGGGCGGGCGCAACAAGGACTGGGGCGACTGGCAACGCAGCGCCGACTACTACGACGAATCGGCGCTGATCTGGCTCGACGCCGACACGCTGATCCGCGAGAAGAGCGGCGGCACGCGCTCGCTCGACGACTTCGCGCGTGCGTTCTTCGGCGTCGAGGACGGCCGCGTCAAGCCGCTCGTCTACGACTTCGACGACGTCGTCGCGGCGCTGAACGCGGTGGAGCCGAACGACTGGCGCACGTTCCTGCGCGTTCGCCTCGACGCCCACGAGAGCGGCCCGCTGCTCGAAGGGCTGACGCGCTCGGGCTGGAAGCTCGCCTGGTCCGACAAGCGCAGCGAGTTCGCCGGCGGCGACGACGGTGACGAGTTCCGCAGCGACGACTTCGCCTACTCGCTCGGCATCAACGTGAAGCGCGACGGCACGGTCGACAACGTGCTCTGGGACAGCCCGGCGTTTCGCGCTGGCGTCAACAAGTTCGAGCAGATCGTCGCGGTCAACGGCAGCGCGTACAAGCTCGACCGGCTGACGACGGTGATCGGCGCCAGCCCGAGGAGCACGGCACCGATCGAGCTGCTGGTGAAGGACGGCGACCGCTACCGCACGGTGCGCGTCGACTACCACGGCGGCCTGCGCTATCCGCGCCTCGAGCGCATCGCCGAGCGGCCCGAACTGCTCGATGCGAAGGTGCTCGCGCCGAAGTCGTGACCACCGACGCGCGCGTCAGCGCTGGCGCGGATCGAGCACGTCGCGCAGGCCGTCGCCGAGCAGGTTGAACGACAGCACGAGCAGGAAGATCGCCAGGCCCGGCCAGATCGCCATCCACGGCGCGTTGTCGACGTAGTTCTTCGCCGTGTTGAGCATCGAGCCCCAGCTCGGCGCCGGCGGCTGCTGGCCGAGGCCGAGGAACGACAGGCTCGCCTCGGCGATGACCGCGGCGGCGATCGCCAGCGTCGCCTGCACGATCAGCGGCGGCAGCACGTTCGGCAGGACGTGGCGCCAGGCGATGCGCAGCGGCCGGTTGCCGAGCGCGCGCGCAGCCTCGATGTAGTCCTCGACCTTGACGTTGATCACCTGCGCGCGCGTCAGGCGCACGAAGATCGGCGTTGCCGAGACGCCGATCGCGATCATCGCGTTGGTGAGGTTCGGGCCGAGGAAGGCCGAGAGCGCGATCGCGAGGATGAGGAACGGGCAGGCGAGGAATGCGTCCGTGAGGCGCGAGATGAACCCGTCGACGACGCCGCCGATGAAGCCCGCCGCGAGGCCGATCGGCACGCCGAGGGCGAACGAGATCGACACCGCGACGACGCCGGCGAGCAGCGACGCGCGCGTACCGAAGACGACGCGCGAGAGCACGTCGCGGCCGATGTCGTCGGTGCCGAACCAGTGCACCGCCGACGGCGCCTGGCGGATCGCGCTCCAGCTCGTCTCGATCGGATCGAAGGGCGCGATCCACGGCGCGCCGAGCGCGAGGACGACGAAGGCGACGACGACGACGAGGCCGAACAACGCGCTCGGCCGTCGCGCGAGCCTCCGCCACGCGCGTCGCCACGGCCCGGTCTCGGCGCGCGGTGCGTCGAAGGCGGCGGTGGCCAACGTCGCGCTCATGGGCGCAGGCGCGGATTGGACGCGAAGTAGGCGAGGTCGGCGAGCAGATTGAGCGCGATGTAGGCCGTCGCGGTGACGAGCACGACGCCCTGCACGACGGCGTAGTCGCGGTTGAAGACCGAGTCGACGATCAGCTTGCCGAAGCCGGGAATGGTGAAGACCTGCTCGGTGAGCACGGCACCCGACAGCAGCGTGCCGAACTCGAGCGCGCCGAGCGTGATGATCGGCGTCAGCGCGTTGCGCAGCGCGTGCTTGAGGACGACCGATCGCTCGGTCAGCCCCTTCGAGCGCGCGGTGCGCACGTAGTCGGCGCTCAGCACCTGCAGCATGGCGCTTCGCGTGTGCCGCATCAGCACCGCGGCGATCGCGTTGCCGAGCACGAAGGCCGGCATCGCCATCGCCGCCAGGTTCTGCGACAGGCTCTCGAACGGGCTCACGTAGCCCGACGCCGGCAGCCAGCCGAGCTGCACCGAGAACAGCAGGATCATCAGGATGCCGAGCCAGAAGTTGGGCGTCGACAAACCCCAGAGCGCGAACGCGTTGGCGAGGTGGTCCCACGCCGTGCCACGGGCGACCGCCGAGACCAGGCCCGCGGGAATGCCGATGACGAGCGCGATGAGCATGGCCAGCACCGCCAGCTCGATCGTCACCGGCAGCTTCTGCACGACAAGGTCGAGCACCGGCTGTTGCGTGCGCACCGACTCGCCGAGATCGCCGCGCAGCACGCCGCCGACCCAGTAGGCATAGCGCACGGGCAGCGGATCGTCGAGGTGCAGCTTCTGGTGCAGATAGGCGACGACGTTCGGATCGCGCTCCTCGCCGGCCAGGATCACCGCCGGATCGCCCGGCAGCAGCTGCTGCAGCCCGAAGATCAGCATCGAGACGAAGACGAGCGTCGGTGCGATCGTCGCGAGGCGCTTGATCAGGAACTGGAACATCGCCGTCCTGGATCAAGCACCCGATGCGATGCCACTCGACGAACTTTCGAGCACCCCGCCGCCGCTTCGCAAAGGCGTGGCCGGGCGGCGCGCGCAGCGAGCTGTTCGGCGGGGCCTCGCGAGCCGGAGCGGAGCACGTCGCCCGGCCACGCCTTTGCGCCCGCCCGAGAACGCACGCGCGTCACGGCGCCGACTTCAGCCCCACGAGCCGCAGCAGTCCGTCGGGAACGCTGCGCACGCCGCTCAGCTTGGCGCTGTGCACCCAGAGCCAGTTGCGGTGATAGAGGTAGACGATCGGCCGGTCTTTCAACACACGGGCGGCGATCTGCTCGTAGGTCTTCTTGCGGTCCGCGGCGTCGCGTTGCGTTCGCGAGGCGTTGAGGAGCTCGTCGACCTCGGGCACGCAATAGCCGGCGTAGTTGAGCGGCTGCTTGCAGGCGTCGAAGCTGTAGACGTTGCCGTCGGGGTCGGCGCGGCCGCTCCAGGCGAGGACGTAGGCTTCGAAGTCGCCCTTGTCGGCCATGTTGAGCGAGGTCGCGAATTCGGTCGACTGAATCTTGACGGTGAAGCCGGCTTCCTTGGTCATCGCCTGGACAACGAGGGCGAGGCGCTGCGCGTCGGCCGTCGTCGGCGTGACGAGCGTGAAGGTCGGGTTCGGCACGCCGGCTTCCTTCAGCAGCGCCTTGGCGCGCGCGATGTCGCGCTTGGGTACGGGGACGTTCTTCGCATAAAACGCATTGCTCGGCGCGACCCACTGGTTGCCGACGGTCGCCTCGTTGTCCATCACCACCTGGACGATGCCGGCGCGATCGAGCGAGAGCTCGAAGGCCTCGCGCACCTTCGCGTCCTTGCCGAGCGGGTTCTTCTGCGCCTGCTCGCTCTTGCCGAGGTTGATCGTGATGCCCTGGTAGCCGATCTCGGTGATGCGCGCGATCTTCAGGTTCTTGTCCTGCTTGAGCTTGTCGATGTCGGATGGTGCGACGCGCTCGATGACGTCGAACTGGCCCGAGCGCAGGTTCGCCAGGCGCACCGTCGAGTCGATGATCGGCGTGTAGACGACCTTGTCGAAGTGGACGTTGGCCTTGTTCCAGTAGTTCGGATAGCGCTCGAACGAGATCTTGTCCTGGGCGACACGGTCGACGAACTTGAACGGCCCGGCGCACACCGGATGCGCGCCGAAGTTCGCGCCCTCGGCCTTCGCCGCCTTGGGCGAGACCATCATGCCGGCGCGGTCGGCGAGCGCGGCGAGGATCGGAGCGAACGGCGCCGAGAGATTGAGCTTGACGGTCGCGGGATCGACGACGTCGACGCTGGCCACCGGCCGCAACTCGCCGCTGCGGTTCGAGCCAGCCATCGTCTTGTGGCGCTCGATGTTGAACTTCACCGCCGCCGCGTCGAGCTTCTCGCCATCGTGGAAGGTGACGTCGGTGCGCAGCTTGATGGTCAGCGTCTTGCTGTCGGCCGACCACTCGTAGCCGGTCGCGAGCTGCGGCACGATCGCGAGCTTCTCGTCGATGTCGAACAACTTGTCGCACATCGCCGCGAAGACGATCCGGCCGACGAAGGTGCGGGCGAGCGTCGGGTCGAGGACGTCGGGATCTTCGGCGAGGCCGACGCGCAGGGTCTGGGCCTGGCCTGAGGCGGCAACGAGCGCCAGCGCGGCGCAGGGAAGAAGGCGGTGAAGAAGGGACATCGGTGGTCTCCGGAGATCTGTTGCGCCACGGTGCGGCGGCGGGGAGGGAGCGAGCAAGGCGCGCGCCAAGGTCATTCTCCGACGGCCGTCCTGCGCGCCACGGCGAAGGCCTCGATCCTCGCCTCGATCGCGTCGCGCTGCAGCAGGCCGGCCGGATCGCTGCGGCCGGCGAGGCAGGCGACGAATGGCTGGAAGCGCTCGAGGCTCTTGTCGTACAGGCGCTGCAGCTCGACGATCGGCTCGATGTGGTCGTTGACGCGGAGGTCGAGCGCCG
>Ga0123336_10004843_pt1 | contig 10826 bp, 4 predicted proteins | sample SSSSmetaG_FD_96466 | JGI IMG/M metagenome (GOLD analysis project Ga0123336, IMG submission 96466) | Glacier valley bacterial and archeal communities from Borup Fiord, Nunavut, Canada, to study Microbial Dark Matter (Phase II) - ​SSSS metaG | ecosystem: Environmental > Aquatic > Freshwater > Ice... | reverse complement strand
TTGCGGCCACGGGTGCGATCGCGAGGACCGCGACCAACGTGCGCAACGGCGGCACCAGCCCGCTGGCCGGCATCGTGCACGCACTCACCCTGGTGATCGTGCTGGTGGCGGCGGCACCTTTGGCGGGCCGGATACCGCTGTGCGCGCTGGCGGCGATCCTGTTCATGGTTTCCTGGAACATGAGCGGCGCGGCCCATTTCCTGCGCATGACGCGCACCGCGCCGCAGGCCGATGTCGCGATCCTGCTGATCACCTTCACGCTCACCATCCTGACCGACCTGGTGATCGCGGTGAATATCGGCGTGATCCTGGCGATGTTGCAGTTCATGCGACGGATGTCGGCCAGCGTGGATGTGGTGGCGCAGGATGGGGCTGCTTTGTCGCGCAGGCTGCCGGCCGGCGTTCTGGTATACGCCATCGAAGGCCCGTTTTTCTTCGGCGCGGTAGATGCGCTGGAACAGGCGCTGGACCATACGCACACCGATCCGCGCTGCCTGATCCTGCGCCTCGGCCATGTGCCGTTCATGGATATCACCGGCATCCAGGCGCTGCTGGAAGCAACCGCGCGGCTGGAACGGCGCGGGGTGCGTGTCTTGTTTTGTGAGGCGAACATGCGGGTGTTGCGCAAGCTGTTGCGGGCGGGTTTGTTTCCGCGGGGGGAACGGCGGCGGTATTTTTCTACTTTGGCTATTGCTTTGGAGCGGGGGTGAGGAAGGACGGACTTCTTTTTCTAGAAAAAGAAGCAAAAAGCCTTTCTTCCGCGATCGCGTGTTCTAGGGAAAACCATTTGGCTGGAGCCGGCTGAGTTCGGCGGCTGCGAGGAGGAAAATGTTCGAGTTCGCGCAGTTAGGGGCAAAGCGGGAGGGCGCGGAGAACACTCAGCGAATACGAATAGAGTAGTTAATTTCCGACCATGCTGCGCCAGAGGCAAATTGCCGAGCGCTGCCGAAATGCGGGCGCGTGCCTGATCGCAAAGTCGGGCAAGAGTAGAATTTTGAAAGTCGATGATATCGAGGCGACGTTCGGCCCAGAAGCGGGCAACGGTGGAGGGGGCTGCTCTCGAAAGCGTCATCGGCGACGCTCGCCCGGCTTCTGGCTGAACTTCGGAAACTACTCAGCTGCCTCGACGTTGGCATGGTTGGATCATCTACGCCTGCGGCACCTCACATTGACGCAGACGGCACAAGCCGTCGGCAACCTGCGCGGCGTTGTCTGCCTCGTCCTCACCTGCCTAGGATTGTAGAACATGCCAGGCAGCAGCAGGGAGGCGATGTCGAGCCCCGTCGCGAGCAGGCGGTTTCCATCCGATCTTCTGCCGGGCAAGCCTTCTGTCGATTTTCCGGTGGTCGGTATTGGCGCTTCGGCGGGAGGCCTTGAAGCCTGCGCCAGACTTCTAGATGCCATGCCGGACGGTGGCGGCATAGCGTTGATCCTGGTCCAGCATCTCGATCCGGCACATGCAAGCCTGATGGTAGACCTGCTGAAGGGGCATACATCGCTGACAGTGCTTGAGGCGACAGACGGTATGGCCATCGAACGTGGCCATCTCTACGTGATACCACCGGCCCGTTTTCTGAGTGTTAGCGGTCGCGCCTTACGCCTTAAGTCCACCCAGGCGAAGCGGGGCGCGCGGCTGCCATTCGACTGCCTGCTGCAATCCATGTCGCAGGAATGCGGTGCGTCGGCCGTTTGCGTGGTGCTGTCCGGCACCGGAGCAGATGGAAGTGTCGGCCTGCTTGCCGTCAAGCAGGCCGGCGGCTTTGTCATCACCCAGGAACCGACCGAGGCCGAATACGACGGAATGCCACTTAGCGCGATTGCCACGGGTCGCGTGGATGCTGTGCTCACACTGGCAGAAATTCCAAGAGCGATCCTGAATCGTCAAATCCGCTTTGAAGGCAAACAAGATTATCCGCTGCAGGCGCAGGATCGCTTGGCCGAGATCGTCGAACTGTTACGGTCTCGGACGCTGCATGATTTCACGCTCTACAAGCCAGGCACGTTGCGTCGGCGTGTGGAGCGGCGCATGGCCATGGCGGCGATTGGTCCCAGAGAGATGGAACAGTATTTCACATTGCTGCAGAAAGACAAAGTGGAGCTCAACCAACTCGCCAAAGATCTTCTTATCCCGGTCACCGGCTTTTTCCGCGACCCGATGGTGTTCGACATCCTGACGAAGTCGGTCGCCCCAGGATTGGTGCACGACCAACAGACGGACCGAACGCTCCGCATCTGGGTTGCTGGATGCAGCACTGGGGAGGAAGCCTATTCCATCGCGATGGTGTTCCAAGAGCACATTGCTGCCGTGAACCGTAACATTAGATTGCAGATTTTCGCCTCCGATGCCGATGAAGATGCAATCGCGTTTGCACGCGAAGGCATGTACCCGAACACGATCGCCGGCGACGTAGGCAGCGCGCGGCTGGCGGCCTTCTTTATCAAAGAGGATCAGGGATATCGGGTTATACCGGACCTGCGCGCGAAAGTGGTCTTCACCGTGCAGGACCTGCTGGCCGACCTGCCGTTCTCGCGCATCGACCTGGTTTCCTGCCGAAACGTGATGATTTATCTCGGTCCAAAGGCGCAGCGGAAGGTTATTTCAATTCTTCATTTCGCTCTCAGAGAGGGGGGCGTTCTGCTGCTCGGTAATGCCGAAAGCGTCGGGGACGCATCTGACCGCTTCGAGGTAATGTCAAAGCCGGCCCGCCTATATCGGCACATTTGCCGTAGCCTGCCAAGCGATGTCGACTTTAGCAGAAGTGTCAGTGAGGCAGTTCGTACGACGCCGGGCCTCGTGGGAAACCTTCCCCCGTCGAGGCAGGCAGCACTTGCGGAATTCTGCCGGCGCCAGACGCTCGCTGTCCATGCGCCGGCGACAGTGCTGTGCAATCGTAAGCACGAATGCCTGTTTTCACTGGGGCCGACAGAACGCTACCTTCGCATGGCACCGGGATATGCCTCTCTCGATGTATTGGCCATGGTCGGTGAGGCGCTGAGGGCCCTGCTCCATTCGGCCATATTGCGCTCGATACGAGACGGTTCGCCCGTCACCGTCGGCGGTGGGCACACACGACATGGCGGGAGCGACGTGCCGTTCGCGATCGAAGTCCACCCTGTGCGCCATGATGGCGAAGACCTGCTGCTGCTGTATTTCGTCGATCAGCCAGCAATGGCCCAATCCAAGAGCATCGTAGAGAGCGACAGCCCCCGACTTACCCTGCGTGTCGCCGAACTGGAACGTGACCTTGAGACCGCACAGGAGGAATTGCACGGAGCTCTTCGCGGCATGGAGACTTCCAGCGACGAACAAAAGGCCACGCGCGAGAGCGAACGTTCGGCAAACGAGGAGTTCCAGTCCGCGAACGAGGAGTTATTGACCTCGAAGGAGGAGCTGCAGTCGCTGAATGAGGAACTGACTGCCTTGAATGCCCAGCTCCAGGAAACACTGGAGCAGCAACGTATGGCTTCGAACGATCTGCAGAATGTTCTCTATAGCACTGATGTAGCAACGCTCTTTCTCGACTTCGATTTGAAGATCCGTTTCTTTACACCTGCCACACGATCATTGTTCAATATCATGAAGACCGATCTCGGCCGGCCACTGGAGGATCTCCATTCGTTGGCCGGGGACGCTACACTTTCGGCTGATTCGCGCAAGGTGCTGGAGACGCTGTCTGCCATCGAGCATGAGATCGAAACGGCTGACGGTGTTTGGTGCCGGCGCATACTTCCCTATCGCACGCATGACAATGCCGTGGGAGGCGTCGTCATCACCTTCACAGACATCACGCAGCGCAGACACGCCGCCCACGCGCTCGAGATGGCAAAGCGGGATGCGGACTTGGCAAATGCTGCCAAATCGCGCTTTCTCGCTTCTGCCAGTCACGACCTTCGTCAGCCGCTGCAAACGCTGTCGTTGCTGCAAGGACTGTTAGCCAGCCGAGCTGCTGGAACATCCTCCGAAATTCTTGTCACGCGGCTTGAGGATACGATCGGAGCGATGTCGAGCATGTTGAATACCTTGTTGGACATCAACCAGATCGAGGCGGGGGCTGTGCGTGCTGAGCCAGCCTGTTTCCCGATCGGTAGCTTGCTCGCCCGGCTGAAGGATGCGTTCTGCTATCAGGCACAAGCCCGGGGGATCGGTTTCCACATCGTTCCGTGCGGGCTTAATGTGACCAGCGACCCCCGGCTGTTGGAACAGATACTGCGCAATCTGGTGTCGAATGCCATCAAATACACCAAGATCGGCAAGGTTCTGCTGGGCTGCCGCCGGCAGGCCGGCATGTTACGCATCGAGGTGTGGGATACCGGCATCGGGATTCCAGACGGGCAGCTCAAGGCTGTCTTCGAGGAATATCATCAGCTTGACAATGCTGCGCGAGAGCGGAACCGCGGGCTGGGTCTTGGTTTATCGATCGTTCAGCGCCTGGGTGTACTGCTGAACCATCGTATCCGCGTCCGCTCGCGCACAGATAAAGGTTCAGTATTTACGATAGAAGTGCCTATTTCTGCGGGCGATTCGTCAGTGCATCTGCCCGTTCCCGTAACGAGTCTTTCCGAGATTGATTCAGTGAGAAGCGCGCAACGGGGAACGCTCAGGGTTCTCGTTGTAGAAGACGATCCTGATGTGCGCGAGCTATTGACCCTGATCCTTTCGGACGAGGGCTACCATGTCGACGCTGCACGTGACGGGCCTGAGGCGTTACGCGTGGCCGCCGCAGCCCAGCCGGATCTGGTTCTGACGGATTACAATCTCCCCGGCGACATGGACGGATTGTCGATTGCAAGAAAAATCCGGGAAGAATTAGCAACCGACTTGCCTGTAATCGTCGTTACGGGCGACATCTCGACAAAAACCTGCGATGTCATCGCTGCTGAGAACTGTCTGCGGCTCGTCAAGCCGGTAAAGCCAGGCGAGCTGAGAAAAATAGTGTGCGACCTGCTCAAAGCGGCGTCTTCGGCAGCGCCAGGCTCTGGCCGTACGGTATTGCCATCTCCAGCCCCTGAGTCACACATTATCTTCATCGTCGACGACGATCGCAATATACGCGATCTCATAAGAACGGTCTTGGAAAACGATGGACGCACAGTTCGAGACTTCGACAGCAGCGAGTCGTTCCTGAAAGCGTATCGACCTGGCTCCGACGGCTGCCTTCTCATCGACTCCTACCTGCCCGGCATGGGCGGTCTCGAGCTGCTGCAGCATCTACGGGCCGGCGGAGACCCTTTGCCAACGATCATGATTACCGGCAGCAGCGACGTTGCAATGGCGGTTGCCGTGATGAAGGCTGGTGCCGTAGACTTTATCGAAAAGCCGATCGCCTCGCCCGATCTTCTAGCCGGCATCCGCCGCGCGCTGGAACAATCCATAGATACCAGCAAGCTGATCGAATGGCAGCAAAGCGCTGAGCAACATATCGGCGACCTCACCCCGCGGCAGCACCAGATCATGGACCTGGTTCTGGCCGGTCATCCGAGCAAGAACATCGCAGCCGACCTCGGCATCAGCCAACGGACCGTGGAGAACCACCGTGCATCGATCATGAAAACAACCGGGACGAAATCTCTGCCGGCTCTCGCCCGCCTGGCGCTCTCGGCGAATGTATCGACGGAGCGGAAGACAAAAGCGACTGCGTTCTCCAAGTAGTCCCCCATCCGGCCGGGTCTGCGGTGAAGACATGCGCGTCGTACAACACATGCTTCGGGCGGAAGCTGAGCGTGGTAAGCAAGCATTGCGGTAAGAAAGGACGCTTCGGATCTGACCCTCATCTCACCACGCCCTCTAGATGCAAGACAGCACGTCGACCTTTTTTTAGAAAAGGGCCGGTGGCCTTGTCTTTTTAATTGACGACGCATTGAGCGCCTATCAGATCGTTGTGATCGCGCGGTGCAGAGCTTGGATTGTGCCGCCCAGCCGCATTTTCGCAGCGTCGACATGAGGGGCGTAGAGAATACCGATGGTTCGGGTAAAGGCGAAATCAGCGAGGCGAGGACGGACAATTCCTGGCTCTGCGAAACAATCGGGCATGATGGTGACACCCAGGCCGCTCTTGACATAGGTAAGGGCCCTCGTGTCGTTCGTCGTGCGGGCGGGGAAGAAGGGGCGGACGCCGCGGGCGGTGAAATGCCGGCTCGTCTGGGCGACAAGCTCGCAGTGGCGGCGGACGATCATCGGCTCGTGGACGAGTTCCTCGGCGGCAATGGTGTCGCGTCCGGCCAGCCTGTGCTGGCTTGACAGGGCGAGGGCGTAGCCTTCGGTGAGCAGGATGTCGTGTCGGGTGTGATCCGGGGCGTCGGGAACGATGGTCAGGGCGGCGTCGATGCGACCCCTGGCAAGGCGTTCATGTAGATCGCGTTCGCGCGCCTCAAATATTTCGATGCGCTCGATGGCGGCGGCGGCGCGGTGTTCGCGCAGGAAGGCATCCATCCAACGCGGCGGGGTGGTCAGCAGCACGCCCAGACGTATCGTTTCGGTGGCGGCGGCGCCGGCGACGATGCGCTCGGCGGACAGGAATTCGGCCTCGATGCGCCGCGCGTGCGCGGCCAGGTCGGCACCGGCGCCGGTGAGTTCTACCCGGCGGTTGGTGCGCAGGAATAGAGTCTGCCCCAGGGTTTTCTCCAGCTTGGCGATGCCCACCGACAGGGTGGGTTGCGACACGTTGCAGGCGGCGGCGGCCTTGGAGAAGTTGCCCTGGTCGATGACCGAGAGGAAGTAGCGGAGGTGGTATCGGTCCATCATAGGGCTTTTCTATGGTGTTGTTCCGGCAGTTTCAATTTCTCAACAGGCTCGGAAGGCGCTATCGAGGTATCGGAATAAATTGGAGGCGGCGATGGCTGAATTGGATTTCGCGCTTGGCGAGGTAGCGGACGCCATCCGCGAGCAGACACGCCGCTTCGCGTCCGACCGGATTGCGCCTCTGGCGGCAAGGATTGATGCGGAGGATCATTTTCCCCGTCTGCTTTGGCCTGAGATGGGGGCGCTTGGGCTGCACGGGATTACCGTGGATGAGGAATTCGGCGGCCTGGGCCTGGGCTATCTGGAGCATGTGATTGCCGTGGAGGAAGTGAGCCGGGCTTCGGCTTCGGTGGGCCTTTCCTATGGCGCGCATTCGAATTTGTGTGTGAATCAGATAGCCCGCTGGGGGTCGCCGACGCAGAAGGCGCAGTATCTGCCCAAGCTGGTGTCCGGTGAGCATGTTGGCAGTCTGGCGATGTCGGAGGCGGGCGCGGGATCGGACGTGGTTTCGATGAAGCTGCGCGCTGACAAGGTGGAAGGCGGCTACCGGCTGCGCGGCACCAAATTCTGGATTACCAACGCGCCTTATGCAGACACGCTGGTTGTGTATGCCAAGACGGTGCCGGATGGTGGTTCGAAGGGGATTACCGCGTTCCTGATCGAGAAGGGGTTTGCGGGCTTTTCCATTGGCCAGAAGATCAAGAAGGTGGGCATGCGCGGCTCGCCGACCGCCGAGCTGGTGTTCGACGATTGCTTTGTGCCTGAGGCGCAGATGATGGGTCCGTTGAATGGCGGCGTAAAAGTTCTGATGTCCGGGCTGGACTATGAGCGGGTGGTATTGTCGGGCATTCAGTTGGGAATCATGCAGGCCTGCATCGACACTGTGCTGCCTTACCTGCGCGAGCGTCAGCAGTTCGGCCAGCCGATCGGCGCTTTTCAGCTGATGCAGGGTAAGGTGGCGGACATGTATGTGGCGCTCAATTCCGCGCGCGCCTATGTGTATGCGGTGGCGAAAGCGTGTGATGCGGGCAAGACGACGCGGTTTGATGCGGCTGGTGCGATCCTGCTTGCATCGGAGAACGCGGTGAGGGTGGCCGGCGAGGCCATTCAGGCGCTGGGTGGCGCCGGCTACACAACTGATTGGCCGGTGGAGCGGTATTGGCGCGACGCGAAGCTGCTCGACATTGGCGCAGGCACCAACGAAGTGCGCCGCATGTTGATCGGCCGGGAACTGATCGGGTGAGGCGAAGCAAGGCAACAGCCCCAGGAGCAAAAGTCTTTTGCTTCTTTTTTTCAAAAAAGAAGGCCTTCCTTCCTTGACCCCCCTCTCCACCCTCATCGATCCAGCCTCAGAAAGCTTCAAAGCCAACGCCACGCACAACCGCGCGCTGGCAGAAGAATTGCGCAACCGCGTGGCCGCCACGGCCCTTGGCGGCTCCACGCAGCACCGCGAGCGGCATGTCGCGCGTGGCAAGCTGTTGCCGCGCGACCGGGTGCACCGGCTTCTTGATCCTGGCTCGCCCTTTCTGGAAATCGGCCAGTTGGCCGCCAACGGCATGTATGATGATGGGGCACCCGGCGCCGGCCTGATCGCGGGCGTGGGCCGGGTTTCAGGCCGCGAGTGCTTGGTTCTGGCTAACGATCCCACGGTGAAGGGCGGCGCCTATTTCCCTATCACGGTGAAGAAGCATTTGCGCGCGCAGGAAATCGCGCGCGAGAACCGGCTGCCGTGCCTGTATCTGGTGGATTCGGGCGGTGCGAACTTGCCCCATCAGGCGGAGGTTTTTCCCGACCGCGATCATTTCGGCCGCATATTCTACAACCAGGCGCAGATGTCCGCCGAGGGTATTCCGCAAATAGCGTGCGTGATGGGCAGCTGCACCGCGGGCGGCGCCTATGTGCCCGCGATGTCGGACGAGACGGTGATCGTGCGCAATCAGGGAACGATCTTTCTGGCAGGCCCGCCGCTGGTGAAGGCGGCGACCGGCGAGGTGATTTCCGCCGAGGAACTTGGTGGTGCTGAAACGCACAGCCGTAAATCCGGCGTGGTGGATCATGTGGCCGAAAACGACGCCCACGCCTTGCAGATCGTGCGCGATATTGTGGCCACGCTCAACCGCGTCAAGTCGATCGATATCGATATCATCCCACCGCGCCCGCCGCGCTTCGATCCGGCGGAGATCTACGGCATCGTGCCGCAGGACGTGCGCGCCCCGTATGACGTGTGTGAGGTGATCGCCCGCCTGGTCGATGCCTCGGAGCTGCACGCGTTCAAGCCGCTCTATGGCACCACGCTCGTTTGTGGCTTCGCGCGTATCTGGGGCATGCCGGTCGCGATCCTGGCGAATAATGGCGTGCTGTTTTCGGAAAGTGCCGTGAAGGGGGCGCATTTCATCGAATTGGCCTGCCAGCGCCGCGTGCCGTTGCTGTTCCTGCAAAATATCTCTGGTTTCATGGTGGGTGGCAAATACGAGGCGGAGGGTATCGCCAAGAACGGCGCCAAGCTCGTCACCGCGGTTGCCACCGCCAGCGTGCCGAAGATCACGGTGTTGATCGGCGGCAGCTTCGGCGCCGGCAATTACGGCATGTGTGGGCGCGCCTTTCAGCCGCGCTTCCTGTTCACCTGGCCCAATGCGCGCATCTCCGTCATGGGCGGCGAGCAGGCGGCCGCGGTGCTTGCCACCGTGCATCGCGACGCGGATCGCTGGACACCGGAACAAAGCGAATCCTTCAAGGCGCCGATCCGGCAGAAATATGAAAGCGAAGGCAATCCTTATTACGCCACCGCAAGGCTTTGGGATGACGGCATCATCGATCCCGTACAAACCCGCGATGTGCTGGGCCTGGCTTTTTCCGCAGCTCTGAATGCCCCGATCCCCGAGCGGGCGCAATTCGGCGTGTTTCGGATGTAAGGCAAGGCCTTCTTTTTTGAAAAAAAGAAGCAAAAAACTTTTATCCGGCTATCGCGTGCTCAACTGATAAAAGTCTTTTGGTCCTTTTTTCAAAAAAGGACTGCTTTCTTTCTTTGTATCAACCTCGGAGCCTGCTGCGATGATCGAAAGCCTGCTGATCGCCAACCGCGGCGAAATCGCGCGACGAATCATCCGAACGGCGCGCCGGCTGGGCGTGCGCACCGTGGCCGTCCATTCCGATGTTGATTTCTCCATGCCGTTTGTGCGCGAGGCGGATGAAGCAGTTTGTATCGGCACCGCCGCCGCCCGCGATTCCTACTTGCGGCAGGACCGCATCCTGCAAGCCGCGCAATCGACGGGCGCGCAGGCGATCCATCCGGGATACGGCTTCCTGTCGGAAAATGCCGAATTCGCCGAGGCGGTGATCGCCGCTCGACTGGTTTGGGTGGGTGCCTCGCCCGCAAGCATACGCGCCATGGGTCTGAAGGATGCCGCCAAGGCGCGGATGATCGCCGCCGGCGTGCCCGTCACTCCCGGCTATCTGGGCGAGGATCAGGCGCCTGACAGATTGCAGCGCGAAGCCGACGCGATCGGCTATCCCGTACTGATCAAGGCGGTGGCTGGCGGCGGCGGCAAGGGCATGCGCCGCGTGGACGATAGCGCGTCGTTCAACGAACTTCTGCAGAGCTGCAAGCGCGAAGCGGCCGCCGCGTTCGGCGACGATCGCGTGCTGATCGAGAAATATATTCTCTCGCCGCGCCATATCGAGGTGCAGGTGTTCGGCGATACGCACGGCACTGTGGTGCATCTGTTCGAGCGCGATTGTTCCCTGCAGCGCCGCCACCAGAAGGTGATCGAGGAAGCGCCGGCGCCGGGCATGGATGCCGCCACGCGCGCGGCGATATGTGCCTCCGCGGTGAAGGCCGCAAAAGCCGTCGATTACGTTGGCGCAGGCACCATCGAGTTCATTGCCGACGGATCGGACGGGCTGCGCGCGGACCGCATCTGGTTCATGGAAATGAACACGCGCCTGCAGGTGGAACATCCGGTCACCGAGGCGATCACCGGGCAGGATCTGGTGGAGTGGCAGTTGCGGGTCGCCAGTGGGCAAAGATTGCCGCTGCAACAGGCGGAATTGCGCATCGATGGCTGGGCGATGGAGGCGCGGTTGTATG
>Ga0123336_10004842_pt1 | contig 10826 bp, 8 predicted proteins | sample SSSSmetaG_FD_96466 | JGI IMG/M metagenome (GOLD analysis project Ga0123336, IMG submission 96466) | Glacier valley bacterial and archeal communities from Borup Fiord, Nunavut, Canada, to study Microbial Dark Matter (Phase II) - ​SSSS metaG | ecosystem: Environmental > Aquatic > Freshwater > Ice... | reverse complement strand
AGCTGTACGAGGCGTTCTTCGTCCAGGTGAAGGTCGCCGCGTTCGCCGCGCTGTGCCTCGCCTTTCCCGTCATCGCCAACCAGCTGTGGGCGTTCGTCGCGCCGGGGCTGTACCGCAACGAGAAGCGCGCGTTCCTGCCGTTCCTGCTGATGACGCCGGTGATGTTCACCGCCGGCGCGGCACTTGCTTATTATGTCGTTGCGCCGATCTCGTTTCGCTTCTTTCTCAAGTTCGACGACAATGGTGCGACGACGGGTTTTGCGCAGACCGCGCTTCCGGCGATGAACGACTATCTGTCGCTGATCATGCACTTCATGGCGGGCTTCGGCATCGCCTTCCTGCTGCCGGTCCTGCTGATGCTGCTCGAGCGCGCCGGGATCGTCACCCGCGACCAGCTCAAGGCAGGACGCCGCTATGCGATCGTCGGCGCGTTCGTCGTCGCCGCGGTGCTCGCGCCGCCCGATGTCGTGTCGCAGTGCCTGCTCGCGCTGCCGCTGATCGTGCTGTACGAAGGGTCGATCATCGGGATCTGGTTCAGCGAACGCAAGCGCGCGAAGACCGTGACGCTCCCCGCCGCCGCCGAATAGGGGTGCGCGCGCGGATCGCACTCGGCGCGGCGGCGCTGCTTGCCGCATGCGGGAGAACCCCGCCACCGTTCACGACCGCCTCCGCGCCGCCGCCGCTCCCCGCGGCCGCCGTGCCCAAGGCCCCGTGGAGCGCGCACCGTGTCGTCGCCGACGCCGTGACCGTTCCGGGCGGACGGCGGCACACGGTGAAGGCGGGCGAGACCGGCATCGCCATCGCGCGCGCGTACGGCGTGCCCTGGCCGCAGGTCGTCGCCGCGAACCACCTGGCCGCGCCGTATACGCTCGAGATCGGCGACACGCTGCTGCTCCCGTCGACGAAGACGGTCGCGGCGCAGTCGCCCGAGGCGCGGGCGCGGGCATTCCGGATCGACATCGACGACCTCATCACCGGCTCCGAGCCCGCCGGCGGCGGCACGCCCGCACCGATCGTGACACCGCCGCGCCGCCGCATGCCCGCTGCCAAGCCGGCGTCAGCCTCGGTCACGCCGCCCACCGTGCCCGCCGTCCGACCGCCGGCCGCGGCTGCCCCGCTGCCGGCGATCGCCGGGCCGTCCCCCGCCTTCGGGTGGCCGGTCGAAGGGCGCGTACTGTCGTCGTTCGGACCCAAACCCGGCGGTCGCTTCAACGACGGGATCAACCTCAAGGCCAACCCCGGCACGCCGGTCCGCGCGGCGGCCGACGGGGTCGTCGCCTATGCCGGCGACGCGGTCGCGGGTTTCGGCAACCTGATCCTCATCAAGCATGCCGACGGCTGGGTGTCGGCCTATGGGCACAACGAGGCGCTGCTCGTCGTGCGTGGCGCAAGGGTGACGCGGGGAACCGTCATCGCCCGCTCGGGCAGCTCGGGCGCGGTCGACGAGCCGCAGCTGCATTTCGAGCTGCGCCGCGGCCGGACGGCGAGCGATCCGCTGAGGCTGCTGCCCCCGCGCGGGTGAATTGGGGCTGACGCGACCCGCTGCGACAAGCTATCACGGGCCGATGATCGCCACCTGCCCGGGCTGCGGCAAGCGCTATCGCATTGCCGACGACGCCATTCCGCCGGGCGGACGGCACGTGCGCTGCGTTGCCTGTGGCGTCGGTTGGATGGTCGGCGCTGGCTCCGACGCACCGGCTCCGGGCGCGCCCCCGCCGGCCGGTCGGCCGGTCCCGCCGACTGCGCAGCCGATGGTTCCGATAGCCGAACCCGATCAGGCGGCAACAAGCGAGCCGCCCGCGGGACCGCTCGTCGCGCCGCGCGCGGTCGCCGAAGCGTCGCCGACAGGCGGTCGGCCGCCGCCGATCACCGGGTTCGAGCAGGCGCTGCCGCAGCCGCGCCGCCTGCCGGTCGGCTGGATCGCGGCCGCCGTCGCGCTGCTCGCGGCCGCAGCGCTCGCGGTCGTCGAGTTCGCGCCCGAGCGCACGTTCGATCCGCCGCGGCTCGGGCTTCCGGCCGCGCGCCTGCCGCACGTCGATACCGCCAGCCTGCCGCCGCTCGACCTGACGCGCGTGCCCGTCGTCGGGAGCGCGCTCGACGCGCTCGCCCATCCGCGTGCCGCGCCGCCGTCGCCGCTGCGCATCACGGCGATCGGCGAGCGCCACCGGCTGGCGAACGGCACGTGGCTGCTGACCGTCGCGGGGACGATCGCGAACCCGACGGGAGCCGCCGTCGCGGTCACCGGTATCGACGCCGCGCTGGTCGATCGCCGCGGAAAGGTCGGCCTGCGCTGGCGCATCCTGCCGCCGGTCGGCGAGGTGCCGGCGCACGGTCGCGCGCCGTTCGAGTCGACCGCCGCCAACTTCCCCGCCGCGGCGACGACGCTGCGCCTTACCCCGCGATAACGACCGTTGTCGTGCCGGTCGCCGACGCATCGATGACGCATCGGTGACGCGGGGGCATGAAATATTGGTGATCGCGCTGGATTAGATTGGCGACGCATGACATCGGTATCGCGACCGATATGAGGGAGAGCGCGCGATGATGTTCGATTACAGCGACAAGATGAACGACCTGCTCGAGCGGCTGCGGGCATTCATGAACGAACACATCTACCCCAACGAGGCGCGCTACGAAGCCGAAGTCGCGGAAGGGCAGCGCTGGAAGGTCCTGCCGCTGATCGAGGAGCTGAAGCCGCTCGCGCGCGAGGCCGGGCTGTGGAACCTGTTCCTCAACATCACCGACCACGATACCGGCGAGTGGCGCGGACCCGGGCTGACCAACCTCGAGTACGCGCCGTTGGCTGAGGAGATGGGACGTGCCGGCTGGTCGAGCGAGGTGTTCAACTGCTCGGCTCCCGACACCGGCAACATGGAAGTGCTGCGCACCTACGGCACCGAGGAGCAGAAGGCACGCTGGCTCAAGCCGCTGATGGCAGGCGAGATCCGCAGCGCGTTCCTGATGACGGAGCCCGCCGTCGCGTCGTCGGACGCGACCAACATCGAGACGTCGATCGTCCACGACGGCGACGACTACGTCATCAACGGCCGTAAGTGGTGGTCGAGCGGCGTCGGCGATCCGCGCTGCGCGGTCGCGATCGTGATGGGCAAGACCGACCCGGCCGCCGCGCGCCACGTCCAGCAGAGCCAGGTGCTCGTCCCGCTCGACGCGCCCGGCATCACCAAGGTCCGCGCGCTCAAGGTGTTCGGCTACGACGACGCGCCGCACGGCCATTACGAGGTCATCCTCGACAACGTCCGCGTGCCGGCGTCGAACGTCGTCCTGCGCGAGGGCGCGGGCTTCGAGATCGCGCAGGGGCGGCTCGGGCCGGGGCGCATCCACCACTGCATGCGCAGCATCGGCGCGGCCGAGCGCGCGCTCGAGAAGATGTGCAAGCGGCTGAAGTCGCGCACCGCATTCGGCAAGCCGATCAGCGAGCAGGGCGTGTGGCACGAGCGGATCGCCGACGCACGGATCGCGATCGAGCAGGCGCGGCTGCTGACGCTCAAGGCCGCCTACATGATGGACACCGTCGGCAACAAGGGGGCCAAGCGCGAGATCGCGATGATCAAGGTCGTCGCCCCGAACATGAGCTGCATGATCCACGACATGGCGATCCAGGCGCACGGCGGCGGCGGCGTATGCCAGGATTACGGCCTCGCGTCGGGTTACGCCGGTCAGCGCACGCTGCGACTGGCGGACGGGCCGGACGAGGTACATCGCCAGGCGATCGCGAAGGACGAGCTGAGAAGGTATAATTAGCCGCCGCGTGGCCCGGCGCAGCGAGAGGAACGCGGCTTCGCGTTCGTCGAGCAGCGCCGGGACTCACGCTAGGCCGGCCGGCGGGTCGGGCGGCCTTCGCGCCCGAACCCGTCCGACGACGCGGGCTTTGCCCGCGGCGCCTCACTCACACCACGGGCTTTGCCCGCGGCCTGCCCGTCGCCTAAACTAGCGCGATGGACCCTCGTACCCCCGTCCTCGTCGGCGTCGGCCAGGCGAGCGACCGCACTTCGCCGCCGGCGACAGCGGCCTCTCCCCTCGACCTGATCGCCCGTGCTGCAGCGAGCGCCCTGACCGACACTGGCGGCGCGCACATCGCCCTCGACACGGTCGCCGTCGTCCGGCTGTTCGCCGACTCGAGCGCCGCCTTCGCCTCGCCGTTCGGCAGCTACACAAACCTGCCGCGCAGCCTCGCCCGCCGCCTCGGGCACGCGCCGCGGACCGAGCTCTACGGCCCGGTCGGCGGCAACACGCCGCAGATGCTCGTCAACCTGATGGCCGACGCAATCGCGCAGGGTGACGCCGACGCCGTGCTGATCGCGGGCGGCGAGGCGTTGCGCACGCAGGCGAACGCAGCCAAGGCCGGCCTCGCGCTCGACTGGGGTGATGATCCGGGCGGCGAACCCGCCACGCTCGGTCCCGAAACCGCGCTCGTGTCGGGGCACGAGATCGCCCACGGCATCGCGCTCCCGGTCAACGTCTACCCGCTGTTCGAGAGCGCCCTCGCTGCCAGCCTCGGCGAGACGTCGGCCGGGACCGCCGCGCGCATCGGCGAGCTGATGGCCCCGTTTACGCGCGTCGCCGCCGCCAATCCGCACGCCGCGCTTCCGCTCGCGCGGACTGCGACCGAGCTGACGACGCCGACCGCGGCCAACCGGATGATCGCGTCACCGTACACCAAGTATCTGGTGTCTAACCTGTTCGTCGATCAGGCGGCGGCGGTCGTCATGATGTCGACCGTCGCCGCCGATGCTGCGGGCGTGCCGCTCGCACGGCGCGTCTACCTCCACGGCTGCGCCGACATCCACGAGCCGATCCTCGTCAGCGACCGCAGCGATTATGCGACGTCGCCGTCGATCCGGCTCGGCGCTGCCCACGCACTCGCCATGGCCGGCATCGGCATCGACGACCTTGACTCGATCGACCTGTACAGCTGCTTCCCGGTTGCGGTCGCCATCGCCGCCGCGATGATCGGCGTTGCGCCCGATGATCCGCGCGGGCTGACGCTGACCGGCGGCCTGCCGTACTTCGGCGGCGCAGGAAACAACTACAGCCTGCACGCAATCGCCGAAGCGGTCGGCCGGTGCCGTTCCGCCCCGGGATCGAACGGCTTCGTCTTCGCCAACGGCGGCTACCTGACCAAGTCGAGCTTCGGCGTCTATTCGACCCGGCCGCTTGCCGGGACATGGTCCCGCGCCGATCCCGCCGCCGGCCAGCGCGATATCGACGCGATCCCGACGCCCCGCTTTACCCGCTCGCCCACCGGCGCGGGCACGGTGGAGGCGTTGACCGTCGTCCACGACCGCGGCGAGCCGGCGTTCGCGATCGTCGTGGGGCGGCAAGGCGACGGGACGCGCTTCCTCGCCCGATCCACCGACCGCCTTGCCGAACTCGCCGCCGGCGGAGCCGTCGGCCGGCCGTTTACCGTCCTCGCCGGCGAGCGCGTCAACATCGCCGCGTTCTGAGTTACGGCTCGCCCTTGCCGCCACCCGCGCCGAGCACGTTGCCGGTGGTATAGCTGCCGTCGTCCTCGGCGGCGCGGACGAACAGCCCGGCGATCTCGGCCGGCTGGCCGGGGCGCATCGCGGGGGTGTCGCTGCCGAAGCTGACGACCTTTTCCGGCTGCGCCCCGCCGCTGGTCTGGAGCGGCGTCCAGAACGGCCCGGGTGCGATGCCGACGACACGAATGCCCTTGGGCGCGAGCTGCTTGGCGAGGCTCTTGACGTAGTTCATCGTCGCCGCCTTGGTCTGAGCATAGTCGTACAGATCCGCGGACGGATCGTACGCCTGCTCCGACGTCGTGCCGATGATCACCGCCCCGGCCGGCAGGTGCGGCAGCGCCGCCTTGATCGTCCAGAACGGCGCATAGATATTCGTCTTCATCGTCCAGTCGAACTGGTCGTCGGTAATATCGAGGACCGACTTGTTCGACTGCTGCCGCCCGGCATTGTTGACCAGGATGTCGAGCCCGCCGAGCTGGCGCACTGCCTCGTCGACCATCTTGCGGCAGAAGGCGGCGGAGCGCAGGTCGCCGGGGATGGCGACGGCCTTCCGCCCGGCGGCGCGGATCAGGTCGATCACCTCGCGCGCGTCGGGCTCCTCGGCCGGCAGATAGTTGATCGCGACGTCGGCGCCTTCGCGGGCATAGGCGATCGCCGCGGCGCGGCCGACTCCGCTGTCGCCGCCGGTGATGAGCGCCTTGCGCCCCGCCAGCCGGCCATGGCCGACGTAGCTCGTCTCGCCGTGGTCGGGCCGCGGGTTCATCTTCGACGCGAGGCCGGGCCACGGCTGGCGCTGTTCCCGGAACGGCGGCGACGGATATTTGCCGCGCGGGTCGCTGATCTTCGCACCGCCCGGCGTTGGCGGCGTCTGCGCGCCTGCGCGCGCCGCGACGGCGGCGGCCGCGATGCCGACCCCGACACCGACCGCACCCATCATCTGCCGCCGCGACGGGCCGCTGCCGTTGTCGTCCATGTACCAGGCTCCTGCATTGTCCCGGGTCAGCAACCCGCGCGCCCGGCAAAGGTTTCAGCCAAGATGGTCGGGCGGCGCGGCGGTTGCACTGGCTCCGCGCCTCTGCTAATCGCGCGCTCCTACCGGACGGGGGCGCGCCCCCGGACATGATGGTCGTGCGGCCATGGCGGAACTGGTAGACGCGCAACGTTGAGGTCGTTGTGGCCGAAAGGCCGTGGAAGTTCGAGTCTTCTTGGCCGCACCAGCCCCGCCCGCTAAGCCGGTTCCGATGGCGGAAGGGAGTCGGGCATGGGCAAGCGCAATCTGGGACCGTTTCGTGTCGACGGGGTCGGGCTGGGGTGCATGTCGCTCAGCTGGGCGTACGGCACGCCGCTGTCGGACGCGGATGGCGAACGCCTGCTTCACCGCGCGCTCGACCTCGGGTACGACTTTCTCGACACGGCCGCGCTGTACGGCGAGGGCCACAACGAAACGCTGATCGGCCGCGCGCTCAAGTCGCGCCGGAATGAGTTCACCCTCGCGTCGAAGTGCGGCATCCGCGTCGGCGACGACGGTAGGCGGATGCTCGACGGCAGCCGCGCGGGTATAACGGCGGTGCTCGACGACAGCCTGCGCCGTCTGGGTGTCGACCACATCGACCTCTACTACCTCCACCGGCTCGACCCCGCGACGCCGATCGAGGAGTCGGTCGCCGCCCTCGCCGATGCGGTCGCGGCCGGCAAGATCGGTGCGATCGGCCTGTCGGAGGTCAGCGCCGCGACGCTGCGGCGGGCGGCGGCGGTGCACCCGATCGCCGCGCTGCAGACCGAATATTCGCTCTGGACGCGCAACCCCGAGCTCGGCGTGCTCGCCGCGTGCCGCGAACTGGATACGACCTTCGTCGCCTTCTCGCCGGTCGGGCGCGGGTTCCTTGCGGACGGGGTTGGCGATGTCGCGGCGTTGCCGGCGAACGACATTCGCCGCACGATGCCGCGCTTCCGCGAGCCGAACCTCGGCGCGAACCGCCGCCTGCTCGACGCGCTGTGCATGAGTGCCGCCGACCTCGCGCTGACCCCGGCGCAGCTGTGCCTCGCGTGGCTGCTGACGCGCGATCGGACGATCGTCACGATCCCGGGCACGTCGAGCCTTGCGCACCTCGAGGAGAACTGGGCGGCGCGCGACGTGGAGCTCGATGCCGCGACGATGGTGGCGCTCGATGCGGCGATCAACCAGTCGACCGTTGCCGGTCATCGTTATTCGCCGGCGATGGCTGCGTCGATCGACACCGAGGACTTTGCGCCCGCGGTCGCCGACGCATGACCGATGCCGCGGCCAGCGAGGTCGACGACGTCCTCGACGACGACGGCCGCCTCCGTCGCGGTTTCGTCGCCGCGGTCGTCGCCAGCCTCGATGCCGGCGACGCGGCCGCGACCCGCACGCTCGTCGACCCGCTCCACGAAGCCGACATCGCCGACCTGTTCGAGCTGATCCCCGGCGACCATCGTCAGGCGCTCGCCAAGGCACTCGGCGACAAGCTCGACGCCGACGTCATCGCCGAGATGAACGACTGGGTCCGCGAGGAGCTGCTCGACGTCCTGACCGCGAGCGAGGTCGCCGCGGTCGTCAGCGACCTCGACACCGACGACGCTGTGTCGATCATCGAGGAACTCGACGAGGCCGACCGCCGCGAGGTCATGCGCGCGCTCGACCCCGACGACCGCGCGGCAATCGAAGAGGCGCTGAGCTACCCCGAGGAGTCGGCCGGGCGGCTGATGCAGCGCGACCTCGTCGCCGTGCCCGAGCATTGGACGATCGGCGCGATCATCGATTTTGTCGCTGGCGACGCCGATCGCCCGGCCGATTTCTGGGAGGTATTCGTCGTCGACGCCGGCCACCATCCGGTCGGCACGATCCGCCTGTCGTGGTTGTTGACCGCCGCGCGCGACGCACTGGTGCGCGACGTCATGCAGCGCGACCAGCGGCTGATCCCGGTCGACGAGGACCAGGAGGAGGTCGCCCTCGCGTTCCAGAAATACGCGCTGATCTCGGCCGCGGTGGTCGACGGCGACGGCCGGCTGGTCGGCGTCATCACCGTCGACGACATCGTCCACATCATCCAGCAGGAGGCAGGCGAGGATGCGCTGCTGCTGTCGGGCGCGGGCGACGGCGACATCAACGAGCCGATCACGCAGACGATCAAGGTCCGCATGTGGTGGCTGTTCATCAACCTGTGGACCGCGATCCTCGCCGCTGCCGTCGTCGCGGTGTTCCAGGATTCGATCGCCAAGCTGGTGACGCTCGCGGTGCTGATGGGCATCGTCAACGGCATGGGCGGCAACGCCGCGACGCAGACGATGGCGGTAACGGTGCGCGCACTCGCGACCAACCAGCTGACGAGCTCGAACACCCTGCGGATGATTCGCCGCGAGCTGCTGATCGCGCTCGCGAACGGCGTCGGCCTCGGCGCGCTGATGGCCATGGGGTGCCAGTTCGTCTACCACGACTGGCCGCTGACGGGCGTGCTGTTCGCCGCGATGCTGATCAACAGTGTCAATGCCGGCCTGTCGGGCATCCTGATCCCGGTCGGGCTCGAGAAGGCCGGCGTCGACCCGGCGATCACGTCGACCGTGTTCGTCACGACGATGACCGACGTGATCGGCTTCTTCAGCTTCCTCGGGCTGGCGGCGCTGTTCCACCTGCACTAGCCGCGCGGTAATCCTACAGCATTCGGAGCGCTTGACTTGTAGGACTTATCTGGTTAGCTGATCGGGTGTCCGGCGGTACGGCGAGTGCCTGTCCGGACGGGTGGTGAGCGCCCGGGGCACGGTCAATCCCCGGATGCAAGCCGCTGACGACGTGCGGGTGCCGGAGCGTTACCAAGCGACTCCAGCGTCCATAGCGTACCTTCGCGAACCCAGCGCTCTGGCGGCGTAAGACACCGCCCGAACTGCCGGGACCCGCACGTTCACCTGCCGATGCAGCAGTTCGCCTTCGCGTGACCCGAAGGATCCGGAACCGCCTGCAGGGCCCGCTGTTCCCTCCGCACCGTGGTGCCCTGCGCACCGGCGGACGTCAGCGCTGGGCCTACGAGCAGCGCACCCGGCCGCTTCCCGCGGTCGAGGTCGTGCACCGTGCCCCGCCGGTCAGCGTGATGTCGCCCGACCCCATCGTCGCCAGCGTCGCGGAGCCGGTGGCGAACGCGTCGATCGATCCCGACCCGGCGACGGCGGCGCTCAGCGCCGTGCACCTGAGCGCCGCGAGCTTGAGTTCGCCCGAGCCGCTGACCTTGGCGCTGCCCGTGCCGCAGCGCCCGGCGGCAGTGACCGTGCCCGACCCCGAGACGTTGAAGCTCGTCGTGTCGGCATCGAGCGCGGCGAGGGTCAGCGACCCAGACCCGGCGATGTTGGCGGCGAACTCGTGCCCCCGCACCCTGTCGACGCTTACGTCGCCCGATCCGGCGACGTCGACGGCGCGCAAGGCCGGGACAGTGACGACGAAGCGGATGCGCGGGTGGCTGCTCCACGACCAGTTCCACCCCTCGCGCTTGTGGCCGATCTTTAGCGTCGCATTGTCGACCCGCACATCGAGATGGTCGAGCGCATCCGCGTCGCCGGTCGCGCGGACACTCGCCGCACGCCCGGTGATGACGCTCACCTCGGGCGAGCCCTCGAGCGCGATACGGTCGAACGAGCCGACGGGATAGCTGCGCTCGGCGGCGAATGCGGGGCCGGCCAGCAGGGCGGCAGCAGCGGCGGCGGTCGCGGCGACGGCGGCGGCAAGGCGGATCATCGACGTCTCCCCTGTGTGTTAGTCATACACTACAGCAGGGGCGGACCGGTGTCGAGGAAATAAAGCGAGCCGGGGAGCGACGCGCAGCGCCGCTCCCCGGCCGAAAGTCAGGCGGCCGGCATCAGGACGGTGTCGATCACATGGATGACGCCGTTGGTGCATGCGATGTCGGCCTGCGTGACGTGCGCGCCGTTGACGGTTACGCCGTGCTCGGTCGCGATGTGGAGGTGCTCGCCCCCGACCGACGCAGGCGTCATCGGCCCGGTGATGTCGGCGGCCATGACCTTGCCCGGAACGACGTGAAGCGTGAGGATCGCGGTCAGCTTCGCCTTGCTCTCGGGCTTGACCAGTTCCTCGACGGTGCCGGCGGGCAGCTTGGCGAACGCGTCATCCGACGGGGCGAAGACGGTGAACGGCCCGGCCGACTTCAGCGTGTCGACGAGTCCGGCGGCGGTAACGGCGGCGACGAGCGTCTTGAAAGAGCCCGCGGCAACGGCGGTATCGACGATATCGTGCATGATGATTTCCTTGCCCGTCGCCATGAGGAAGCCACAGCGACCGCTGCAATATAGGCTTCGCCGCGT
>Ga0123336_10004838_pt1 | contig 10831 bp, 9 predicted proteins | sample SSSSmetaG_FD_96466 | JGI IMG/M metagenome (GOLD analysis project Ga0123336, IMG submission 96466) | Glacier valley bacterial and archeal communities from Borup Fiord, Nunavut, Canada, to study Microbial Dark Matter (Phase II) - ​SSSS metaG | ecosystem: Environmental > Aquatic > Freshwater > Ice... | reverse complement strand
CCTTGATGGTTCCATAAGTTCCTCCACATTCTTAAAGAAGCCACGTCTATTAAGAAGACCCGTCAAAGTATCTATGTAGACTTCTTTGTTTTCTTCTATAAGCTTCTCAATATGAATGAACGCATCAGAAAACTGAGACGCTAACATATAAGATTGAGAAAAGATAAAGATGAAGAATCCATATGAGGCAAGAGATCTGGTTTGGATCACTCCCGCCTGTAATAACATATCATTCACAGCCGCAAATACAAAAATTACGACACCGAAGAGAATAATCAAGCTATTCTCCACCCTTCTCATGCTGGCTCGGATAATAATCACAAATAGATAGATAAAAAAGATCAAAATCAAGGCTTCAAAATAAATTAGGAATATATTGTAAAACTCTATCTTTGTAATAACTGTAAGTAAAGTAACAATCGCTGATATGCCATTTAGTCCAGTACTAAATCTAGCGGGTATTTCTTTTGGAAACAACTCCTTAAAAAACATGACAAGAACAGGAAAACCGATATATACCGTCAAATAAGCCAACTTATTAAGAACCGAGAATGGCATCTCAGGATAAATTTCATAAATAAATCTTCCACCAACCAGAACATTTCTAATTGCAATCATGAGACAGAATAAGCCAAAATATAATGTTTCTTTATGTTTCGTCCTCTTTAAGTAAAGTCCAAAATGATAAATAGCCATAATAAAGAGTGCCCCTGCAATGAAGAGATCTGTCCCTACCGTAGTAATGTATGCTCTTTTAATTTGTTTACTATCTCCCAATAGTATACTTCTGACTTTTCCCGTTACATTGTTGTAATTGGACATATGGATAACAATCTCTATTTCATTCTTTTCACCGTTAATGAATGCCAGCTGTCTTTCAAAACTCCCTTTTGTCCCCTCGGCATTTTCACCGACATTACCTGCTGAGGATACAAGTTGCCCGTCGATCCAGATTTTGGAAGCAGATAAGATCTGTCGACTTATAATTCCTAACAATTGTACGTCTTCTGTTGGCAGCTTCACAATAAGCCTTAAGGTAGCATACCCATCCTTTGATAGAGTCCCTTCTCCATCAGTGGTATTTTTGTAGATACTAGGAACCACTAAATAATCAGCTTTAGTCGGTAAGAATCCGCTTTTGAATTCTGATGGTTCAATGAATACACCTTAGTACAACTCCCATTCACCATCTAGTTTGATGATACCGTCTTTTTTCGCATCCCAGTGGCTTAAATCCAATCTGCCGTTTTTTGCATAAAAAGAAGACTTGTCTAGCGAGCAACCGGTCATTAGAAAAATTATCAAAAAAGCTACCGGCCAAATCAGTATATTTCCTTTCATAGTCATACTCCTTGTCTTGAATATCTATTCTTTTGAAATAGCGATAGATGGTCCATCTATTAATTCGCCTCTTTTTATAAACGGTAAGCTGATAGCTGTGGAAAAATCCTTCGGTTCATAACTATTAGGTGGATATATGTCGGTAATGATGCCCATATGGATATAAGTATCTGCTATGAGTTTGCTACAGAAATAATCACTATTATCAACGCATTTATCAAGAACAATACCTTCAAAAACTTCTTTTCTAAGATCAAAATCTGTCTTAGGGAATGTATCCATATGTACTGCTTTGATGAATTCACGAAGTTTATCCAGCATATTTTGTGTGACTTCGCACATATTATATCGAATATGGAATCGGTCATCTTTTTTATCAGAGAAATCTGTTTTCATCCGTAGATATAAATCTACTAGCATAGGGCCTTCCTTAGGTTGTCCTAACTCTACATCATCTAAATTGACAAGGGTATTGGATTCCCATAAAAGAAGTTTCTTGCTGGAAGTGATACCTATATCTTCCGGTCTGATTACCATACCTACATGAGACCACTCACTTCCGCTGAACACTTCATTCAGCTTACTGCTTGGTGACATGCCATGAAAAAGTATCAAGTCTCCTGTTTTTAAAGTCTCCTTAACTTCACTATAATACGCCAGGTTATGTTTCACCGTTCATTTCTCCTTATTAGATAGATTTATATAGTTTAGCGTTCTATGCGTTCTATGCGTTCTATGCGTTCTAATCTATACTTTATACATTAGTTTCCGTACCTACTCTACTATTTACATTGTAACATCTTCAGACTATTTTTTCATTACTAACTTTTACAATTTAATTAAATATAACAAAAACTACTCCCCAAGTAGCTTTTTATTTTGCCCAAAACAAAACAGGATAATCTTGACCTATCCTGTTAAACTATATTTTTATTGTGTAATGAATTATTATGATATAAGATTACTAAACTTTATAATTTAAGAGCGTCATCCCAATCCTTGAAACCTCATCCTTTAAAGTCAACTGAGCATCCGAACGCCAATGATGGCTTATACTTTCCCCACTTCTTTTTCAATCTTTATCCCATAAATACCAAGCTTTTGCTCAGCAACTGTCATTTGATATAGTAAAAAAAAATGCGTCCACCAGAAGTGAAACGCATTTTTCTATAGACTCCAAATACTTAGACTTCAAACCAACTACTAACCTCTGGCAGACATTTATGTAGCTTAAACTCAACAATATGATATTTCTGAACTCCTGTTACAATCAAAGGATCTTTAGAAAAATATTCTTCGACCTCCTCCAGGGATTCTGCTTTCATTAATATGAATCCGCCGTCAATAGCAGGCTTTGGTCCGGAAGCTAAAATAAATCCCTCGTTATATCCCTTTTCCAGATAGGCCATATGATCTGAGATTACTTTCCCCATCTCTGATTTGTCAATAGGTAGTGGGTTATTAAATATCCCTTCAATTGCAAAAAATTTCATTTTAAAACACCCCTTATATGAATTATTTTGTATTTAACCTTTTATTTGCATTAACATTTTATCAACGGATTTACTAAGCTGATTTAAAATAAACTTAGGTGCAAACCGACTCATAAACTTCAGTGCACTGCTCTGACCCGGTAGTATCTCAAGGTGGCGCTAGCTCAAACACTTTAACATTGGTATTCTTGAGTTGGATACGCAGTGCTTGTGTAAATGAATGAACACCAGCCTTCGTTGCACAGTATACAGGCGATATTGGAAATGGAACAAAGGCAAGTCCTGATGAGACATTCATAATGGAGGCAGATTTTTGCGCCTTAAGCTGCGGTAAAAATTGTTTTACCATACGGATCGTACCGCTCAAATTTGTTTCGATTTCACGGCTAATATCCTCCAAATTCATCTCTTTGTTATGAAGGTGTTTTCAAGTTGAAGCAGACGGTCAGCAAGCTCGAATCCGATACCGGATGTTCCGCCCGTTATGAGAATTGTATTACCTTTCATTTTCATATAATTTATCCTCCCTATGAATGATCGTGATATGTCTTTGTTTCTACTGTTCATATCATTAGATGCACTGTAATTTATTTTATGCCTTTAGATAATGCATTTTCTATTGCTAAAAGTAGTGCCTTACTGGTTGTTGTTGCGCCGGATATGGCATCAACCTCCAGGCTTTGTTCTTCGATTACCTTATTCGTCACAGCTTTTGCCAAGTCAGAATACTTACTATCTTCCACTTCAAGTACTTTTATATCTTTAATTTTGTGTTCGGCTACGGTCACTTCAACCTGATGTGTAAACTTTCCAGATTTAAATTCCCCTAAATACTTCCCGTCACTTACTTTGCTTACATCGATGTTTTGAACGCTCATGGTCTCAACATCCTTGGCAAAGTTCATTCCTGGCGCCATAACTGTAAAGTAGAAAACTAAAGCGCCAATAATGATGACCCCTAGACAAGCTCCCAAGATTCCAAGTACTTTCTTAATCATGCAAATTCCTCCTCTAAAGTTCTGTTTTTGTTGCTCTTAAAACCACCTCATTAATATAATAACGGGATTTTTTTACAAATGTAATGTACTAAAGTACAGTCTTTTGAAAAAAATTATAGAAAAGATTATCCAAGACTAGTCAACCATTCCCTCCTGTATGATGTATTTAACTGCCTGATTGCGATTCTCCATATGCAACTTGTTCAAAATCATCTCCATATAATATTTTACAGTACGTTCAGTAATTCCCAAAGAGGCTGCAATATCCTTATATTTTATTCCTCTTGCCACCAATATCAGTACCTCCTTCTGCCTGAGGCTCAGCCTATTAATTTTGTCATTACCCTCTTTTTCTACGGCTAGCGGTTCCTCCACCGGAATATAGTCATTGTCATTTCTTTTAAATTCCTCCAGCAGCTTTGTCGCAAGCCCTGGCGATACGGGAACTTCTCCCTTTTCATACTGTGCCAGCATCTCATATAAGATATCAGCGTTCAGGCTTTTAAGCAAATAGCCTGATGCACCGCTTTTTACCGCTTCGAAGAGGTCCTCTTCCGTTTCAGAAGCAGTGAGCATAATAATTTTTATATGGGGCAGCTTTGCCTTTATGCGCCGTGCTGTCTGTAATCCTGACAAGGGCTCCATTTTTATATCCATTAAAACCACATCTGGTAATAAACAGTTTACTTTTTCTAGGGCTTCTTCTCCACTGGCAGCAGTATCAACCACATCAAAGCCCCGTGCCAGTAATAGATTTTTTAATCCTTCCAAAAACAAGGGATGATCGTCAACAAGTAAAATTTTCAAATGAATTACCTCCTTACAATTTTGCCATGTGTTTCTGGAACTTGCATTTTCACCGTTGTTCCTTTTCCAATTTGGGAATACAGGCTTAAACTCCCCCCAATTTCTTCTGCTCGCTCTTTCATAAACAGCAAGCCATAGTGATTCGAACTGCCGGACTCTCTATTTCCAACATCAAATCCACACCCATTGTCACTAATGTCTATGTGAAGCCAATCCTGTTTTTCTTCAAACAGCATTTTTACAGTACTGGCTCTTGCATGTTTGACAACATTATTGAGCGACTCTTTTATAATATTGAGTATTTGCATCTTCACCTGAAGGTCTTGCAGTGCAAAGCCTTCCACTCCTGCATGGTCAATTTCTACTTGTATAGCATAGCCTTTCGTAAAGTCGCTCGCCAGCTTATTCAACTCCGTAAAAAAATCAACTGATTCCTTTTTCCCAGTAGCCACATCTTCCCGCATGCTTAAAATCGTTTCTCTTACGGTATTTTGCGCCTGCTGCGCCACCTCAGTCAATCGTTCAAGGCATTTAACTGCTGGTTCCATACGGCCGTTTTTTAAATATTCACTGATGCCTTGGGTCTGGACATTGATAAAACCCAATATCTGCCCAAGGTTATCATGAAGATCCCTTGCCATGCGCTCTCTTTCCTCTTTTACCGCTATTTGCTGCTGTTTCAGTAAAAGTTCCTTTGTCTTTTCTCTCAAAGCTTCTGTGCGCTCTTCTACCTTTTGCTCCAAGGTATGGTTATATTCTTCAAGCTGCACCTTGGCCTTGGCTAAACTTCCATAAAGCCGTGCATTTTCAATAGAAACGGCAATCTGTGCCGAAAGCATTTTCAATAGTTCAAACCGTTCTGGTGTAAAAGCTCCATCAGCTAGGTTATTTTCCAAATAAAGAATTCCTACCATTTTTCTCTGATTGATTACCGGCATGCATAATAGCGATATTGGCTTTTCTTGCATGATATAGGGGTCTGTACTGAATATGCTTTCATCAAGGGCATTATTTAGAACAACATTTTCCATTGTACGAACGACATAGTTAACCAATGTTATGGGTATACCTGTCCAGTCAGCTAGGGGTATTGATTGCATAACTTCAATTTTCTCATGCCCAATACTTCCATGTGCTTCTACAAACAGTTCTCCTTCTTTATCCAGAATCAGGCAGCCCTTTTGTGCCCCTGCGTTTTCTAGTACAGTCTCAAGCATTTTTTCCAGCAGCTTATCCAAAACTATTTCACTAGAAATAACTTGTGAAGCTTTAATGACCGTCCTTAGATCAAGCTGCTGTATTCCGGTGTTTTCACTTGAAGTTATTGAAGCTGTAATTGTTGACTTGGCTGCTGCTACTTCCTTGGCGCCTGTTTTCAAGAAAAATTGAGGATATTTTTCTTCAAGATGTTTTGTTTTTGCTGCTGCACCCCAATTTCTGTAAGCAAAATAGGCATCTTTCAAATGGATTTGAGCCATCTTTTCTTTTTCTCTTGATAGATAAAACTTCGCAGCCAACTCACTCGCTAGCGCTTCTATATTAATATATTCGTTCTGCCTGGCAGTCTTAATTGAAAGCTCATAATACGCTATAGCCTTGGCATCCTTCTTTAATACTGCTTGAAGCTCCGCTTCTATAAGGTAATACATATGAAGGAAATTCGCATGTGAGTGTTTAACCCACTTACTTAGCTTTTTCTTATTTGCTTTGATTCTTTTTAGAAATTCCTTCTGCTTATCATCAGAAACACTATTATATGCCGCGAGCCTTGCCAGCGAGTCATAGAAATACAGATGGACCAAGGATATCTGCCCAAGGTAGCTTGCTTCTAGTTTTTTGGCTTCTTCCGCATAGGTAATGGCCTGAATATAATCTTCAAAATTGTAATACAGTACCATAGTGTTAAAGTGCAGAACAAAAAAGCTAGTTACATATTCATTAATTGAATTCTTAGCCAAAAAATGCTCTCTGTCAAAATACTTCCCATCCAAAATACAGGTTCTCCCAGCTTCACCACTCATGATAGCAATAAGTTGCATATACATTCTTAATTCATCCAGCATGGCGGCTTGTTTCGTTCGTTTGTAAACAGCATTGTTTTTTACCAATTCTAGAAGAAGGCTGCTTAGTTTCTGTCCGGATAAAAATCCGTTTATGCCATATATTGTGAGTGTCGTTGGTCCAAACTCATTATTTCCGTTTTCGAGACCGCTTTGAAACAGCTCACGCAGCACGGGTAAAACCTTTTTCAGAGGCTCTTTGAAGGGACGGATAGCTAAGGTAAAACAAGCAAGAGCTCTATAGCTGTATTCATTTAAAGGTTCTCCTTCAAAAAGCTTTAAGGTTGTCTTGCCTAGTTCATATCCCCCATCAAAGTCTCCCAAAATATGCATTAATACAAGTGCACAGTCCATATAAGCAAAGCATGAGCTCACATCATTACCGTACTTCATGGAAAGCCGAAGCCGTGTGTAGGTTTCAAAAGCAACATATTCAGGCGTTACAAGATAGACACAATAGTGCAGCCTCGACATCATATGCATTGTTGCAATCTTATTCACATCGGTCATAGCCGGAAGCGCTAATATCTTATCTTTGCGTTTACCGCTCAGAAGCCGTTTTATTTTTAGTACATTAATAAACATGTCCGGCATGCTCTGTTTATTAGGTACCTTGATCCCTAACAGCTTCAATGCTTCAAAAGAAGTCAAAACAGACTCCCTTGCTTTGCACTGTGCATTTAAAGCATTTGCCTTGATATCATAAACCTTTATTTTATCTAGTACATCTCGTGCATGCTTCAATACCAAAGCAATCAAGCTTTCCATAAGTTCATACTTATCATCATCTTCACTCATAAATAGGGCTTCAGCGGACTTAGTATATAATGAAAGGGTTAAAGAATAGTCCTTGTCCCAGCTCTCATCTCCCAGCATATCCATACCATATTTGAAGAATGCATAAGCGGCTCCATATGCAGCCGAATCCATTGCCTTTTTGCCTGCTTTCAGATTTAACCTGGCAAGTTCTAGTCTGCTTGCTTCATCAGTTATCAATTCCGATGCCATGTTCAAATGGTTCACTCTATCGAACAGCCTCTCTTCCCGTTCTTCTTCAGAAAGATTTTCTGCAAGCTGGTGCCCTATACCTAGGTGTATTTCCATTTTCCGCCTAGCTTCAATCATGTTATAAGCAGCTTGTTGTACGCGGTCGTGCAGAAATTTAAATTCAATTTTTAATGAGGATATTTCTTCAACGTATTGATATGCGTTGTCTATTGGCAAAATCAAACCGGCCTCAATCGCTTCCCACAAGTCATTGGTCGTTTCCCTATCTGTTTTTTTGCCTACTGAAGACAATGTTTTCAAATCAAATTGGCTGCCTATACAGGATGCCAGTTTCATTATTTCCTGGGTTTTGAATGAGAGCTGTTGTATTTTGCCAATCATAAATGCAACCACATTATCTGTTATTCCTGCATCTTCAATTTGGGTGATATCCCACTGCCAATTACCACCGCCCCGATCAAACTTTATAAGTCCCTTGTCATATAGTAACACTAAAAATTGATTGAGGAAAAAGGGGTTACCACTTGTTTTTTTCATACATAACTCAGCCAATAATCGCGCCTTTTCAGTATGACATTTTAGAAGATCACCAAGTAGCTCAGTGATATGTTCTAATGCCAAATTTTGAACCCTGATCTCCTTTATTTTCCTCCCCGATTTTTCTATTTCATCCAGCATTTTCATCAAATAGGATGCCGAATCAGATTCATTATCCCTGTAAGCACCAATGAAAAGTATGTTTTTCATTTCCGTATCCGAAAATAAAAGCCCTAGCAGCTTTAGAGACTGCACATCAGACCACTGTAAATCATCAATAAAAAGAACCAGTGGTTTCTCGTTACTTGCCAAAGAATATACGAAATTTTGGAAATACAGGTTAAATCTGTTTTGGGCTTCCTGTGGTGTAAGCTCACGTACAGGATGCTGCTTGCCTATCAGCAGCTCTAGCTCAGGAAGAACATCGATGATTATCTGTCCCTGTTGGCCCAGAGCTTCCAATAGCCTTTTCCTCCAGTTATCAACTTGCTCCTCCCCTTCAGTAAGAATCTGCCTTATCAGATTCCGAAAGGCTTGAATCAATGCAGAATAAGGCATATTGCGTTCGTATTGGTCAAACTTCCCCGAAGTATAATAGCCGTTTTTTGCAGCGATAAATTTATGCATTTCGCTCACAAGCGCTGACTTCCCAATTCCGGCATAGCCACTGACAAGCAGTATTTCAGTATTGCCTTTGCCTACCTTGTTCAAGGCTGACACCAATAGCTCCATTTCCACTTCTCTACCATATAACCTCTTTGGGATCTGAAATCTCTCTAATATATCCACCTTACCAATTGTAAAATCTTTTATAGTACCAGTTGTGATAAACGCATCAACGCAAATTTCCAGATCCGCTTTAAGTCCAAAGCTGCTTTGATACCGTTCTTCGGCTGTTTTCGCCATTAATTTCTCAATAATCTGAGCCAAGGCGACAGGTATGGATGGATCAAACTGATTTAGCAGAATAGGTTGTCTGGCAATATGGCAGTGTACCAGCTCCATTTGGTCCTCTACTAGAAAAGGCAAAACGCCTGAAAGCAATTCATAGAAAGTCACCCCAAGAGAGTAATAATCTGATCTGTAATCAATGGAACGATTCATTCGTCCAGTCTGCTCCGGTGCAATGTACTCAAGAGTCCCCCCAAGACTATTGACCCCGGTAGCCTCTGCATTCTCAGTATGTAGTTCGCTTGCGATACCAAAATCTATAAGCTTTACCTGACCTGTTGCAGGATTCCAGATAATATTACTTGGATTAATATCTTTATGGATAATACCGCTTTGGTGAATAATACCGAGAATATCCGTTATCCTTATTGCCAAATGAAAAAATAAGGAGGTTTCTATCTTCTTCCCCTTTAAATGCTTGACAAGGGATTCTCCTCCAAAATCCTCCATCACCATCATATAACCATTCTCATAAGCTTCCAGGCTATATACTTTGATAATCCCCTCATCATCAAACCGCTTAGTTATTTCATATTCGCGTTTAAAAACCGCAAACTCCTCCTGAGCCGGATATTCACTTTTAAAAATTTTTAATATAACTGCCTTTTCATCTGCTTTTCTCATCGCCCTATATACCAGTGTCCGGCTACTTTCATAAAGTTTTTCAAGAACCTCGTAATCCGATTTCAAATACATTAATTATCCGCCTTTAACTATAAAATTTATTTGTCCTCACTCTATATAAAAAAGCCCCAATACAACCACACCTTCTAACTGCATTGCAAGTTAACTTCAAAGGAGGTCATGTTAAGGCTTTTTATATTTTTCACTTATTGTAACATTTTTCTGAACATACATCTTTTCTTTGTTGTATCCATCTTTCTAATTCTTTATAATTATTTATTGCTTCATCTGATCCATGTTTTGATTCTAAACTAATAATATCCTGATATGAAAATCCTTTTATATTACCCCATTTTTTCCAAGGTTTTTTATCATATTTATTATGATTATAATAATTTATTGGATTTACTGTGCATGCGCAAAACTTTTGTCCAACTTTTGCAGAATTTTTGTCCAAATAAAAAAGAGATTAATAAATATACATCTGTGGATAAAAATGTATTTATCTACCTCTTTTTATTTGTAATTATTTTCCATTTTCATTTTTTCATTTCTTGTTAGGTTTATACTCCAATAGGTCAGATATATCACACCTAAGAGCATCACATATTAAGTCTAAATGCTCTAGGTTTATTCGTTCTATTAACTCATTATATATTTCACATATTGTAGTAGGTCTTATCCCTGTCTTTCGTGCTAGCTCTGCTTGTGTCCATCTCTTCTCTCCAAGTATCCTTGATAGATGTATCTTAATCAATGTTACAACCTCCCCAATAACTAATTTAGGAAGATTGTAACATTATACCTTATTTTAAATCGTTTTTAGTTATATTATAACGTATTACGTTATAGGACAGATATTTTTTTACCTATGACACTACTTGGTGTGATAATGTCATAGGCATGTAGTTATGTTAGTAGTTCTTTATAATAAGTTCTCTATATTGCTGTTCTTTATCATCATACCTTGATACTAGATTATTATTTCTTGAAACTTCATCTATGTTGAAGT
>Ga0123336_10004835_pt1 | contig 10838 bp, 7 predicted proteins | sample SSSSmetaG_FD_96466 | JGI IMG/M metagenome (GOLD analysis project Ga0123336, IMG submission 96466) | Glacier valley bacterial and archeal communities from Borup Fiord, Nunavut, Canada, to study Microbial Dark Matter (Phase II) - ​SSSS metaG | ecosystem: Environmental > Aquatic > Freshwater > Ice... | reverse complement strand
CCGTTTTCTAAGTCAATGGGAGCAAATTGCTACTTTTTTCAAAGATTATAATCAATCGTTACTTTTTGAAATCATAAATGAACCGCACGATAAACTTACGCCCGAACTGTGGAATATTTTTATGGTTGATGGCTAAGTACGTGTCAAAAGTTGTAAGTACTGTTTAATTATCTGATTATCAAAGGTTAATGCTTTTATGAGGTGGTCTAATCCATACCTAAAAATGCTAAAAGCCCTTCTGTGATGAGTTAGAATAGCGATTGGTTTTTGTTGATTTTCGTATTCACCAATTAAATACACCCAAACAAAAGCAATGGCAATGACCGCTAATAGTTTTTCAAGGCGTTTTTGGTCTTTCAAGTGTGTATCCTCTATATTAAAACCGCTGGTTTTAATTGCTTTAAAAAAACACTCAATCGTCCATCTCTTAGCATACACTTGCATGGTTTGCGAGTCATACTGATAGGTGGCAACAATGACAAATTCTATTTCACCTTTTTTGTTAATAATTTTCATACCCGTCAAATAAATCCATTGGTCTCCAATAAGAATTGGCTTATCAATCTGTCGAATTGTATTGAGGGGTAGATTATTAAAAAGCCAAGAAACTCTTAACTCACGTCCCTTGTGGAAAACGGTTAAATTTTCTCTGATACGAAAGTAAAACTTAATAGGATTGTTGATTAAGAACCTAAACCATTGTTGCCCTATGAACTCTCTATCAGCAATAATACAGTCAATCGAATCTAAGCCAAATAAATGTATATATCTCAATATGAGTAGCTTACGCTCTTCTTGATTTGAATTGCCACGTTTATCTAACATTGTCCAAAGAATAGGAAGGCTAACATTATCGGCTACAATTGCTAGACACAAAATGTTGAAATTGACCCCAGCAAATTTCCAATTTGTTCTATCTAAACTCAGTTGATAAGGACCTTTAATGGGAATGATAGCTACTAAAAGACGAGCAATTACATCAAAATCAATGGCAAATTCAGTAAAAAAACGCTGAATCCGTCGTAAATTAGTACAAGTCTCTCTGTTATTAAGAGTCGCCGCATTTTTGCTGTAACTAACGTTTCTATTACGAATTAATGAAACAATAAATAAGTTAAGAAATTTCAAACGAGCTTTATGCCACGGTAAATAGTTTTGTAATTGTAAATCAATGGTTGTAGTTTTATCCTCCATGAGCCAGTGCAATTTGTTTTATGTGTCTTGGTAAACCCATATTACTAATTGCTTGGCTCTTTTCAAAGTTTTGACATATACTCAGAAGAAATCGTTAAAATTCTTCTGAACGATGAGAAAGTAAGAAAACAATTTCAACCAATATGCAGTGGTAAATAGTTTAGTCAATCATCAGTTAGCCTGTAGGCAAAAATTTAAAAGAAAATTTGAACGGATCATTTGGATACTTTGGATAAAAGATGAATTACCCTATTTCGATTTATATTCTATCAATAAAAAGAACCAAAAGTTTCAGATAGACCTATTTGAATATTATGAAGATTTATGCAACAAAGATCTTTTAGAACATTACGAAGTAACCAACAACGGCATTTTAAAAGACGTTTGGAAACCTTGGAATAAGATAGTCATTAGTATTCCGCCTAATGGCTATTTGAATGAAAATGAATACATTGCGTATTATTTAGACGATGTAGAATTAGAAAAATACTTTTTTTAAGCGGTTATTGATATTTTTAGAAATCACCAAAACAACCATGAAATCACCCTTATCACTATTTACCTTATCCATCTGTTTTGCCCTAATCATCAGTTGTGGAAAAACCGATTCTGTTGAGCCTACGTTGGATAATGCTTTATTGAAAAATGATTGTAAAGTCGAGACATCGGAGGTAAACTATAGATTACGTATCATTTTTTAATTTCCTTTTCTCCTACGGCAGCACCAGCGCCAAAGGCAACCTAAGCGGAGATGTTTACTGCATTATTTGATTTTACACGGTGAATGAAGCCATGAGTTCGGCAAATTTTTTCAGTTACAAAGAACTAACCCTCACCGCCAGTGCAGGCAAGAGTTTTATCAAGACCATCAAAAGCAAAAAGTTGAGAATTGTGATTGAGAATGTTACGGAAGCGAAGTTTGCCTTGTTTTGAACCACAACATCGAATAACACACAACGATTTTAAACACCTATTAAACCATAGCGATGAATTTTAGCAAACAATTGGTAAAAATCCTGAGTCTTTTTTTGTGCGGGATGCTTGGAAGCACCGTCTTCGGTAATGGAGAAGAAAAAGAAAAGACCCCAAAAAATACTCGTGAAGTAAACCCCTTGGTTTACCAAAACCCACGGTGGCTACTCGTGCCTCTATCGTTTCTGCCATTGAGGGTTCGGTTGCACCCGCCCAAGTGCAGTCAGAATTAGATACTGCCGTTGAGAAATTACAAGAGAAATTATCGGCAAATGTTATTGTATGATTTTATAATAACCTCAAATAAAATATAAAAATTATTTACAACTCAGTCATAATTAATTAAATAAACCAAAACTATCAAATGGCAACGCTTTACGGGAAAACTTGGTGGGGACAGCAATGGCTTAATTCACTTTCTAAAATTGATAACAGTAATCGCTTGCCACGGGGAAGAACGTATGCTAATAAAGGGTTGGTGAAAGATATTGCGATTGAAACGAATGCTATTTCTGCCAAAGTTCAAGGTTCTTCGCCACGACCGTATAAGGTGAAAGTGAGTGTTTCTGTATTTTCTGATGCCCAAAAACAGAAATTATTAGAGGAAATTATTCATAATCCTACCTTACTTGCCAAGTTGCTAAATCGTGAATTGCCCGAAGATTTAGCGAAGTTTTCTGATAAAAATAATATTCTTCTTTTTCCAAAGTCGTGGCGAGATTTTCCGATGGATTGCTCTTGTCCAGACTATGCGGTGCCTTGCAAACATTTGGCAGCGGTAATTTATGTGATTGCGAATGAAATTGATAAAAATCCTTTTCTGGTTTTTCAATTACATGGGTTTGATGTTTTGGGTGAGGTGAGCAAACGGTACTCGGTTGGTAAAAAATCGGGGGTACGGGTAAGTGAATTTAAGGAATTATTTGAGGATAGTCCCATTTTTTCGGCCGATATTGAAGAGGATATTTTTAAGAGTAATGACTTTTCGGGGATTAAACCGATGTCTGAAAAACTCTTGAAAATTATTCAAGACAATCCAATTTTTTCGGAAAAAAATTTTAAAAAAAATCTCGAAAAAGCCTATAAATTGATTGTTCAAGGAATGAAGCAATCGGTTGAGGATGAACGAGATATACTCAAAGATTTTCATTTGGGGAGTGGATTAAATATCGTTATTTCTGATACGCAAAAAATACAAGAGTTTCAGTTTATTACTACGGATGGGGAAATTATAATTGATGAAAAACCAAATTTCAGTAAACTAAAAAATACGCTTTTTTTTACGGATGAAAAATATTTTGACAGTATGTCGGATGCGTTTAGGCTGATGAAAATTACGCATCAATTTTGTTTGAAATTACTGGAAAATGGTGCAATTATTCCTCAATTATTGAAAAGTAAGAATGATGAATATTTTGTGAGATGGTTGCCAGCAATGAATAATTCGGACATAAAATCCACCGTTTTAACGCTTTCGCAGGCAATTCCGCCCGATTTGATACAATTGCAGGATAAGAAAAAAATCATGTATCAAGATTCTGAGGAGCAAATATTAACACTTTGTTCGCTTTTTTTGAATGATTACGTGGGTTTACATACGCAAACAATTGGTGAATTTTATAGAGGAAAATGGTCATTTTCGGCATTAGATGGACTTTTCTTTCAGAATAGCCCGCTTGAATTTAAGGGTTTTCGAGACAAAGAAACGCCGTTGGCAATTCAGAGTTGGCTAAATAATTATTACATTACTCAAAAAGATTTTGTGCCAATTTTGAGGGTGGAGGAAAATGAAGAAAGAGGCACATTTTTGGTGGATGTTTTGGTTGAAAATCGAAAAGAACAAGATGCTCCGATTGAACTTGAAGAGATTTTAAAAAAGAAAAAATACGAAAATACACGCTTTGAAGTATTGCAAGATTTGCTATTGTTATCGAACCATTTTTCTGCTCTGGATGGTTATTTGCAAAGTCAAGGGAAATCAAAAATGGAATTTGATGGGGAGAATTTTGTGAATATTCTTCTTGAAATTTTACCAACTTTACAACTTTTTGGGATTCAGATATTACTACCAAAAGCCTTAAAACATTGGATAAAGCCACAAATTTCAGGAACGATTAAGTCTAAATCAGCCTCGCAGGTAGGAGGATTTATGCACTTGAACGATATGCTCTCATTTGATTGGCAGATTGCGGTTGGGGAAGAATTATTATCGTGGAATGAATTTGAGAAATTGATTCGGGGTATGAAAGGCTTGGTGAAAATTAAAGATAGATTTGTGTTAATTGAGCAAGATGAATTGGAAAAATTGAAGAAAAATTTGGAAAATCCACCGAAATTAACGGGGGCTGATTTACTCAAAACTGCCCTTGCCGAAGAATACAAAGGCTCAAAGGTTGGACTTTCGCCTGAGGTTGTTAAATTATTGAAGAATTTGACAAGTCCAGGAAGTGTGAAATTACCCCAAAATCTGAACGCTAAACTTCGTCCGTATCAACTGCGAGGCTATGAATGGATGGTGAAAAATACGCAATTAGGGTTTGGAAGTTTGATTGCCGATGATATGGGATTGGGGAAAACCTTGCAAGTAATTACGCTTTTATTGAAATTTAAACAAGAAGGTGCATTTTCGAAAAATAAGGCTTTAATTGTTGTTCCAACCACTTTATTGACCAATTGGCAAAAGGAAATTAATCGCTTTGCTCCCGATTTGACGTTTCAAATTTATCATGGAAATAAGCGAAAATTGGAAATAAAAGCTACTGAAGTGCCCGTGGATTTGGTGATAACGACCTATGGAACGGTGAGAAGTGATGCTGAAATATTCAAAAAATATAATTGGTATTGTGTGGTAATTGATGAGGCTCAAAACATCAAAAATCCTGATACTGAGCAAACAAAGGCGGTTAAAAATCTTAAGTCAGACATTAAAATTGCCATGAGTGGTACACCCGTTGAGAACCGGTTGAGTGAATTTTGGAGTATTTTGGATTTTACAAATAAAGGCTATTTGGGCAATTTGAGCAAATTTACGACTGAATATACCAAACCTATTCAATTGGAACATAGTCATGAAAAGCTCCAAACTTTTAAGAAAATAACGGCTCCATTTTTATTACGAAGGCTCAAAACTGATAAGACAATCATCACGGATTTACCCGATAAGATTGAAAATAATTACTACACTAAACTCAGCAAAGAACAAGCGGCATTGTATGAAAGTGTGGTGCAACAAAGTTTGACGGATATTGAAGAAAATGAAGGAATTGCTCGTAAAGGTTTAGTTTTGAAGCTGATGACTGCCTTAAAACAGGTTGGAAATCATCCGTATCAGTATTTACGCAAGGGTAAAAAAACGCTGGAAGAATCGGGGAAAGCACAGCAATTGATTGAGATTTTGGAGAACATTCAAGACGCTAATGAAAAAGTGTTGATTTTTACGCAATATACTGCCATGGGAGATTTATTGGTTGAATTTATAAAGGATCGTTTGGGGACTGAACCTTTATTTCTACACGGAGGAATTGACCGTAAAAAAAGGGATATTTTGGTAGAGAGATTCCAGAAAAATAGGGCTGATTCCATCTTTATTTTATCGTTGAAAGCTGGAGGAACAGGGTTAAATCTTACGCAAGGAAATCACGTAATTCATTATGATTTATGGTGGAATCCTGCCGTGGAAAATCAGGCAACCGACAGGGCTTTCAGGATAGGACAAACCAAAAATGTAATGGTTTATCGCCTCATTAATCAAGGAACCATGGAGGAGAAAATTGATGAAATGATACGTTTAAAGCGAGATTTGGCAGATATGAGTATCACAACGGGTGAAACTTGGTTGGGTGATTTATCGAATGCTGATTTGAAAAATTTGGTACAATTGACTAAGATGTAAGACGGGAGCAAACGTTGCCCGTTTAATCCCGTCCTACATTTATACATTGAACCAGTAAGTCAGCTTAAAAACAATGGCTCTGTTCTTTGTTTGTAGGGATTCATTACTTAAATAACGATTTCCGAATGAGTCGTTTTTGAAGGTTTCGGTGGCGTAATAATTATCGGTGTAAACCAAGAAGAAATCACTTGCGGGTTTGAAACGCCATTGTAAGCGAGTATTTATGCTGATATTATTTGATAAATTATTGTACTGCATTAAGGTACTGAAAAATACGCTTCTCGAAAATGATAAATCTACTTTTGGACGTAATAAAATCAACTCGGATGCTCCATAAGGTTGCGTGATTTTATTGTAGGAAGCATCAATCGAAAAGACTCCATAAGGTTGATAGCGATAGAAAAGTGCGGTATTTATTTGTTGGATTGTACCTCCAAAATAATCTCCTAAACGTCCTTGCAGATTGTAGTAAAACTTGCGTCGGGTATTGGAAACAAAACTGATCCTTGCCTCTGGATAGATGTATTCAGAACCCGCTTTGAGTACGCCTGCACCTTTGCGAGTAGGATCAAAATCGTTGAACAAAAAGGTATAATTTACTCGATAAGGAGTAAGTCGTAATTGAGCTGAACTTTGAAAGCGAATGTTTAGAAACAGGGGCGTAAAATCGTAGTCTAATAAAATTTTATCATTAATTCTCCAATAAAAATCTCCGTCAGTTCCAAGGGATAATGTATTGATTACTTGAGATTTAGGGTAAAATCTAAACACAAGATTGGGTTCGGTTCTGAAATAATTGATTCGAGTAACGTAGCCCGTTTGGTTGGCTATTCCGTAGTTTTCTCCAACGGTTTCAATGCTTTGGGCTGTGGAAAACTTGGGTGAATCGTAGCTCAAAACGGCTGCCCCTGCATATTGTCCAGCCTCATTTTTTGGACGAAAGGCACGGTGATAAAATAATTTTCCGTTCCATCTTCCATTAGGAGAATTTAGGTTATAATCCAACCCCATGATTCGGGTATAATCATTGGCATCAATTCCGCCACTTTCGTTTTTTAAAGTATCAAAAAGCCAGTTTTGTTTATTGGTAAAAATAAATCCGATATTAGAACGACTAAAAACTCTGCGTTGGATGGCGGTTACTAAATAATTGGAACTTGGTAAATTAAATTCTTCTTGTGAAGCCGTCTGCATAGTTAAAAATCCAATACGCCAATCTTTGTTCAAACGCCCGCTCAATCGAGTGCCTAAAAGTATTGGGATTCTTTCATTTTGGTCAGATTTTGAATTATATGCCAAACCTACTCTTCGGGAGAAAAATGGGGTAATATTATTGAATCCAAAACTGCCAAAGAGGTCAGCATTTTCAATAAAAAACTGTCTTTTTTCGGGAAATGATACTTCAAAACGACTCAAATTTTGTACTTGTTGATCAACTTCAACTTGGGCAAAATCTGGGTTTACGGTTACGTCTAAATTTAAGGATGGAGTAACGGCAATTTTTGCATCAAAACCTATATTACGCTCTGTTCTGAGATCTTTTTTGTTCTGAAAGTCTTTGTTTAAACTCCCCAGAATGTACGGAATTATGGAGATATTTGCTCCTGGTTTTGGGGGTGAATTATCCCAAATAACCGTTCCTGAAAAATTGATATTGTTGCCGTTGAAATTTCTTGGAACTGGACTCCACGATGAACGTTCGGCAAACTTTTGGCTTTGGTCGAATCGTAAAAAATTTACTAACCATTCATTGTTATTTTCATCTACTTTATAACGAATTGTCTTGAATGGAATGGCAATTTCAACCTCCCAACGGTCTTCATAATTGATAACTTTTGAATACCATTTATTGTCCCAATCGGTAGAAAGTTCGCTTCCGTTTGACACTAAACCGTCTCGCTGAACGCCCAGAGGACTTACCGCAAAATTAAAAGAATTGAGTTTATCCTTAAAAGTATCAAGATTTACCGCAAATATATCCGTTGTTCCTCCTGGAAAATCTCGTTTAAGAGAAAGCACTACATATTTTTTAGGTTGGTGGCATACTCCACTGATATACAAGTAGTTATCATCAAAAGTTACACGTGCTTCCGTTTGGTTAATGGCTCTCGAAGAGTCATAAGGTTGTGCTTGCCAAAAGTTATCGGCAATATCTGCTTTTTTCCAATCTTCTTCATCTAATTTTCCATCCAAGATAATTCTACCAATTGCTTTTTTGATGTGGAGTTGATATTTTTTATCGTTGTTAGTATTTTGGCAATTGGAATTGAAAGAAATCCCAAAGATTATGGTTAAAAGTAGTATAAAATTTTTCAAAATTGCAAATTTTAGTTTGATGAATGTTGATGTAAAGATACTGAAAATAGAATGAATGCTATTAGACAATACTTGCTCGTCCCCATATTTACAAGCCTCAAAAAGAAATTTTCAGAAATATTTGGATTGTTGATAATAAGTCTTTTACATTTGTAGTGTACTATTTATCTATTACACTAAAACGTATTAAATATGATACAAATCAAAAACTTATCTTTTGATTATGGAAAGCGAAAACCGGTTTTCCGAAATCTGAATCTCACCCTCAAAGAAGGCAATGTTTATGGACTTTTGGGACGAAATGGAGCGGGGAAATCCAGTTTGTTACGTAACATGGCGGGCTTGCTTTTTCCAACATCTGGTACGTGTATGGTGAACGGACACAACGCCCAAGATCGCCTACCTGTGTTTTTGCAAGACCTTTATTTTCTGCCCGAGGAGTTTCATACGCCTCCCGTCAAGATTAAGGAGTTTGTGGACATTTATGCTCCATTTTATCCAAAATTTTCCCTTAAACAGTTTTTGGAATACCTCGAAGAGTTTCAATTATCTGATAATGAAAAGTTTACGGAGCTTTCTTTGGGGCAAAAGAAAAAGGCTTTGATTGGCTTTGCCCTTTCGACCAATACAAAAGTATTATTGATGGACGAACCAACAAACGGTTTGGATATTCCTTCCAAAAGTCAATTCAGAAAGATTATTGCTTCGGTAGCTACTGACGAACGTATTATTGTTATATCAACGCATCAAGTTCGTGACTTGGAATCTTTGATTGACCCAATAATTATTCTGGATAATTCGGAGGTTTTGCTCAATGCCACAACGGAGGAAATTACGGAGAAATTATGTTTCAAAATGGTCTCGACGGTAACGGAACATGACATGGTTTTGTATTCAGAACATTCATTAAGGGGATTTTCTATCGTAACGCAAAATGTTGATAATGAGCATTCTAAGGCAGATTTAGAATTACTTTTTAATGCAACTTTAACGAGTCAATTACAGATAAAACAGCTATTTAATTAAAAATATCATGAACAATACATTTGATTTTAATCGTTTTTCCTTGCTCGTAAAGCGGCAATGGGTTGAGAACAAGAAACTCTTTTTGATGGCGATTTTTGGAATAGTGGGAATCCTGATTATTATAAACTCTCTAATAATGAGATGGGAATCTGGTATTACGTATGAAATTGCGAGATTTTCTATATTCAATTTAAGTTTATTTTTGAGTGGGTCAATCTTTGCAAACTATGTGTTCAAAGATATTTCAGATAAAAATAGTAGCACGAGTTTTATGTTAATCCCTGCTTCACATTTTGAGAAGTTTTTAACTGGCGTGCTTTATGTTTTCATGGTCTTTCCGATCGTGTTTTTGACGTTGTTTTATGTTGTCGATTATGGATTTGTAAATATTGGAAATAACATAAAAGATGGATTAAAAGTACCAGGCGTAAAAAATATTCAACTCCATACCTTTATAATTAACAGCAAGAATATAAGGGAAACATTGGATGAAATTATTGGATCTTGGTTAATTATTCAAGCGTTTGTCTTGATGGGAGCGGCACAATTTGAAGGTCGTTCCTACGTCAAAACCGCTTTTATGGGTTTCGCATTGCTCTTTTTAATGGGATTTGTAATTTACCTAAGTGGTAAGTTTATACTGAGTGATATTACACAACAATTTCAAAATAAAGGGTACAGTCGAGAGTTGATTAAACCGACCAAAGACATTATTAGTGGTATTTTAAGAATCTTCTTGATTTATGTTTTACCGCCAATTCTCTTGGTAACTACCTATTTTAAACTTAAAGAAAAACAAGTGTAACGATGGAATTTAGAGATAATAAAGCAATATACCTTCAAATAGCCGATTTTATTTGCGAGCGTATCCTGCTAAAACAATGGGCGGTGGGCGATAAAATTCCGTCCGTCCGTGAGTTGGCAGTACGGTTGGAGGTCAATCCAAATACAGTGGCGAGAACCGTAGAATTCCTCCAACAAAAAGACATAATTTTTACGAAAAGAGGTATGGGATATTTTGTTTCGGATGAAGCCGTGGAGAAAGTATTAGCTTTCAAAAAGGATGATTTTTTACAGAATGATTTACCATTATTTTTTAAGAATATTCAATTATTAGGGATTGATTTTGAGGAATTGAAAGGGAGGTTTGAGGAGTTTAAGGTAAACTAACATTTAACAAAAAATCAACATGAAAACATCAAATAAATTAGTAATTGTTACGGGAATTTGTATCATTTTAGGGATATTTTCTTATGCTGTTGTGATGCGTGGAGCATATCAAAAGGCGTTAGCGAATCCGTTGGCAAATGAGTTAAGAATTGAGTTAAAAGTGATGAAACATCTGAACCTTGACTACGATTCTAACGTAAATTTTAAAAAAGGAAGTAAGTTTGAAATTGTATTAAACAAAACTGATAAAGATTCATTACGTATTGGT
>Ga0123336_10004834_pt1 | contig 10841 bp, 5 predicted proteins | sample SSSSmetaG_FD_96466 | JGI IMG/M metagenome (GOLD analysis project Ga0123336, IMG submission 96466) | Glacier valley bacterial and archeal communities from Borup Fiord, Nunavut, Canada, to study Microbial Dark Matter (Phase II) - ​SSSS metaG | ecosystem: Environmental > Aquatic > Freshwater > Ice... | reverse complement strand
CCCATGGCAGCCACCTTGGACTTGTTGCGATACATCTGATCGGCATGCTGATACGCCTCGTCAAGCATCACCGTGAGCATCAGATCGAACCGCCCAAAGACGTTGGATTCCTGTTGGTTCAGCGAGTATGGCGGATTGGTGGCCGAAGGCTGCGAAGACTCCGGCGTGACGGACTGCAATCCCTGATTAATCTTGATGGCAACCGACTTGAGAATATCGGGATCGACCCCGGTCTTGGTTACCAACTTCACAGCCGTAGCCTCCGTAAGACGCATCTTGATTAGCGACTTCGCAATCGCACGCTGATCCACCATCGGCCTGCCGTTGATGTAATGCGCAAAGAGCGTGTCATGAATCGACTTGCGTGTCAGTGGCTTGTCACTATCCTCATCTTCCGAGAGACAGTCCAGCAGGCTCCTCAGAAGGTTATCAATCTGGCTGAAGCCAAATCTTGAGGCACCCCCCCAGAAGGCCTTCGACGAGTCGACCAGCCCACTCGCAGCTGTGCCGAGCGCACCAATGGCAGCGATAGCAGCCACCCAATGGGTCAACACTAAGTCTTTGTCCGCCGTTACTGCACCAGCCGTTCCATCAGCAGCGGTGAATACCGTACTCATATCCGACATGACGTTCTCCCGTATGCAGTTCTCTGAAATGTGCTTCGGGGCCCGATGGAGTTCAGCTTTAGTGTCCCGATATGCGAAACGACCTGACTTCGCATCGGTCATACACGGCGGATCAGTATGCCTTAGTCATAGATCAAGCACGTCCACTACGATTGGGAATCGCTCAGTTCGTTCTTCGCTGCTTCAGGCTTGCACTGGTCGTGGGAGAGACAAGGTGATTCGAGAGGAACCAAACAACTTGTTTTGTAAGCCAAAAGGGTCATGCCTGGCAGATGCCTTGTCAAGAACCAATTCTCGGCGCGGCCAGTCTAGCCCATCAAATCCATCCACCCTACCCACAAGCTATTCTTATCCAGTCCAGAAAACCCGCAGGAGCCCCATGCCCGACGCCACCCATACAGCCGACCTCGAAGCCGACCTAGCCCGCATCGCCCACCAGGAAGCCACCCTTCTCCTCCCCCACTTCGACAACCACACCGCCTGGCAGCTTGGCTCCACCCTGCATGATCTCGCCGTAGCTCGCGCCTACAACATCGTCATCGACATCCGCCGCTTCGGCACCCCGCATCAGCCGCTCTTCTACGCCGCCATGCCCAACACCACCCCCGACAATCCCCGCTGGGTCCAGCGCAAAACCAACGTCGTCGCCCGATTCCACAAAAGCTCCTATGCCATCGGCCTCACCCTCGAGCTCAACAACCGCCAGTTCGCCGAGCGTTACAACCTCCCCGACGAGGACTACGCAGCCCACGGCGGCTGCTTCCCCATCCGCGTCGCCTCAGCCGGCCTCATCGGCTCCATCACCATCTCCGGCCTCACCCAGCGCGAAGACCACAACCTCGCCGTCGAAGCCCTCTGCCTCCACCTCAACCTCGACTACCCCACCCTCAAACTCTCATAGCGCAAGCACCCCACAACGAACAGTCCCTCACACCAACCGCCGAGGCGCCCCACTCTTCGCGCATTTGGCGAAGAGTGGGAGCCACAACCGTCAACGCATCGTCGCCCCAAAAAACAACGGCCCCCTTCAGCAGAAGAGGGCCGGTATCCTACCGCATTCGTCACAACCTTAAAACGAGATCTTCACCGAAGCCTGCAGCGTCCTTCCGCCGCCCACTCCGTTCACGCTGCCTTGTCCACTACCCAGCGTGTTCGTAATCGACCCTGCATTGCCTGTGAGGTTGCCCGAGTTGGGGTTCGCGAACTGCGGCGTATTGCTCAACTGGAATGCCTCAAACCGAGTCTCCAGTGAAGCCTCCCGATAGATCGGGAAGTTCTTGAAGATCGACAGATTGTCCGATGCGTATCCAGGCCCGCGGAATGCGTTCCGGCCCGTATTGCCCAGGCCCACATTCTGCGGTGTGCACTCCACCGGGTTCGTCATCGTGCTCGTCGGGCATCCTCCCGGCTGCGTGAACGAGGTAATGTCGAACCACGGGTTCGCTGCGCCCTTGCCGCCCAGCACCTTGAACGGTTTCACCAGGGTTGCCGTCTGCGCCGTACCCGGAGTATTCAGCGTGCCGCCATTCGCCTGCACCGTAAACGGCAGACCCGACACCAGCGAAACAGTACCCGATAATCTCCAGCCGCCCAGCGCATACGCGCCAATACCGCTGCTCAGATACCTGTGTCCGCGTCCTACCGGCAGCTCATAGGTAAAGCTCTGCTCGAAGTTCAGCTTCCGGTCAAAGTCCAGCGGAGCATAGTTCCGCCGCTGGTTGATGTAGAACAGCAGCCCGCCATCATCACCGCTGATATACCCCAGCGCCTTGCCCCATGTAAACGCTGAGGTAAAGCCAAGACCCTGCGTAAACCGCCGCGTCAACTGCACCTGCAGCGACTGGTAGTTCGACGAGAACCCCTGAAACAGCAGGTTCGTCGCCGCCGTGCGTCCAAACGCCACAAACCCCGGAGCCTTGGATGAGCCCAGTCCATACACGCTCGGCAGGTTAATGTTCTGGTTCCCGGAAATATGCGTCCCATGGTTCGCTACATACGCCAGTTGCAACGACATCGCACCCGGCAGAGCCCTCTGGATCGCCACATTCCACGAACCCACATACGGATTCTTGAAGCTCGTATTGATCACGTTGTAGGACTGGCTGATCAGCTGCGGCGTATTCGCTGCGATGATGCCGTTCGATGGAATGACCACCGGTACCGGTGCCGGAAAGCCCGCTTGGAACGAAGCGACCGTCGTCCCATCGCTCAGCACCGCCGCTCCGTAGGAAGTGTTTGCCGCCGGAGTGTTGTAAGCATTGTTCGCCCGAATCGGAAAGTTGTAAGCGTAGTTGTTATCCGGGAAAGACGTATAGCTGATCCCATACCCGCCGCGGATCACCGTATTGTCGTTGAGGCGATACGAGAAGCCAGTCCGCGGTGCAAAGTTCTTATACTGCGTCGTCATCCCCAGGTTCGAAGGGTTACTTCCCAGCCCGGCCAGCACCAGGTTGTTCGTCGCAGGGTCATAGTTCGAGAACCCGCCGGGAATCTTCGGCGTCGCCGGAGGATAGAACTCCCAGCGCAAACCCATATCAATCGTCAGCTTCGGCGTCGCCTGCCACTTGTCGCTCACAAAGGTAAAGAACCACCACTGCCGGTACGCCGGAAAGAACGTATTCAAATCGCGCCCGGTCTGGCTCGGCAGATCCAACAGAAAGCTCGCAATATCGTTCGCCACATTCGTCTTTGCGCCACTCGTCGAGGTCTGATTCTCACCAAACGTAAACGCGCCGCGTGGGCTGAACGTCTGGTCCTGTAGCAGGTCGTCCCGCACCCGTCGCAGGTCCACACCGCCCTTCAGCGTGTGGTTCTTCAGCACCTTCGTCCACACGTTTACAAAGTCGATATTTGCCTCTGCCCGTACCCACGGCACCGAAGCTGAGTAGCCCACCAGCGGCCCGCTGAAGTTGCCAATCGTAATACCAACCTGGCCCGTCGTAAACGGCTGCCCGCCAATGTTCACGCCCGGTACGCCCGCGGTCGTGGCATCATTCGACCCGTAGTCTGTCGGCTGCGCATTGTTCAGCAGGTGAGCAACACCCACGCGAAACTCCGTCAGCAACGTCGACGTAAAGGTATGGTCCCAGTTCAACCCGGTGCTGTACGCCGTCTGCTTACCCGCACCTTCAAATCCGCCGCCAGCCGGCCCGCCCAGGAACGACCCGAACGCCGGAGCCTGAAACGTATTAACCCGCTGGAAGCTATACCGCCCCGAGAGGTGGTCCTTGCTCGAAGCCGCAAAATCCAGCTTGACGTCAAAGCTGTTCGCCTCCTTCGTAAACGGCAGGTTCGTCACAAAATTGTTGCTCGGCGCGGCAAGGTTGCCCACATTCTGGTTCGGCTGCGCCACCTTGCCGATGGCCTGCAGAAACGCTAGTGAAACAGCATTCACCCTATCGATCGGAATCTGGTTGTTCACAAACGGCGTCCGCGGACTGGCCGCTGTCGTGCTCGTTGCCGCTAGGCCGGTTCCCGTCTTCGGGTCATATACCTGTCCCGCGCCGGTAGTTACATTCAGCGGCGCACTCAAATCGATAAACCCACCCACGGGCGTGTAAAACGCCGGAGGCGGAATCGTCAGCGTATTCGAAATCTTCTCGTGGTCCACCGTACGCAGGTAATCTCCAAAGAAGAACAGCTTGTCCTTCCAGATAGGCCCACCAATGCTCCCGCCAAAGTAGTTGTAAACCAGTCGGCCCAGTGGTCCGCCAAAGTACGACCGCGCATTCACCGCATTGTTCTGAATAAATTCGAACGCCGAACCATGGAACTTGTTCGTCCCCGACTTCAGAATCACGTTCGTCACCGCGCCCGTAGCGCGGCCCAACTCAGCCTCAAAGTTGTTCGTTGAAATATCGACCGCCTGAATCGCTTCCGCCGGAGGAATGATGATCTGCAACAATCCCGTCCGCTCGTTGTCGTCGATACCTTCAATTTGATAAAGGTTCCCCTGCCGCGGCAAGCCGTTCGCCTGCGTCTGCAAAGCACCCTGCGCGTTGAAGAACTGCGAGTGCTGGAACGTCGCCGGCGAAGTCCCCGGAACCAGGTTCAGCAGCGATTGAAAGTTACGGTTCGTCCCCAGAGGAAGATCCGCAATCTGCTTCGCTTCAATCTTCGTGCTGATGTCTGCACGGTCCGTCTGCAGCAGCGCCGGAGCGGTCGTCACCATCACCGTCTCACTTGCGCTGCCCACCGTCAGGTCTACATCCAGGCGCCGCGAAGAGTTCACCAGCACATCTACATTCTGGTGCGTGTCTTTCTTGAACCCAGGCGCCTCCACAGTGATGTTGTAGGTCCCGGGCGTCAAATCTGGAAACGTATAGTTGCCGCTATCGTTCGTCACCGTCACCTTGATCGCGCCAGTCTTCGCATCGGTCGCCGTCACCGTCGCGTGTGCCACCGTCGCACCGGTCGACTCATTCACCGTACCCAGCAACGTCGCGCTTACCGCCTGCGCGTGCATCGCAACCGAGGAAACCAGCAGCAGAAGCACAACGAACATCTTAGCCATTCGAACAAATTGCATAACGCCTCCAAAGGAACAAATCCAGTTTGGTACACCACATTGTTGGAACTCAGAACAATCGATTTTGAAGTCGTCGCGAACTTTACTCGTCGCAGGAATTCAAAGTCAAATGAAATCTTTAGCCCGTCATCCCACTCAAAACCCCACCCCATTCAGCTCCTGCAAACTCCCACAACGAGCCGCAACCCCGCATGACTAAAGTTGCAGTCGGTCACCCTTTCTTGCAGACAATCAAACTCCCATGTGCTTTGATAAAGTATGGGTCGTAATGGGCCCCTATCTACATCCCCACTCGCCTTTAGGAGTTTCCCCCCCAGTGCCCACGCGCCATCTCATTCCCGGCATCGCTCTCCTCATCCTCGTGGCCATCGCGGGCTGCGGCAGCGGTGGCATCATCCCCTCGCAGCCCACCTCGGCCACCAGCCCGGCCCCTCCCACCAGTCTCGCCACCCAGCCATCCCCCATCCAGCACGTCGTCATCATCATGCAGGAGAATCGTTCCTTCGATAATCTCTTCAACGGCTTCCCCGGAGCCGACACCGTCCTGTCCGGTATGAGCAAGAATCAGGTCGTCCCCCTCCGCCCCGTCACTCTCTCAGACGGCCGCGACGTCGACCACTCCCACATCAGCTGGTGGCTCGATTGGAACCACGGCAAGATGGACGGTTTCGCCCACGAAGGAGGCCCCAACCCCCTTCTCCCCTACTCCTACGTCCCCTCCGCCGACACCCTCCCCTACTGGAACCTCGCCCAGCAGTACACCCTCGGCGACCGTATGTTCCAGTCCAATACCGGTCCCAGCTTCGTCGCCCACCAATACATGATCGCCGGCCAGTCCGGCGAAGCCTCGGAAAATCCCGCCGGCAACATCTGGGGCTGCGACGCCACCAAGGCCACCCGCGTCGCACTCGTCGGCCCCAACGGTACAGACCTCCCCGGCGTCTATCCCTGCTTCGACTACCCCACCATGGCAGAATCCCTCGACGCCCGCGGCATCACCTGGCGCTACTATGCCCCCGGCTCCAAGGACAACTTCTTCATCATCTCCGCCTTCCAGGCCATCCGCAGCGTTCGCTTCGGCAAGGATTGGAAGAACAACGTCATCTCTCCCGAAACCCAGGTCCTCACCGACATCGCCAAGGGCAAGCTCGCCTCCGTTACCTGGATCGTCCCCTCCTTCGACCACTCCGACCACCCCGGCGCCCCCGCCGAAGGTCCCGACTGGGTCGCCTCCATCACCAACGCCATCGGAACCAGCAACTACTGGAACTCCACCGTCATCTTCATCTCCTGGGACGACTGGGGCGGCTGGTACGATCACGTCTCACCCCCCCAGGTCGATAACATGGGCCTCGGCTTCCGCGTCCCCCTCATCATCGTCTCCCCCTACGCCCGCAAAGGCTACGTCTCCCATCAAATCCACGAGGCCAGCGGCTTCCTCACCTACATCGAACAAACCTTCGGCCTCCCCTCCCTCGGCTCCCGCGACGTCCTCGCCGACGACTTCGACGACTGCTTCGACTACACCCAACCCGTCCTCCCCTACCGCAAAGTCCACACCCTCCGCACACCCCAGCAACTCATCAACGACCCACGCTCCGGCCCCCCCGACGATGACTAAGGCCGATGACTAAGGCCGACGACTAAGGCCGACGACTAAGGCCGACGACTAAGGCCGACGACTAAGGCCGACCCATCAGCCAACCCCGCACACCCATCATTCTGAGCTCCGCTCAAAATCTCTGTATTTTGCTCTTGCCCTTTCCTGACTGAAAACTGATCCAGCCTGCATTTGCCGTTGCCTGACTGAAAAAATGAACAACTCGATAACTGAAAAACTGATTTAGAACTCGCCTTTGCCTTTGCCCTACACCCTCACATGCCCCACCCCACCCTAAACAACGCGCTCTTCACCCTCGGCCTCCTCCTCCAGTTGGCCCTCCTCATCACGCTCTTCGCCAGACACATCCCCCGCCACTACCCGATCTTCACCACGCTCCTCGCCTTCTACCCCCTCCGCGCCCTCTTCCTCTTCGCCATCTTCGGCCACATCCCCCCCGACGACTACGAAACCCTCTACACCAATCTCTCCCTCGTCGATATCCTCCTCCAGCTCGCCGTAGCCATCGAGCTCATCATCCACATCGTCCGCACCGAAACTCGCGCCACACTCCGCCGTTTCCTCACACCACTCGTAGCCATCCTCATAGGCTACGCGGCCACCGCAGCCATCGTCTCCCGCCTCCCCACACGCACGCCCATCCCCATCGACCGCAGCCAGCTCTTCCTCTCCATCCTCATGCTGCTCCTCTTCCTCTGGGCCTTCATAGCTCCCCCATCTAGGCTGCTCCGCCGCATCACCACTGGCTTCGCCCTCAACGCCCTCCTCTCTCTCTGCGTTATAGCCGGACACACTCTCGCCGCCACCCACCGCAACGCCAGCGCCTACAATCGCTGGTCCTACGTCGCGGCTGCCGCATGGCTCATTACCGTTACCCTCTGGCTCGTCACCCTCAAGCCCTCCAGCCAAACCAACGCGTGATACCGTAAAGCCCTGCTGCCATGCGATCCAGAATCCTCGCCCTCCTAGCCTTCGCGTGCTTCCCCTTGGCGGCCTCCTCCACTCTCGCCCAGAAAACCACCAAGCCCCAGCCCCACTTCGTCGGCTCCAGACAATGCCAGTCCTGCCACACCGCCACCTACGCGGCCTGGGAGAAGACTCGCATGGCCAACGTCATCCGCGATCCCAAACTCCACCCGGAAGCCGTCCTCGCAGACTTCACCACCCCCAACCCCCTCGTCAACTTCACCCTCGATAAGGTCGCCTTCGTCTACGGCAGCCGTTACAAGCAGCGCTTCTTCACCCTCATCGGCGACGACTACTACGTCTTCCCCGCCCAGTGGGACGTCACCAACAAGAAGTGGCTCCCCTTCCACGTCGCCGACACCGGAGCCGACTGGTGGACAGCCCAATACCCCTCCGACAACATGAAGCGCCCCACCGGCCCTCTCTGCGACGGCTGCCACTCCGTCAACTACGATCTCGCCACCCGCAAAGTCACCGAGTGGAACGTCGGCTGCGAAAAATGCCACGGCCCCGGCAGCGAACACGTCGCCAGGCCTACCAAGCTTAATATCGTCAACCCCGACTACCTCGACACCGTCCGCTCCAACGACACCTGCATCCAGTGCCACTCGCAAGGCCAGCCTAGGGTAAACCCCATCGCCGACGCCTCCGGCACTCAGCGCCATTACGATTGGCCAGTCGGCTACCTCCCCGGCCAGCGCCTCTCCGACGTCTGGGACCTCGAAGACCATCGCCTCGGCACCACCGACTTCTACTACTTCGCCGACGGTACCGCCCATAAGAACCGCATGCAGGGCAACGACTTCTCCCAGTCCCTCATGGCCCATCGCGACATCCGCTGCTCCAGTTGCCACAGCGTCCACAGCACCAAAGGCGAACCCATCGTCCCCCTCACCCCAGCCGACGCCACAGCCCTCTGCCTCGACTGCCACAAAGGCCGCGGAATCCCCGGCCCCGGCATCACCCAGACCATCGCCGAGCACACCCACCACGCCGCCAACTCCCCCGCCAGCCAATGCACTGCCTGCCATATGCCGAAGATCGAACAAACCCTCCCCGGCGTCTTCGTCTCGGCCCACACCTTCAAATTCACCTCTCCCAAACTCACCCTCCAGTTCAACCAGCCCAACGCCTGCAACCAGTGCCATAAAGATCACGATGCAGCCTGGTCTCTCAAGCAGCTCGCCACCTGGGACTCCATTGCTCCCTGGTCCACCCCCTAGCTCCCGCGTCTCCTATCTAAAGCTTTGGCAGCAATGCGTTTACCAGCCGACACACATCATCCCATCGCCTCACTCCACCCCCGCCCTGAACCCAATCCCGGCATCACCTTTCCACGCCCCGTATCCCCTTCGCTTCCCAGCCCCAAAAGTGGGTTGACAACCCATAACGTCAACGATTAACTTCAGGCCGTTGTATAAATTGAAAAGTTCAGACCATGAACAATTAGCAGTGACGCGCCACCCACCTTGCAACACTTGGGTTCAAAGCAGCGCAGTAAACCTCAGGAGGCACCATCATGTCCCATCTTCGCCGCGTTATTACGTTTGCCCTGCTCGCTATGGCGATCGTTCTCGGCACCAGCACCGCAATCGCTCAAACCAGCTTCGGTCAAATTTCAGGCTTCGTCACAGATCCCACCGGCGCTTCGGTCCCCAACGCGGCCGTCACCATCACCTCACCCTCCACAGGTTCCACGCGCACCGTCGTCACCGATGACGGCGGCGGCTACGTCGCCACCAACCTCCCCATCGGCACCTACAACATCTCCGTCACCGGCACCGGCTTCCGCACCGCCAAGCAGGCAGAGATCACCATCACCGCCGATGCCAAAATCACCTCCAACTTCGCTCTCCAGGTCGGACAGACCTCTGAGGTCGTTCAGGTCGACTCGGGAGCCATCGAAACTCTCAACACCACCTCCGGCGAAGTCGCTCGCGTCATCGACTCCAAGCAGATTGAGAACCTCGCCCTCAATGGCCGCAACTACACCCAGCTCCTCACCCTCGTGCCCGGCGCCGTCGTCACCAATCCCGACATCTTCGCCGTCACCACCTCGCTGGCCTCCAACAACCAGACCATCAACGGCAACCGTTCCGACACCAACAACCTCACCGTCGACGGCGCCTACAACCAGGTCGCCGGCTCCAACGGCTCGCTCATGAACAACGTCGGCCCCGACTTCATTCAGGAGGTCAAGATCGACACCTCCAACGCCTCCGCCGAGTTCGGACGCACCTCCGGCCCCACCTTCAACATCGTCACCAAGTCAGGCTCCAACGCCTTCCACGGCGGCGCATTCGAATTCATCCGCAATAACTACCTCGACGCCACCAACTACATCGCCCGCAAGAAGACCCAGCTCGTCTATAACGACTTCGGCTTCTTCGTCGGCGGTCCCATCATCAAGGACAAGCTCTTCTTCTTCGTCGGTGAAGAGTGGAAGCGTCTCCGTCAGGCTGCGGTAGCCTCTACCTTTACCGTACCCACCACGGCCTACCTCAACGGCGACTTCGGTGCACTCTGCACCAGCGCCAGCACCAACCCCGGAACCTTCGTCGGCGGCGTCTGCTCCAATCCCGCCAACCAGCTCTACTTCCCCGGAACCTCCAATCCCATCCCCAACAACAACATCTCCTCGTTCATCACCCCCGATGGCCGCGCCATCGCCAACGTCTACAAGACCATCAGCGCCGCTGGTCTCAGCTACCGCGATGGCGGAATTCCGGCGAACAACCTCACGCTCGCACCGTCCAACCCCCTCAACTTCCACCAGGATCTCGTCCGCTTCGACTGGGTCATCAATCAGCATCACTCCATGTATGGCCGCTGGATCAACGACCGCAACGTCCTCACCGACCCCTTCGGCACCTTCGCCAACGGCGGCATCCTCAACACCACCCCCACCATCCGCAACCGTCCCGGTCAGAGCTACCTGCTCTCCTACACCTGGGCCATCCGTTCCAACCTCATCAACCAGGCACAGGTCAATACCAGTTGGGCCGCTCAGCGTATCCCGCCCACTGGCAACAACTGGAAGCGTGAAACCTTCGGCTTCCAATTCGCCAAAATCTATCCCAATGCAGGAACCTACCCCAAT
>Ga0123336_10004829_pt1 | contig 10847 bp, 6 predicted proteins | sample SSSSmetaG_FD_96466 | JGI IMG/M metagenome (GOLD analysis project Ga0123336, IMG submission 96466) | Glacier valley bacterial and archeal communities from Borup Fiord, Nunavut, Canada, to study Microbial Dark Matter (Phase II) - ​SSSS metaG | ecosystem: Environmental > Aquatic > Freshwater > Ice... | reverse complement strand
TGGTGGAGAAGAGGAGGATCGAACTCCCGACCTCCGCATTGCGAACGCGGCGCTCTCCCAGCTGAGCTACTTCCCCAAGCGGCGGATTGTAGCCGGGCCGGAGGGGCGCTTCAAGCGGAGACGACGATCACGACAAGGCCGCTTGCACACCGGACGCGATGACGGGTAAGTTTGCCCACCGCTTCGGAAACGCGCCCATGCTGCTGCCGCCACCGCCGTCCTATCCCCCCGCCTTCGGCAACGACCAGTACAACAACGGCCTGCGCGTCGCCAGCGTCCACGACATCCTGCTGCGCTGGAAGCAGCGCGCCGCCGACGCCCGCGCGTCGCTGCGCATGCGCGCCGGCATCTCCTACGGCACCGATCCGGTGGAGTCCTTCGACCTCTTCGAGCCCGCCCGCTCGTCCGGCCCGCTGCCGGTCCTGGTCTTCATTCACGGCGGCTACTGGCGCTCGCTGTCGAAGGCCGAGTTCTCGTGGATCGCGCCGGCGTTCGTCGCCCGGGGCATCAAGGTCGCGGTCATCGACTACGGCCTGACACCGATCTATCCGCTGGAAACCATCGTGCGCCAGAACCTGTCGGCCATCGCGCATCTCTGGCTGAACGCCAAGAGGCTCGGCATCGCACGCGACGCGATCGTCGTGTCGGGACACTCGGCCGGCGGCCATCTCACCGCGATGATGCTGGCCGCGCACTGGAACACCTTCGACCGTCGCCTGCCCGCCGACCTGCTGCGCGGCGGCGTCGCCGTCAGCGGGCTCTACGACATGGAGCCGCTGCGCCACACGCCCTACCTCAACGCGGACCTGCAGCTCACGCTCGATCGCGTGGCCCCACTGTCGCCCCTGTACATGCCCCCCGCGACCAAGGCCCCGCTGATCACGGCGGTGGGCGGCGACGAGTCCGACGAGTTCAAGCGCCACAACCGCGAGATCGGCATCGCCTGGTCGCATGTGCTGCGCGAAGACGTGCCGCTGCCCGGCGACAACCACTTCACCGCCTGCGAGCACCTCGCCGAACCGGGCCATCGCCTGTTGGAGGCGACTGCGGAGCTCTGCCTGGGCTGACGCGAAGCCACCCCGCGTTCACTCCGAAAGGAACGTGAAGCGGTTGTTCACGATCTTGCCCATCACGCGCGCGCGCTGGTCGAAGCCCTGGTGGTCGGCAGGACTCATGTTCATCACGCCCTGCGGCACCGTCAGGTTCTTCGTGCTCTCGATCGCGTCGCGCAGCGCCTTGCGGAACTCGGGCGTGCCCGGCTGCGCGACCCTGAGCGCCTTGGGCAGCGCGTCGGCGAGGACCAGCCAGGCACCCCAGGCATCGCAGGCGAACTGCGTGGCCGAATCGGGCCCGTACACCGTCTCGTAGCGCTTGACGAAATCGGTCGCAACCTTCTTCGACGCGATCTCGGGCGGCAACTGCAGCGCGACGACGCCTGGGCCGGTCGGGAAGATCGTACCCTCGACGTCCTTGCCGCCGACCTTGAGGAACTCCGGCGTCGCGATGCCGTGCGTCTGGTAGATCCGGCCCTTGTAGTTGCGCTGCACGAGCGCGAGCTGAGGCGTCACCGACGGCGTGCCGGCCCCGGCGATCAGGATTGCGTCCGGATTCGCGGAGATCAGCTTGAGGACCTGTCCGGTGACCGACGTATCCGCGCGGTTATAGCGCTCGACATCCACCAGCTTGATGCCGCGGATGTCGAGCAGCCGGTTGATCTCGGTCAGCCAGCTCTCGCCGTACGCGTCGGAGAAGCCGATGAAGCCGAGCGTCTTCACGCCGTTGTCGGCCATGTGCTTGGTGACGGCGGTGGCCATCAGCGAATCGTTCTGCGGCATCTTGAACGCCCAGTGACGCTTGGCATCCATCGGCAGCACGATCGACGCCGATGCGGCGAGCGCGACCATCGGCGTCTGCGATTCGGCCAGGACGTCGAGCACCGCGATCGCGGCCGGCGTGGTGTTGGGGCCGACCAGCACGTCGACCTTGTCCTCGGAGGTCAGCTTGCGGGCGTTGAGCACCGCACCGGTCGGCGTCGAACCGTCGTCGAGGACGATGTACTCGATCTTCTGCCCGGCGATCTCCTTGGGCCACATCTGCACGACGTTCTTCGACGGGATGCCGATCGAGGCCGCCGGACCGGTGGTAGCGAGATCGACGCCGATGCGGATCTGCGCGTGCGCGACCGGGGACAGGCAAAGCAACGACCACGCGACGACGATCTGCAACCCGCGACGACTCGACATGTGCTTCTCCGAAAATGCTTGAGGCCTCAAGGATCGAAAAGATACGCGATTCCGCTTGCGCCGCCCCAGCGTCGCGTCGATCGCGATCGCCAAACGACAACGGGCGTCGACCCGAAGATCGACGCCCGTCGATGAAGGCCCGCGTCGGACCGTCAGGGGGCGCAGGCGGGCCCGGCCCCCATGGTGCAGCCCGGCTCCGACGGATCGAGGTGCCGCCGGTCGCGTCCGCTCGGCGCATCGGCCAAGTACGGAAAGGTCGTCCGATACGGCACGTCGTTGACGTTCACGCCGTCGCCCAGGCGATTGTTCGGAGCAATGTTGAACGCAGGAATCAGCACACCGGCGACGACGCGCAGCGAGATGTCCACCACGTCGTCGGCGAGGCGCCTGCCATTCGGGTAGCCGGCCGGGTCGCCGCCGAGCAGGCCGAGTCGGCTGGCAATGGCAGCAGGCGTGGGAGGAACTCCTGTGTTGAGCCGCAGCATGTCGGCCACGGGGCCGGGTGGCGTGCCCGGCGCGGCGATCGGCGGCGCATACGTCACCAGCGGTAGCAGATCGATGCGCGGCGCCGGCGGGATGGAGACGGCCCCGGCGGTCAGCGAGTTGAGCACGCGCGGCAGGGCGGGGTCGAGGAAGAACGACGCGAACTGACCGTCGTTCTTCGGCTGATCCATGCTGAAGCGATCCTTGAAGCCGACACCGATGATCAGTTCGTTGATCAGCGGATTGCCGAGGCGCTGGATCTGACTGAAGACCCCCGAGCTCACGGCGGGCAGCGGGGCGCGGCGCAGGGTCGAGCGCGGACGCGACGTCGAGGCCCAGACGCCGATGGTCGCGGCGGTGGAAGTGGCGGCTTCGACGTTGCCGGTGCTGGTCAGCAGCGCGACCGGCAATTCGATCGCGATGGAATTCACGCCATAGCCCGAGACCGTGTCGCTCGCGATGTTCGTCAAACCCGCGTCCTGCGCCGGCGACAGCACCCCACCGTTGACGGCGCCACGAAGATTCAGCGTGTCGAACGCGGCGCCGAGGTCGATCCAGAACGGATCGTCGGTCGTGCCCGCGAACACCTTCACGTCGGCCATATTGGTGCTGTAGGTGCCCTGAGCGAACAACGCTTGATAGTCCATCGTGCGCGGTCCGACGTTGGCCGGCACCGCGAAGAACGGTCCGCCGGAGGCGTTGAGGATCGGCGTCGACACGCCGTTCTTCACCAGCGTGAGCGTGTAGCTCTGGCGCTGCCCGAGGCCGGCGCTGCCCGGTCCGTCGAGGGCCGTGATCCTCGGCGGCAGGATCGGCGTGCCCGGCGGCACGGGCGCCGGCGAATTGGCCGGCGCGACGGTCCCGGCGCCGGCGCCGGCATAGACCGTGAACACGTTGGGAAGACGCTGCTCCGTCGTGAAGCGGACCTGCAGCACCACGTCCTCGGTCGCATCCTGGTTGTTGTCGATCTTGATCTCGTAGAGCAGGTCCGGATCGAACGGGAAATAGGTCGGTCCGTTGCCCGGCTCGAGGAACGGATCCACGCACATGATCAGCGTGACCTTCGGCGTCCCCGGGCCGCTACTGCGGAAGGCGTAGACATCGGTGATGTCGGCCTTCTGGTCGAGGGCGACGATGGGGGCTTCGCGGTGGCTCGACGCAAACGCCGGCACCGCCACGAACAACGCACTGGACGCCAGCACGAGCGTCGAAAGGAATCGCTGCATGACAAACCTCTATCGTTGGTGCGTTGCGCGAGAGATTCTGCTCAGGGCCACGCGGGGGACGGCGAACAGGGATCGACGAGGAACCGTCGGGACGCAGCTCGAGCGCGTCGGAGCGCTCGCTGCTCTTATTGTCGCTGCGATCTGCGCCGCGAGACCAGCAGGCCAAGCAATCCCGCCGACAGCAACAGCAGCGGCGCGGGTTCGGGCACGGCGCGGATACCGACGACGCTGAAGCGGTTGCTCGCCGAAGCTAGCGAACCGGTGCCTCTGCCGTCTGACCCGCTGTCGATGCCGATGTCGGTGACCACCGCAAGCGACCCGCTCAGGAATGCGGTCGTGTCGGGCGTGTCGTCGATGACCAGAAGGAGGCGTGCGTTGACGTCGCCCGTGCTACATCCGGCGACCCCGCTCGGGTCGAGAAAAGTGCCGCCCAGGCAGATGTTCTCGATGCCTGTCACCGCTGCGGACCCGACCGTCGCGGAACCGGTGAGGAAGAGCGACGCGCCGGTCACATTGGCGCCGACGGCCGTGACGCGATAGCTGATCAGGTCGTCGAAGTAGTGGCCTGCGCTCGCGGTCGTGGGCTGGAAGACGAAATCGAAGCCGATGACGGATGCGCCGGACACCGGCGCGACGTTGATGGCGGTGAACGGGGTGGAGGCGAAGGGGCGCGCCAGCAACGCGAAATCGGAAAAGCGGACGCTGCCGATCGTGCATCCACCCGAGCCTAACGCGAAATAACTGCCGAGATCCGACGCCAGGCAGGGTGCCGCGGTCGCAGCCGGACTCCACAGGAACGATTGCGCCGCCACGACCAGCATCAACAGAATCTTTTTCAAAGCGATCTCCAGGAACGGATTGGGGCGCGCCGAAATGACCGGCCCTCGCCCTTCGCAATATCCGTACCAAATTCGCTTGTCTCTGATTCTTATGCGGATGTGTCAGCGACGCTCGAGAAAGGATTAACGATCTGTAAAGGAAATCGACGCGATCTTTCGCTCTCTTGGATTGAAAGACTGGATCGAATGAAAATGACGGGCCCTTGATACGCATGGGAATCGCTTTCGGTTTCGGCCTGGCCCGGCCGCAAACGGATCCTTCGACGCGGATGCGCCCGTCAGCGCATGCCGAACGACGCCTGCGCGAAGAGGTCCTTGTACTCGCGCGGCTGCGAGCGCCAGTACTGCTTCGGCGCATGGACCTGCGCACCGAGCTTCGCGGCCGCGTGCCACGGCCAGCGCGGGTCGTAGAGCATCGCGCGCGCCAGCGCGACGGCGTCGGCCTCGCCGTCGGCGACGATGGCTTCGGCCTGCTCGGGGTCCGTGATCAGACCGACCGCGATCGTCGGGATGCCGATCTCCGACTTGATGCGCTTCGCGAAAGGCACCTGATAACCGGGAACGAGCTTGATCGCCTGCTGCGGCGACACACCGCCGCTGGACACGTGGATCGCCGCGCAGCCGCGCGCCTCGAGCGCCTTCGCCAGCACCACCGACTGCTCGATGTTCCAGCCTCCTTCGACCCAGTCGCTCGCGGATAGGCGCACCCAGACCGGCTTGTCCGCCGGAAACGCCGCCCGCACGACGTCGAACACCTCGAGCACGAAGCGCATGCGGTTCTCGAGGCTGCCGCCGTACGCGTCGGTACGGAAGTTCGCCAGCGGCGAAAGGAACTCGTGCAGCAGGTAGCCGTGCGCCGCGTGCAGCTCGATGCCGTCGAAACCCAGCCGCGCGGCGCGGCGCGCCGTCGCCGCGAACTGGTCGCGCACGCGCTGCAGGCCCTCGTCGTCGAGCGCCATCGGCGCGTCCTCGCCGGCCGAGTGGGGCACCGCCGACGGCGCGACCGCGGTCCATGCGCCCACCTCGCCGGCCGGGATCTGCAGGCCGCCGTCCCAGGGCGCGTGGCTCGACGCCTTGCGGCCCGCGTGCGCGAGCTGGATCGCGACCTTGATTGGCGAGTTCGCGCGGATCGCCTTCATCACGTGAGCCAGCCCCGCCTCGTTCGCGTCCGAATACAGGCCGAGGTCGCCCGGCGTGATGCGGCCTTCGGGCGACACGGCGGTGGCCTCGACCACCAGCATCCCCGCGCCCGACAGCGCGAGGTGGCCGAGATGGATCAGGTGCCAGTCGCCCGCCGTGCCTTCCGTGGCGCAGTACTGGCACATCGGCGCGACGACGATGCGGTTGTCCAGATGCAGGTTGCCGATGGCTAGAGGTTCGAAAAGTCGACTCATGAGGCTCGATGGTGACGGGGAGGAACCACCGATTCTAGGCGTCCGCCCGATCGATCCGGCAAGCGAAGCAGCCGCGCCGGGCATAGTGGGCGTGCAGGTACGCCACCTGGGGATCCGCGAAGAACCGCGCGATCAGCCCTTCGACCGCCCGGCCGTCGACGAGATCGGCGTCGACCATCAGGCCGTCGTCGCCGAACGCGCGCAGCGACAGCATGCGCGGACGCAGCACCTCGGGGACGACGCCGGTCGCGTCGAAGGTGCGCGTCGCGCCCTCGATGACGAACACCGCGTGGCTCGAGCGATAGGGTCCCTCGTCGGGCAAATGCGCGAAGTTGACGAGCAGCACCGACTCGCCGATCTCCGCCTCGCGCAGTTCGATGCGGTCGGGAAAGCCGGGCCTGGCGTCGGCGCGGTATCGCAAGACATGACGGGCGGCGAGCGCTTCGTCGGACAGGCCGTAGAGGGCCTCGAAGGGTCGTGCGGACAGACCGGTGACGCGGAACGTGGTCGTCGGGGTGGTCGGGGTGGTCACGGCGGGGCTCCTTGTTCGAGTCGTCAGATTAAGGATCCCGCGCGCGCGCCGCTGGCAGTTTTCGGACATCGAACGCGCAAGTCCGGAATAGGCCTTTGTCCGCTGGCGCACAGACCCGCGCTGCGGGCACCATCGCGATGCCGTATAACTGTCCTCCCCCCCGGAAGACAGTTCGCGTCTTCCCGATGCAGTTCGCCGTTCCATCGCACGCCCCTTCGCGCGACGACGGTCCCACCGGCTGCCGATGATCCCGCTCTCCCGCGCGGCTGGACGCCTCCGTGCAAGCGCCTCGCCGTGGGCCGATCGCACGCCCGTGCGAGAGGAACTGTTCGGCATCGAACGCCTCGAGCAGCACGCGCGCAGCCTCGCCGAGGCGCAGGCGGTGAGCCGACGTCCGCCGCACGTGGCGTCGCTGCACGGGCGGCTCGACGACAACGCGGCCGTCCTGCTCGCCGCCTACCGGGCCAGCGCACTCGAACTCGAGAGCGGGCGCAGCGCGGTGCCGGCCGCCGAGTGGCTGCTGGACAACTACCACCTCGTGGAGGAGCAGGTCCGCGACGCGCGACTGCACTTGCCGGCCGGCTTCTACCGGCAGCTGCCGAAGCTCGCGGACGGTCCGTTCGCGGGCTATCCGCGGGTCTTCGGCATCGCCTGGGCGTTCGTCGCGCACACCGACAGTCACTTCGATCCCGAGGTGCTGCGTCGCTTCATCGCGGCGTACCAGACCGTCCAGCCCCTCACGATCGGCGAGCTGTGGGCCGTCGCGATCACGCTGCGCATCGTGCTCATCGAGAACCTGCGGCGGCTCGCCGAGCAGATCACGGTCGCGCGTGGCGAACGTCACGACGCCGAACAGCTGGCCGACCGGCTGCTCGTGGCGGGACACGCGAGCAGCGCGCTCGACGCCGACATCGCCGAGCGCTCCGCCGGCCACCTGTCGGAGATCTTCGCCGCGCAGCTCGCCAAGCGCCTGCGCAACGAGGACCCGGAGACCACGCCTGCCCTCGGCTGGCTCGCCGTGCGCCTGGCCGCGCAGGACGTGTCGGTCGACGAGGTGGTCCAGCACGCGCACCAGCGCCAGGTCGTCTCGAACGTCACGGTCCGCAACATCATCACCAGCATGCGGCTGATGTCGGACATCTCGTGGTCGGAGCTGTTCGAACGCGTCAGCCTGGTCGACGCCCGCCTGCGCGACGGCAGCGACTTCGCCGCGATGGACTTCCCGACGCGCAACGCCTACCGCGGCGCGATCGAGCAGCTGTCGCGCGGCTCGGCGCACAGCGAACTGGACATCGCGTCGCATGCGCTGCGCGCAGCGGCCGATGCGCGGGCGCGCGAGAGCGTGGAGATCGAAGGGCTGCGGGTCGGCGACCCCGGCTACCACCTGATCGGACCCGGACGTCCGTCGCTGGAACGCACGCTCGCGTTCCGCCAGCCGTTCCGCCTGCGCCTGAAGCGCTTCACGATGCGCCACGGCATGCGCGGCTACGTCGCGACCAACGTCGCGCTCACCGCCGGCATGCTCGCCGTCGCGGCGCGCCTGCTGGACGGGTCCGGCGTCGACGGCATCACGCTCGCGGCGCTCGCGCTGCTCGCCTTCCTGCCGTTCAGCGATGCGGCGACCGCGCTGGTCAATCGCGTGATGGCGATCTACATCGAGGCGTCATCGCTGCCCGGGCTCGACCTTCTCGACGGCGTTCCGCCGCGCCTGCGCACGCTGGTCGTGATCCCGACGCTGCTGGCGAGCTACGCCGAGACCTGCGAGCAGATCGAGCGCCTCGAGGTGCACTTCCTGTCCGGCGCGGAAGGCGACCTCTACTTCGCGCTGCTGACCGACTGGGCGGACGCGGACACCGCGCTGCTCGACGGCGACGAACAGGTCCTCGCCCTCGCGGCGGCCGAGATGGACCGCCTCAACCGACGACATCCCCCGGGCACCGCCGGCCCGCGCTTCATGCTGCTGCATCGCCGTCGCGTGTTCAGCGACAGCGAGCAGTGCTGGATGGGCTGGGAACGCAAGCGCGGCAAGCTGCAGGAGCTCAACCGCCTGCTGCGCGGTGCGAGCGACACGACCTTCATGGGCATCGGCAGCGAGGCGCTGCACGTGCCCGCCGACGTGCGCTTCGTCATCACGCTCGACGGCGACACGCGCCTGCCGCGCGACGCCGCGCTGCGGCTGATCGGCAAGATGGCCCATCCGGTCAACGCGCCGCGCTTCGACGTCGCCCGGCAGCGGATCGTCGACGGCTACGCGATCCTGCAGCCGCGCGTGACACCGTCGTTGCCGTTCGGCAGCGACGGCTCGTGGTACCAGCAGGTCTTCGCCGGCCCGTCGGGCATCGACCCCTACGCATCGGCCGCGTCCAACGTGTACCAGGACCTGCTCGGCGAAGGCTCGTTCACCGGCAAGGGCATCTACGACGTCGACGCGTTCGAGGCGTCGATGGCAGGACGGGTGCGCGACGACACGCTGCTCAGCCACGACCTCTTCGAAGGCATCTTCGCGCGCGCGGGCCTCGCGTCGGATATCGAGGTGATCGACGAGTTTCCGGCACGCTACGACGTCGACGCGAAGCGCCAGCACCGCTGGACCCGGGGCGACTGGCAGCTGCTGCCGTGGATCGCAGGTCACTTCACCGGCCCGCTGGCGATGACGGCCAACGGCCGCTGGAAGATGACGGACAACCTGCGGCGGTCGGCGATCGCACCGGCGACGTTCGCCGCGCTCGCGCTCTGCGCGTTCCTGCCGATGCACGCCGCGCTCGCGGCGGGCGCGATGCTCCTGGCCGCCCTGGCGCTGCCGATGTTCCTGCCACCGGTCTTCGCGCTGCTGTCGCGCCCCGAGCGCGTGTCGTTCCGCAACCACTTCGCGACCTCGGTCACCGACACGCACCTCGCGGGCCTGCAGTTCGTGCTGACCTTCGCGTTCCTCGCCGACCGCGCGTGGAACGCACTCGACGCGATCGTGCGCACGCTCGTGCGCGTGCTCGTCACGCGCCGCCACCTGCTCGAATGGACCACGGCCGCGCAGTCGGCGCGGGCGCCGCGGCTCGATGCCGTCGGCTTCTATCGCGCCATGCGCGGCGGGACCGCGCTGGTCGCGGTGCTGGCGCTCGCGGCGCCCTGGTTCGCGCCGAGCGCCTGGTCGCTGCTGCTGCCGTGCGTGCTGCTGTGGCTCGTCGCGCCGCTGATCGCGATGCGCATCAGCCGGCCGATGGACGTGGTCCGCGACAAGCTGCTGAATTCCGACGAGCAGCGGGACCTGCGCGTGATCGCGCGGCGCACCTGGCGCTACTTCGAGACCTTCGTGACGGCCGCGCATCACTGGCTGCCGCCCGACAACTTCCAGGAGGATCCGCGGCCGGTCGTCGCGGGTCGTACCTCGCCGACCAACGTCGGCCTCTACCTGCTGTCGGCCATCGCTGCGAGGGACTTCGGCTGGGCCGGGACGATCGCCACCGTCGAGCGCCTCGAGGCCACGCTCGCATCGATGCGCCGCCTGCCGAAGTTCAACGGGCACTTCTACAACTGGTACGCGACCGAGGACCTGCGCGCGCTGGACCCGCCGTACGTCTCGTCGGTCGACAGCGGCAACCTGGCCGGTCATCTCGTGGTGGTCGCCAACGCCTGCGACGCGTGGCGCCGGCAGCCGATCGCGGAGAACGGCCGCATCGGCATGCGCGACGGCCTGTCGCTGGTCGACGAGACGTTCGCGGCGCTCCCGCCGGCCACGGCGCGCGCGCTGCTCGCCGCGCTCGACGACCTGCGCCGCCTGCTCGACGGCACACCGACCTTCGAGACGATCGCGATGGCGGTCGAACGGCTCGTCACGACGTGCCGCCTCGTCGTACCGGGGGTGGACGACGACGCGATCGGCGAGCTGGTGCACTGGGCCGAAGCGATCCGCCGCGCCGCGCACGAGCACGCCCAGGACCGCGACCTCGCCGCCGCCGCGCTGGCGGCGTTCGACGATCGCCTGATCCGCGTCGCCCGCGAGGCGCGCGACATCGCGCTCGCGATGGACTTCGCGTTCCTGCTCGATACCGAGCGCGGGCTGCTGTCGATCGGCTACTCGCTGGCCGACAACCGGCTCGATCCGAGCTGCTACGACCTGCTCGCCTCCGAGGCGC
>Ga0123336_10004827_pt1 | contig 10848 bp, 10 predicted proteins | sample SSSSmetaG_FD_96466 | JGI IMG/M metagenome (GOLD analysis project Ga0123336, IMG submission 96466) | Glacier valley bacterial and archeal communities from Borup Fiord, Nunavut, Canada, to study Microbial Dark Matter (Phase II) - ​SSSS metaG | ecosystem: Environmental > Aquatic > Freshwater > Ice... | reverse complement strand
TCTTTATCTTTTTTGCATCCCCATACATCATTAATAATGTTAGCGCCTGCTTGCAGTGCTCTTTCTGCTACCTTTGCTTTATACGTATCAATAGATATAGGACAGTCAAACCTTGCTCTAATCTCTTGGATGATCGGAACAACCCTTTCTATTTCATCATCTTCCTCAACTTGTGTATAGTTTGGCCTTGTAGATTCTCCTCCAATATCTATGATATCTGCCCCTTCTTGGAGCATCCTTTCTACATGGTTTAAAGCAGCTTCAATAGTATTAAATTTTCCACCATCTGAAAAAGAATCTGGGGTAAGATTTAAAATACCCATGATGTAGGTTCTTTTGTCTAAATCAAAATCTTTATTCCCAATCAACATAACATTATCTCCTCTTCTTCTTTAGTAACTAATGCTACTATTCTTCTTCTCCACCGGCCAATTGCACTCCTTATATGCCTTGCAGTTATAGCATTTTCTAGAGAGCTTGTCACTCTTATACATAAGCTCTCCTAAACCCTGCTGAACTTTCTCACGATGCTGTAAAATACCTTGCAAAATTTCTTGTTGCTCTTTCTCCTCAAAATGATATTTTTCTAGGAGTGGGCGGGCTAGTTGATAAGATGCCTCTTCGTGTGGTACTTTTAATGTATACTGCTGCCATTTTCCGATATCATGAAGAAAAGCGCAGGTATATATAATTTCCTTTGAGAAAGGTGCTTTATCTTCTAAAGCCATGATATAGCATAATCTAGCTACATCTAAAAAATGCTGGATGTCATGCTTACAGAACTCCCTTTTTTTTTCACATACTCTATTTTTCTTTAAATAGATTTGGTAATCCGTGTCCTGTATGAGCTTATTAAAACGCTCCATCGTCATCTCCTCCTTAATAGTTGCTGTTTTTTGTAGTGAGAAGTCCGTAAAGTTCTTGTCTTAGGTCTCTATCTTCTTCTGCAATGCCTCTTGCCACAACAGTAATTGTTTTACTGCCTGACTTTTTGATGCCTCGCATGCTCATACACATATGTTCTGCTTCTAAAATAACCACTACACCCTTTGCACCTAAATACGCCATAATAGCATCCCCTATTTCTGAGGTTAACCGTTCTTGAATCTGAGGTTTTTTGGCATATGTATCTACGGTACGTGCAAGCTTTGATAAGCCAACTACTTTTCCATTTGGAATATAGGCAATATGTGCTTTTCCAAAAAAGGGCAAAAGATGATGTTCACACATAGAATAAAAGGTAATGTCCTTTTCTACCACAATATCATTTTTTTCAATCGTAAATACTTTTGACAAATGTTCTTTTGCATTTTGTCCAATGCCCTCAAAAATTTCTTCGTACATTTTGGCAACACGCATTGGTGTTTCAATGAGCCCCTCCCTTTCAGGGTCTTCACCAATTCCTTCAATAATCATCTTTACTCCCTCTATTACTTTTTGCCTATTAATCATGTTTTTCACCTGTTACTTTCCTTATTACTCTATATTATATAAAGATCCTAAATATCCTTATTGTCTATTAATTACCTTACTTCACTAGCTTATTACATAATACCACGTATTTTTAATTTTTCGATAGGTTTCATTGTATTTTTATAGAAAATTAGTGTTTTTTGCGCCTATAACGCATACCTATAGCATTAGGCTTTTATCCTGCCATTTTACTTCAAAATCAAAATTCGGATCCTCTAGCTTACTTTTTAATTTTACATTTAATTAATATAAAATCAATATCGAATTAACTTGTAAAAAGTAAAATATTATCATGAAACGCTGAATTTATATAAAATTTAGGAGGCCTTATGATAAAATTTAAATTTAAAAGTATTTGGATACAATTTTTTATGATTTCTACAGCTATTATTTTACTTACATTAATAACTGTAGGAAGTATCATTAGTTTTAAAATAACTTCACAAGCTAAAACTGATTACATTAACAACTCTACTGAACAAATGAAGCTTGTTGAAAATACTATCAATGTTTTCTACGGGCAAATAGATAAAGATATTAATATGATGGCTGAAAACGCTTTAGTAACTGATATAGATTCTAGTATTCTTTCCTATAAAGATAATAGTCAAGAAACTCAAATGACGCCTTCTAAAAATGGTGGAATGGAACAGGAAATCTATGAAATGTTTAACCACTATGCCAAAACACATCCAGGTACAATGTATGTTTATTTAGGTACAAAAGAGGGTTCCTATCTTCAGTGGCCTGAAACGACTGTCTTAAAACAGTATGATCCTCCAAAAGAAATATGGTACAAAACAGGTTTAGATGGAAATGGTAAAATAGTAAGAACGGCGCCTTATTTGGATTTTATTACAAATTCATTAATTATAAGTAATGTTCGTTCATTTACAGATAAATTTGGGAAAGTAATAGGGGTAGCAGGCATTGATGTACAACAATCGGCCATTAGTGATATGCTCAGCCATATGAAAACAGGTAAGACCGGTTTTTACATGATTATTCATAATACTGGTATTATTATGGCTGATGGAAATAACCCCGAGAACAATTTCAAAAAAATAGAAGCGACTCAAATAAAGGGATTAGAAAATATTTCAAAAGAAAACCTAACAACTTTTGATACGATGATTAAAGATGAAAGATTTATAGTTAATCCTTATAAAGTAAATGGAACTGACTGGATTTTAGCATCATTTATATCTGAAAAAGAGTTGGCGTCAAGTGCTAGGGAGATGTCTCTTACTGTTTTAATAATCTCTGTAGTAATGCTAATATTATCTACTATTTTAATTAACGTTATTACCAAAAGAATTACGCATCCAATCCAAAAATCTGCTGACTATCTAAAAGTTATTGCAAACGGAGATTTTTCACTAGCTATTGATGCTAAATACCTGTCAAGGGCTGATGAAATAGGGACTATATCTAAGGGAATAAATGAAATGAAAAATTCTTTAAGACACCTCATTTCTAGTATAAAGCATGAATCATCTAGCATCTCTGATGTTGTTAAGCAAGCATCAGACAATGTTAATTCTTTAAATAGAGATATCGAAGAGGTTTCTGCAACAACACAAGAGTTAGCTGCAAATATGCAGGAAACTGCAGCATCCTCCGAGGAAATATCCGCAACATCTATCGAAATTAAAAAGGCTGCTGAATATATAGCAGCAAAATCTCAAGAAGGCTCCCTTTCTGCCAAAGATATTAGAGAAAGAGCAGAACAAATTAAGAAAACTGTTACTATTGCCCAAAACAGAGCTTTTGATATCTTTACTACTACAAAAATTCAATTAGAAAAAGCTATTGAAGATTCTAAGGTAGTTAATCAAATTACGTTATTATCTGAATCCATTATGCAAATTTCAGATCAAACTAATTTGCTTGCATTAAATGCATCTATTGAAGCTGCAAGAGCCGGTGAAGCAGGGAGAGGTTTTTCAGTAGTTGCTGAAGAGATAAAAAAGTTAGCTGAGCAGTCAAAAGATACTGTTTTAAAAATACAACAGGTAACAACCAGTGTAACGCATTCTGTAGATAATCTCTCAAAACATTCTAATAGTTTACTTGTATTTGTGTCTAACGATGTTGATAGCGACTACAAATCTATGTTAAACGTAAGCCAACAATATAGTGATGATGCTAAATGGGTTGATGCTATGATCACTGAATTCAGTGCAACTTCTGAGGAACTTTTAGCATCAATTGACACCATTTTAACAGCCATTGAAGGTATCGCCGAGGCAGCTAATGAAGGCGCTAGTGGTATAACAAACATAGCCAATAAAATATCTGATGTAACTATTAAATCTCATGAAGTACTCCAAGAGGTTCTAGTATCCAAACAAAGTACTGATAAACTGAATGATGAAATAAATAAATTTAAGATTGAATAAGTTTATTGCATTAATTTATCCAATTTGCACGCAAAAAAGAGGAGCATGAAAATGCTCCCCTCTCATTCTTTAAGTTTTAGTTATTTCTTTTTAGTAGATGCTGCTTTTCCAGATGTAGCTGTAACTGCAGATACTGCTGTTGCATTTGGTTTATCAACTGCTTGTTTTTTCTTTTTGAGTTTATTAGGATTCTTATCTCCCATTCTACGTCACCTCTTTCCTCTCGATGATATAAAAAAAGCCCCTTTAATCAAAAGTGACTTTTTGTATGTCATATCATGCCACGCCGTGTCGTTGCACTTTCCAGTATTTGGTGGTTATTTGTAAAGTATAGCACTTCGTCCTTATTGCGTCAAGGCAGGCTAATTTAATACTACACTTATCCTTTAGTGTTTTCATTTACAATGAACTATTTTTGTTTTATACTCATTGTATCGTAACAATTCTGCCATGTAGTATTATTATTAGGTGTATTTTTACACAAAAACATTATTCAGTCAATGGATAGGACCAGGAGGATTCATTAAAATGCATATTGTACCGTTACAATTTGAAAAATCAAGTATAGAACCCCTTTATGCTCAGCTTTTTCATTATCTTAAAGAACTTATTATTACCCATCAACTTTTATTCGGTGAAAAATTGCCGCCCATCAGAACCTTTGCAAAAGATCTAGGTGTCAATAATGTGACTATTATTAATGCTTATAAACAATTAGAGGTTTCTGGTTATGTGACTTCAAAGCCGGGGAGTGGCTTTTTTGTTTCGAAACAAATGATTGCTCAAACGCCCATGGCAACGTCTGTTGCTGAGGATAATAAAGTCTTTATTGATTTTGCAAGTGCTTCTCCTCATCCTGGCATTTTCCCTACTGAAACTTTTAAGCAGTATTTAGTTGAAGTCATCGACAGGGATAAGGGCTTTGCTTTTAGCTATCAAGAAAGTAATGGCTTTGCTCCTCTTCGCGAGGTGCTTACTGCGTTTCTAAAAACTACTTATAAAACTTATACCACTCCTAATCTGATTCAGATTGTATCTGGCGCGCAGCAAGGTATTGATATTATAGCTAAGAGTTTATTGCATGCCGGGGATACTGTTATTACAGAAAATCCCACTTATAACGGTGCCATAGAGGTCTTTAAATCAAGAGGCTGTCGCATTGTACCTGTTAAGCTTAATAAAGAGGGTATTGATCTTATTGAACTCGAGAAGAAAGTTAAAGTGTGCAAGCCAAAAATCGTCTATGTAATGCCTAAATATCAAAATCCAACGACTATTTGTTATAGCGAAGAAACACTTTTAGGTCTCCTCGCCTTAGCTCACACTTATAACTTTTTTATTCTAGAAGAGGATTCTATGTATGAGCTTTGCTATGGCACGCCAAGCACTCCAAATCTTAAAGCACTAGACAAAGAGGATAGAGTTATTTATCTTAAAAGCTTTTCAAAGCTTTTAATGCCAGGCCTTCGTATGGGCTTTTTAATTATCCCGCAGATTTTATTAGCTGATTTTACAAAGACTAAACAGTCGACAGACATTTCTTCGTCTGGACTTATGCAAAGAGCTTTAGAACTTTATTTTACAAACGGCAAGTGGGATGAGCATATTCACTATATGCAAGAGATCTATAGAGGGAAATATGAATATATGTTAAGTAAACTTGAAACGCTTACAGCCTATGGTATTCAATTTGAAAAGCCAGATGGCGGACTCTCCTTCTGGCTTTATTTGCCCCCTAAAATATCTTCTAAAAGTCTGTATGAAAAATGCTATAGGGCTGGACTCATTATTTTGCCTTCACCTATTTTCTACTCACACTTAGACCATCTAAAAGATAGGTATATTCGCCTTAGCTTTGCAGCTTGCAGTATTAATGATATTCAAAAGGGTATGGAAATCTTAGAAACTTGTGTTAAGCAGTTTAGCAAGACCTAATCAGTCAATAACATTTTAAGTTTGTCAAATGTCTCTCCATCCGCCGGTGTATGAACCGCAATTTTAATTTGAGGATTACTCGATACATCAAAACTTGTAAAATCAAACACTAGCTCTCCTATGGCTTCTATCATTAATTGTTTCTGGAAATCTTCTTCAAAAGCTACATTATGATCTAACCACCATTTTTTAAAATCGTCACTCTCTATCATCAATTCTTCCAAGAAATTTTTAAACCATTGGTCGGACGTGAAGATGCTACATGAAAGCCTAAATTGAGCAACGATCCATTGTCCGACTTTATCCCATTCAGAAAATAATGTTTTATAACTAGGATTTGTAAACATGCGCCATATTGTGTTTCTTTCCCTTGCATTCATTTTATCAAAATCGCCAAATATTATTTTAGCTGAAGTATTCCAGCCTATAACATTCCAATATTGATCTGAAGCAAATGCCGGATATGGATCCAGTTTATCTAATACAGTTTGAAGTGATTTACTAATAAGTTGAGGTCTTTGTGATTTTGACTCTGGCCTAGCCAATTGTGAAAGTGCAAAGATATATTGCATCTCTGTTTCATTTAGAAGGAGCGCATGTCCAATGCTTTCTAAAACTTGTTCTGATACTTTTATAGGGCGACTTTGTTCTAACCAAGTATACCAAGTCAAACTGACATGAGCCAGTTGACACACTTCTTCACGTTTTAGACCTAGCGTTCTTCTTCTATTACCATAAGGCAAACCAACTTGCGTCGGTGAAATGAGATCTCTTCTCGTCTTTAAAAACTTTCCTAACTCCTTATAGCGATATTCATCATCCATATCAGCCTACTTCCTTCCTTTATTTAAAAGTATATATCCTATTACTTTTCATACTATTATAATTGATAAACTGGTTGAATAATTACTTTTCAGTTATCCTAAAGACAAGAAATTTAATGACTAACTGGAGGCGTATCATGAATATATTAGCAATAAATGGTAGTGGCAGACCCTTTGGAAATAACTATAACCTATTAAATACTTGCCTGGAATCTTTCAATAAAAATAATAACACCACAGAAATAATACAACTTAGTAATCTATCCATTGAAGGTTGTAAATCTTGTTACAGCTGCAAAAGCAATGGCACTCCATGTATTATAGCAGATGATATGACGCTTATATCTAAAAAAGTACTGGAATCTGATCTTTTAATCATTAGTTCTCCTATTTATATGTGGCAAATTTCTGCACAGACCAAGTTGTTTATGGAGCGACTTTATCCCCTATATCATTTTGATCGACCCTCTGAGCTTATGGGCAAGAAATTAATTCTATTTTTCACGCAAGCTACACCTGATAAAAGAATGTTTGAATCTTACCTCGAACACGTTAAAGGCTCTATGATTTTTTTAGGGTTTGATGTTATTGAAGTAGTTGTCATCCCTGGGGTACGTAATCCAAATGACTATGCCAACTATCCAAATATACTAAATGAAATAACAGACTTTAGCAATAGAGCTTGGTGATACTATTCATATCCACTCTTTTCATACAATGAGATTGCAGTCTTATTTGTTTTATTATTTTGACATATTAAAAAATAAAATTTATAATAGATTTATGTATTAATAATAATTAGTAACAGGGGGATGGGTATATGAGTAAAAAGCAATCCGAAACGCAGAAAAATTTACCTCAAAATACAAATACTGAGGATAGGCAAGTCTACTTCATTGGTGGGGGGTTAGCTTCCTTAGCTGGTGCAGCTTATCTTGTTAGAGATTGTGATTTTAAAGGAGAAAATATTCATATCATAGAGGGAATGAAAGTTCTTGGGGGCAGTAATGATGGAGCTGGAGATGCCATAAATGGTTTTGTATGCCGTGGTGGCAGAATGTTAAACGAAGAAACTTATGAGAATTTTTGGGAATTATTCTCAGGTATACCTTCACTAGATTTACCTGGCAAAAGCGTTACCCAAGAAATTCTAAATTTTGATCATTTGCATCCAACCCATGCACAAGCACGCTTAGTTGATGAATGTGGCGTCATCCAAGATGTAAGTAGTATGGGCTTTAACAACGCGGACCGTATGGCTCTTGGTAAATTGATGATGACATCAGAAAAAAAGCTAGATGATATGACTATTGAACAATGGTTTAGTCATACCCCACATTTTTTTGAAACTAATTTCTGGTATATGTGGCAAACAACTTTTGCTTTCCAAAAATGGTCCAGTCTTTTTGAGTTTAAGCGTTACATGGACCGTATGATTTTTGAATTTGCTCGCATTGAAACTTTGGAAGGTGTTACGCGTACGCCTTATAATCAATATGAATCTGTTATTCTACCCTTAAAAACTTACTTAGATAGCTTTGGTATTGATTTTAGTATCAATGCAACTGTAACTGATTTAGATTTTAAACCAGGAAATGAAATTACCGTAACTGGTATACATATAGAAGAAAATAAGAATGAACGAGTTATTGCATTAAACCCTAAAGACGTTTGCATTATGATCAATGGCTGCATGACCGACTGTGCAACTCTAGGTGATCTGCACACAGCTCCAGAATATAACCCAAACAAACCAATCTCAGGTGAACTTTGGGCAAAAATAGCTAAAAAGAAAAAGGGGCTCGGAAACCCTGAACCCTTCTTTGGACATGCAGATGAAACTAACTGGGAAAGCTTCACTGTAACTTGCAAAGGTAATAAACTCTTAAGTCTCATTGAAAAATTCTCGACTAACATCCCAGGCAGTGGTGCGTTAATGACCTTTAAGGACTCGAATTGGTTAATGAGTCTCGTTGTAGCAGCTCAGCCACACTTTAAAAATCAACCTATTGATACAACTATTTTTTGGGCTTATGGCTTATATACGGATAAACTAGGTGATTATGTAAAGAAACCAATGCGTGATTGCACAGGTGCGGAACTACTAACAGAACTTCTGCATCATTTACACATGGAAAGTCAGATGGAGAACATTATGGAGACAGTTATTAATGTCATTCCATGTATGATGCCTTATATAGATTCACACTTCCAGCCTCGTAAGATGGCAGATCGTCCAAACGTCGTACCAAAAGATGCGACGAACTTTGCTATGATTAGCCAGTTCGTTGAAATCCCTAAAGATATGGTTTTTACTGAAGAATATTCTGTACGAGCTGCAAGAATAGCTATATACACTCTTTTTGATATAAAAGATAAAAAGATTTGTCCAGTAACGCCTTATAAAAAAGATCCTAGGATATTAACGAAAGCCTTAAAAACTTCTTTTAGATAAAATACCAATAAAATAGTAGCCCCCTCCAATGGGCGCTACTATTTCCCTAAAATCACTGCATTTGCATATTTTTCAAGGATGCCACTTTTATTCTATCTTCCCCTTTGTAACTGTTCGATTTTCCATCTACATTTCCATACCATACGCAAAAAAGCCAATACTATAAAGCCTAGCAAAAACGTTATCAGCCACAAAGAAAAATCCCCTGTTCGTACTGCTGAATTTAATTCCACAAAAAAGCAAACTATTTCTACTAATAACCCTATGCTAAAGAATTTCCTTACCCTACTGTATTGTGCAATTTTTGATTCTGTATCTGTATACAGGTCAAAGGGTCCCTCAGCTGCCTTCTTCCTTAAGAATACCCACCTGTACCATTGCGAAACCACTTCAATACCACTGTCTTCCATAAACTCTGCAAAGTCTTTTTTATCTCCTACCCAGTTATCTAGTAAGTCTATCTGATAGATATATTGACCTGGTTCACATGGTACAAATGTATAAACACCTAAGACAAATTTGCTAAATGCCCACCCCTCCTTTGACATTTTCATTAACCAATCCTGTTCTGTATCTTTATCAAGATATAATCTGAATTTTTTCATAAATCCTCCCCCATTTTACCTGCATTATTGAGTAGTTCCTTCAGGCGTTTTACTTCTTCATCAAAAATTTTTTTTCCTTTTTCAGTTATTTTATACTCTTTCTTTTTTCTTGAAGTTTTATCTTCACTGTAAAGCCTAATCCATTCTTTCGAAAGCATAGAATTAATTGCCCCATATAAGGTGCCAGGTCCAAGAACCACTCTTCCATTTGTGATTTCTGAAACCTCTTGGATAATACCATAACCATGATTAGGTCTCCCTACCGCAACAAGAATATAGTATAGTGCTTCTGTCAATGGCATATTTCCTTCCAAAATAAATCATCCTCCAATACATCGTCTTTCAATATATCATCATTCGATATATTGAATATATCACATAACGATATATTCTGCAATAAAAAGTTTCTAAAAAACAGCCTTGATATCTTACTCTAGGAGTATGTTATCAAGGCTGTTTTCACATGATGTTAATGGACTGTCAATGTATATTCAGCTTCTATTTTTGGTTTGACCAGTAATGATGCTCTTTTTTAATATTACCTTGAAGTCCATCATACAGTATTGCCATCTCTAAATGATCACCAATAGCATGTGGTACCCCAATACTTAATATGATCGATTCTCCCTGCAAAAAATAGTTAGCTTTTGGATCTGAAAATAACGTAATGAGCTCTTCGTCAGTATATTGCTCACTAATTGTATCCCCTACGTTTACTCCTGATTCTTCTAAATTCAAATCTTCACCGTAAGCTACATACGATCCCATTTTAAACATTTCTGCAAAATTATTATCTATGGTAAATAAATCTGATAAACTGACCCTTTCGCCCTTACTCATATCTAAAGTAATTGTATGGTAAAAGTTTACAGGGTATGCACCACCTTCTGAAAAATAAGTGCCTTGATAACAGATGGATAGCAACGCATTTTTAACCTCCGAATAGTCATATAGGGCATCAATCGTCAATCCTTTTGCATCTGGTAAATCTGTGGTTATACCCTCTATGACCGCTCCCATATCATCCATAATGAGGTCATTTAGAATGTCGGCTTTGTCTTGATTGTTAGTATTAACAAACAATGGATACTTAACTGTAATACCTTCAACATTCCAATTTTTTGTAGTTAATTCATAAGTAAAGGTATCCGGCT
>Ga0123336_10004820_pt1 | contig 10854 bp, 16 predicted proteins | sample SSSSmetaG_FD_96466 | JGI IMG/M metagenome (GOLD analysis project Ga0123336, IMG submission 96466) | Glacier valley bacterial and archeal communities from Borup Fiord, Nunavut, Canada, to study Microbial Dark Matter (Phase II) - ​SSSS metaG | ecosystem: Environmental > Aquatic > Freshwater > Ice... | reverse complement strand
TCCTGGCGCGCCGTCGAAATACACGCTGACGCTGATCGCCGCGGTGGCCTTGGCGGGGTCTTGCGTCCAGCCGCTGATCGACGCGCAAGACGCCGCGTCCAGGTAACCGACAGGCAGCCGCGGCGCTGGCGGCGTCGACGGCGCCTGGCAGAACGGCTGCACGGAACCACCGCCCCACCATTCCCAGTGCCAGGTCTCGCTCGGAACCGTCCGCGCAAAACCATGCGCCGCTCCATTTGCATTCAGCCAGGCAAGCGCGCCGCCGCCGGTGTTGATGTCGATGGCGTGTCCGCTCTGGTGGTTGGAATAGCCCGGCGTCGCGGCCAGGTTTCCGCTGTTGCACGAGCGGGTCACGTAGCAGTGGTAAAGGTACTGCTGCTCCGCCATGGTGCGAAAGCCGCTGTTGATGCGGAGCACGACGCCGCTCGCCTCCGCCGCCTTTGCCATCGTCAGGAAGGCATCCGCCGTGGCGCTCTCCAGGGGCTCTCCGTCCACGGTGACGACCGTGATCGGGAACGGGACGCCGTTGCGATACCCGGTATCGGTGTGCTTGGTGCAGCTGTAGGCAACGAGTGGGGATGAGGCCTTTCCGGTAGGTTCCTCCTCGAATTCCTCCGCAGCGGTCTCGTCCGGGGCGCACGCGGCGAGCGCGAGGAGTGCCGCGCCGGCGGCAACGCCGAACGTGCTTCGTCCGCGCGCGGAGCGGGTCTGAAGCGCCGTCAGCGGAGTCTCTTGTCGGTCGTGTAGTTTGGTCATGCGGCCCTCGGTGTCCAAGGCATAGCGATCCGCGGCTGCAACCCTGCGCCAGTTCACGGAACAGTGGCGCCAGGCGCGACCCCCGCGCGGCCCCTCTTGCGCCGAACCTTCGACGAGGACGTCACGCGCCGCACCGGGTGCGCAGGACGCATGACGGTCCGCGGTCGTGACGGCCCCCGCGTCCATCGACCGCCTTCTCGCCGCGCTGCGTCGCTCGCGCGACCGGCCTGTCAGATTGTCCGGGCGCGGGAACGGCCTGCTGGGCGACGGACAACGAGCGTCATCCCACGTGCGGCGACGCCGTCACCTGCCTCGCGGGCAGCACGTGTGACAAAACGTCGGGCGCGTGTGTCGGTTGCAGCACTGAGCACCGGATCTCGCCCGCGCTGTCGCGTGCTCACGGGGACGTGCGAAGCATGCACCTCCAACGACGATTAACGACGATTGCGGTCACTCGGCGCCGATCTGTGATCTCACGACGTTCACGTGTCGCGTCGGTTGCACGGGTAGCGCCCAGTGTCCGGGCCAGCAGTGCGACGCAGCCACCGCGCGGCGCGATCTACGAGGCCGGCGCGAAGACCGAGAGCGAGCCGGCGCTGCGTCCGCGCTTTCGCGCCGCGCTGGCCCTCCTGGAACAGCCGAGCGCGGAGACGATGCGCGCCGCGGAGCGCGAGACGCTCGCGGTCGCCGACGTCCTCGTGCAGCGCGCCGACCACGAGCTGCCGTTCCTCGGGATCGTCGCCAGCGTGCGCAGCGTGTCCGACGCGGTGCGCGTCCTTGCTCTCTCCCTCGGATACGTGCTGACCGCCGGGAGCGGCGGCTGGACCACCGCGGTCTGGGTGACGACCTCGTCCAGCGTCGACCTGCGCTGGACCGAGCGCTGGCTGACAGTTCGCCACGCCGTGTGTGGTGCCGACCCGGCGGCATACGCCGAGGCGGTTGCCGTTGCGCACGCGCTCCGCAGGGGGCGCGTGCTCGCGCAGCGGGTTCCGCTCGCGTTCGTATTTCCCGACGAGCCGTGGGGCGCTCGGCATCCTCGAGACCCGTGGCTACCGCCATGACCAGGCCGGGTTCGTCTCCGCGTTCGTGCGTGACGTGCGCGGCGCGGACGGCCGAGCCCTCGTGGTGAGCGTGCCGCTGACGCCCGGGTTCGAGATCGAAATCCTCGCGCACGCCTCCGATCAGACCACCGCGGCGGCAACGCTCGCGGACGCCGAGGGCAACGCCGCTTCGTTCGGTGCCATCGATGCCGCGGCCTTCTCCGAGCTGATCCGCGACCTGGAGGCGCTGCGCCCGACCTAGCGCGGCCCCTGCCGCGGGAAATCGTGCGGGTCGCCGTAAGGTTTCTCGCCGCCGCCGGACTGTATCAGGGTGAACGCCGCAACCATGTCCTCTGGAACCCCTCGCGCTCGTACCGACGATGCCCAGGTCACCCGCATCCTCCGCGAGAACGCGCGCCCGCTCGAGCGACTCGTCGCCGCCTACGCACGCTCCGACGCCGACCGCGCGGATCTCCGGCAGGAGGTCGCGCTCGCGTTGTGGTCTGCGCTCGGCGCGTTCCGCGGAGACTGCAGCGAACGGACCTTCCTGCTCCGCATCGCCCACAACCGCGCGCTGAGCTTCATCGCGAAGCGTGGTCGCCCGGTGGACGATCTCGATGACCACGCGGATCGCGTCGTCGCCACGACGGGAAAGAATCCGGCGGTGGTCTACGAGCGTAAGGAGCGGGAGAACCGACTGCTCGCGGCAGTCCGCGCCCTCCCCATTCCGCACCGTCAGGTCATCACGCTCCTCCTGGAGGGGCTGTCCCACCACGAGATCGCGGACGTGCTCGGCACCACCGAGAACAACATCGCCGTCCGTGCCAACCGTGCGCGCGCTGCCATGCGCGTGCTCATCGAAGAAGGAGCATCGTCATGACTCAGGGACCGAACGACAAGGCGGCAGACGCCGAGCTCTCCACCTGGCGGGGCGAGTGGCAAGGGTTGGGGGGCAGCGAGGACTTCGCGGCGCACCTCGTCGCGCGCGCCCGCAAGGACGGACGGAAGCTCAAGCTCGCCGCCGCGGCCGAGGTGCTGGCTGCGCTGTTCTCGACCACGGTGTGCATCTGGCTGCTCGCGAGGTCGCACGGCGCGACGGAGGTGATCGTGATGGCGGCGCTCATCCTGCCGTTCAACGGGGCGTGGCTCACGCACTTCTTCACCGCTCGCGCCGGCACGTTCGAAGCGATGGGGGCCGGTGTCGACGATTTCGTGGCGCTCACGCGGCGCCGACTCGCCACCCAGCGGAAGTGGATGGCGCAAGCACGCCGGTGGACGACGGCGATCGGGATCGCGATCGTCCCCTGGGCGGTGTGGGTACTCTACATGCATCGCGAGGCCTACACCCGCGAGCCGTGGCGCGCCGTGCTGGGCTTCGGGACCATCGTGCTCATCCTCGCCGGCGTGGTCGCCTGGACGTACGTGAAGGAGCGCAAGCTCGGCGCCGAGGCCGAGGCCTTCGAGCGTCACGTCGCGGACGTCCAGCTCGCGCCTTGAGCTGGCGCTCGGTCTACTCGGGCGGGACCGTGACGACCGGCCGCTCCTGCTCGAGGCGGCGCGCATACTCTGCCCACTCCGCGTTCCTTCGCGTTTCCTCGGCGGCGAGGCGAAGCTGCTCGACCCGCGCGGCCTCGATGGCCTCCTCCAAGGCCTCGGGGCGCAGCGCCAAGCTCAGCGCGGGCGCAAGTGTCTGCGGCGGGATGAACATGTCGAAGCGTCTGAGCTCGGTTCTGCCGCTGGGGCCGAAGACGATGAGCGCCGGCGTGCCGCGAACCTTGAATCGCTGCGAGAGCCGATTGGTCTCGGGCGCGTCGTCGTCGGTGCAGTCGAGCCTGAACAGGACGAAGTGACGGCGGAGCAGCGCGCTCACGTCACTATCGGGAAAGGTGACGTGCTCGAGCATATTGGAGGCCTCGTCCCACTCGGCGCCAGCGTACACGAAGAGCGGCTTGTGCTCGCGGCGCGCCTTCGCGATCGCCGGCGCGAGCTCGGTGTACCAGGTCAGCGCCGTGCTGACCTCGGACTTGCCGCAGGCCGACAACGACGCAGAGGCTGCGAGCAGCAGGACGACCGCGAAGCGCCCCATCCCCGCAGTACACGCGACCCCAACGCCTTGTTCCCGACCTTGCCGGCCTCCTGTTCGGCGTCGACCGCGAGCTACGGCGCGATGCGTACGTACCGGGTGAGCAGCCGATCGAGCGCGCTTGCTGGCGTCTGGCAGAGGCCCACGTGCGGAGCCCACGTCTGGAGGATGGTGCTGCGCGGGGCGACCAGCCAGCTCCAGCGCTCGCGCAGCGGCAGCTCGCCGATCGGCCCCGATTCGGGTCCGCCCGCGGCGGTGCGCGCAGCCGCGCTAGGGCTCGGAGGCCACGACGACATCGGCCGCGAGGCGCTGCGTGACGCGGTGACCCGGACCATCGCGCGCCCACTCGCGAAGTACGGGATCGTACTGAATGCCGCGCGGGGCGCTGCCCTGACCGCGCGTTTAGGGCACGGCGTTCGAGGTTCGAGCTCGGTGCCTGTCGGCCCTCGATTCATCAGTTGTGCAGGCGTGAGCGCGTTGGCCGCGGAGAGTTACGCCTCTATTAACTCCTCGTCACTTGCGTGCGATCCGTCCGCAGCGATGCAAGCCTCTCAGTCGAGGGAAGCCATGCGTCTACCAATCTCGCTCCTGGCCGCGGCTGCCATCGTCGCCCTCGTCGGATGCGCCGAAGAGCCACAGACCGTCATCGCGTACCCCGCACCCGGTCACTACGAAACCCGCGTGTACACGACGGAGCAGCACGGCCCCGTCGAGCCGCAAGTTGCGGTGCCGGAGGAGAGCGTGCGCCGCATTCTCATCCTGCAGACGCGCAAGCTCGATCGGCCTGCAGAGGTCGTGGGGATCGTCGATGCCCACGAGGACAACGGGCGCGAAGCGGTCGCCCTGGACGAGCTGAGGCGCAAGGCAGCTGCCCTCGGTGCGGACGCCGTGGTTGGCGTCGAATTTCATCACGCGGAGTCGCACGGCGAGCCGCTCCATCTCTCGGGTCTCGCGGTCCGCTATGTCTCCGGAGGTGCACGATGATGAGCTGGAAGCCCTTGCCTGCGGCGCTGCTTTTTTCTGCGTTTTCCGTGGCCGCCATGGCGTGCGCGCCGTCTCCCCATGGCTCGGCGCGCTCGGCGCGCTCGGCGCACGACGCGAACGGCGACCATGATGGAGATGGAGATGGAGATGGAGATGGAGATGGAGACGGCGACCACGACCACGGCGAGCTGCCGCCGATGCCCACGGACGCCGCGACGATGGCCGCCGCCCAGCGTCTGTCAGTGACGCCGTCTTCACTCGAATGCCCGACGGAGATCCTTGGCATCGTCGACGTCCACGAGAACAGCGGCTCGAAGGACCGTGCGCTGCAGGCGCTGCGGATCCGCGCCGTACAGCTCGGCGCAGAAGCCCTCACCAATATCGAGTTTCGCCACGGCGAGCACAGCGAGAAGCTGCATCTCTCGGGTACGGCAGTTCGCTGTCACGACATCCTGAATGGACGTCGCTACGACGTGCTCGCCTTGCTCGACATCGTGAAACCGATGGGCCACGAGGAGGACGCCTTCGCGGAGCTGCGAGCTCGCGGGCGCGCGGCAGGAGCGAACGTCATCCTCGACGTCCACTTCGAGCATGGGGACGAGTCCCACCTCCGGATCACCGGAAAAGCCGTACGCGCACACGGCCGCGAGTAGTCGCGGCACTGGCGACGGTCGCGACACTGGCGGCGCTGGCGACGGTTATCGCCCTCACGGCGCTGGCGGAGCTCGCGGCGCTGACGGCCGTGACAAGCGCGCGCATGTGCGGCACCGTCACCACGCCAGCCGCGCGCGCGGCCGTCTCACCGCGGGCGCTGGCGGCGGCCTCGGGACGGCCTTGCTTCACCGTGGGCGCTGGCCGCTCGTCGAGACGGACGCATCGCCGCCGCCGCCGCCTCACTTCCCCAGACGTCGCTTCAGCGCCGCCAGCTCGCGGTCGATCTCCCGCTCGTCGATCACCGTCGGCCTGTTGGCCGGTAGCGTGGCAGGCACCGCTCGGTTCGGCCTCGGCAGCTGCGCTTTCTCGGGCGGGGCAGCGGACGCGGACGCGGTGCGGTTCACAGTCAGCACCACCAGGCACTCGCCGCATTGCACGACCGGCTCGTCGCTGTCCCACAGCGAGATCGCGAACCACAAGCTCACGTTCGTGCGCTTGACCGCCTCATGCATCTTCGCGTCCTCGCCGCAGCTCGGACAGCGACCGCGGAACGTTTTTCCGCTGCGCACCAGCTTCTCGCTGCCGTCGAGGAGGACCGGGATCCCGAACACGGGGCGAGCGTGCCACGAGGCGTCGCCTCGGTCAATCCGGAGCAATCACTCGCGCACTTGACCGCGCGCGCCGAACGCAGATCGCTCGCTGGCCGGTTCATGTGCAAGCCCACTCCCGCGATATCGTGCATCCTCGGGCTGCCAGCAGCGTGCACGGCGCCCGCCCGCCCACCGGCGGGATCTCGACGTTGGTTCGGGGCTCGATGCGTTGGCTCGGGGCCGCCCGAGCGGGCTCGGCTGGACCGAGAGGCCTCTCGGAGATGCGGGGTGCCGCGCAGCGTCGAGACTTTCTGATTGAGCACGAATGCACAACCCATCGGGATGGTAGCGAGGCGGAGGCGAAGAAACGCGAGGTGCCGGCGGGCTGACGACCGCACGGCGGACACTGAGGGCGGTGCCGTTCGCTCAGGAGCCACACTTCCCAGAACGGCGTTCGATCCCGGCGCCGGGTGGACGGACGTGTCCACCGACTGGAGCTTCATGATGGTCACGTACCCCTGGTGTCCACTCCGGTTGCTGACTCCCGGTGTCCGGTCACGGTCCCGGGTCCCGGTGCCAATCCGGCCGGTGCCGGTGCTGGATCGCGGCGCCGAGACGGTATGCGCCGCACGAGCGCCGTCCTCGACGGCGATCGGGGCGTGACGCAGACTGGTCGGCGTGCGAGTTCACGGCGCCCGACGTCAGCCACTCGGTCGCGCACGCCTTTAGCGTCGGGACGGTGACGGGGCCGATCTCTTGCGCGAGCTCGTCAGGACGGAGCCGCGCGCGCGTCGCCCGCCAGTACTTGGGTGCGAGCTCGAGGTAGCGCTCGCGCGGCCACACCAGTAGGGCAGGACGTTGATGATCTCGGCGAGGTAGGTCTCGGCGTCGATGTCGTGCAGCTTGCAGGAATGGTTGTTCGTCATGGGCAGCCGGCCGTCGTCGAGAAAGCTGCGGAGTCCGGGCTCCTGCCTGACGGCGTAGCCAAACGCCGTGGCGACGAGGCCGCGTGCGTCTTTGACACGCGCGTACTGCGCCTTGGCCCACGCGAAGAAGTCGTCGACGAGTCGACGCGAGCGGAGCTGGCGCCTCGCATGCCGCTGGGCACGCGCAAGTCCTTGCCATTCTTTGTCGAGCTCGAAGAGCACGTGCAATCGCAAGAGCGCCTCGCGCGCCGCAGCATCCTTTGCGACGACGGTCGCGTCGAAGAAGCGCCGCCTCGCATGGGCCCAGCAGCCCACGTCCTTGGGCAGCACCTCCCCCCAGTGTCACCGCGCATGAGCGTCTCGATCGAGGGACCGGAAGCGGTCTTTATCGAGGAGCGCCTCGTCGGCGAGGAAGGGTTCAACCATGGGTGGCGGCTCGTCTGCGTCATGCCCTGTCGCGCCGTCGTCACGTCTTCCCCCTGTGCCGATCATCGCATCGTCGACGGTACGAGCTCGCGCGGGATCGTCATCCGCTAGGCGGAGGGAGCGAGCCGCGTCGTGCGTTACGAGCGCGCGTCGGCTGCGAGCACGCCGTTGATCGTCGGCGGCATCGTGCTGGGCGTCGGCGGCGCCGCGCTGTCTGTGGCGTGTGTCGTGCAGGCGCTGAGCAATGTCACCATCTGGGGATGCGGCGGCGACCGTTACTGTGAGAGTGAGAAGAAAAAGAACCGAGCAGCGGACCAGCAAGAGCGCACACCGCACGGGCGATTGTCGGCGTCGGAGCTGCGCTGATGATCGTCGGCACCGTCGCGGTCGCGGTGGGCGCGCTCACCAGCTCTTCGTCGGTGAAGCTGTCCTCACCCGGCGCCGCGCGCCCCGCCGCGCGCGTGCTGCCTCGCGCACCGACCTGGGCTCGTGCGGAGCTTCCGTCGCCACCGCACCACACGCCGCTGCTACAGCTGCAGTTCTGACAGGACCTTCTCGACGGTCGTGGTGGGCAGCCTCGGAAAGCGCGCGCGCAGCGCCTTGGCGTCGCACGTCATGTCCGTCGTGTTCATCGTCACAGCCGCCCTGGCCTGGCGCGCAAAGCCTGGCGAGAAGGGGCGAGCGAGGACTGCCATGACGCGCAGCATGAGGAGAGGGATGTGCTTGATCCGCGCTGGCTTTCCGCTGGCCTCGACGAGCCGCTCCGCGAGCGTGACGAAGCCGAGGTCCTCCGGTCCGCCGATCTCCACGATCTCGTTCGACATGGATGGATCTTGCACGGAGAGAGCCACCACGGCCGCGACGTCGCGCACCGAGACGAAGTTGATCGGATTGCGTCCGGGGCCGAAGACGAGCGCATGTCCCTGGTCGCTGAGCGTGCCGCCAATCACGGTCACCCAGGTCTCGAGGAAGGCCGTGGCTCGGATGATCGTGAAGCGCAGGCCGCTCGCTTGCAGCGCCTGCTCTGCCGCGTACTTCGCGCGGTGCAAGGACATGGGATGCTCTGGGCTCGCGCCGTGCACGGACATGAGCACGAGGTGCTCCACGCCCGCCTCTGCCGCCGCGCCCATCAAGACGCGGTTGCCATCGCGATCGATGGCCTCGGGACTCGGATTTCCCGAGCCGATGAACCCGTGCACCGCCGAGATCACCGTCCTGCAACCACGGACCGCAGCGGCCACGTCGGTCGCGGTGCGGACGTCTCCCGTCACGATCTCGACCTCGCCAGGAAGGTCACGCGCGCGCTCGCGCTCACGTGTGAGCACCCGAACCTGGTGGCCCTGCTCCACGAGCAGCCGCACGATGTGGCGACCGAGCGTGCCCGTTCCGCCTGCGACGAGGATCATGAAGGCGGCTCCACGGCTTCGAGGAACATCCGGCCCCAGCGCACCAGGTCGTCGGAAATTCCGAAGATGAAGACGCCGCGCATGAGGTGCGCGCCGCCATCGCGGCGCGAGCCGGACATCTCCCATTCTGTCCACACGGTCTCGCCATCGACGGCGGAGCGCAGGAGGCGCGCGGTGAGGTCGGGGACGGCCGCGAAGAACTGCGTCCAGTTGCGGTGCACCTGCGCGTTGCCGCGGAACGAGCGCTCGGGATGCGCTGGCGCATCGAGAACGTAGTCCTCCGCGAAGCAGGCGACGAGCGCGTCGAGATCGTGCTCGTTCGTGGCCCGGACCAGTCGCTCGACGGTCGCCATCGGGTCGTCCTTCGCTGTCCTCATTGGCGCGCTCCTAACTATTAGATACACTATACTGTATCAAATATGAGCGTGGTCAAGCGGAAGCGCGCTTACAATTCCGTGGGGCGCCTCGAGCAAGCGCGACGCAGCCGTGAGCTCGTGGTCGACGTGGCGCGGCGCGCCTTCCTGGAGGGCGGTTATGCAGCCACGACGGTCGTGGCGATCGCGGGCGAGGCCGGCGTGTCGACGGAGACCATTTACAAGACGTTCGGCGGCAAGCCCGGCCTCGTGCGTGCGATCCATGAAAAGGGCCTGGCGGGCGCCGGCCCCACGCCCGCACCTCAGCGCTCGGACGCAATGAGCGCGCGTGAGGCCGACCCGCGCGCCATTCTCCGCGAGTGGGGGAGGCTGACGGCCGAGGTCTCGCCGCTCGTGTCACCGATCCTGCTGGTGGCGCGCGCTGCGGCGGCCGTCGACGCCGACGTGGCCGCGCTCCTGAAGGAGAGCGACGACAGTCGCCTCACGCGCATGCGTCACAACGCGCGAAGACTGGCGAAGCGAGGCTTCCTGCGCGAAGGTGTGTCCGTCGAGCGGGCCGCCGAGATGATGTGGGTGCACACATCGCCCGAGCTCTACGAGCTGCTCGTCATACGTCGCGGCTGGACTGCGACGCAGTTCGGCGACTTCGTGACCACCTCGATGATCGGAGCCTTGCTGTAGCCGCCAAGAGCGCCGTAAGCGGGCTAGTGCGGCGGCTTCTTCGTGGGCGCGCAGGTCGACGAGCCGGCGCCGACGATCAGCATGCCCGTGTTCGCGACGACGACCGCGGACTTGTCGTCCGTCGGTGAGTACTGCGTGACGATCGAGTGGTCGTTTCCCGTGAACACCCAGAAATCGCCGCCCCACTGCGCGAAGGCGAAGGCCGCTCGCTCGTTGACCGCGCTGGTTCGATAGCTTTGTCGAGCTCGAAGAGCACGTGCAATCGCAAGACCGTCTCGCGCGCCGCAGCATCCTTTGCGACGACGGCCGCGTCGAAGAAGCGCCGCCTCGCTCGGGCCCAGCAGCCCACCTCCTTGGGCAGCACCTCGGCGGGGCGCGCCGCGAGGCGGACCGCGACGTGCGCGCCGAGCACGATGTAGAAGCGGTCGTCGCTCTCGACGTGGTGGTCGAGGTGCACCTTCCCCTTCTGTCACACCGTCAATCTGATAGGCCCAGGTCGTCGTCGGAGCGTTCGGTAGCCTGACCACACGACGCTCACCAGCTGTGCGCGCACCCCGAACTTGTCGCCGATGGCCCGAGGGATCAGGACTCCATGGAGACGCCTACCGACAGGTGATGGTGATGCCCTTCGTCTCGTCGCCTGAGCAGCTAGCCGTCATTCCGGTTTTGCACAAACTTTCGATTGATTGGATGTTCGAGCACCGGGGACATGTACTCCCGTCGCCACCGATTGACTTGCACGCTACGCCTAGAGCACCGATCATGTTGATTTCAAAGTAATTCCGATCACATGCATGCATGGTGCAACAATTTGGTCGACAGCTCGATTCGGCCATGATCTCGTCGGGGCCGGAGGTAGCAGATGGAACGCTGGATGCCGAAGGTCGAGCTGACGAAGCAAGAGCAGATGATGATGAAGCGTCTGACACGCGTA